>Ga0272446_1000031_pt1 | contig 167851 bp, 146 predicted proteins | sample YNPCB0061_FD_194587 | JGI IMG/M metagenome (GOLD analysis project Ga0272446, IMG submission 194587) | Hot spring microbial mat communities from Yellowstone National Park, WY, United States - YNP-CB-006-1 | ecosystem: Environmental > Aquatic > Thermal springs > Hot (42-90C) > Sediment | place... | reverse complement strand
GCAGCGCCAAGGCGATCAAGATCAACTGGCAGTTCTCCATCCAGGCCGCTCGAACCAAGCTCAATAGCCACTACACCAAAGTCCATCCCGAGAATGAAAAATACAAGGAAACTTAGTTTACGGACTATTTAGTGCCTATCCAGAATACCTTGTCGCAGAAGAAGATTCGGTTGGGGCGCAGCGGCGCTGCGCCCGTACATCTATTAGGTTTTATCCACTGTACCCTGAGACGATGATTCGGATAGGCTCTTAGAGCTTATCCGAATATCGTCATGTCCACGATAGATGAACCTGGTCAGTAGGGCGAGGTGCTGCCTCGTCCTTACCAATACCTCGCGGCACATCAACCATACTTATGCTGCCACACATTACCGTCTCGAAACAACAACGATCCGAGGTGCAGTCGTCAGGGTCAGCGTTGCTGATAACGGCAACGCCGTACCGGTTGCATCGTAAATAGCGCGAGTTGCCGCTGGAACGGTAAATGTTCGTTCGTTGCCATCAACACTCCAGACGATAATCACTTCGTCATCGGTTGTGCGGAAGTGATACCCCTCCAGGCCGGTAGTGTCAACAGCACGCAAGTAGCGTGCGCTGGCAAGTTGCTGGCGCACGAACTGAAATGCCTGAAAGGCCGGTACCGGTTGTTGGTTGGCATCGAGTAACCCACTCTCCTGCCAGCCAGGACCGTTCAGTGTGTACCAGTGTGACATCAGCAGATCAATTGCCAGCGTTCGAGCGTAGAGTCGTACTACTGCGTCGGCTTTTGCTGCTTCAAAACCGTTGGGCCGACAATTTGGCGAACTGCGATAGCAGAGCAAGGCTCCTTCATTCATAAGGAGTGGTTTAGCATAGCCGTACTGCGCCAGCGTTTCGCGTAGGTAAGCCGCCTTGCCCAGCGTTGCCCCACCACGGTCACTCCAGTTTGGCCGCTCGCGATCCGGGTCGTAATTAGGACGGAAGTAGCCATACGCATGATAGGCGACGATGTCAAAGTAATCACCCCCTCCAGCGCGTAAGACACCCTCGAAAAAGCGACCAGCCCGACAGGGCTGACCGTTTGACAGCAAACGATCCGGTGCGCAATCGAGGATTAACCCGCCAAGAATGACCTGGGCCTGGGGGTCGGCAGCTTTGATTGCCGGATAGGCAGCTTTCAGCATTGCGGCATACGCCGTACCGCCGTAGCTCTCTGTATCCTGTTCATCACCCCAACACCCAAACGGCGCTGTACTACCGACAAGCTGAAACGGTGCGTCAGGCTCATTTCCCAATTCCCAAAATGTCACGTTGTACGGTGGCTGACGATAGCGAGCGACTAGGTCACTGAGGAACGCCGCAAACGCAGGCAAGGCATCAGCGCGGATCGGCCCACAAATGATATCTGGCCGGGCCTGTGCCCACGATGGTGCGCCGCGGACTACAACCATCGGGATAGCACCTGCTGCTCTGATCGCTTGCAAGTCAGCTTCAACCTGTTTCAGGGCCTCCCAATTACGAGCACCTGGCGTTGGTTCTACTTCCGACCAGAGAATACCGTTGTAGCGCACCCAGTCAGCTCCCAGCTCGGCCAGACGGTTGGCAGTGGCAGCGACAGTACCGCGATTGATTTCCACACCGAACACAGACCGGCCACTCCGCAGATCAGGTAGAGGTTGTGGCGAGGTATACAGTTCGCGCCCCAGCAAACCAAGTAACACTCGTGAACGAGCCGGATTTTGCGGATGCCACTCAAAACGTGCTCGCTCAAACCACTGGGTCAATACCAGATCACCGTTTGCATTCCGCTCCATTTGCGGGGCCGTTAACGGGTAGCCGAACAGCGCTAGTGATTGCGCATAGCGACTCAGGCCGGGAATCCGTAGCCCGTTGTTCTGCCAGTACGAACGAAAGCCGTTGCCTGGTTCCTGATCACAGACATTGTGACCGGTTTCAGGAAACCAGAGACATCCGGGTTGTGGCCCGCTATCAGGCGGATCGGCAAAAGGATCACGACCAGCACGGGCTAATGCTTCTGCTCCCATCCGCCCGATCTGGATACGATACTCCGGAGGGTTGTTTGGGTGTAACTCCAGACGATTGCGCTCCGTCCATTGCACGGTCAACAATCGCCCTTCATCGCCGGTAAATAGTTCGAGAGCGCTGATGGGATAACCGAACACCGGTAGACCACCATTATCGCGCCAGTAGGCCACGAAAGATGGATGAAGGCAGTTATCAATGAGCGGTACATCGGGAAAGCAGACGGGTGCAGTAGATTGAGCCGCGACAGGAATCGTCGTGGTTAACAGTATGAGCAAGAGGGTGATAGTGATCAATCGTTTCATTCGTTTCTCCTCTGGTCGATAGGCGTAGCGTACATCCTGATGGACTATTAAGGGCTTTCCCAACGACAGGCGTGGATCGTCAATGGTGCTGCATACCGTGGATCGGGAATCTCGGCGACAATCGGGCAACGTGCGGTAAGGTCAGGTCGTCCACTCAGCAGGGAGAGGGCTTGTTCCTGTAATACCAGGTATGCTGGACGATAATGCTCAATCGCATACTGCGCCGAAGCGCCAAACCCTCCTGATCCCAATTGGGCGGCAATGTCCGTCTGTAGAAGACCGGCAAAATCGATTATCGGACGCTGAGCGTAATAGCCGATAATGCCGATCTCTAGCGTGGCAACGCTAGCGTTTGGTGGAGTATTGGCTGCCAACCATTCTCCTGCCTCACGATAGACGGTCAAACGCGGATCGATCTGTTGACCGATCCGATAAACAGCACTGCTCAACCAGAGAGTAGTGCCGCATAATATCACGACAATCCCAATACTGCTTAACCTCAGCCCACCAAGCCGCTGTAACCATCTGCCGACAAGACGTACCCCAAGCCCGAATGCAGGTGCCAGACCGACAACGAGTGGGGCCACATACCAGAAATAGCCAGCTACGTGCAAGAGCGTATAAGCCAGAGCGTAGAGCGTTGCCCATCCGATCAAAAATAGCCAGCGCCAAGAGCGCAAACTCGCTATCAAGCCGAGACCGGCCAGCAAGAAGACCATCTGGTAAACAGGCTGAGCAAGATGGTTACGCAACGTCACCCACAGTCGATCACCAAAATCGTAGAAACCAGGAATGAGCGCTTGTTGTTGCTTGGCATAGAGCGTTACCGGCAATGGTGCACCGTATATGAACCAGGCCAATCCTGCGCCAGTACTAACGATCCCGATCCAGATCAATCCTGCTAACCACGGCCAGCGCCGCCAATTACGCCAGTGCTTGCCGGTTATCGTCAACAACAGGAGCGCTAACGGCCCGACGAGAATCCCATCGGGCCGTAGCCAGACCAACAACCCGGCAAGGGTACCGGTAAGCCATTGCCGACCACGTGCTGCCCAAACAAAAATCCATAGCGTCAACGCCATTGCCGGCAAAGTCTCACTGCCAAGCGTTGTCAGTGAAAAGGGAAAGAGCAGGTACAAGAGCGCTGCTGCTCCAGCAGCAAGCCTGTCATTCCATTCCTGACCCAATCGCCACAACGCCAGTGCTCCAGTGGCGTGACTCAGACAGCCAATCAGGTTAGCTACCAGTGGAATCGGCCAGCCGAATAAGGCCACTGGGGTCAGGATCAATCCGAACAGGGGGGCTGTTGTGCTGAGGGTCGCAACGCCAGGATTGTAGACAAAGCCGTTACCACTTGCCAGGTTCATCGCGTAACGATATGTAATGTACGGATCATCGTAACCGCGCTGCCGTAAGAACCAGAAGAGGATCAAACCGACAATAGTACTCAGCATCCATAAATGGCGGTCGATCATAGCTCTATTAATTCGTGAAATCCTCTCCCTGGTCACAGTTATTACTGCCAACAACGGTACTGATCCTATCGTTCGTACAAACCTCTTGTTGCACATTGGGAATGAATCCATTCGAGAAACGTTATACTGAATATCGAGATTCAGCATAATGATCAACAGCTTCACCGCCTTCACTATACCATAGACTATCTGACAGGAATACGGTATCTGTAATTACAAAGCTACGTTCAAGAGTATTCATCACTGCTTTACTAATCTGAAATCGCGGTATGATGGAAAACATCTGGAGTAAACGGCAACTGCTCTCTTTCATCTACACTATCCTTCAGATAGCAAGCGATTTTGGTCACAATGAATGATGGTGATTCTTGTCAGACACATGAATACATCACTATGTACGATTACATACGTTCGGCACTAACCTTATTCGCGCAGCCCGTTCGATTATTTCAGACTTATCCACTGCACGCATTACGAGCGGACTTTTTCGCAGGAATCACGGTCGGTCTGGTTTTATTACCCCAATCACTGGCGTTTGCTATTTTGGGTGGTCTACCACCAGTGGTTGGTTTGTACAGTGCAATGGTCGCCACGATGATCGGGGCATTGTGGGGATCCTCTACTCTGCTAAACAGTGGCCCAACTACAACTGGCGCTATTTTAACTCTATCGGTACTTTTGCCGATTGCACCGGTCGGCAGTTCCGAATTCGTTACGGCTGCCAGTTTAGTTGCGATAATGGCCGGAATAATCCGGCTCATTATGGGTATTGCCCGATTAGGTATGCTGGTGACCTTCATCTCAGATGCAGTTGCTATCGGATTTACTGCCGGATCAGGACTCTTAATTTTATTCGATCAGATCGGTCCTATTACACGCATTAGCATTCCTTCAGGTGCGAATATTCCTACAATCGTTGTTGAAATGCTGGCGAAATTCGAACAAGTACACTGGCCGTCTCTTATTATTGGTGGATTGACCATTATTATTATCTATACGATTCCTAAGTTTACCCGCACATTGCCAGCCTCTCTCTTGAGTATTGTCATCATGACATTCATTGTCTGGGTTTTCGACCTAGAACAGCAGGGTGTGCGTTTGATGGGTGAAGTGCCGGCAGGTTTTCCACCATTGGCGCAGTTACCATTTGATCTCCACTTGATTGGGCAGTTGGCCAATGGTGCACTTGCGCTGGCCATTATCGGTCTGGTTGAGGCAATTGCGATTGCCCGTGCGATTGCTGGCTACACCGGTCAACGAATTGACAGCAATCAGGAATTTGTCGGACAGGGATTAGCAAACATTGCATCTGGAATCTTTTCCGGCATGCCGTGTTCTGGCTCATTCAACCGCTCGGCGCTGGCGTATCAGGCAGGTGGCAAGACAGCGCTCACCGGTGTTATTTCAGGTATTACCGTTCTAATCGGGACCAGTCTGTTGAACGAGATTCTTGCCATCATTCCGCGTGCTGTGCTAGCGGGAACATTGATGGTTGCCGCGCTCGGTATGGTTGACCACAAAGCAATGGCGCGGGTCTGGCGTAGTTCACGTGGTGAGTCGGCCATTATGGTTACAACACTGGCATTAACGCTCACGCTGCCGTTGCAATTTGCAATTTTGATCGGGGTAGTCACCTCATTGGGCTATTACCTGATCCGCACCGCTATGCCGCGCGTGGAAGCTGTCGTGCCCGACAGCGAGTTTCGCCACTGGGATACAGCGCACGGCAAGCCAATGTGTCCGCAATTGCTGGTAGTTGACCTGCAAGGCGACCTCTATTTTGGCGCGGTCAATCACGTGGAAGAACAGTTGTTGGGTCTGCTGGAACGGCAACAGAGCGTGCGCTATCTGCTCTTACGGATGCACAGCGTCAATCAGTGTGATGTGAGTGGGATCCGGGCGCTCGAAACCATTCGGCGCACACTGCGGGTGCGCGGCGGTGATCTCTACTTTGTGCGAGTACGGGCAAGTGTGATGCACCGGATGCAGATCAGCGGCTTTTACGAGCAGCTCGGCGCTGAACGCTTTCTCGACGAAGACAAGGCCATCGACTTTCTGTTTCATCGCGTGCTTGACCCGGCAGTCTGCATTTACGAGTGTGACCGGCGTGTATTCCGCGAGTGTCAGGAGTTGCCGAAGCAATTGTTACCTGCGCCAGTAGCCCTCCCCCTTCGCGACGGCAAGCCACCGGCACAGATTACGGCACGGACGCTATGGGAACAACTGCACACAGTGCAGCCGCCACAGGTCATCGATGTGCGCGAACCGCGTGAATTCCAGCGCGGACATATTCCTGGTGCACAAAACATCCCCCTTGCGCAACTGCTCCGCCACCGTGAGCACCTGCCCCCTGGCCCGCTGGTGCTGGTGTGCCGGAGTGGTCGGCGGAGCTTACGAGCCGCAGCACTGCTGGCCGGACGCACCCCACCGCCGCTGGTGCTGGAAGGTGGGATGCTGGCGTGGGAAGCGGCAAATCTGCTCGAAGCAGTTGAGGAGTTTTGACGGGCGCGATGCAGAAGAAGGGAGCCACTATGGAGATACCACCGACACAAAAGCTCGGCCCCAACACCGGCCTTGATCTCGTGCGTGCTACTGAGACAGCAACAAGAAATAGTCACTTCTACTGTCATGACCTATGATGCACTATCTACGCTATATCATTGTCTTGTTTACCCAACCGGTACGATTGGTGCGTACTTTTACACCTGATAGCCTTCGTGCCGATTTTCTGGCCGGTATAACTGTTGGCCTGGTGTTACTTCCTCAATCGCTAGCATTTGCCATTTTGGGTGGCCTACCACCGGTTGTTGGCCTCTATAGTGCACTAACCGCTACAATTGTTGGTGGGCTGTGGGGATCGTCAAGCCATCTCAACAGCGGCCCAACGAATACTGCTGCAATTCTGACCCTATCGGTGCTGGCGCCGATTACTGCCGTTGGCAGTAATGAATTTGTGACTGCCGCCAGCTTAATTGCCGTTATGGCCGGGATCATTCGCGTTATGATGGGGATTGCACAATTAGGCATATTGGTGAACTTTGTCTCTGACGCAGTGGCCGTTGGCTTCACAGCAGGAGCCGGCATTCTCATCCTTTCAAATCAGATTGGCCCAATCCTGCGGATCGATATACCACCCGGCGCCGGTATTTTGCAAACGATTACCGAAGTCGCTACCCATCTCGACGCTATTCATTGGCCATCAGTGGCCGTCGGTGGGGCAACCATTATTCTCATTTTGCTGTCCCCTCGTTTGACTCGACGAGTTCCTGCTGTCTTACTGAGCATTGTGGTTGTATCACCAATTGTCTGGTTGCTGAACCTTAAAGCGCAGGGAGTTCGGGTAATGGGTGTGATTCCGCCAGGATTACCGCCTCTCTCGCAACTGCCAGTCTTCGATGCGCAGCTTATCGGGCAGCTCGCCAATGGTGCGTTGGCACTTGCCATTATCGGTCTGGTTGAGGCAACCGCTATTGCCCGTGCAATTGCCGGTTACACTGGTCAGCGGATCGACAGCAATCAGGAATTTATTGGACAGGGATTGGCAAATATTGTCTCTGGAATCTTTTCTGGTATGCCTTGTTCCGCATCATTTAATCGGTCGGCACTAGCCTATCAATCAGGAGGAAAGACGGCACTTACGGCGATTGTCTCTGGGATTACCGTATTTCTGGCTACAACGATCCTTTCGCCATTGCTAGCTGAAATACCACGCGCTGCTTTAGCAGGAGCATTAGCGGTTACTGCTTGGAGTATGGTTGATCAGCGTTCGATGGTTCGCATTTGGCACGGGTCGCGTAGTGAAGCTGTCATTATGTTTATGACTCTGTTCTTGACACTCACGCTGCCGTTGCAATTTGCAATTTTGATCGGGGTAGTCACCTCATTGGGCTATTACCTGATCCGCACCGCTATGCCGCGCGTGGAAGCTGTCGTGCCCGACAGCGAGTTTCGCCACTGGGATACAGCGCACGGCAAGCCAATGTGTCCGCAATTGCTGGTAGTTGACCTGCAAGGCGACCTCTATTTTGGCGCGGTCAATCACGTGGAAGAACAGTTGTTGGGTCTGCTGGAACGGCAACAGAGCGTGCGCTATCTGCTCTTACGGATGCACAGCGTCAATCAGTGTGATGTGAGTGGGATCCGGGCGCTCGAAACCATTCGGCGCACACTGCGGGTGCGCGGCGGTGATCTCTACTTTGTGCGAGTACGGGCAAGTGTGATGCACCGGATGCAGATCAGCGGCTTTTACGAGCAGCTCGGCGCTGAACGCTTTCTCGACGAAGACAAGGCCATCGACTTTCTGTTTCATCGCGTGCTTGACCCGGCAGTCTGCATTTACGAGTGTGACCGGCGTGTATTCCGCGAGTGTCAGGAGTTGCCGAAGCAATTGTTACCTGCGCCAGTAGCCCTCCCCCTTCGCGACGGCAAGCCACCGGCACAGATTACGGCACGGACGCTATGGGAACAACTGCACACAGCGCAGCCGCCACAGGTCATCGATGTGCGCGAACCGCGTGAATTCCAGCGCGGGCATATTCCTGGTGCACAAAACATCCCCCTTGCGCAACTGCTCCGCCACCGTGAGCACCTGCCCCCTGGCCCGCTGGTGCTGGTGTGCCGGAGTGGTCGGCGGAGCTTACGGGCCGCAGCACTGCTGGCCGGACGCACCCCACCGCCGCTGGTGCTGGAAGGTGGGATGCTGGCGTGGGAAGCGGCAAATCTGCTCGAAGCGGTTGAGGAGTTTTGACGGGTGCGATGCAGAAGAAGGGAGCCACTATGGAGATACTACCGACACAAAAGCTCGGCCCCAACACCGGCCTTGATCTCGTGCGTGCTACTGAAGCAGCCGCTATTGCAGCCGCTCGTTTGATGGGGCGCGGTGAAATTGACGCTGCCGATCAGGCAGCCGCTACTGCAATGGCTGCCGCGTTGGCTAATCTTGAAATTGATGGTCGTCTCGTTATGGGTGAAGAAGTACGAGCGATGGCTGCTACGCCGCTATCGGGTGGAGCACGGGTTGGTACTGGTAACGGCCCACCTGCGGACCTCATCGTTGATCCGGTTGACGGACGACGTCAGTTAGCCCAGGGGCGTGCTGGGGCTGTCTCTTTTGCCGCCGTAACCAATCGTGGTGCGTTGTGGACGCCTTACCCGGCGGCTTATATGGAAAAGATTATTGTTGGCCCTCAGGTTGCGCCGTACTTGGTTCCAGAGTGTCTCGATGCGCCGGCTGGTTGGACATTGGCACTGGTCGCACGGGCAACCCGACGCTCGGTACGTGATGTAGTCGTCTTCGTCCTTGATCGTCCACGGCACGTCCACCTGATCGACGAGATTCGAGCTGCCGGAGCACGAGTAATGCTAGCTGATGATGGCGACATCTACGGTGCATTGCTGGCGGCAATTTCTGGTACAAACGTTGACATATTGATGGGAATTGGTGGAGCACACGAAGGAGTACTGGCTGCCTGCGCCGTGAAATCTCTCGGTGGTGCAATGTTAGCCCGTCTCGCTCCGCAGAGCGAGGCCGAGCGTACAGCAATTACACGCGCCGGTCTAGACACAAAACGGATTCTGACCTGTGACGATATTGTCAGCAGTAACCAGATATTTTTCGTCGCTACCGGTATCACCGACAGCATCCTGCTTCGTGGTGTGCGGCTGGCCGGTGACCGGGCAGAAACGAACTCCCTAATCTTGCGCTGTGAAACGCGCACTCGCCGTATGATCTTTGCCGAGCATCTGCTAACCTGGTGAGGGTTAGGGTCCTCTAGAAACAGGGCCAGTTCTAAAACCATCTTTTGCATGCGAGAGATTTGATGTCCAGGCATCAACCAAACCAACAATCAAAGCATCAACCCGTTCTAAAACCATCTTTTGCATGCGAGAGATTTGATGTTATAATGATCGTAACTGATACAAATCTCATATTCCCTGATCGTTGAGTTACAGTAGTCACCATGATCATCGACTCAGTTTTTGTAAGGCTACTCTTTCATTCTCAGCGCTTGATCAAAACCCAGATTTCTTATGAGACTCGCACCGTGCATCTGCGACCATGACGCCAGTGGCCAACGTTCTTTTCCTTCATCCACAGCCCGTTTCCTCTGCCAAGCAGGCAGCGCCAGGCGATGCGTGTGACGGGTTGGGTGAGCGGGGTTCAGGTTCATCCCGTCGCATCTTCCCCTTCCTCTCCCACAAGGGGAGAGGAAAGGGGCGAGGGGAAAGGTGAGTGGATGCCGAGCCTACTCCGCAGCATAGGCACTGAAACCGCTACAACCTTGTTCCAGTGCGAGCCTAGGTTTTTGATCATGCTCTCAGAGCACGTTGCTCACCGTGATTAGGCCAGGCGATGTCTTGCGTCACGCTATTTATACTGAGTGCGGAAATATGTTTTATTTCATCGTCTCCATCTTCCTATCAGCATTTCTCCTTTTTCAAATTCAACCAATGATTGCTCGCTATATTCTGCCCTGGTTTGGCGGCGTACCGGCTGTATGGTCAACCGTGCAAATGTTTTTTCAAATTTTATTAACTGCTGGTTATGCGTATGCCGATTGGGTTAGTAAACCAGGGTACAAACGTGAGCGCTGGCATATTCTCTTACTATGTCTCTCAGTTATCGGAGTCTTGATGTTAAGCGTGTTCTGGCGATCACCGATCACACCAAGCAGCGACTGGAAACCTTCCCCGGAAGCCATGCCTGTATTAGAAATTGTAAAGCTCCTTATGATTTCGGTTGGTTTACCATATTTTTTGTTAGCTTCAAATAGTCCATTAGTACAGGCATGGTTTCACCGTCTTTTTCCAACGCAAACAGCATACCGTTTATATGCCATCTCCAACATTGGCTCGCTGCTTGGATTAGTCAGCTATCCACTGCTTGTTGAACCCCTGTTCACGTTACCGGTACAGGGATGGATGTGGTCAATCGGGTATCTTTGCTACGTTGGGTTTGCTCTTTGGGGGACAATCAAGGCATTACAACACCGGTCAGCAACGGTTATCTATCCCGAAATTGAGGCGAGTGATCGACCGATCAGGCTCTCATGGAGTGATCGATTGCTGTGGATCGGCTTAGCTGCCACTGCCTCGTTGTTTCTCTTGGCAACAACCGCCCGTATAACCCAGGAAATAGCTGTTGTTCCCTTTCTGTGGGTATTACCTTTAACAATATATCTGCTGTCTTTCATTATAACTTTTGCTAATGAACGTTATTACAATCGAAATATCTTCCTTGGAATATTTATTTTTTCTTTTCTAGCAGTTATTTGGGCCGTGATTGGGCTGGCCACAATACCGATAATTATTCAAATCACAATCTACTCTTTGTGTTTATTCGCGGTTTGTATGATCTGTCATGGAGAACTGTACCGATTACGTCCTCAACAATCACAATTAACTACATTCTATCTGCTGGTGTCTGTTGGTGGTGCATTAGGAGGCATCTTTGTTACTTTCGTAGCCCCAGTTATCTTCAAGGGCTATTGGGAATATCCGTTAGGATTAGTACTGGCATGGTTGTTGTTTTTCCTGACCACATTCCATCGTTCTGAAACAGGTTTGAAGTGGCAACGCCTAATGTTATGGGCCGGTCTCATCTGCGCGGGATTCCTGATGTACCTTTTTATTAGTCTTGATCTAGAAAGCTCTGTCTTGTTACAGCGAAACTTTTATGCCGCGACTCGAATCAAAGTTCTAGAACCGACGAACGAGTCGTCCCAACGGTATGTTCTTGTCCACGGCATGACATTACACGGTGTTCAGTATCTCGATCCAGAGAAACGTAAACTGCCAACTGCATACTATAGCGAAACGAGTGGGGTTGGATTAGCGATCAACCATCATCCCAGGCGGCGGAATGGTATGCGCGTAGGTGTGCTTGGACTGGGCATTGGCACCCTGGCTGCTTACGGATTACCTGATGATGTATATCGCTTTTATGAGATTAATCCCGATGTTATTGAAATTGCATTAGGGAAAGGTGGCTATTTCTCTTACCTTCAAGATAGTAGTGCAACAATTGAAGTTGTGTTAGGTGATGCACGTTTGTCATTGGAACGAGAGCTGCAAGAAAGTGGTTCACAGAATTACCACGTATTGGTTTTGGATGTTTTTTCAAGTGATTCCATCCCAGTCTACTTATTGAATCGAGAAGCATTTGCGCTATATCTCGATCATCTCGCTCCTGACGGTATTATCGCTGTACATATTTCTAACCGCCATCTCGATCTCGTACCAGTTGTTTGGAAACTGGCCGATCATTTTTCGCTTCATCGTCTGCTTATCGATGATGAAGGAGATAATGAACGAGCTATCCGCTCACGTTGGTTTCTCCTCTCACGCGATGAATCGCTCTTATCAATTCCTGAATTGACTACTCGTGCTCGTAATATGAACGGATACACAACATCACTGCCACTCTGGACTGATGACTATAGCAATCTGCTCCAGATCATGCGCTAAAATATGCCCGAATACCCTGCCGTTCCTTCACGAAGCGTTGCACCTGACGGTCTGTTCGCATCCTCGGTTTCGATGCGCCTATCCAAAATATCCGGTTGAAGAACAGTCGAGGTGCAGCACCGCTATCCAGATCATACCGGTCGAAGCAACATCCGTTACACACCTATCCGCTGATGGTAGCAGGTTGGTGTGTGCGCACCACCCCAGCGGGACAATGAGCATGGGATGCGCATGATGACGGCGCTGCGGGGAAGGTAGCGTTAGTACAGTCGATCCGCTGATTGCGGGATACCTAGTAGGGATGAGGCGGCGCCTCGCTGACAGGCTTCATCTGTCGTAGATGTAACCATGCGTAATCATCATGAGGCTCGTAGCGTGCATATACGACCATTTCGTAAGGAATTGCCAACGTTCTTGCTCGCCAGCCACCCCACGCTCCCCTTCCTCTCCTCTTGTGGAAGAGGAAGAGGGCGAGGGGGAAGATGAGGGGCACCAGGCGTGCACCGCAGCACTGGCGCTGAATCCGATGCTAACCGTTTCCATCGCGTCGAAGAGAGGCTGGTGTTGCCCACCTCAGTTTGTCGTTCCTTATTTGACGACGTACCAGCTTGAGTTCCCATCACGTCGAAGAGAGGCTGGTGTTGCCCACCGGTGAAGGCGCCTGGTTTCGGTGATCGCCGCAAAGCGAGTTTCCATCGCGTCAAAGAGAGGCCGGTGTTGCCCACCGGTGAAGGCGCCTGGTTTCGGTGATCGCCGCAAAGCGAGTTTCCATCGCGTCGAAGAGAGGCTGGTGTTGCCCACCACCGACGTATCATCTCTCACCGTTCGGGCATGACATGCGTTTCCATCGCGTCGAAGAGAGGCTGGTATTGCCCACCACCATTCCGCGCACCATGTCGGCGATGCCATGATCGCGCCTCATCACAAGCCTAGGTTGTTGATGAGACGCTTCGTTGCTCACCACTTCAGCCAACGCCTCTGCTGAGCGCCTAATCAAGACCACGAGTTTCCGATCATGCTCCAGGAGCATATCCGGAATACCCTGTCGCAGAAGAAGATCGGTTGGGGCGCAGCGCCGCTGCGCCCGTACATCTATCAGGTTTCATCCGCTATACGGTGAGACAATTATTCGGATAGGCGCTAAGTATCCGTCCGAATACCTCGTTATTCCTTCAAGGCGCATGAAAACACAGTACACTCTGATACGAATGGCATCGATGTTCTGAGAAGGCATCATGATACGCGAGGCATTGGTTCTTATCTCCCGCTTGAAAACACTAGTTATCGTCAGCATAGTCTGACACGTCATCGGCTGGCCGCACCTCGCGCCATAAACGGACAAGAATCGGCCTGATCAGGTCGATTGCAAACCCACGGCGCAGTAAGTATCCACCCAAACGCCGTTGGAATGTATTCCAGTCGGGACTGGCCGCGTATCGTGACAAAACGGTACGGGCAGCCATTTCGGCACGAGTTTCTTCATTGCATTCATCCTCGGCACTGCGCAGAGCTGCCTCAATCAATGACGGAGCGATACCTTTTTGACGAAGTTCGGCTCGTAACGCCTGTTCACCGCGACGAGCTATGGCTCGTCGCTGAGCAACCCAGCGGATAGCGAAGTCGGCATCGTTGAGCAAGCCTAGTTCCTGCAGGCGGGTAATCGTCTGGGTACAAATCTCCTCGCTGAAGCCTTTACGCTGTAGGAAGCGGTAGACCTCATAGCTGGAACGTGACCGTCGTTCGAGCTGACGCAATGCCTGTTGCATTGCCTGATCGGCCTGTTCGCAGGCAACGAGTTGTGCCCAACCCTGTTCGTCAAGATAAAATCCGACAGCCAGACGAGTGCGGGTGAGGGTATTGAGACTGATCCCTATCGCAAATTCATTGTCAATAAAGATATTGAAGCGCCGGGAATCGTTATGTTGTTGGCGAATAGCAGTGATTGTTCCGACAGGCATGATGGTGTATAAGGAAGCCAGACCGCTCAGGCATCGTGCATCAAGCGGAGACTACACAACACGTTTCCCTTCTCTCCTCCACTATCAGCACGAGCGGATAAGGAAGCCTGACTGCTCAGGCATCGTGCATCAAGCGGAGACTACACAACACGTTTCCCTTCTCTCCCCAGCTATCACGACGAACGGAGAGGGAGAGAACTGTGAAAAGGGCTACGACCAGTATAGAAACAACGGCCACGGCCGAGAGTGAGTCTGTTACCTGTCTGCGACATTCTTTAGCCACGCTTTATGTTGAATAGCGATGTCTTTGGCCGCTCGATACCCAGAACTACGAACGTTGCAGAGAAGCATCCTTCTCCACTCCCCGCTACCGACCACCCCTTCCTCGGAGCGCATTAACGAGGGAGGGATGAGCCAGACAGTGGTAACTGACACCTTCATCAGCACCGGCTTTAGCAAGCGTTCCGACCGCACAGGCGAGCAATTGTAATCTCTCTACAAGGGCTGCCGGCGTGTGCGTTACTCTTCAAAGATGGCGTCTTCATCAATATCAGCACTCGGTGCAATTACTGCCGGATTCGTCAGTGCCTGCGCCTTGATCAGGCGTTCGATCTCGTCGGTCAGGGCAGGATTATTCTTCAAAAACTCGCGTACATTCTCGCGTCCTTGACCGAGACGATCCTCGCCAAGGTAGAACCAGGCACCGCTCTTACGAATAATCCCCAATTCGGTGCCGATATCGATGATGTTACCCTCGCGGGAAATGCCCTCATTTGCCAGAATATCGAATTCAGCCTGACGGAACGGTGGCGCAACTTTGTTTTTGATCACCTTAACCCGCACGCGCGAGCCAATCGCCTCCTGGCCTTGCTTGAGAGTCTCAATGCGGCGAATGTCGAGTCGTACTGAGGCGTAGAACTTCAACGCCTGACCGCCAGTTGTTGTTTCTGGTGAACCAAACATCACCCCAATCTTCATTCGTAGTTGATTGATGAAGATAACAACGGTACGGCTCTTGCTGATTGCACCGGACAGCTTGCGCAAAGCCTGACTCATCAAGCGGGCTTGCATACCGGGCATCGAGTCACCCATCTCACCTTCAATCTCGGCCCGTGGAACAAGGGCAGCCACCGAGTCGATCACAATGACATCTATCGCGTTCGAGCGTACCAGCATTTCGCAGATTTCCAGCGCTTGTTCGCCGGTATCCGGTTGTGAGACGAGTAGATCGTCGATCTTAACCCCACACCGTGCTGCATAGATCGGATCAAAGGCATGCTCGGCGTCGATGAAGGCACAGACTCCACCCATCTTCTGCGCCTCTGCAATAATGTGCTGGGCCAGAGTGGTCTTACCGCTGCTCTCAGGGCCAAAGATTTCGACAACGCGCCCTCGCGGGACGCCGCCAATGCCTAGGGCGATGTCGAGCGCAATCGAACCGGTAGGAATAGCTTCGATGGCCAACCGGCTGCTCGCCTCGCCCATCTTCATAATCGAGCCTTTACCGAATTTGCGGTCGATCTGCGCCATTGTTGCCGCGAGCGCTTTTTCTTTCTCCGGGGTGATAGCCATCGCGGGCGCTCCTCCATTACTCTTGTTCACTCGTTTACTCCTCTTGCTATGCTACGTGATGGGGAGGGCGCTGTCAACGTTGTTGCCTGCCCCGTACATATGTACTATTATAGCACATATGTACGAATTCAGCAAGAGGGATCACGTCAAATTTGCCTCCCTATTAGTATAACGCGCTCATCGCTGTTTTGGTACACTCTCTTACTGTTTACAGAGTTTTCGGCGTTTTTAACTTTGGATTCTATTCGATAACCGAATGGTTCAGCAGCAGAGCAATTCCAAGCTAATACCGCAGGCCCGCGGACGGCACTGACCGCATCATTTGGCGGCCCTCACCTTCCCCCCCCAGCCCCCCTTCCTCTCCCACGCTGCGGGAGAGGAAGGGGGGAGAGCGGCCCTCACCTTCCCCCCTGCCCTCTTCCTATCCCATCAGGGGCGAGAAAGGGGGGAGGGCGGGAGGTGTGCTACGAGGAAGGGGAGATGAACCGAGCAGGGGCGATCCTGCGGCTGGCAACGCTACCGCGTTCACGACCCTCCCTTCTCCCGCAGTGCGGGAGCGGGGCCGGGGGTGAGGGCGGCCCCTCACCTTCCCCCCCCCAGCCCCCCTTCCTCTCCCACGCTGCGGGAGAGGAAGGGGGGAGGGCGGCCCCTCACCTTTCCCCCTGCCCCTTCCTCTCCCACCAGGGGCGAGAAAGGGGGGACGAACCGAGCAGGGGCGATCCTGCGGCTGGCAACGCTACCGCCCTCACCTTCCCCCCCAGCCCCCCTTCCTCTCCCACACTGCGGGAGAGGAAGGGGGGAGAGCGGCCCTCACCTTCCCCCCTGCCCTCTTCCTCTCCCACCAGGGGCGAGAAAGGGGGGACGAACCGAGCAGGGGCGATCCTGCGGCTGGCAACGCTACCGCGTTCACGACCCTCCCTTCTCCCGCAGTGCGGGAGCGGGGCCGGGGGGGAGGGCGGCCCCTCACCTTCCCCCCCAGCCCCCCTTCCTCTCCCACGCTGCGGGAGAGGAAGGGGGGAGGGCGCGTGGTGGCGCGAAAGCACGTTGGCACTCCCTCACGCAATGGTTGCACGGTTACGGTACGTGCCCACTGAGAAAGTTGGGTTTCTAATCAGGTTCTCACTTCACTATTGCCAACGGCGGAAAGCCCTGCGCGCAGAGGAGTATCAGAAGGGTCATTTAGGACTTGAGTTGTGGTATATTGCAAGTAGTTTACGAAGGTATTCGTCAGGAGCATATCAATGGTTAAACGAATTCCGCCCGGCCCTGGTCAGGAATCGGTCTGGGATTATCCCCGTCCACCACGACTGGAACCGACATCACGGCGTATCAGAGTGTTATTTGCCGGTATTACTCTGGTTGACAGCCGACGTGCGATTCGGGTGTTGGAAACCAGCCATCCACCCGTCTACTATATACCAGCCGATGATATACGCATGGAGTTTTTACGTCCAAATCTGGCGCGTTCACTCTGTGAGTTTAAGGGCGTAGCGTCCTATTACGATGTTGTCGTTGGCGAACGCATTGCGCCACAAGCAGCGTGGTCGTACCTTCATCCCACCCCAGCGTTTGAGGCGATCCGGGGACATCTCGCCTTTTACGCCGCGCCAATGGATGCCTGTTATGTCGATGATGAGCTGGTGACACCTCAACCAGGTGGTTTCTATGGCGGCTGGATTACCAGTGATATTGTTGGCCCGTTTAAGGGTGAACCTGGAACCTGGGGGTGGTAGTTTGGGTTTGACCGGTCTGCACACAATGTACCGGAGTTACCCTGGAATGCAGGGAGGAATGAGAGACCGGCACTAACGTTGCGAGCGATTCGCTGTCGAACCAACCGTATTGGTAATGAAATGAAGGAAAGTAGATGAGTTTATCAGAAGAGCAGCAACACGTTTTACAGGTAGCCCGCGCAGAGGTGCTGTCCGGGCGAATGAGCCGCCGTGCATTCTTACGCTTGGGACTGGCACTTGGGTTGTCGGCAGGAGCTACTGCACTGGTCGCATGTGGTGGCACGTCAACACCAGCGCCGACGGCCACTGCACCAATAGCTGCCGGTAGTGGACCAACCGGTCGGCTACGGGTTGCTAGCGAGATTCCTGTTCAGCTTGATCCGGCTTTTGCCTCATCCGATGCCGAAATCTTGATTCTTAACCACGTATACGATTATCTGGTTGATATCGATGCGACTAATGCCGTCGTTCCTCGACTGGCTCGTGAATGGACGATTAGCGAAGATGGTTTACGTTATCGGCTGGTGTTAGCGCCGGGAGTGACCTTTCACGATGGCAGTCCGTTGACCGCGGTCGATGTTGTCTGGACGTTCAATCGGTTGCGTGATCCGGCGTTGCAATTACCAACCGCCGATCTTTACGCGAACATTGCCGATATTGCTGCCGACGGGGATAATGCGGTTGTCTTTACCCTTAGCGAAGCAAACCCCTTTTTCCTCTACGATCTGTCTGATAACCACGCGCTGGTATTGCGCGCCGAGAGTGAGAACCCGGCAACGGCATTCAACGGAACAGGCCCATTCCGCGTTGTCGAGTATCGTACCGAAAACCGCATTGAACTTGCGGCTAATATCTCCTATTTTCAACCTGGTAAGCCAGCGGTTGCCAATCTTGAGATTATTTTCTTCGCCGACCAGGCGGCAGCCGTTGATGCGCTGCGCGGTGGTCAAGTCGATCTGGTGTTGCGTATGCCAACGCCGCTCTTCCAGACCTTGCAACAAGAGAGCGGTATTGTGACCGTGCAAACGCCAACCAACGGCTTCGATCTGGTACGATTGCGTGCTGACCGTGAGCCTGGTAATAAGCCAGAGGTCATTCGGGCGCTGAAACTGGCAACCGACCGCGAAGCAATTTTTCGCCAGGTAAAGGCCGGTTTAGGCGCGATTGGTCGTGATAGTCCAATTGGGCCGCTGTTTAGCGCATACTATTCGGAAGAAACCCCTCTTCCCCCACGCGATCCGGCAGCAGCTCGCGAATTGCTTGCCCGTGCCGGTTACGCTAATGGCTTACAGCTTGATCTGCATGTGCCCGATTCGGGTGATCGCCCCGATCTGGCTGTGGTGCTGAAAGAGCAGTGGGCTGAAGCCGGGATCAATGTCAATGTGATTGTCGAGCCAGAAAGTGTCTATTACGGTGATAACGGCTGGTTAGAGGTTGATCTGGGGATTACCGGTTGGGGTTCACGACCGGTACCGCAGTTTTACCTCGATGTGATGCTGGTGAGTGGTGCGATATGGAATGAGAGCCGCTTCAGCGATCCAGAGTTTGATGCGTTGGCTGCAACGGCTCGAACCACTCTCGATGAGGCTGAGCGCGTGCGTGCCTACCGTGAAATTCAACGGATTCTGATCGAACGCGGCCCGATCATTATTCCCTATTTCTTTGCTCAGCTTAGTGCTCATCGGGCCGGATTGCGCGGCTATGTCGCCAAGGCGTTTCCCGGACGTACAGATTTGGCTACGATTGCAGTGTAAGGTTGGTAGTATGGTGAGTGATGTTTCGGGTAAACTCACCACAGAGAACACAGAGGGTACGGAAAGGAAACAACTCTCTGTGTAAATGAGTAGTTCAGTGATATTGGCATGAAGTTAAGCCGATTTGTGCGGGCTTTTTTCGCCGATCTAGCAACAGCGACCGGTACGACTATTGTCATCTTGTTCCTCGGATTGGCCTTGTTTGGGCCATTGATTGCACCGTACAGTCCGACGAAACAACATGCCGATGCCATTCGGTTGCCTCCCTCAACAATGTATGTGCTCGGTACCGACCGGCTTGGTCGCGATTTGCTTAGTCGGATCATTTACGGCGCCCGCGATATTTTGCTGCTCGCCGGTGGTGGAACCGTCCTTGCAGTGTTGCTGGGAACATTTATCGGGGTGAGTGTAACCTATCTGGGTGGCTGGCTCGAAGAACTTGTGTTTCGGCTCTTTGATGGCTTGCTCGCTCTGCCGGCACTGCTACTGGCCTTACTCTTACTGGGTGCTGTTGGCCCTTCACGCAGTGGGGTACTCCTGGTCATTGTGGTCGTCTATACACCGATTGTTGCCCGCGTGGTGCGCAGTGTTGTGTTGAGTCTTAAGACACGAGGCTTTATCGAAGCCGCCCGTATGCGCGGTGAGCGCCTTGGGTATATCCTCTGGCGTGAGTTATTGCCACTGGTCATGCCAACGCTGGCCGTCGAGGCGGCGCTCCGTTTCTCATACGCAATCTTCCTGGTTGCTTCGCTTGGCTTTCTTGGTGTTGGTGTACAACCGCCAAGCCCTGATTGGGGGTTGATGGTGCTTGAAGCGCGCAATGAGTTTGCCCTTGCTCCATGGTCACTCTACGCACCAGCAGCCGCCATTGCGTTGCTGGTGATTGGCGTCAATTTAATGGCCGAGGGTGTGCGGCGGGCAATCCGCGAAGATGTTACAAGGTAGCAATGACAATACCGGTATTAACAGTAAACAATCTAACCGTAGCTTACCGTGTTGGGCAGCAGGAACTGGCGGTTGTGCGCGAAGTGAGTCTGGCGGTTCATGAAGGTGAAATTCTAGGAATCGTCGGTGAAAGTGGCAGCGGGAAGAGCACGCTGGGTCTGGCAATCTTGCAGGCCCTGCCATCTACAGGACGGATCTGCGCAGGGCAGGTGTTCCTCGATGGGGTTGAACTAACCGGCTTATCAGGAAGCGCACGACGTGCGCTATGGGCCAATTCATTACGTCTGGTACCCCAAAATCCACTGGCAGCCCTGAATCCAACGATGCGAATCGGTGAGCAACTGATTGAAGCTATCGGTGGTGATCGCACGACAGCAACAGCACAGGCGATAAACGTACTGAAGCGTGTTCATATTCCTGATCCCGCACGTGTCATGCGCAGCTATCCGCACGAGTTGAGTGGCGGTATGCAGCAACGGGTCATGATCGCGATGGCCCTGCACGGCACGCCACGCCTCCTCGTACTCGACGAGCCAACAACCAGTCTTGATGTGACGACAGAGGCAGCAGTAATCGATCTGTTAGCCGAATTGATCGCCGAGAAGCAGCCAGCCACGATCTTCATTTCGCACAATCTCGGCCTGGTTGCCCGTCTTGCCACTCGTACTGCGGTGATGTATGCCGGAGAATTAGTAGAAGTTGCACCAACGATGTCGCTGTTTGCACAGCCGCGGCATCCTTACACGCAGGGATTGTTGCAGAGCCTGCCACGACCAGGTTTGCGCTACGATCACCACCCACTGCATTCGATAAATGGTATCATTCCAGCTCCTGGAGCTTTACCAGCCGGTTGTGTCTTCGCACCACGCTGTTCACTCGCAGATGAGCGTTGTCGGTGCGAACGACCATCGCTGATCGCTATAACTGAACATCACCTTACCCGCTGTCACTACTGGCAACAGGTACCGCAGAGCACCTCACTACCGTCAGTCGCGGCTCCATCGGCATCGTCAAATGACAACGGTGACGTATTTCTTACCGCCCATCAACTGACCAAAACAATTTCTCGGCGTCAATCGTTGTTCGATAAACTCCGTGGTCAACCAGCTCCGGTAGTGAAGGCCCTGGCCGGCGTTGACCTGACTTTACACCGCAACCGTATTTTGGGCGTCGTCGGCGAGAGTGGTAGTGGTAAAACAACTCTAGCCCGCTGTCTGATCGGCCTGAGCGAACCTTCTAGTGGTACAGTTGAACTGCTCGATATGCCGCTAGCACCAAATATTCAACGACGTAGTCGTGAGCAGCTTCGTCGGTTGCAGATGGTCTTACAGAATCCGCAAGAGGCTCTGAATCCGGCTCTGACCATTGGTGAAGCGTTGATGCGTCCGCTTATCCGTCTAGGTGGCATGGATCGCCAGGCTGCACGTCAACGAGTACCGGAACTATTGCGGTTGGTAAAGCTACCGCCAGACTACATAGATCGCCGACCAGCGCAACTGAGCGGCGGTGAGAAGCAACGGGTTGCGATTGCTCGTGCACTGGCAGCCACGCCTGATCTGCTCTTACTCGATGAGGCCGTCTCGGCGCTTGATGTCTCGGTGCAAGCTGCCGTGCTTAATCTCCTAGCTGAAGTGAAGGAACGAACTGGGGTTTCCTATCTCTTTATTACCCATGATCTGGCAGTGGTAAGTTATTTGGCCGATGACGTGGTCGTCATGTACCGTGGTCAGATTGTTGAGTCGGGGCCAGTGCAAGCCGTGCTAGCACCACCGCTTCACCCTTATACCGAGGCATTGTTGACGGCTGCTAGTGCTCGTGGTATACGCTTGCGCGAAGCTGAAGAGTCTGGTTCGTTACCGGAAAACGGTTGTCCGTTCTATCCACGCTGTCCGCGTACCCCTGGCAATATCTGTGCTACCACGCCACCACCGTGGCGTGATGCGGGCAATGGTCATCGGATTCGTTGTCATATTCCACTGGAAGAACTGCAAATAATCCAGCGTTCAGTGCTGATTGAATTATGATCCAATATTTATTACGTCGCCTGATCTTACTCGGTGGTACCATTCTTATCAGTTCACTGATCATTTTCCTGATTTGCCGCCTGTTACCCGGTGATGTCGCCCGGGTTCTACTCGGACGCGAAGCTGGCGAAGCGGCACTGGCAGCCTTGCGTGCAGAACTGGGACTTGACCAGCCTTTACCGCTTCAATACCTCAACTGGCTGATTGGCTTTGTCAGTGGCGATTGGGGAATTGCATATAGTACCCGTCAGCCGATACGCCCACTGGTTTTAGAGCGCCTGACCAATTCACTACTCTTGGCCGGCGCAACGTTGATGCTATCACTACCATTGGGAATTGCGTTAGGTGTGTGGGCGGGTTGGCGAGCAGGTAAACTAGACGACACCCTCATCAGTGTCTCAACGCTGGCCGTGACCGGATTACCGGAATTTGTGACCGGCTTATTGCTGATCGATCTTTTCGCCTTCCGCCTGCGCTGGCTGCCGGCCAATTCCTCCATCCGTCCAGACACACCATTCTTCGAGATCCTTCCCCAATTGCTGCTACCGGCAATCACGGCAACCCTCGTCTTACTGGCGTACATCGCCCGTTTGACCCGTGCCGGAGTAATCAGCGAACTAGAGCAAGAATACACGCGCACGGCACTGTTAAAGGGATTGTCTCCGCTGACTATGCTACGCCGCCATGTCCTGCGTAACGCCTTATTACCGACCATCACTGTGGTGGCGATCAGCCTCGGCTGGCTGATCAGTGGCCTGATTGTGGTTGAAAATGTGTACAACTATCCGGGAATTGGGCGCTTGTTAACCTTTGCCATTGATCGGCGTGATCTCCTCTTGTTACAGGCAGTAGCAATGGTGACGGTCGTCATTTTTGCGGTTGCCAATCTGCTGGCCGATCTGATGTACGCTCTCCTCGATCCACGAATCCGTCTAGGGAGCGAGGAGCGATAGACGCATCACGTCATCTTTTCCAGCGTGATCACTCAGAATCACCGTCGGAGTGCAGTCCCTGGGTGCGCGGGCCTCTGGCCCGCATAGTACGATATATAGCCGGAGACCATTGTTTAGCGCACCAGCACACCATTACCCCCTCTTCCCCACTTACGGCCCCATCCCTGTCATCGGAGGTTGAACCCTCTCCTCGCACACCTCTACCGGTTGGGAAAACCGCTGAAAAGCCCTGAGCCAACAGAACACGCACCTTCACCAGTCTTGTAAACAGCATCCCGGCGGAGCTGCACGCAGAAATTGCACCAATTTTCAATAAAATGCGTATCTTTTTGTGATCTCAAACGCTATCTTTAATAGGACACAACATCTGTGAGTCGCTGCTTGTGGGAAAGGGCAGCGTACCCACTCCACAGGTGAGGGTTGCAGACAAGAACGACACCGTTCACCTATGAAGCGTACCTGGAGAAGCTATGCTAGCCAAAGTTCTAAGCTGTGCTGTCATCGGTCTTGATGGCGTATTGGTCGCGGTTGAAGTTGACGTATCCGGTGGCTTACCCGCCTTCAGTGTTGTCGGTCTGGGTGATGCCGCCGTCCATGAAAGTCGTGATCGGGTGCGTTCGGCTATACGTAACAGTGGTATGACCTTTCCGATGCGTCGGATTACCGCTAATCTGGCACCAGCCGATCTGCGTAAAGTCGGCCCTGCCTACGATCTCCCAATTGCGCTCGGCTTACTGCTAGCTACCGAGCAACTTGCAGCCGATGTGAGTAATGCCGTCTTCATCGGTGAATTGGGGTTAGACGGGACACTGCGCCATACGGATGGCATCCTGCCAATGGCGGCGGTTGCTCGGGCGAACGGCATTTCGACCATCTATCTACCGGCAGAAGATGCAGCAGAAGCTGCTCTGGTAGAAGGCTTGCGCATCATACCAGTACGCTCGTTACGTGAGCTAATCACCCATCTGAGCGGCGAACGGCCACTACAGCCGTACCGAGGTACAACCGGCTTCACGCCAACAGTTCCGACGGGCACCGTTGACTTTGCCGACGTTCGTGGACAAGAACACGTCAAGCGTGCGTTAGAGATAGCAGCAGCCGGCGGACACAACATCTTGATGAGTGGGCCGCCAGGTTCTGGCAAAACCATGCTCGCCAGAGCACTTCACTCAATCCTACCGCCGCTCAGTTTCGCTGAAGCGCTGGAAGTGACCAAAATCTACAGCGTTGCCGGTCAACTCCCACGCGACACACCGCTCATTCGGGAACGCCCCTTTTGCGCACCGCACCACACCGTCTCGACGGCTGGCCTCGTCGGCGGTGGCAGTCGCGTGCGTCCAGGAATGATCTCCCTGGCCCATCGCGGCATCCTGTTTCTTGACGAACTACCGGAGTTTGGAAATCGGCTCGAAGTCTTACGGCAACCGCTCGAAGATCGGGTCGTAACTCTCAGCCGGGCGCATGGCAGCATCACCTATCCAGCAGCCTTTATGCTGGTTGCGGCGCAAAACCCCTGTCCTTGTGGCTGGTACGGCGATCCCGAACGAACCTGCACCTGTTCACCAACGCTGGTCAGTCGCTACCAGCGACGGGTCAGCGGCCCTCTGCTTGATCGGATCGACATTCATGTTGAGGCGCCGCGGGTCAAGTACGACAAACTCAGCAGTCTGGCCGCTGGCGAACCATCAGCGACCGTTCGCGAACGGGTCATCGCTGCCCGCCACCGTCAGACCGAGCGCCTACGTGGTCATCCGCGTTGTCAAAGCAACGCCGATCTCGGCCCGGTCGAGATTCGGGCATTCTGTGCACTAGACAGTGCCGGTCAATCACTGCTCAAATCGGCAGTGCAGCGACTCAACCTCTCAGCACGCAGCTATCATCGCATCCTCCGCCTGGCCCGCACCATTGCCGATCTAGCCGGTGTCGAACAGATTGCCGCAGTCCATGTTGCCGAGGCAATCCAGTATCGACCACGGCAGGTCGAGTAGGGAGTGGGGGATGAGCGATGTGTAAACGGATGAGGAAGCTGCAAAACCTGGCCCTGCTGAAGCGAGAACAGCGCCATGCGGTGAGCAGGCTGGCAGACACACGTTCGGGAGGCTAGGGGATAGTGGTATTCTTTCCACATCACCAATACCTCCGCCCTTCTTCACCGTAGAGGAAAGGGTTTAAGGGTAGAGCTTTGTAAAGTTCTCAGTTTCTGCTCGTATTCGATGACCAAACTGCGCAAGAACCGAGAAACACCGACAAACGTTATGCACCTGCTCACCGTGCTTCGCGACCGGCACCGTTTATCTGGGAGCACGGGCCAGTGGCCCGTATCCTTCGATGCTTTGGTGGAACCAGTCTTCCCTGCCGACTCCCTCCTGCAAGCGGTAGGGATAATGAACCCCCCTACCGCTGCAACCCTCTTTTTTTCCACTCACCCACTGCCAGGGAGGAACAAGCCTTAACTATCCCTAACTTGAGGGTACGGGCAAACTGACAGCCACACTTTTTCAAATGTCTGGTGCCAGACTAGTTCAGAGCAGCAGGCCGAAGTCACCCTTCCCTTTTATAATGGCAAACCCGTTCTTCCGAGGACTGGTGAGGCATTCTGGAAATAGCCTACCAGTCCTCAAGCAAGACTATGGGCTAACAACAACACTACTCATGACCAGTTCCCCGGAGGGAAGAACCTGAATACTAAACGGTTGTAACTGCTCACGGGTAAACGCAGACGAAACCTGTTCGTTGAAAATAATTGCCACCGAGTCACCGGCTGCAACGTCGCGCAACGGTGCAGTGAATTGACCGTCGGCGCCAACAACAGTTTCAGCGATTAACGCATTACCACGTGACAGATTGATCACACGGATCGGTACTCGAGGTGGCCCACCACCCCGTATTTGACCATCAGAAACTCGCACCGGCTCGGCAATATAGAACATCGGCTGCGGTTGATTACCACTTTCAGGAGCCGGGTAACTAGCTGAGAGGGTAGGAAGTGGCTGGACCGGATAGACCGGATACGCAGCCTGTGCCGTCGGAGAGGGTTCAGGTGTTGTTGTGGTGCCACACCCTGAAATCACAAATAGACAGAGTAAGCCGATAATGAAGCGATGCATAGCGACCTCGTTTGCATACGATACACTTATCCTTAAGAGTATACCGCACATTACCAGGGGATTGTAACAAGAGATTGGTGTTTAGATAACAAGCTTTCCAGGCATGTGTTTTTGATTTCGATGAGATTACATGCGCGTGGTGGCACTATGAAGACAAATCAAGTATATCTCTCGTCTACCCTGACACCGAAACCGAGGTGAGAAACACCAGTGATGGCTCAGGAAGGGCGGTTCAATTTTCGAGATAAATTCATGAAAGGTGTTTTGCTTGATTGACAACGAGACCTTACCTCTGATATAATCTGATGGAAATTTTAAAAATTGATACAAGAAGTTTTGCCAAGAAACAAAAAACTGTAAACTACTATCAAAAAAACTAACTTAACAGACTGTTTGTTTTATCAATACATTTTCAAATTTAAATCTCTTTACTCTATCCTCTAATTATATAAATAATCCAGACGGAACAGAATAAAAATCTTACGTATCACATTATGACCTTCCTTAAATCACTCACAGTGAAACACTTTTTCAAACAGATATCCTCACCAGCTATGATGACACTGACACGCGGCTTTGCAGCAGTAGCTACTGGTGCATTGTTCAGTCGCGTACTCAGTGCTATTGCCGGTATCTTGCTTGTTCGTTACTTCAATGATCCTGCACTGTACGGACAATACGCTACTCTCGTTACTATCCTGTCGTTAATATCAAATCTGCTAGGAATTGGCTTCGACACCTGGTTACTTCGTGAAGGTGGCCGAGATCCAGCACAGCTGTCATTTAATGCACGTCGTCTGATCGTCTTAAAGTTTGGAACTTCTAGCCTGTTAATTGGAACGTTAACATTAGCATGGAATCAAGCTGATCTTCATTGGTTGATCATTATTGGAATGTTCGGAATTATTGCTGAGAGCTACATCAGTACTGGTTATGTCATACTGCATGCCCTTAGCCGAAATTCCCTAGTTGCTATGTTGCAGAGTGTCAGCACTTTGCTAACCGTTGGTCTTATTCTGATCTTGATGCACTGGCCACCGCAAGTAGCAACGCTCATTGTGAGTCAGAGCTCTGTGAGTGGAATAATACTGCTTATCATTTCAATCCTGTTAGCTGAGCACTGGCGTGGTACATGGCGTCCTTTACGCTTGGGACATTTGATACGTGACGCTGGATTTTTTATTCTGGCTGATGTGTTAGCTAATATCTACTCTCAAGCTCAGATCGCCATTCTGGCTTTCTTAACTGACGATTTGAATGTTGGCATATTCCGAACTGCTGTTAACCTTATTACAATGAGTTTTCTTGTGCCAATGGCAATGTTCAATGTCGGATTACCGTTACTGAGCCGTCGGCATCAAGACCGGCGCCAGTGGTATCTACTCCTATCTGGAATGTTTGTCATCTCTTTTTTCTATGGATTCACCGTGCTTATTTGTTTTATATGGTTTGGAGGCAACATACTGCAACTTCTTTACGGTAATAAATATGAAATGGCAATCCCATTACTTGTACCACTCAGTATAGTCCCTCTATTCAAATCGCTAAGTTTTGTAGCACTTATGGCCATGCTTGCTTTAGGAGCGCAACGACTGCGAGTGATACTACAGAGTGTGGTTGTACTAATAAGTCTACTGGGTGGTTGGATTATCATATCTCATTTAGGTTTAGAAGGTGCAACATTATTGTACATTATCGTTGAGGGAGTGCTTTGTCTGTTATATTGGGTTGGAGCCATCTACACGTTACACAAAACACGTTTATGAAAATCGTTTTAATCAACAATCATTCGGTCTTGAATGCTGGTGATTATGCCATTTTGCTGCAAACACTTCAGCTACTCCATAACGCTTTTCCACAAGCTGAAATTAGCTTAACATTCAACGATCCAATCCATGCCCGTTCATTGCTGCCGAACTACCGTATCTATGCTGCACCTCCAGCCTGGGGGGTCGAGCTTGATCAACATCGTCAAGTGGTGAAAGCACCACGGTTAGTTCGTGGATGGAATCTCGTGCTATTGTTCTTCAGTGCGCTGCTTGTACGACTATTGGGCAAACCTGTACGGATATTCCGTGATCGGCAAAAACAAGCTTTATTAGAAGAGCTGGCAAATGCCGATTTAGTCGTTGCAAGTGGTGGTGGCTATATCTATCATTGGTTTACCTTTGCTGCGGCATTAAGTATTTGTGCGCTGATCATGCGACGCCCGCTTGTCCTCCTGCCACAGTCTATAGGCCCTTTTCATCATCCATTACAAGTCTGGCTGGCAAAGATAATCGTAACAGGCGCTGATCTAGTCTTGGCTCGCGAAACCATTTCCCTCCGCAGGGCACGCGATCTTGGGGCACATGTAGTTCGTTACGAGCCGGATCTCGCCTTTGCCCTTCCCGCAGCACCAGCAGAACTTGCACAGGCCTGGTTTCGCTGGCGACAGACTATTCCCGAACCGGCCACAATGTACGTTGGGATAACTGCTATCGACTGGCATGGACAAAATCCTCATTTTCACCACCAACAACAGTACGAATCAGTATTAGTTAACTTTATTGATCGATTAACTGAACAGGGAGCTGTTGTTGTCCTGTTTTCACAAACATGTGGCCCTAGTCGCTCTGAAGATGATCGGTTAGTCAATCTGCGAATCTACCAAAACATTCGTAGACAAGAGCGGGTTATCATGCTGAATGAACCGATCCATCCTGCACTTTTGCAATCACTTTACGGATGTATGGATTACTTTGTCGCCACTCGCCTTCACTCATTTATTTTGGCGACAAATGCCGGAGTGCCAGCGCTGACAATCGGCTATTTGACGAAAAGCATTGGCATCTTGAGCGATATGGGATTAGCTGATCGCTGTCTTGATATTCAACATCTGAATACAACGAAACTGTGGCAGGCATTCACTCGCTTGCAGCAGGAAGGTTTACCACCGCACGTAGAAACATACGTCACGACTACCCGTCAGCGCCAGCAAGCGTTACAACGTGAACTTGCCGAACGATATGGAAAGCAAAAAGAGGTTGCAGAATGAACACACGCATCAGTGTAGTTCAGTTAATCCCTGGATTGATAGTCGGCGATCTAGGTGGTGGTCTGGAGCTGTACAGCATTCGATTGGCGCAGGCCCTTGATAAAGCACTATTCCACGTACAGATGGTTTGTCTTTGGCGCTTTGATCGACCGATTGAGCATCGATGGGAAAGCGAGTTACGAAATGAGGGCATTAATGTTTATTACGGTTCTCCGTTTGACCAGCGTATCACAACATCAGTTCTCCGGTCATTATCTGGTCTGCGCCCTCTTATGCAACACCTCCAACCAGACATTATTCACGCTCATGGGGAATATGCCGGAGTTATCGGGATAGGATTACGCTTTACGACCCCTTCGCCCCGTTTAATCAGGACATGCCATACAACGGTTGAATTTCCCAATCATCCACCGTTGCGATTCGCGACTTCAGCACTTTACCCGCTGGTCGCAACGGTACAGGTAGGAGTATCGAGCGCGATTGTAGCCCATTTGTGCCGTCATTTTTTGGTGCGTCTTACCCGCCAGCCGATCTGGTTCATTAACAATGGGATCGATCTCGATCGAGTCCTGAGACAACGCACCGGCGCCAGTATTCGTCGGGAATTAGGGTTATCCGCGGACATACCGCTGTTTGGTCTAGTTGGGCGTCTCACCGAACAGAAAGGTATTCCTGATGCGTTGCGGGCATTTGCGCTTGTGCGGAAGCGATTGCCACAAGCGGCAATGGTTGTTGTTGGCGATGGGTATGGTGAAAAACCCAGGCTCCTCAAGGCTCAGGCTTCCGAACTAGACTTAACACAATCAGTTTTCTGGTTGGGTGCACGCCCCGATGCAATTGATATTATTGCCGATCTTGATGTACTCGTTTCAGCCTCACTGTGGGAGGGATTGCCCACGGTGATACTCGAAGCGATGGCTCTGGGAATACCTGTTGTAGCAACTGATATTCCTGGAACAAACGAATTAATCCTGCACGAACAAACTGGATTGCTTGTGCCGCCCCGAAATCCACCAGCCCTGGCTCAGGCAATGGAGCGATTGATTAACGACAGAAACCTGGCGCAACAATTAGTTGTTGCTGCCCGCGAGCGGGTAGAACGGTTTTCTATCGCCAGCGCAGCGAAGCAATACGAACATTTGTATTACTGGTTGATGAACAATAGACGATAACCCAAAAGTATTAGTATCCGATATTCACTCGTACCTCTCCAATATCGAGCTGCTGACCAGCTTCGATGTTCCATATCTTCGGTAAGCCATCGGTATTACGCACGACATCATTCAGACCAAACGGATCGCCGATAACGATTACATATTCCTTTGGTGGTAAATTTGGAACTACAAAGCGTCCCTCAGTATCGGTCTCAGCAAACGGGCTGAGCGCAGCATCATCAACAAAGATGGCACTTTCTTCGTTACGAATCACTTCGGCAAAAGCAACCCGTACCCGATGGATCGGTTTACCAGTAATATCAGAGATGATGCGCCCGAATACCACAGCCTGTCCGTTTGCAGGAGTTGGTACGGTAAACTGATCGGCAGGAGTTGGAGTTGGTTGTACTGATGTACATGCTACCAGACTGATCAATGTGAACAAAAGAATGACGACTCGCAAGGAACCCTCCGCTCTGGCAGTTAGCGAAACATCTAACTTGTGCACAACCCGTAAGATATTCGTTGTCAATATTACCGACAATTATCGCTCAGCGCAAGCGTATAACCCAAAGCACGTATAGTAAATAACCTGTTGGTAGTATCGCCAAGTTCGTGAATACCGTATATACATATTGGCGAACGGTCATATTCGGTTTAGCAAAGGAGACTTGTATGCGTCGGCTACTCAACTTATTCTTAGCGATAGCTGCACTACTCATTGCCGCTCATTCAGCGATCCCAGTACGTGCACAGGGCAGTGCCTACAACACCAACTTTATTACCTCGATCACGTATCAGAACGTTGGTACGGCTACGGCAACCATCACATTTACTTTTTACCCGACATCTGGTTCTCCAATCTCTTTTGACAGAACTCTTGCAGCAAACGCGGGAGCATCACTCAATGTTGGTGGAGCATCAGAATTGAGCGGTTTTTCCGGTCAAGGTTCGGCAGTAATCTCGTCGGATCAGCCAATTGTGGCAACCGTAGTACAGTTACCACAGAACCCAAGTGTGCGCAATCGACCGTTGTCAAACGGCTTTGGCAGTAATGATGGTAGTGACAATGTACTGATTGCCACGGTGCTGAAAAATACGTTTAATCAGACAACGAAGTTCTCAATTCAGAATGCTGACTCAACCAGCGTCGACGTGACGCTACGATTCTTCCCTGTTGGATCAGCTACCCCAATTTACACCGAAACATTTTCATTGAGTGTTGGGATGGCCCGCTTCTTTGATGCAGGTACCATCTCCCAGCTTGGCTCAAGTTTCAATGGATCGGCAACAATTCAGGCTTCCGGTAAGGTTGTGGCAACAGCTATTGAAGCAACTACTGATAGCTCTTACAAAGTCAGTGCTTTTGAAGGTGTAGCGCAAGGTAGTAATACGATTTACATGCCAAGTGCTCTCTGCGACTTTGGCACAACCAAGCAACGCACTGCTTATGCGGTACAGAATACCAGCACCTCGAATTCAGCAACCGTCACCGTAACCTACAAGGATCTGAACAACAGTACTGTCGCAACCCAAACTGCGACTATTCCAGCGGGAGCAAAGAACAGCTTCCAGACGTGTAGTGCCAGTGGTATTCCCAGTAATTTCAACGGCTCAGCAACCATTACTAGTACAGGCGCCCCAATTGTAGCTATCGGGAAGGTCTTCTCAGGCAGTCCTACATTTGCGGCTTTAGGAACAGCATTCGTCGGCGCATCTGCGGGCGCCAGTAAACTGGCAGCACCTTATGTACGGTGGACGGAGACTCGCTTCGATATCAATCCTGGTAATCGACAGCGCGCATTCATTGCTATACAAAATGTCGGTACGGTAGCTTCAGGTACTATTACCGTCAAATACTACGGTTTGGATGGTACTCTGATAGGAACCCATACTATTAGCTCTATCAATCCTGGTCAAAAGACGAACTCGAACCCGAAAGCCGCTACATTAGCCGCAGGTCAGACGCAGGACAAACTAGATGAGTTCGGATACATCGGTGGGTTCGGCGGGAGTGCTACAATAGAATGTGCCGGTAGTGGCTGTCAGATTGTAGCAGTTGTGCGCATTGCATCGGCAAATTCGGCAACCAATCCGGCAGATATCGTGGCCGAAGACTATAACGCAATCCCGATCAACTAATTCATCAGCAAGCATTATATCATCTCAGGTTGTATCTATCGACGGATACAACCTGAGAGTTATTATCGTCAATTAGATTAAAAACAAAATACAGTACAGGCATCACTCATGATACATGGCACTTACCGGCAATCATCCTTCATCGCACCGATAGGGTCGGGTTCAAAACCTGCCCACTTGATGTGCTGATACGTTCCAACATAGGTTGAGCCAAAGACCATGATAGAATCTCACCACTTCTGATCGGTATATCCTGTGAATCTAATGAATGGCCCTTTTTGATTCGGAATGAATATAATAGTTCTTGAAAGTTTTTCTTTTATGTTAGGTAAAAACGATCATTCTCTTCAGATACTTTTTCAGGTTTATAAGCTACAACTTTGTAGTTTTTACAGTGCCAACGAGAAGTGTCGTAATACCGAATGTCTAGCTGTGTAGCCAACATACTTGTAACCGTTAATAGTAGTTTCATTGTGATCAGAAAGGGTAAGAACAAAAAGCGAATAAGAATACTTCCATAACGTGGTGGTAACATCCAGGGTAATTGGCGGGCGGCTGATCGCCACTGATATGCAAGTGTTCCCCAATAACCCTCCAGTTCATTGAGCGATGCGATGTGAAAACCAGCCTCTGATAGCAGATGACTCAGACCAAAACGAGTGTAACGGTAAAAATCAAACGGTACTTCGTGTTCTTCGTAGTAGAGCGGTGCAGTCAGCCATAAGGTACCACCATGACGAAGGAGGCGATACATTTCCGCAAGTGCAACTTGTGGTTGTGGCAGATGTTCTAGTACTTGAGTACAGATAATCGCATCAAAACTCTCTTCTGGAAACGGTAAGTTGACAAGATCAGCAATCACATCGAGTTGACCATACGGTTTGACAACTTTGGCAAAATCTACGGCGATGTAGTTGGTGTGACGAAACAATTGGGCATACCGGCAATCACCAGCTCCTGCATCGAGTACACGGCTGCCCGATGGTAATTGTTGAGCAGCATATCGAAGAAAACGTTCCAAATACACTCGGGATGAATTCATCGTTGCCCAGTGACGTAACATGCTTACGAATGACAATGACATAAATAATACCTCTTAGATATGTTGCAAAAGTTGAGCTTCAGGCAAGATACTGTTCGCCGATAATGAGGAGGGCTTATCCCCCCACCTCCTCCTCCAACCGCTCGATCTCGGCTAACCACGTTGCAGCACTGGAATCGCTTGGTGCGCGCCAGTCGCCACGAGGTGAGAGTGAACCGCCCGAACCGACTTTGGGGCCGTTTGGCATGGCCGAGCGTTTGAATTGGCTGATCTGGAAGAAACGGTAAACGAAGACTTTCAGCCAGTGTAGGATGGTTGGCAAATCATACGACCGGCGCTCATTCGCTGGCAGACCTTCCGGCCATTCCCCTGCTGAGGCGTCACCCCACGCATGAAGCGCCAGAAAAGCAACTTTGCTCGGACAAAAGCCGTACCGGGTGATGTAGTAGAGGTTGAAGTCTTGGAGGGCGTATGGCCCGATGATCTCTTCGGTACGTTGCGCCGGTTTGTCATCGCCGTTGGCTGCCGCCGGTACCAGTTCTGGGGAGATTTCAGTCGCCAGAATGGATTCGAGCACACGATTAGCCGTTTCTCCCAGTTCGCCGCTCCGAATGATGTATCGGATCAGGTGTTGGATGAGCGTTTTCGGTACTGAAGCGTTTACGTTGTAGTGGGCCATCTGGTCGCCAACACCATACGTACACCAGCCGAGCGCAAGTTCGCTTAGATCACCGGTGCCGATGACGATGGCATTGTGGTAGTTGGCTAAGCGAAACAGATGCGAGGTGCGTTCGCCTGCCTGCACGTTCTCGAAGGTAACGTCGTACATCGGTTCACCTTCGCCAGCCGGATGACCTAGATCGCGGAGCATCTGGAGTGCTGATGGCCGAATGTCGATCTCATTGGCGCTGACACCAAGCGCGGCCATAAGCGCATGGGCATTGCGTCGTGTCTGATTGCTGGTGGCAAAGCCGGGCATGGTGTAGGCCAGGACGTTCTGACGGGGTAGTCCTAGGCGATCCATCGCTCGTGATGCGACGATCAAAGCCTGGGTGCTGTCAAGGCCACCAGAGACACCAATAACCACTTTTTCGACGCGGGCACTGCGCATGCGCTGGATCAGACCGTGGACCTGAATGTTGTAGGCTTCGTAGCAGCGTTCATCACGGGTGGCCGGATCGTTTGGAACAAATGGGAAGCGGGCAATCGTGCGGCGGAGGTCGTTAACAATTGGTGGGTTGATAGTCACGGGAATGCGCCGCATCTGCCGAAGGTACGCCAGGTAGTCTCTGATACAGTCGCTGAAGCTGGTCTGGCGCATACGATCTTGTTGTAGTCGTTCGAGATCAACATCGGCAAAGATGATCTGTTCGTCATCGCAAAAACGCCGTGATTCGGCCAGTAGCTCACCGTTTTCACAAATGAGTGCATGACCATCCCACGCTAGATCGGTGGTGCTTTCGCCTAGCCCGGCTGCTGAGTAGAGGTAGGCGGCAATGGCGCGCGCCGATTGGCTCATACATAATGCCCGCCGATAGTCGGCTTTACCAATGGTGATGTTCGAGGCTGACAGATTGCAGAGGACGGTTGCACCGGCCAGCGCTGCGAAGGTACTGGGTGGGAGGGGAGTCCATAGGTCTTCGCAGATTTCGACGTGTATTGCCAGGCCGGGGATGGTTGCCACGTCGTAGATCAGGTTCGTGCCAAATGGAACGTGCTGACCGTTGACGCGGATTGTGTCGCCAATGGCGTCACGGGCAGCAGCAAAATGGCGTTTTTCGTAAAATTCGCGATAATTGGGCAGATAACTCTTCGGGGTGACACCAATGATGTGCCCATTCGCAATTGCTACAGCACAGTTGAAGAGACGCCCCTCATGGCGGAGCGGCGCTCCGACGAGAAGGATGGCATTCATTGTTTGCGAAGCCAGCACAATCGTTTGCAGTGCATGTTCAACCGCGTCGAGAAGCGTGGTCTGCTGAAAGAGATCATCGTTGCTATAAGCTGAGATGCCCAGTTCAGGAAAGAGAACGAGTATCGCTCCTTCAGCAGCAGCGCGGCGGGCCAGCGCAATGGTGCGTTCAGCGTTGAAGGCCGGTTCGGCAATCCGTACTGCCGGAATGGCAACTGCTAACCGGGCCAGGCCGTGCCGGTAAATGGATGAAAATGGTTGCATACGACCTCTATCCTGATATTAGGAGACTTGTGCACTTATCTTCAGATGGCTAGCGATGCCAGAGAACCGCGATGAATGGTATCATCAGTATACCTGTCCGGCAAACGCTGTACAATAGAGATTGTACGATTACAATCGCTGTGGGTGGAACAGAAGAGGAGAAACGTTTGTTCCATTCCGTCTTCAGCTATTCTTCTTGCTCCGTCGGGGAAAAAGGAGACTACAGACAACGTCGTGTGGCGCGAGTCATAGCGACCAGGAATGGGAATGGCACACGACGCAGCGCAGGTATCTCGATCCATTTAGCGAAGCTGCAATAAGATGCAGGTCAGAAACCAGTACACCTGGCAACCAGCCAATTCAGATGTGAAACCCACGCGACGTTTAACCACGTTCATCCCTGGCACGTAGATGGTACGCACGCAGAAAGGAGGAAGCAATGACGCTAACCGGCGAAGAAGTACTTACCACCCTGCCATTTCGTCTGCTGATCAACGGTGAGTGGCGTGAAGCGAACAACGGTGCAACCTTTGCCGTTACCAATCCGGCCAACGGTTCGGTGCTGGGGTATGTCCCTGATGCCGGAGTAGAAGAGACACGGGCGGCAATTGCGGCAGCGGTGGCGGCCCAGCCTGGTTGGGCTGCCACACCAGCAGGTGAGCGGGCAACGCTGTTACGGCGGGTTGCTACGATGATGCTTGAACGCCAGCAAGAGCTGGCAACAATCATGACGCTCGAACAGGGGAAACCATTGGCTGAAGCGCGTGGTGAAATCGCCTACGCTGCCAGCTTTCTCAATTGGTTTGCCGGTGAGGCCGAACGAATCTACGGTATGACGATTCCCGCTTCGACGAATAGCAAGCGCATTCTGGTGCTGCGCCAACCGGTAGGTGTCGTAGCGATGATTACGCCGTGGAATTTTCCGAGCGCAATGATCACACGCAAACTGGGGCCGGCACTTGCTGCCGGTTGCACCGTCATCTGTAAACCAGCCGAACAAACTCCGCTCTCGGCGCTGGCATTGGGTCAGCTCTTCACCGAAGCCGGTGCGCCACCTGGCGTAGTCAATATCATCACCTGCCGCGATCCCCATCCCTTTGCGGATACAATCTTCGCCGATACGCGCGTTCGTAAGATCAGCTTTACCGGTAGCACTGAGGTTGGTAAAGAACTGATGCGCCGTTCGGCAGATACGCTGAAACGGATCTCGCTGGAACTAGGCGGAAATGCACCGTTTATCGTGTTTGCCGATGCCGATCTCGATGCTGCCGTGCGTGGTGCTATTGCCTCGAAATTTCGCAATGCCGGGCAAACCTGTGTGTGCGCAAACCGGATTTTTGTCCAGCGTCCGATTTACGCAACCTTCGCCGAGCGGTTTGCCGCCGAAGTGAGCCGTCTGACTGTTGGCGACGGGTTGCAGCCGGGGGTCAATATCGGCCCCCTGATCGATGAACAAGCACGCCAGAAAGTTGAGCGTCACGTGCACGATGCACTCGTCGGCGGTGCACGATTGTTAGTTGGTGGTGGACCAGCACCACTGGGTGGCAATTTCTGGTTACCGACAGTATTGCTCGATGCCCGTAGTGATATGCTGGTGGCTCGTGAAGAGACCTTTGGCCCAGTAGCGCCACTGATTCCGTTCGACGATGAGGCAGAAGTGATCCGTATGGCTAATGATACGCCGTATGGCCTGGCAGCGTATGCCTTCACCCGCGATGTGGGTCGGGTCTGGCGGCTGGCCGAAGGATTGGAATACGGTATCATCGGGATTAACGATCCAATCCCTTCTACTGCGCAGGCGCCGTTTGGCGGGGTGAAGCAGAGCGGGATTGGCCGTGAAGGTGGGCCAACCGGGATTGACGAGTATCTGGATATTAAGTATGTCTCAATCGGTATCTGAGACGTTTGATGTGGTAGTGGTAGGGGCCGGTGCTGCCGGATTAGCAGCGGCCCGCACCCTGCACGATGCCGGTGTACGGGTCGTAGTTGTGGAAGCGCGTCCACGGATAGGGGGACGGATCTGGACAGATCGCAGTTGTGGGCCGTATCCGATTGAGTTGGGCGCCGAGTTGATCCACGGTGCACAGACTAGCACCGTTGAGCTGGCGATGATGGCCGGTCTGACCCTAGATGAAGTAGATCGGTACAACGGTTTGCGTTGGGGAACACCGGCCCGACTGCTGAGTGCGTTGCCATCAGACGATCCGCAGCGCCGAGCCATCGAGCAGGCCCGTGCGCTTTGGAAGACGTTGGCCGTTCGTTACATCGATCACACGCCAGACCGCTCGTTAGCCGCCGATCTTTATCATTTTGGGCTTGATCCGGCAGGTCTGGCGATTGCCGATGTCGTGTTGGCGCAGACGTGTTGTGCAGAGTTAGAATCGCTCAGTTGTGTTGATCTGGCGCGAGAACAGCGTGGCGATCGCGCCGGCCCTCGTGAATTCCGCCTGCGTGAACGGTACGATACCCTGTTGTCATGGCTGGCGCAGGGGCTTGATATACGGTTGGGTATGCCGGTGCGGGCAATTATTAGTCACGATAACGAAGTGCGCGTCGAGGTATCAGCTACTGCACTGCGTGCCCGCCATTGTATCGTCACGGTGCCGGTAGCAGTTTTGGCAGCGGGCCTGATTCGATTTACGCCACCGCTGTCAGCATCAAAACAGGCAGCAATTGCCGCATTTCGCACACGACCGGCAACTAAACACTTCTTCTGGTTTGATACTCCACTTTGGGATGAAGGATTTGCCTATGCTGCCCACGTCGGTCTTTTTGCCCGCTGGTGGACACCGGCCCATCCCGATGTACGTGCACCACTGCTCTGTTGTTATGTAACAGCGAGTCGGGCAGCGGTGCTTGATCGGTTACCGGCAGAGATCGTGCGCTCACTCGGTCTGGCTGAACTAAGCAAACTCTTGGGGCGTGATGACGTTCCAGCACGATGTGTTGGTTTTCGACGTTATCGTTGGGCTACCGACGAGTATGCTCGTGGTGGGTATGCGCATCTTGCGCCGGGGCTAGCCTGGGCCCGACCAGCGTTAGCAGCAGCAGAGGGGCGTCTGCATTTTGCGGGCGAGGCCACCGCTTACGACAGTAATCCGCAGACAGTCCATGGCGCTATCGATAGTGGCCGCCGGGCGGCCAGAGAGTGTCTCTGTTAGTATGTCTGCGAGTGTCTGAAAATTCTCTTACCTGAGCTAAATCGGGATTATATGGACTCCCAAGCGATGCTTCAGCAGATCATCGAAATCCCACGTTCTGAAAGGAGTTCGCAGATACACGCTGAACAACCTCTTGTCTGGGTCGGCGGGCAGCGGGTTGCGGCGCCCGGCACCGGCGGGCCACAGGCCCGCGCACCCAGCTTCGTTGCGGCGCCCGGCACCGGCGGGCCGCAGGCCCGCGCACCCAGCTTCGTTGCGGCGCCCGGCACTGGCGGGCCACAGGCCCGCGCACCCAGCTTCCTGCACAACCTCTTGTCTGGGTTGGCAGCTGGCGGTTTACGATTGAAGAGGACAAGCGGAACGCCGGCTAGTCGTTTGGAACGATAATCAGTTATGTCTCATTCCGTCTTGCTATCGAAAAGCTAGCGCGAAACGAGTTGGAAAGGAATAAGGTATGGAACTGATAGACCGACTGCGGGCAGCGCTCCAGGCTGCCGGTATCCCGGCCACTGAAACCGACTTTGCCGGAATCATTGAAAAAGGGTTTCTCAGTCGGTTTCCTGATGTGGAACGGTTGCTTAACACGGTTGACCATGAACAGTTGCCCGATATGCTCGATGCAGTAAGCTTACCGCCAATGCCCACGTCTTCCGAAGGTGAACAACTACCAATGAATGATGATCCAACCACGATTTTGGGCATTGCCGGGCAATTACGGAAACGCACCGTTTCGGCGGTCGAACTGGTTGAACAGGCGCTGGAACAGATTGCCAACCACGATGCTGCGCTCAATGCTTTTCAGATTGTGATGACCGAGAGTGCGCTGGCCGATGCACGTGCTGCCGATGCTGAATTAGCTGCTGGAAAAGTTCGTAGCCTATTGCATGGCGTACCGATCGCGGTGAAAGACCTGTTTGATGTTGCTGGATATCCAACCGCAGCCGGATCGCGGATTCGAGCCGGGTTTATCGCAGCGCAGGATGCGACTGTTGTGGCCCGCTTGAGGGCAGCCGGGGCTATTATCATCGGCAAGACCCGCATGTCGGAATTTGCTTACTCGCCTGGATCAAACAATGCTCACTATGGGCCAACTGCCAACCCTTATGATCCTCAACGGGATAGTGGTGGTAGCAGCAGTGGAAGTGGGGTAGCAACAGCCACCGGTATGGCCTTTGCTGCGCTGGGTACCGATACTGGTGGCTCCATCCGTATCCCTGCCGCACATTGTGGGGTGGTCGGTCTCAAACCAACTCACGGTCGGGTTAGTCTGGCTGGCGGATTTCCTCTCTCGTGGTCACTCGATCATGCTGGCCCGCTGGCCCGTTCGGTTGCCGATGCTGCTGCACTGTTCCAGATCATTGCCGGGCCTGACCCACGTGACCCGCGCACCTTACGTCCGGCACCGGAGCCGGCGATTGGTCGCCTGACCGGTGGAGTCCGTGATGTACGCATAGGATTGCTCACGGCCGATGGGAGCGGACAAGCGATGGCCGGCGCCGCAGAACTGGCAGCGATGCAGCAGGTAGCCAGTGCTCTGGCCGATCAGGGTGCTCATGTCATACCGATTGAAGTGCCAGAACTGGAAGAGCTGCGGTTGCTCAACCAGGCCCTGCTGGCAATGGAAGCGGCTGCGTTACATCTCCCATGGTTGCGCAGTCGGCTTGATGACTACGGTGAGTTCATGCGCCATCGGATTCTGGCCGCGTTCATCTACTCACCGGTTGACTTCCCGCGCGTACAGCAGGCACGGGCCGGGCTACGTCAACGAGTAGCAGAGCGATTGCACCATATCGATCTGCTTATCACCCCGGTGACACCAGGACCGGCGCCTGCATTGGGTGTACCGACACCAACCTCATTTACCGGGCCGTGGAACTTTCTCGGCTGGCCAGCGCTTAGCCTGCCAACCGGTATAGGTGATGATGGTTTGCCCCGTGCAGCACAGTTGATCGCTCGTCCGTGGCACGAATCGCTTCTCCTCCGTGCTGCATTTGCCGCCGAGCAAGTGTCAGGACGACCTGCACCATCAATGTAACACGATGCGCTATGCTACAATTGGCGTTGGCGTCGCACAGCGTTGAAGCGACGCAGAGCAGCATTGAGGAGCGGCTGCAATGTTTCGGACAGTATTGGTTGCTAATCGTGGTGAAATTGCCCTGCGCATTATGCGCGCTTGCCGGGAATTGGGCTTGCGTTGCGTAGCCGTCTATTCGGAAGCGGATCGCGATGCACCGCATGTGGCGTATGCCGATGATGCATTTTTGATCGGTCCGCCATCACCAGCAGAGAGTTATCTTAACATCGAAGCAATTATTCGCGCAGCCAAAGCCACCGGCGCCGAGGCGATTCATCCCGGCTATGGCTTTCTGGCCGAGAATGCCCATTTTGTACGAGCGGTGACGGCGGCCGGTCTGATCTTCATTGGACCCCCTGCTGAAGCGATGGAGCGGATGGGTGGTAAGACGGCTGCGCGGCGGGAAGCTACCGCTGCTGGGGTGCCAGTCGTACCCGGCGTGCTCGAACCGGTGACCAGTGCGGCGGAGGTGCGCAGCCTGGGCAAGGAATTTGGTTATCCAATCGCCATTAAGGCTGTTGGCGGGGGCGGCGGACGTGGGCTGCGCGTGGTGCGTTCGCCGGCCGAGGTTGATGAAGCCTTTGCCGCAGCACGTCGTGAAGCTGAAGTCGCTTTCAAGAATGGCGAACTGTACGTTGAGAAGTATCTCGATGATCCCCGCCATATCGAGATACAAATCTTAGCCGATCAGTACGGGAACGCGGTAGCATTGGGAGAGCGTGACTGTTCGGTGCAGCGGCGGCATCAAAAGTTGATCGAAGAATGCCCCTCGCCAGCCCTGACCCCTGAACTTCGGGCGGAGATGGGGGCTGCCGCAGTACGGCTGGCAAAAGCGGTCGGTTATGTGAGCGCCGGGACGCTGGAGTTTCTGTATCAAGATGGACGTTACTACTTCCTCGAGATGAATACGCGCATTCAAGTCGAGCATACCGTGACCGAGATGGTCTACGGTGTTGATCTGGTCGCAGCGCAGATTCGCATTGCGCAAGGCGAGAAGCTCTGGCTCCGGCAAGAAGAGCTAACACCCCGTGGTCACGCGATCGAATGTCGGATCAATGCCGAAGATCCGCTTCACAACTTCCGTCCGGCACTGGGAACGATTGGCGAGTATCGCGAGCCGGTCGGGTTAGGTGTACGGGTAGATAGCGGAGTACGTGCCTACTATACAGTACCGTCGCACTACGACTCGCTCCTGGCGAAGCTGATCACCTGGGGCAGCACCCGGCAGGAAGCCATTGCCCGTATGCGGCGAGCACTGGCCGAATATCGCATTGAGGGCGTTACCACGATCATTCCCTTCCATCGGGCAGCGCTCGAGCATCCGGTGTTTGTGGCCGGTGAAGCAACCGTAAATTTCATCCCCCGTCACCCTGAACTTTTCACGCGGACTGCTGAGCTTATGCCGACATCAACGGAAGTGGTAACGCCTGAGCCACCTCCAGAGCCACGTCGGTTTACCGTTGAAGTGAATGGTCGCCGCTTCGGAGTGGCCGTTTTCGGCAATGGTACGAGCGTGGCGCCAGTTCAGGCGGCAGCACGCGCAGCCCTACCGCGCCGGACAACACCCAAGAAGACAAAGCTAGTGGCGCCGGTTGATGGTGTCATCAGCCCGATCCAGGGACGAGTTGTTGCGGTGCGGGTTGCTCACGGTCAGACCGTAGAGGCTGGTCAGGTACTCTTTATCGTAGAAGCGATGAAGATGGAGAACGAGATCACGGCGCCGCACAGCGGGACAATAGGCGAGGTTCGGGTCGAGGTTGGTTCAACAGTCGAAGCTGGGGCAGTTCTGGCGACGTATGCCTCGCAAGCCTGATCTTGGGGGAGGGGCGGGTTCTCGACCCGCCCGCAGTAGTCCCCTGTCCTCGCAACATCTGCGCTACCGGTAGTATATCGGCAACCATTACGCACACGGAGTCACTGTTCGTAATTGTGCTACCAGGTCAGGTAACAGATCGAGCACAATATCGATCTGCTCATCAGTTGTTTGTTTCCCCAACGAGAAACGAATCGAACCGTTCGCTTCCTCAGGCGATAACCCCATAGCCAGTAAAACATGCGACGGTTCAAGAGAACCGGACGTACATGCGCTGCCAGAACTGGCACAGATACCGCGCTGGTCGAGCAATAGCAAGAGACTTTCAGTCTCGATGCAGGCAAAGCCCATATTCACGATAGACGGTAAGCGCGATCCACGATCACCGTTCAGCCACGATTGGGGGATGCGAGTTAGTACCCCATCAATCAGTCGTTCACTTAACGCACGCAATCGGCTAGCGTGGGTTGTACGCTCGCTCTCGGCTATCGTCAATGCTTTGGCTAAGCCGACAATCCCGGCAATATTCTCGGTACCGGCACGCCGACGGCGCTCCTGAGCACCACCGTTAATCTGCGGAACCAACGGCGTCCCACGACGCAGGTAGAGCAACCCTACGCCTTGCGGACCATAAAACTTATGCGCAGTCAGGCTAAGCAGATCAACACCCAGCGCGTTGACATCAAGCGGCAATTGACCAGGTGCTTGCACAGCATCGGTGTGAAAGAGCACACCACGTTCGCGGCAGATAGCGGCCAGGTCAGCAATCGGTTGGACGACACCGGTCTCGTTATTGGCGTACATAACTGAGACCAGTGCAGTTTCGGGGCGGAGGGCGGTACTAAGATCGGCAGGATTCACCCGACCATTGCGATCAACCGGTAAGAGGGTTACGCGAAAACCTTCGTATTCAACGAGATAATCGAGCGCGTGCAAAACTGCGTGATGTTCGATTGTGCTGCTAATGAGATGGTTTTTCCCTTGCGCACGAAGTGCCATCGCCACCCCTTTGAGGGCCAAATTGATACTCTCACTGCCACCGCTGGTAAAGACAATCTCTTTTGGCTGACACCCCAATACGAGCGCGACCTGTTCACGCGCATCGTCTAACGCTTGCAGAGCTGCTCTGCCTACCTGATGGATACTGGAAGCATTGCCACTTATTCCGGAGAGGAACGGCAGCATTGCCTCTAAGACCCGTGGGTCGAGCGGTGTAGTGGCAGCGTGGTCGAGGTAGATCAGACGATTGTGCATAAGCATCTCTCCGCCATCAATTACTGGGATCGGCGAGTACGTGCTTCATCGCGCAGTACCTGGAGGTTGAGAATTTCAGCTACTTCATAGCGGGGTGGCATAAAGCCAGCAACCGGCCGAATACGCAATACTGGCGGAAAATAGCCCATACGGCCGTGCAGTTCGGCCAACAGCGCCGCAGCACTGAAGTTAAGAGCCGGTAGATTGATCAAAATGGCTTCGCTTTGCCACTGTTGAGCTGACAATCCCGCTGCATCAGCCATCGCGACAATTTGTGGCGCCAACGGTTGTTGCTGATCAATCTGACTGGGAATATCGATCACCTGCTCAATAGCCTGCCCGACAAGCGCGACAATCTGCTCTTGCTGGGCTGGTGTGATGGGATGAGAATAATTCAGTACAATCATGGCAAGATTCCTGTTAGATATTTCTTCTTTATTGTAGCGCAGACTGGTTGGAAATGTGTCGGTGATGTACGACGGATTTTGGCTCAATTCATTGATAACGGCGCGAGAAGTCAGGAGTTGGAGCTTTGCAACGTTCTTAGCCTGCCTGATGGTGGTAACAGAAGAGAGGGTGGAGGAAAGAGAGCAGGAGCGGCGGTTGCCCAACCTTTCTGCAGATCGTTAAGAGTGTGCACAGTTTCTTGTTTCGTCGGTACGCTACCCCCGGTTGCTCGCCGATTGTGCCCGTTAACGTCTCGGTAGGACGGGTTCTCCTTCACGTCCTCTGCTTGCGAAGGAGCATAGGGAGGGCGATGAGGTGCTGATGCGCCAAACAACAGGTTCCACAATGGCCAGCGCAGGATGCGGGCCAGAGGCCCACGCTCCCAGGAAAACCGTGTGCAATGGGTGCCATCAGCAGCAATGCGTGAGGTTCGTCGGTATCGCACTGTTGTCGAATCGTTTATTCATTGAATGTAACCCAAAACCAGGCACTCTGCTCAGCCCTCCTTTAATGACGATTACCATTTCCGGCATTTCCGGGAAAGGATTCAGGTGATACAATAAGAGCCGAATAGACGGCAGGTGAAACTCATCACCTTCTTCGATATTCGTGCGATCTGTTACACAGAGGCAGCAGAGACATTCGCGATAGAACGTATCAGCGAGCGAGACGCGAGTCACAGCGGAAGGTGGCGCAAGCTACCATGCGTTCGCACATAGCAAAATCCGACCTTTTTTAGCAGGTGAAGATCCATGAGTGAAACCATCCTGGAACGGATACTGGCGCACAAACGCATTGAGGTACAACGTCAACAGGCTAAAATCCCCCTCGATGTGTTGCAAGAGCGAATTCTGCGTGCACCACCGGTTCGCAACTTTGCGGCTGCTCTCCGGAGCACACCGACCACAGCACTCATCGCCGAAGTCAAAAAGGCTTCACCTAGCCGCGGTGTGTTATTGACCAACTTCGACCATCTCGCGCTGGCCCGTACATACGTCGCCAATGGTGCGGCTGCGATCTCAGTGCTCACTGATCAGCGGTTCTTTCAGGGTAGCCTGACATACCTCGCCGGTATCCGTGCGCTCCCCGAAGTACAAACGGCGGGGACGCCATTGCTACGCAAAGATTTCATAATCGATCCGTATCAGGTTTACGAAGCGCGAGCCTATGGCGCCGACGCAATCTTGTTGATCGTAGCTGCTCTCGATGACCAAACGCTGGTGAATCTCTTTACCCTCACCCGCGAACTGGGAATGGATGCTTTGATCGAGGTACATACCGTTGATGAACTAGAACGAGCACTGAAGGTACATCCTCCTATCATTGGGGTGAATAATCGTGACCTCCATCGTTTTGTCACCGACCGTACAACCACTAAGGTGATAGCAGAACATTTGCCGGTTGGGCCACAGCGACCAATCCTGGTAAGCGAGAGCGGTATTTTCACACCCGACCATGTCGCCGAAGTACGCAGCTACGGCGCTGACGCAATCCTGGTCGGCGAGGCCTTGGTGACAGCATCTGACATTGCGACACAAGTACGGATGCTGGTGAGTGCTTGAGGTACCGGAGTGTATCGTGCCGATCATCAGTCTGCCTGGTAGTGGCAACAGCGAAGTTAGGAGCAAGGGGTGACAGCAGTGCAACAGTGTTCTGGCTGTGGTCAAACGATAAGTGGTACAGAGCGATTTTGCCCGACTTGTGGTCAACAACTACAGCGTTACCAAGACAATCCCTCACCGGTCATCAACACAACCATTCCGCTCATACCAGTACACAACAGTCGATTGGCGATTGCCAGCCTCATTTGTGGCGTGATGACGTGGATTCTCTTTTTCATCCCCCTCTTGCTGGCAATTCCAGCCGTCATCTGTGGTCACCTGGGACACAGCGCAGTCAAGCGTGGGAATGGCGCCGTGACTGGTCGGGGCATTGCACTCACCGGTATGGCATTAGGGTATGCACATCTCGTACTGACGGTACTGGGGTTCTGTATATTCGTTGCCATCGTGTTGGGGGCTAATCTGTAAGCAAAACGGCGAGATGGCAAGCCATCTCGCCGTGTAGGAAGTTAAAGTACTATCCAACTTCCGGTACAATCACCCCGTAATTTCCATCGCGTCGTCGATACAAGACATTTATCTGCATCGTTTCAGCATTCTGGAAGATAAAGAAGTTGTGACCGAGCAGTTCCATCTGTTCAATCGCATCATCAACAAACATCGGGCGGAGACGGAACGTCTTGGTTCGGATAATGCGAGGTGTGGCCTCGGCCTCACCTGGTGCAGCAACAGCCGCAGCTTCTGCCTCGGCGATAGCAACTTCTTCAGCCGGAGTCAGACCGTTCGAGGCACGGCGCTGTTCGCGGCTACGTCGCCAATATTTCTCTTTGTAGCGTGAAATCTGGCGTTGCAGCACCTCCTGCACTTCATCAATTGCGGCATAGAGGTCAGGTGCACGCTCTTCAGCCCGCAGGATCACGCCGTGCTCGGCAACCAGTGTCGTCTGTACACGATAGACCTCACCAACATTGCGTTGTTGTTCGTGTTGTACTTCGACGGTGATACTGGTAATGCCGTGAAGATAACGCTCGAGCTTCGCGAGCTTCTCTTCAATATGTGCACGTTGACGATCTGAAATCTTGCCGTTCCGGCTCTTGATAGTTAGTTCCATCGTGTCCTCCATCCGCTGAGGCCCATCTACAACGATGGGCAGGGCGATAAAAAACAACCCGGCCCCCGCCGTCAGCGCGGCGAGGACCGAGCTATTTCTCAAAAGGATATCAGTTGGGTTATCAGGCTGACCAATGTGGTCATAAGGCCTCATGTCTCAAGAGAAAGCTACCACTCCGTAGCATTCATCTAATAGCTTTGACCGTATTCTACTACGCGATCGCTGCTCTCGCAAGATACGAACAGTGAGAAACTGTTCACTGTGCAGTAATATTGCAGTTATACTACCAACTCCATACCTTCTGCAGCAGCAAGCAATTGTAATGCACTTCCCTGCGCAGCCAGCATTTGGCGCAAGCGGTCAACAATCGCATCCAGTTCATCGTCGGTGCGGGTAGGGGCGTGGTGGAACAGTACTAGACGTTCTACATCGGCGGCTTGAGCCGTTTCAATCGCATCTTCGATCCGACTGTGACCGTAATCTTCCACTTCCTCGGCACGCAGGTATGGGGCGCTATGGATCAGCACGTGGGCATTGCGGGCAAATGCAATCGCAGCTTCGCGAATCCCACTTTCGCCATAACGCACATCGGTAATGTAGACTAGCACTCGCCCACGTTCTTCCAGACGGTAGGCCCAGATCGGTGAGTGCGGACGGTATGAGAGCGGCATGGCGCGAATAGTCAGTTGACCAACAATGAATGGTTCAGTAGAAATGGGCGTGAAGCGATGGGTAGCACCGATATGAGCAAGTCCAAAAACCGGCGAATAGACCGGTGAGAGCATACCGTCGTAGACCATCTGTAACGAGCCACGAGTACTATCAGGGCCATAGATGTCAAGGCGATTACCGGGAATATGCACGACACCGGGAAAAGGGAGACCGAGAATATGATCCCAATAGGTATGAGAGATCAACAAGGTCAACGTTCCACGGCCACGGCCAAATTCGCCCTGCATCAGTTCATCACCCAGCATACAAAAGCCGGTACCGGTATCGAGGACAATCAGTTCACCCTGATCACCGGTTACTGCGGTACAGCAGGTATTGCCGCCGTAACGTAGCATTGCGGCATCGGGTGTTGGAACATAACCGCGAACTCCCCAGAAGCGCACCTTCATGGTCTCCTCTCCAGTTCCATGCCCTCGAACGCTGCCGTAACCAGTAATCCCGGTGCAGCCAGCGACTGTTGTTTGGCAACGATCTGATCTAGCTCGGTATCGGTACGATGAGGATCGTGGTGAAACAGGATTAACTGACGCACCTGGGCTGCTTCGGCAATTTCACGGGCTTGAGAGGCACTGCTATGGCCCCAGTGCGGAAAGCGGGCGTATTGCGCATCCGTAAACTGGGCATCGTAGATCAGCCAATCGGCGCCATAAGCCAGTTCGAGGATAGCCTCTTTCATTGCCGCCAGTTCGCGCAATTCACTTTGACTGCGGGCTGTGGGTTGACCGGCCCACTCAATCCGTTGTTCGCCAAACAAGACGGTATGAAACGGGCCGGTGTCAGGGATAAAGGTTAGTACACCTCGTGATGTTTCAAGACGATAGGCCAGTGCGCGGTACGGGTGATTGGCGAGCGCAGTACGTACCTTAACTGGTCCCAATTCGAACTCAGACCCGGCGCCAATTTCAAAAAAGTTAAGTTGTGCACGCAAGTCATCGAATTGAAGGGGAAAGAGCGGATCGCTTAAAGCCCCCGCGAGGGTAGTTCGTAAACTCGACTGCGTGCGAGCCAGACCGTAGATATCGAGGCTCACATTGGGATCAAACAGCGGTGCAAAAAAGGGAAAACCTATGATATGATCCCAATGAGTATGTGTTATCAAGAGATCGTACTGGCGCGGCTGCGCGGGCAATCGCTGCAACGCCTCACTCAACATTCGCAGACCGGTACCGGCATCAAGAATGATACAGTGACCTTCTGCTTCGACTTCAACACAGGTTGTATTACCGCCATATCGCAACATGTGAGCATGAGCGACAGGGTATGAGCCACGGGTGCCCCAGATACGAACTCTCATGGATGCGTCCATGCAATGTTTCGTGCTGATAAAACCAGATGCACAATGAAATACAGCACTGCATCTCACAGTTTACAGCATAAACGCAGTTTGTGAATGGTTTTTAGAGTGTCATTTTATTTTTTATGGAAGCTGAAGGAAAGGATGATCAATGGCTCGCTTTCGCGTTGGTGTTCAACTCCACCCCCAGCACACAACCTGGGAATCGTACCGCAATGCTGTTCGCTACGCCGAAGAGATTGGCTGTGATACGATCTGGAACTGGGATCACTTTTTCCCTCTCTATGGCCCACCCGATGGCCCCCATTTCGAGGGTTGGACTCTGCTTACGGCAATGGCGGTTATCACTCAGCGGGCCGAGGTTGGGTGTCTGGTGACATGTAACAGCTATCGCAATCCGGCATTACTCTCGAATATGGCAAAGACGGTCGATCATATCAGTGGCGGGCGGCTGATCCTTGGTCTTGGCGCCGGATGGTTTGAACGAGATTATACGACGTTTGGTTACGAATTTGGTACAGCCGCCGACCGCTTGCGAGCACTGCGAAAGGCGTTACCAATTATTAAAGAGCGCTGGGCTGTCGATCAACCACTCCCGCTACGCCGGATTCCGATATTGATCGGTGGTGGTGGCGAAAAAGTGACGCTGCGGATCACAGCCGAACATGCCGACATCTGGCATGGTTTTGGCCCGATTGAGAACTTTAAGCGCAAGAATGCAATCCTCGATCAATGGTGCGCCCAAATTGGCCGTGACCCGGCAACTATTGAACGGAGTGTATCGCCACGCTCCGGTGAACCGATTGAGCCATACCTCGAAGCGGGGGCGACTCATATCATCATTGGTATGGGAGAGCCATGGGATTTCGCACCAGTTGAGGCGTTGCTGAAGCTACGTGGGTAGGACGTTGTAGGACAGAGGGTAGACGGTCGGCGACGCACAGCAGCACCGGCGAGGAACAGCAGCGCTGCACCCGTACATCCATTGCCTAGAGCGTAATCGGGCACTCATCGTCAGTTCGACATGACTCGCCAGCATTGCTCGCAGGCACCCTAACGTGATCAGTGGGTGATTTGTTCTAGTGAGACAGCGCCTTAGAGCCTATCCGAATCATCGTCCCACGGTACGGCGGATGACACCTGATAGATGTACGGGCACAGCGGCGCTGTACCCCAACCGATCTTCTTCTGCGACAGAGTATTCCGGAGGCATTTACAAACCACAAGCGATGTCGTGCCCCGTCGGCCGTATCGGGGCACAACTGGCACTCCTCATTTTTCCTCTCCGGCAACATCCCATCACTGCCGCTCCTATGACATCTCTGTTTGCCCGGCTCGGCGAAAATCACGTATCAGTAAGCGCAACCGGCGCTGACCGTTCCATTCATCGGCCTCTAACTGATAAGCCAGATCGATCTGGGAATGGCGCCGTAAAGGTTCGGCAAAACGTCCGAAGTGAAAGCCGATGGCTTCAAGTACCGTATCACCAACCCGTACTCGCATCCGTAAGTGCGAACCGTCGCTGGTCGGTTGCGGATCAATAACCGTCACGTTTGGAGTCATCAGTACAGGCTGAGGATTCCCCTGACCAAATGGCTCGAGCTGACGTAAGGCAGCGTACAGCTCCCATGAGATGTCACTCAGGGGCACAACGGCATCAATCAGCAGGCGTGGAACAAGTTGCTCATCCGACAAACGTTGTCGGCCCAGTGCCAGTAACCGTTGCTCTAGCGTTGCAATCTGAGGAGTAGCAATCGTGAAACCAGCCGCCGCCGCATGCCCACCGTAACGCACAAACAGTTCGGCACACTCATCGAACAAATCGATAATGCTAAAACCAGGTATCGAACGCGCCGATCCACGGGAAGTTTCCTCCCCTTGCTCGATCACGACCACCGGTCGATGGTAGGTCTCGACCAGGCGCGCAGCGACTAAACCAATCACGCCAGCATTGAAACTCGGATGGGCAATCACGATCAAGGGATGTTCAGCCCGACCGTGCTGAGACACCAGTGTTTCAGCCGTCGTTTGTAACCGGCGCGTGAGAGATTGGCGCTCGCGATTCGTGGCATTTAACTCGGCAGCCAGCACGTCTGCTTTGGTACGATCGGTCGTCAGTAACAATTCATAAGCACGTCGGGCATCGGCCAACCGCCCGGCAGCGTTGAGGCGCGGCGCCAGCGCAAAAGCAATCGCGCCACTGTCGATCATCCCCGGTGTTAGTCCGGCAGCCGCCACCAGTGCCTGAATACCCGGACGACTACTTTCGTTGAGCGCAATCAGACCAGCACGAACCAATACTCGATTCTCATCGTACAGCGGCCCCATATCGGCAACTGTACCCAGGGCGACCAGATCGAGGAGATCACGTCCGCGCAGGTTGGCCGGTCGTTTTCCGTAACGAGCCAGGGCCTGCACCAGCTTGAACGCAATCCCTACTCCAACCAATCCCTTGAAGGGATACGCACAGTCGGGTTGCCGCGGATTCACAACGGTCAACGCCGGTGGTAACGTGGTCGGCGGATGATGATGGTCGGTCACGATCACATCGAGGCCAAGGCGATTGGCCTCGGCGACTTCTGCATAGTTCGAGATACCACAATCAACCGTGATCAACAGCCTGACACCGTCGGCAGCTAACTGACCGATTGCCAGATTGTTGAGTCCGTAGCCTTCACGGGCACGATGAGGAATATAGGGGCGGATCCGTCCACCCATGGCACTGATCGCCTGGGTTAGTAATGCCACAGCGGTAATTCCATCGACATCAAAATCGCCGTAAACGGCCATCAGTTCATCGCGCTCGATAGCCTCTGCAATGCGGCCGGCAGCATCAGCCATGCCACGCATTGTGAAAGGATTGTGTAAACCAGTGTTGTAATCGGCGGTTAGAAAAGCCCTGGCAGTGGCAGGCTCGTGCAAACCCCGTTGGTAGAGGAGCGTGGCGAGTAACGGATGAAGGCCGAGTTGTTCAACAAACGCAGCAGGTGCTGCCGGACGGATTTCCCAACGCTGACGGCGCGCTGACATATCTCTTCTCCTGAAGCAAGGTGCCCGCTAGCAAGCGGTGATTATTATACGTCGTTTTCGTATAGCCGAAGAGGCTAAGCGTGTGGCAGAGCATTCTCTTTGCTGGTAGTGAGCGGTACTTGACGTTCTTTCCCTGGTCATTCTCCCCCTTTCTCTCTTCTTTTTAGTCTGTTCAGCGTTTTCAGGTTTTGGTGGGTTTGCGGTAAACATCGTTCACCCTAATCCACGAGGTTACCGAGGAGTACTGAAGCGCCCTCCATGGCCGGTCGCCACCTGCTACTCGTCGAAGGACTGCCGTGAGGAGCATACTATACAGTTTGCCCAAACAGAGATCGGTCATTTGCTGACCTTTGCACGCATGATTGTCGGTACTGGTAATATTGATGTACTATGATATGAATCGTACATTACAACAAAAAATTACACCTATTTTTGCCTATGCTGCCACGTATCTTGACATCTATCCTTTTGTGCTACATCTTGACGGGATGCACAACAACACCACCAGTACCTTCACCGACTCCCATTCTGTCTGAGCTACACTTGCTCGACAGCTATTCGACCAGTGATCTGCCGGTATTTAATACATTCAGTGCCAAAACCGGGATCACAATCACGTCTCATCTGTATAGAACGAGCGAAGAAGCGTACCGCTTTCTGACCACAGCGGATCAAGCGTATGATGTGATAATTGTTAGCGATACGTTGGTTCATCGGCTGCGTCGTGAACAACGGTTGGCTGTGTTGAACCATACGCAACTACCGAATCTTGTCCATCTTGATCCGATGTTTGCCAGATCGAGTGGTGATCCAGATTATCGCTTCTGTGTTCCGCACCGGTGGAGCGTATTGGGATTTGGTTACCGGCAATCAGCAACCGGTCGTGCGATCAACAACTGGGATGACGTGTTCGATCCCGCATACACCGATCGCATAGGAGTACTGGATGAGGTACGGTTGAGCATGGGGATGGCACTAATCAAATCAGGATTCAGCCCAAACTCCAGTGATCCGGCAGCAATTGCCACTGCCCGCAACTGGTGGTTGGGCGTGGCCAACCAGATCAATCGCTTCACCGCCGGTAATGAGCAGGAGTTGTTGCAACGTGATGAGCTTGATATTGTCGTGGCACGAAGTGGTGATATATTGCAAATAGCCCGTGACGATGCTGACATCCGATTTACGGTTCCGGAAGAGGGTTCTATCCTTATCACTGATAGTCTCTGTGTACCGGCCAATGCCGTGCATCAATCTATTGCCGAACAGTTTATCAATTTCGTTCTCACACCTGAACACAGCGCTGCGCTTGTCAATATGAGTCGTTACGGTACGCCGAACCAAGCGGCATTACCGCTTATCGATGCAGAACTACGTGCCTCCCTCGCTCAGTATATAGCTCAAGAGCAAGCTGGTTTGCTATTTCACCTGACCGATGTTGAACCTGCGATACAGGAACTCTACCGCGCTGCCTGGGCTGAGGTGCGACAGTGACAACGCCAACTCCTTCCCTTCGTCGTCGCCTTAGCATTAGCATCATTGGCGCGATTGCAATTTCGCTGCTGATCACGCTGATCGGGCTAGGCTGGCAGTTCAAACTCCGCGAGCAGATGGTGCAGCGCCAGCATCATCTCGCTCAGATACGTGAAGCGATGCTTAACCTCAAAACGGTCTTTCTGATCGCTCATCAGTATGATTATCAGCTTATCGAGATTGTCAGCCACAATCTGTCGGAGCCAACCGTAATAGCGAAGCACACAGCAGCCCTGACAGAGGTACGGGCCGCGGTAGAGCGATTCAACACCGTCAGTAGTGATTTGCCGGAACTTGAATCGTATCGGCAGCAGCTTAACCATCTGCTTGATCAGTATCAGACGACGGTGAAGCAGATTACTGACCAGATCGACCTGCGCCAGCGGAGTGACGGCATTGAACAAACATTACGCCAGGCGCGTCGCGAACTCTGGCAAAGCCTTGCACGGAATGGAAGCAATACATTTTTGATCAGACTTGTGCTTGAAGAGCAAGCCTATCTCTCAACACGAAGTCAGGAATACATTGATAACGTTCGGATTCAGATCAATAATTTACAAGCGTTCATCGCTCTCTTATCCGATTCTGAGCAACAAGTTGTGCAACGGCAGCTTGCCGATTACATATCATTGTTTAATCAGTTAACCAAACTCGATCAACAGCTATCTCACTACACTTCACGACTAGATTATCAAACAGAAGATTTAATAAAAGTCGTAGAAAACATTGATCAAATCCTTAGCTCTGAACAAAACGAAATTACGAATATCTCAGAAACCAGTAACTGGATTGGTTTAGGATTAGTATTATGGGTGGTTTTTAGTAGTACCACGATCTTTATCGTGATTGGTAGATTAATTAATCACTACTTCACCAAACCCTTGATCGAATTAACCACCGCTGCCCAACGGGTAGCCGACGGCTGGCGTGACACACCGATCCCCCTGATTGGTACCGATGAGATTGGCAATCTGGCACGAGCACTGACCCGACTGACTGCTACGCTAAATGACACGATTGCCAGCCTTGAAGAGCGTATCGAACAGCGAACCGCTCAGCTACGGCTTGCCCTGAATGAAAAAGATGCACTCTTGATACAGGAACAGCGTCGGATGCGGCGAGCACAGGCCCTGGTTGAACTCGGTTCACGGTTGAGCACAGCCCCTAACGCTGCTGAAGTATACCGACGTGTCGTTGACACACTGGCTACTGCAAAAGAGACCGAAGACCGCATTGGGATATATACTCGTGAGCCAGATGGCGTCGAATGGGTACCTCGCGCCGTCGTTGGCTATCAACAACACGCATCAACTGTATTGCACCTACCGGTGTCCACTCTACCGGCACACCGTCCATTCTATATCCCAGACTTACGACAGCATGAGGTGCAAAGTTTGACTGGTGTATCGGGATCGGCAATATTTATTGTCTTCTCGACCGACCCCTACCCAGAGGCCTTGCTCGTCGTCTATCGTCCACAGCCCCATGCCTTTGCCGATGACGAAATTGACCATCTGGGCATCACCGCACGACTGGCCGAACAAGCATTGACTCGCATTCGCTTGATCGCCTCGTTGCGGCAAGCCAAAGAACGGGCTGAAGAAACCAATCGTGAACGTAGTAAACTTTTAGCGCGTCTCGATCACGACATACGTAACCCGCTGAATACCATTATCGCCCTGAGTGAAACCCTGCGTGATTCTTTCGCCGAACATTCAGTGTTCAGCGAAGACTTGGCGAAAATCGGCAACGCCGGACGGCGCTTGCTTGCACGTCTAAACGTACTTCTCGATAGCGCCAAAATTGAAACTGGCACGTTTGAGTTACGACCAGAACCTTTCATTTTCGATACGCTGCTCGATAAGGTGTTGGCCGAGGTGACACCGCTTATCCGTCAACAGCGTAACCGACTCGCTATTGAACGTCCACCACAAGTAGGAACCATTGTCGCCGATCTGAACCGGTTGTGGCAGGTACTGCTCTATCCCTTACAATTTGTCGCCACCACAACACAGCTTGGGGTCATTACCCTAAGCGTTCAACGCTCTACCGACGACGATCACGGCGCGATCATAGAGGTGACAATAAGCGATACCGGCGCTGCCCTAAGTGAAGAGCAGATAAATGCGCTGCTCACTCCTTTTGCTCCTCCACCAGAAACACCTCGTCCTATCGATACCGGTCATAACCTGGCACTATGCTATCAGTTGTGTACCTTAATGGGGGGAACATTTCAGCTTACCTCATCTGGACCGCGCGGTGTTACCTTTCATATCCGTATCCCGGTGAACAGTGCCGACGAGACGGTTCAGCCGATGTATCCAACGTTCCTGTCCCAAGCCGACGTATTAGTGATTACTAAAACGGACGCTCATGTGTTGCAGGCTGCCCTAGAGCAACTTGGCTGGCAAGTACAGTGTGAAACAACGCTTACCGACGCTATCACGAACCTTTCTGAACCGCCAACAGCACTTCTTGTTGACGTAGAGCAGCGGGAGCTGGCAGAACGTATCTTATCCACGGCCGGTTGGCAGCAGGTGCCGGTCATCTGGTTAACCAACGACATTGACGATAGCAGTACCACCTGTACATTGTGGCCTGGAGACCCAAATAACGTTATCCAGACCCTCCAGACAGTGTTATCCCGCCGCTCGACACTACCATCCGCTCGTCATATCCTCGTCATTGAGGATGAAATATCGACGCGCCTCATTATCCGACGCGCCCTAGAGATTGACGGTTGGAAGGTAATCGAAGCAGGTAACGGTCAGCTCGGTGCGATGCTGTGGCGCACAACCCAACCACAATTGGTTATTCTCGATCTGATACTCCCTGATACTGACGGGATAGCAATCTTGCGTGAAATACGCAACGAATTGAACACGCCAGTTGTGGTCGTCACCGCACGGCTTTTACAGAAAGAAGAACTGGAAGCGCTTGCCGCAGCAGGAGCGGTCGTTTTGCAAAAGGGACGGTATCGCCGTGATGATTTACGTGAGCTAGTGCGTAAATTGATGCAGAGAAATTAAGAGCCTACCCGGAATACCCTGTCGCAGAAGAAGATCGGTTGGGGCGCAGCGGCGCTGCGCCTGTACATCTCTCAGGTTTCATCCGCTGTACTATGAGACAATTATTCGGATAGGCTCGTAGAGGTTTGCAACAATTTTCAGACGCAGTTGCCTGCGATTACGGCGACCCCTCAACGAGAAGAAGGGAGTGGGTGTGGAAACTTGTCTCTCCCACGTGGGGAGGAGCAGCGATTTGCAGCGACGGTACACCTTCTCCTACCCCCTTTCCGCTCCCACCAGAGGAGCTTCAGGGGGCGAGTGAACCTGCCCCCTGAAAGTCGTGCCCCAGCATAACCACACGACGCACACCAGCGGCCTCATCATCTGGCGGTGAACGATGTCTGTAACGCTATACCCTCACGACACCGAACTCGTGTGACGTACAATCAGACTCTGACCGGTCATATCAGGAGCAGGCGGCAATTCCAGTAACTCAAGCAACGTTGGTGCGACATCGGCCAGGCGCCCACCACTGCGCAGGGTGATCGCTTCTTTACCGTAACCAGGGCCACCGATCAGAAAACAGGGTACCGGATTAGTCGTATGGGCCGTGTGTGGCCCACCAGTCTCTGGATCGATCATTTGTTCAGCGTTGCCGTGATCGGCAATCACCAACGCCACGCCACCCTGTTCCAGGATGGCCGGAACCACACGTGCCAGACCAGCGTCAACCGCTTCACAGGCTTTGATGACGGCTGGAATACTACCGGTATGACCAACCATATCGGGGTTCGCATAGTTGACGACAATGAAATCATACTGATTGCTACGAATCGCTGCCAGTAACGCCTCGGTTACTTCAGGGGCACTCATTTCTGGCTTCAAGTCGTAGGTGGCGACTTTCGGTGAGGGAATAAGCTGGCGATCCTCGCCGGGAAACGGTTCTTCACGCCCTCCGTTGAGAAAGAAGGTCACGTGCGGATACTTCTCTGTCTCGGCGATATGGAATTGGCGAAGGCCAGCCTGACTGATGACAGCGGCCAGTGGGCTGGTGACATAGCGAGGGGGAAAGGCAACCAGCACCGGTAATCCCTCTTCGTACTGGGTCATTGTGACGAAGCAGAGATCGCGTAATTGCCGTTCACGCTGCCAGATGTGCGACGGTAGCGGCTGCCCTTCGGCCTTTTGCCGTTCATAATGCTGTCGGATACGCTCGTTGATCTCCGGATCAACGAAGGCGCGGGTCAACTGCCGCCCGCGATCAGGGCGAAAGTTGGTGAAGATAACTGCATCGCCATCGCGCACCGTTGCCGTCGGTTCACCGTTTGCAGTGACGATCACGGTAGGTAAGACAAACTCATCGCTAATATCTTGGGCATAGGCGGCTTCAATAGCGGCCCGCGCCGAGGGAGCTTTCTCACCCGCACCGTTAACCAATGCAGCGTATGCCCGTCCGGTACGTTCCCACCGCTTATCGCGATCCATCGCATAGTAGCGCCCTGCGACGGTAGCGATTGTGCCAACTCCCAGCCGGGCGATCACACCTTCCAACGTATCGAGGAAACCCAATGCACTTCGCGGCAGAACGTCGCGCCCATCGAGAAAGAGGTGTAAATAGACGCGCTGAAGGTGATGGCGATGAGCCAGTTCGAGCAGGGCATGAAGATGATCTTCGTGAGCATGTACCCCACCGGGACCAAACAATCCCATCAGATGCAATGCCGAATTGTGTTGTTTCACGTGTTCGACAGCTTGAAGCAGAGCTGGATTCGTGAAAAAATCACCATCAGCGATCGCTTTACTAATCCGGGTCAGTTCTTGATACACCACAAAGCCAGCGCCGATATTGAGATGACCAACTTCGGAGTTCCCAATTTGCCCGGCCGGTAAACCGACATCAAGACCCGAAGCCCCTAACGTCGTAAAGGGGCATGTTGCCATCCACTGATCAACGTGCGGCGTATCGGCCAGATCGGCCGCATTGCCGGGGCCGGGTGGTGCAATCCCCCAGCCATCCATGATGATTAATACCACCGGACGTGGACGTGTCATTGTATGTGCTCCTTATCCTAAACCCAACGCGACTTGTACGATCCGCCACGCTGCTAGCAATCCGAGCAGGGCGACACCCAACAATGGAACAACGGTCAGTAAGAGACTCCAGACACGCTCACCAGATGAGGGGTTTGTACTGATGAAGCCGCGCAGTAATTCACGCTGAATTGCCTGCCAACCGCCCCAAAGTGTCGCAATTGCCAGAACAGCAAACACGAGTGCTGCGCCCAATGCGATCAGAGAACCGAGTAAAGCCATAGTTGCCTCCACAAGCAACAACGAGGACGTGAGACCCTTCATTCAATCAGCCACCGGCCTGGATTGAGAATTCCAGCCGGATCCCAGCGTTGACGTAAGGCCCGCATAAGATCGATGGTTGGTGGCACAATACCCCAGCGATCAACGCCTATTGAACTACGTTCGACAACCGCATACCCTCCTATCCCGCCGAGGGTTTGTCGTAGAGCAGGCAGGTGCGCAGCCGCTGTCTCGGCGCAACCGGTGACAATCAGACCAAGACCGGGAAAGACCAGCGTACGAGCAGGGGCTAACAGTGTCAGCGCATCAATGGCCCTGGGTAGCATGCTATCAGGTACACCGATCCGTAACAACAGATCGGTGGTTGGCATTTGATAACCACTATGCCACAGCGTGCGATCTTCATAGCGTGTCATCAGTGCAATAGCGTCGGAACAAGCGGCAGTTGCCAGCGCCAATTGCCGCTCGACAGCAGCTTCTACACCGGCGAAGCGTGCCATCAGTGTGACGGTATCGGCAACCTCGATAACCAAAGCCACCGGCTGCAAGGGAGGTTGGCGCATAGCCATTGCAAGGCGCCATGCCGAGGGAACGTCGGGTACTGTGGCGTGCAGCACGGCCATCTGTGCTGGCAACGGCGCAACCTTGAAAGTTACACTCGCGATCACACCGAGCGTACCGCATGCACCGAGATGCAATTTGTGACTATCATAACCGGCAACATTTTTGACTACCCGTCCTCCACTGCGCACGATCCGTCCGTCACCGAGCACGACCTGCATACCGAGGATCCATTCCCGCGGGCCACCATACCCCAACCGCAGCGACCCCCAGGCGGCGGTTGCCAGGAGACCACCGATCGTAGCCGTAGGGGGTGCTGGTGGATCCCAGGGTAGCCACTGACCACGTTCAGCCAGTAATGCTTGAACGGCTGTCAGTGACATACCGGCTTCAACCATTACCACCAGATCGGTAGGGTGATACTCGATCACGCGATTCAGTTGCCGTAAATCGAGAGCCACATCGTATCGTCGTGGCGGATCAACAATAAACTGGCGCGTACCGGCTCCCCATGGTATGACCGCAGTATGCGTGTGCGTTGCTTCCGCCAGCAGATCACCAACTTCAGTGATGGTTGCAGGTTGCACGACTCGTTGCGGCTGGCGATCCCCCAAGGTATACGTTGCCGGCAACGGTATTGTCCGGTCAGATAATGCATTCATCACTGCCTCTAAGCAAGTTTCTGAAAAACAACACGCCTCTAATTCGAGAGCATGATCCTTTGACCATCGTCCTGACGTGAACGGTTTTAGCCAAGTATGTTCGTGCAGGTCGGCTCATTCAGCTCCCTTCACCTTCTGCTGCATCACTGCCTCTCTACTCGTGGAAGAGGTAGCGGACGACACCCTCTGAACCATGGGTTAAATCCACGCTCCACGGTCGATTGCCCGCAACGCGCCACGAGCATAGCGAATATCAGCACAACTGCTACCACTTGGCAACAGTTTACACGGGTTCATCACGTTGCCTGCATCAAACACTGCCCGAATATCGGCAAAAGCCGCCAGATCAGCCGGGCCAAAAATCCAGCCCAGGTAATCACGCTTCTCAATACCAATACCGTGCTCGCCGCTGATCGTCCCGCCGGCCGCAACACACGCCTGGAGAATCTCTTCACTGGCCGCAACTGCTCGATCTAGCGCACCAGGGTGACGGAGATCGAAGAGTAAGAGCGGATGCAAATTGCCATCACCGGCGTGAAAAATGTTGACAATAGTGATTTGGTGGCGTTTCGCCACTTCTTCAGTCAGACGGAGCAATTCAGGGAGACGCGACCGCGGAACCACACCATCCTGGATGTGGTAGTGGGGCGCAATACGGGCACAGGCGGCCAGTGCTCCTTTACGGCCTGCCCACAACCTGGCGCGCTGCGCTTCATCTTGAGCAGCACGCAGCTCACGCGCTCCAAACGTGCGACAGATCGCCTCGATCTGCTGCGCCTGCACGATCACCTCTTCACGTAAGCCATCAATTTCGATCAATAGCACTGCCCGTGCGTCGGCTGGATAGCCCGCCTGTACTGCGGCCTCGACGGCAGCAATCCCTTGCCCGACTAACATTTCAAGTGCCGCAGGAATAATCCCGGCGGCAATGATAGCCGACACTGTGGCGCTGGCCGCGTCGAGATCATCGTATATAGCGAGAAAGGTTTGGATCGCTTCAGGATTTGGTGTCAACTTTACCAACGCCTCGGTAATAATCCCCAGCGTGCCTTCACTCCCGACAACCACCCCTAACAAGTCGTACCCGGGAGCATCGAGTGTTGCACTGCCCACCTCGATCACCCGCCCATCACCTAAAACAACAGTCGTCGCCAGAACATGATTGGTTGTTACGCCGTACTTGAGACAGTGGGGGCCGCCAGCGTTGGTCGCAATGTTGCCACCAATTGTACTGGCGCGCTGACTACTGGGATCAGGGGCGAAGTGGAGACCATAGGGCGCAGCGGCCAGACTCAGATCGGTGTTGATCACGCCAGGCTGTACGCGAGCAGTGCGCGCCACCGGATCAATGGCTAAAATACGATTAAGACGGGCCAGCGAAATGACCAGACCACCCTGTTCAGGAACCGAGCCACCCGCCAGACCGGTACCGGCGCCGCGGGCAACGATTGGCGCACCTACCTGCGCGGCAACCCGCACACATGCAGCTACTTCAGCCGTTGTACGAGGCACCACAACCACTTCTGGCATTCCTTGATCAAGGGCCGATCCATCGTATTCGTAGAGCATCAGCTCTTCAGGACGACGCAAAACGATCGATGGATCAACAACTTGGAGTAGGGCAGCTATCAAATTATCACGCATCGTCATTTTGTCCGCACCCGACGCTTCAAATCCAAAACCGGTCGACGAAAGCTGAGAATATCAAAGGTCCCTCGTGGGTACGAGCGCAACACAAGCGCTAGCCCACGCGGATGACGCCGCCAGATACCGGCCAGCGCCAGACCGATGAGCAACGGCGTCATCACCCAGACCAGTACTGGCGTACCATCGTTGAACACGATTGAGCCAAGGCCAATTCCCACCAGTAACCATTGGCCAACCGGTAAGAGCAACATCCGCTCGCGTATATGGAAGAAGGCAACCGTATAGGCCACCATATACCAGACCGATACAAGGATCATCAAGATCAGTAACCAGGAAAGGAGATCAGCCATACGTGCCCCCTAGACTTTGTACTCGAGTTGTTAAGGGCATGATAACACACTCCAGCGCGTTTCAACGTTCTTTCTCTCCTTGTCAGTGGTGATGTAGGAAAGAGGAGTGAGCAGGAAGGACAGGTTCCTCATTCACTCGCTAGAATGTGCACTGGTGACTCTGGAGTGGTTAATACCAGACATCATTCTCAAACTGCGAAGCCTATGCTTCAGCAATCCAGAATGGGCGTAGGTTGTGCTGACTTCCACCACACTGCTTCCTTGATCACTAAAAACGTTGAAAATACCTGAATCCACCTAGTCTGAGATGAAATGCAAATCGTCTATGTTATAATCAGCGAGCGATCATCAGACATATGGAGTATTCAGGCATGGAAAACCGACCAAGTATTAGCGTGTTCTTTCCCGCTTGTAACGATGCCGGTACCATTGGCAGTATGGTTGTAGCGGCTATCGAGACGCTGGAAGAACTCACTGATGATTACGAAGTAATTGTGGTCGAGAATGGCAGTACCGATTACACCCTAGACGTTCTCGAGTCGCTGGCGAAACATTATGATCGATTGAAAGTATACAGTTATCGTCAAGCGCTAGGCTACGGTGGTGCATTGCGAGTGGGCTTCGCCAAAGCAACGAAAGACCTGATCTTCTACACCGACGGTGATGCACAATACGATCCGCGTGAACTGAAACTGCTCCTACCGGCGTTACGCGATGATGTTGATGTGGTGAATGGTTGGAAGATTGATCGAGGTGATCCGCTCCATCGGATCATCATTGGGCGCATTTATCATCACACGGTTAAATTGCTCTTCGGCTTTAAGTTGCGGGATGTTGATTGTGATTTCCGTCTGATTCGACGTCATGTCTTCGACGATATTGAACTGGAGTCGGATAGCGGAACGATCTGTCTTGAACTGGTCAAGAAATTACAGGATGCCGGATACCGCTTTGCCGAAGTACCGGTGCACCATTATCATCGCACGTATGGCAAGAGCCAGTTCTTCAACTTTCCAAGATTGTGGCGTACCTTTGTCCAACTTATTGGGCTGTGGTGGAAGCTAGTCGTTCGGCGCGAACACATGCGCAAGCGGAAGAAACGTGCCGCCGTCGAGGAAGTGCGCTCCTAACTTTGAGCCAGTTCGCGCAACCGCGACGGATTAAGTAATGTAATTCCCGAACTATCGACATCGAGCAGCCGTGCGTCACGGAACTGATTGATAACCTTCGTAACCGTTTCGCGGTAAGCGTTGATCATGTCGGCAAGCTGCTGATGGGTACGCCGCGGTAGACGCGGCGGCTGGGGAGTGGCAACCTGCTGAGTCTCTGACATCTCGAGCAACACTGACGCCAGCCGGGCCGGTACCGACTTAAAGGCTACCTCCTCGATCCGGCGACTTACCACCAGACGTTGTTGACCGACCAGTTCAAGCATTGCGGTTGCCAGAACACCATCCCTGGCTATAACACGTAGTAGTTCGGCCCGTGGCACAGCTAATGCCCGCACTGGCGTTAAGGCCTCGGCAAAGGTATCGTAGGCCGCATCGCGCTCTACGACGCTTAGACCGAAAGGCTGCCCATCCTCAACGACGCGCACGGTGAGCAATCGCCCCTCACGTGAAGCGAGGTGTAAACCGACTTGCCCATTTACCAGCAGGTAAAGGGTTTGGGCCGGTTGGGCTGGCGTGTAGATTGTACTGTGTCTGCGAAATGACTGTGCCTGACCGAGATGTCGCAGACGTTCCCAGACGATCGCTTCTGACTCAGACAACCGTGACGTCATAGTACGTTCCCTTTCCGTGCCCTGGTATCTGGCCGGATTGTTGTTGCTGTGTTGCTACTGTATTGTACCACAAGGTTTCGGTACATGCAGCCTGATAAAATGAGTATTGGTATAATAATCGTATGGATCATCATTTGTTTGCGAATCACAACCGACTACTGCTGATCTGGCTGATTGGGTTGAGCCTCTGGCTGACTGCCTGCACGACACCTTTGCCGCCAACACCAACTGCCCCTCTACCAACGGCAACCCCGCCGCCAACCGCAACACCGCTCCCCCGTGGTGGAACAATAACGATCCGCATCGCCGCCGACATTACCAGCCTGCGTCCGTGGCAACCTCGTTCACGTGATGAAGAGCATCTCATCAGCTTACTGTACAACGGTCTGATTCGGCTCGATGCCGATCTGTGGCCAACGCCCGATCTGGCCGAGCGATTGGATATTGACGCTGACGGACGCAGATTGACGTTTACCTTACGCCCAAATCTGCGCTGGCACGACGGTGAACCGCTTACCGCTGCCGATGTGCTGTTTACGCTCGAAGCATTGCGTAACATCCCTGAAACCAGTACAGCACTGCTGGCCGATTTGCGCTACATCGCCACCGCGTTCGCACCTGATGAGCGCACTGTCATTATCGAGCTGCGCAGCCGCTATGCCCCTATCCTGAGCTTGCTGGCTGTGCCGGTGCTCCCACGTCACCTGTTCGCCGAACGCGATCTGAGTCAGATCAATTTTCTTGATCAACCTATCGGGAGTGGGCCGTTTCGTCTGACTGCACATCAGGACGGTGTGAGTCTCACGCTCGAACGATTCGATCTGTATCACCATGGCACACCACTCCTGGATCGAGTCATCTTAAAAGTTGTTTCTGACGTTGCCCTTAGTCAACGTGCGCTCCGTGATGGGCAATTGCAGGTGGCTGAGCTACCCTGGGGAAGCCAAGACGCGCTCGGCGATGTGACCACCCTGCGCAGTGGTAGCATTCCTGAAAATGGTGTCTATTTTTTGGCCTTCAATCTGCGTCCGGGCCGACCATTTGCCGATGTACGTCTGCGCCAGGCACTGGCAACTGCCATTGATCTGCCTCGACTGGTCGAAACTGCGACGAAAGGGGTTGGGATTCCGGTTGGCAATGGCGCATTGCCTGGAAGTTGGGCCGATGTCACTCCACCGCCTCCCAGCGGCGATCTGCCTGCTGCACGCGCTATGCTTGATGAGGCGGGATGGACGCTCCCCTCTGGCGCCACGATACGACAACGTGAAGGAGTGCCCTTAATTGCCCGCCTCTATGTCCGCAACGATGATGAACGGCGACTGGTAGCAGCACGCCGAATTGCCGAAATTGCGGCCAGCATTGGCATTCAGATCGTGGTCGAACCGGCTGATTTCGCAACAGTGATTTTAGCGCGTTACGTTGCGCCTTACGATTTTGATCTCTTGCTGGGAAGCTGGATTAATGGCGCCGGTGATCCCTTGTTTGCTGATACTATGTTCTACGATCCCGATGACTTTGCTCTCTTCCATTCCAGTCAGCTCGAACAAGGGCCGGGAGATACCCGTGCGACACGGAATTTCGTTGGTTTTAATGACTCGATCTACGATGAGCAGGCCCTGATTGCCCGTCAGCTCTACACGCGCGACGAACGGCGTAGCGCGATTGCTCAGATCCAGGCGCGACTAGCCGAGACGTTGCCGTATCTGTATTTGTGGGTTGACCGCACGGCAGTCATTGTCGATACCCGCTTGCACACGCTTGACGGGCCAATCGATCTGACCACGCCGCGTTATCTGTGGAATATTGAGCGCTGGTATATTCGGTAACACCGGTGGAGGCAGACAGGAATGACCAATCCCTTCAGTGAACGTGGACGGATTACCGATCCTGCCAGATTTGTTGGGCGATGGCGCGAGTTAGGTGCTGCCTGTGAACAGCTCGAACGGCGACGGCCACTGTTGCTGTACGGGCCGAGCGGAAGTGGCCGTTCATCGTTATTGACTCATCTGGCTCAGGCGGCAGGCGCTGTGCTGGAAATTCCTAACCTCAATGCGTTTTACCTCGATCTGTCACTGCTTCCCGATGCCACTACTACCTATGGGCTGATTGTGCGTGCCCTCGGTGGCAACGAACCGACGATCGCTGTCCTTGAACAACGGCTGGCAGCCAGTGGTCGTCCGGTGTTGATTTGTCTTGACGGTGTAGAATCAGCGATTGCTGCCGGTTGGGGAACCGAACTGCTCGAACGGCTAGGCCGACTGGCCCGACGGAGTGCTCCTGGCTACCACGGTGTAGCCGGGCCAACCGGTCAGAGCCTGGCCTACGATCTGATGGTCGTAGGTGCTGTGCGTGGCACGCCACCATTGCTGAGTGAACCCTTCGCCACGGTGCGTCTCGGTCCGCTCAGTTTCGCCGAAGCTCGCTTGCTGCTCGACAGTTACCTCGCCGAAGGTGAACCACTCTTTAGCGCCGATGAGGTGCGCGAACTTATGGCGCTCAGTGCCGGTCAACCGGCCTTCTTACAGCGTGCTGCCTACCATCTGTACGAAACCCGTCGTCGACCAACTTACCGTTGGCGCAAGGCATATCGGGCAGAGCTGCGTGAACAGCCGCCGGTAGATAATCCCTTACCGCCGGCAATTTTTGAGACCGACGAGGATGAAGACGAGGAGGATTCATCAGCACCGGAGTGGCAGGCTGAAGAGGCGCCGCCAGCACCACGGCGCCCGCGGCTGCATCCGCCTCCAGATGACGATCTACGCCCACTGTTGGCGGCAGTAGGTCCTTTGCTGGTCGGATTGGTCGGTTCGCAGGTCAGTAACTCGTGGCCAGTTGGAGTCGCAATTGGCGTTGCCGGATACCTCTCAGTCATTATCTGGAACAAATACGGTCACAAGTAGTCTAGTCAACGATCAACGTGGTTCAGTCACCGGCAAGAAGGGCCACGCGGGTGTCGTCCGCATACTGGCTCTGAGATGCGGTAGAGAAGCTACAGGCAATCAACTCCTCAACCATACCGCGACGAGAACCGTTGCAATTGATTTTACGACTGGCTAAAACAACATCGACCTGGCAGGCATTGGCGTACAACTGACGAGCCAGCGCGGTTGACGAGTTGGAGAGCATGACGAGACAATTACGGGCAGCCAGTTGGTGAAAAACCTGTGCTAATCGACGCTGCTCGGTTTCATCGAAGCCGCGCCTGGTGTAACTGGTAAACGATGCTGTTGAACTAACCGGTACATACGGTGGGTCAAAGTAGATGAAATCGCCCGGTTGTGCCGTATCAAGCACCGTAGCGAAGTCGGCAACTCGTAGTTCAACATTGTGCAAGGCCCGGCTTACTTCACGAAGATTCTCGCTATCAACGATCAGTGGATTTTTGTAGTAACCAAAGGGGGCATTGAATTGGCCTTTATTGTTGAGCCGATACAGGCCGTTGTAACACGTGCGATTCAGAAAGATGGTACGCGCTGCACGTTCTACCCGTGGCCGATGACCGAAATCCGGTCGGCGATCCCAACTGCGAATCTCGTAAAAGAAATCGCGATCCGTTGCGTAAGGACGCAGACGATAGAGGAGTTCGATCAACTCGTCAACTTCATCGCGAACGGCAATATAACAGTCGATCAGTTCGGCGTTGAGATCGCTCAGCGATGCCCCTTGCCGTAACAATCCATTATTCCAGAGATAAAAGAACAAGGCGCCACCACCGACAAACGGCTCATAATAGCGGCCAAAGCGCGCTGGAATGCGCCGCGAAAGCTCTGGTAGAAGCTGACTTTTACCACCAGCCCACTTGAGAAATGGACGTGCAGGCACCAAAGACTCCCTGACGAACACGATAGTCGTGCCCGCCTCATACATGCAGCTACCGAGAGTTGGATTATAACACATCGGCTACGTTCAATAACCGAGATACCACCACTAGGAGTGCGGCGATGCGGCGCTTCCCTCACTGTAGGGGCGAGTTCCAAACCCGCCCTACCCCTCTATCCTATCTGTGTAGGAAAAGAACGTTGAAAGTCCTACAACGTAGCTGTACACTGACAAACGGATTGAAGCGGCCGCGTATAATAGACCCAGAACGTTTCGTTGTCGCACCCGTTGCTGCTCCGATGCTGTAGCCGTGAATGCAATCGCGAGGGTATCATGCACATTGACATCCGACCAATCGAAACCTATGCCGAATATCGAGCGTGTGAACAACTACAGAAACTGGTTTGGGGTGATGAATTTGTCGTACCGTTGAATTTGTTGACCACCGTGCAACGCAACGGCGGACTAGTGTTGGGAGCATTTATCGGTCAAGAGCTGGTCGGGTTCGTCTTTGGCTTTCTTGCCCGTACCGCTGATGGTCGGCTCAAGCATGCCTCGCATATGGCGGCAGTTCGTCCCGATCTGCGCGATTCTCGGGTCGGTGAACGACTCAAACGGGCACAACGGGAGTTTGCCTTAGCGCAAGACCTTGAATTGATGACGTGGACGTTCGATCCATTACTGGCGCGCAACGCCCATTTTAATATTCACAAACTCGGTGCGATCTGCCGCACCTATTTGCGAAATGTCTATGGCCCTGAGCCAGAGTTGGTCGATGGTATCCTACCGAGTGATCGTTTCCAAGTTGAATGGTGGCTGGTACAATCGCCAATAACTCGTCCCGCAGCCGAGCTGATTGCCACAGCGCCGCTGATCAATCCTTCACTCGACGCGCCACCGCACATCACCGGTGCGCCGATACTGCGATTGCGTATTCCTTCTGACTTTGCTAAGCTCCAACAGCATGATCCATCAGCAGCGCAGGCGTGGCGCTATCACGTGCGGGCCTGTGCTGAAGCAGCTTTCGCAGCGAACTATGTGGTCGTAGATTTCATCCGATCTGAAAGCCAGTATGTGCTGGTGAAGCCAGATGCCTGAATGCCAGTACGTTTATTCAAACTGATAGGTCGAGAACAGACCACTACCAACCCATCAGAAAGCTACCGACGATAAGCGCCATCCCAATTACCGCACTGGCAACAGCAGCAAAACTCATACTACGTGCCCAAAATGCTGCTGAAGCAACTAATTCTTGCTCGCTCTTGCGACTAATCAAGAGCGGTTGCTTTCCATAAGGTGTGTAGCTGGCAACAGCAGGTTTTCCATCGTGGTCAATTGCGACTCCAGACACGAACACGTGCGTCCCAACGTCAAGACCTCGCTCTATCTGACGCCACCCAAGCGTATTGATGGAACTCGTCCACGACGGTGACTGCGGTGTTGTGACAAAACGGTTCACCGTTTCAATGAGATCAATAGTTGCACCATCCGGTAATACTAGTACCCTACCGGTATCATCACGGACAAAAAACGGTATGCACCGTTCTTCCGATTCAATTGACGTACTACGCCGCTCGGTGGTAGTAGATTCACGACCTTCGTCATCTCTCGTTGTGACTTCCTCCTCATACTCTTCGTAAACATTGTACTTGTACGCAACAAATGCTCTACCGGAGACAGGACCAATCAAAGGAGTGTCGCACTCAATAATACCGGTGACTTCACAAGGTCGAATAAAGTAACTTGCTCCCAGCGATGTGGTAATGCGACGATGGATTTCGTCTAACGTAGCTGCATCGTATGTTTCTACTGTATTAAGCCTGTGTAGCAACTTGGCATTTGCGCGAACTACAAACAAGAAGGGAACAGACAAGATTAATAATACTATTCCGATGAAAACAAGTACACTCATGTGAATTCCTCAGAAACCTGTAACACATGATAAGTAGAATCATCCGCCTTACTATTTACCGAATAAATACCAAAAACTGATTGTTAATCACGTAAAAATAGATAAAGCAATTTACAGAAACTCAACATTCCATCCTCTTCCTCTCCGACTTAAGGGGAAAGGAAGAGGAAGTCAGACATTCCTCTGATTAATCCTTCTTACCCCCAAACAATCCACCTAACATCGTTTTGGCGGCATCGATTTGATCGGCAATCGCACTGACATCACTCTTGAGCACCGTATCGACCTGAGCAGCAATTGGTTCGGGTAGCTTCTCCTTCAAAAAGCCAACCACCACATCAATCGCCTGCTGCGCCTGCTCGGCGCTTACGCCCGTCTTCTCGCGGATCAAGTCGACAAGTGTCTTGGCTGAACTCATCTCAGGCCCCTTTCTTTATGTGCGCCAAAACTGGACAACTTCAGTATACCACTCTGTCGCAAGCCTTTTGCGTCTGCTATAATGGAAAACAGCGTATTATTTATCCGTTCAATCCCGGCCAACATTGTGGATCGTGCCGCTGTTGAGCTGGCGTCAGAACGACACTGCTGACGAAAAGGAGGCAGGTGTGAGTACTTCGCAATCGACCACCACCTTGCGTCGCCGCCACATCAGTACTGCTGGCGAGCCGACCGCAAAAGAGCGGGAATATCTTGAAGTCATCTATTATCTTGCGTCGCGCAACGAGCCGGTGATCGCGGCCCGCCTGGCACGCTGGATGAAGGTTCAACCACCAACGGTGACTCATATCGTTACCCGCTTACTTGAAAAGGGCTTTATCGAGCGTAACGCACACGGTGAAATCACGCTCACACCGAGCGGCCTGCAATTAGCCGAAGCGATGGTTCGCCGCCATCGAATATTAGAGCGATTCCTCGTTGATGTCATGGGATTACCCTGGCACCTGATTCACGAGGAGGCAGTTCGCCTTGAACACGCCCTTTCACCGGTGATGGAAGAACGGATCATGGCGCTGGTCGGCCAGGCAACAACATGTCCGCACGGTAATCCGATCCCTGGTCAGAATGAAGGGTATGCCGGTCAAATCCGTCTCGATACAACGAAGGCTGGTCAGGTCTTTACGATCAGGCGGATCGCCGAAGAGGCCGAGGAAGAGACACCAATTGTAGCCTTTCTCGAAGCCAACGGTTTGGTACCTGGCGCACGCTTCACCATAGCAGACAACGCTACTCCCATCGGTGTCACATTGCAGCGGCCAGGTCTGTCGATTACCGTTCCAGCCCATATCGCCGAATTCATTTGGGGTGATGTTGAAGAAGAGCAGTAATCGCTACCTGGCAAGATTGTCCGCCAGATTACGAGAGAGGCTGGAGTAGAACGAATGGCGCGGGTTACGGTCACCATTCAGGGTGAACAGCATACCTTCCCGATCACCGAGCGCGGCCTGACTATTGGCCGGCAGCTCGATAACGAGATAGTGCTCAACCACGCGATTGTCTCGCGCAAGCATGCCCGGATCGAACTGCGTGGTCATCGCGCCTGGGTGATCGACCTCAACAGCCGTAACGGCGTAACGGTTAACCGGCTGCGGGTAAAAGAAGAGCAACTGAACGATGGTGATGTGATCGGCATCGGCCCATTCGAGCTGATTTACGAAGACCGCGCTGCGCAAAGTGTTGTTCTTGACGATAACCGCTATTTTCCGGTAACGTCGGAATCACGAGTGGTAGCAGCTCATGAGTTGCAGTTGCAACCATCTGACCTTCAGGCCTTTTACCAGATCAGTATGCGGATCAATCAGGCGCTAGACTACCGCGAACTCCTCGATCTGGTGATGGAAGAGATCATCCGCTTAGTTCCCGCGCAGCGTGGCTTTTTACTCTTGCGAAAGGGCGATGAACTGGTTCCCCGTGTCATCTTCCCACCCGGCCTCGGTGACGTGGCGATTGCCGGGAGTATTGTGCGCAAAGCGATAGAACGCGGTGAAGCTGTTCTGACCCACGATGCCCGGATCGAGTTTGCCGGTTCAAAGAGCATTATTGCCGCTAACATCCGTTCAGCTATTTGTGCGCCGTTGCTGACCCAGGGCGGAGCGATTGGGGTGATCTTGCTCGATTCGCCTGGCCGTGAACAGTTTTCCGTACGCGACCGTGATATGGTTGTAGCTATCGCGAATCTGGCTGCCGTTGCCATCGAGCGCGCCCGTCTGACCGAAGAATTGCGAGTACAGGGTCAGGTGCGGCAGAATCTCGAGCGTTTCCTCTCGCCAAATGTTGCCCAGGCCCTGGCTCGTTACGTCGCCCAGCACGGGAAACTCTGGGAAGCGCAAGAGCAGATCGTCACCGTTCTCTTTGCCGATGTTAAAGGCTTTACGGCCCTCTCTGAACGTCTGTCGCCGCGTGAAGTGCAAGATTTGCTCAACGAGTACTTACATGAAATGACCGATGTCATTTTCCGTTACAATGGCACGGTTGATAAGTATATCGGCGATGGCATTATGGCGATCTTCGGTGCACCACGGTTACCGGAAGATCCGCTCGATGAACAACATGCGTTCCGTGCAGTGTCAGCGGCGGTTGAAATGCAACAGGCGCAACAACGACTGGTACGCAAACTTGATCCTGATAAAGCCTTTACCATTCGGATTGGGGTGAATACCGGCCCGGCGTTTACCGGCTTTTTTGGTACCCGTCATCGGCTAGAGTACACGGCCATCGGCGATACGGTCAACACAGCATCGCGCCTGGAATCAGCCGCCGAACCGGGAACCGTGTTTATCGGTGAAGATACGGCACGTCTGGTTAGTGACCAGTTTGAACTGCAAGAGATGGGTGAGCTGCAATTGAAGGGGAAGCAGCAACGGGTTCGTGCTTATAAAGTGCTAGGACGACGATCTAAACCAGGTGGACAGGCAACGATTGCCTATACCGGGCCATAATTGTGCAGCAAGTGCACTACTACCACGATTATAGGAATGAAAGACATTCCTTAAGGAAAGATACACTATGCCGGTTGTCGTTGGTATTCGCTTCAAAGATAGTGGAAAAGTTTACTACTTTGATCCACGAGATCTCGATCTACACGTCGGCGATCAAGTGATAGTCGAAACAGTACGAGGACAGGAACTGGCTAAAGTAGCTTTTGAGCGCCGCGAAGTCAGTAATGAAGAAATCATCGGTGAACTGAAGCCAGTAGTGCGTCGAGCCGAGCTAAGCGATCTGGCACGGATGGCCGAACTGCAACAGTATCACGCTGAGGCCCTGGCCCGCTGCGCCGAAAAGGTGAAAGAGCACGGCTTGCCAATGAAGCTGGTAAAGGCCGAATACTCGTTTGACGGCTCACGCCTGACCTTCTACTTTACCGCCGATCAGCGCGTCGATTTTCGCCAATTAGTGCGTGATCTGGCACGCATGTTCAAGACCCGTATTGAATTACGCCAGATCGGGCCACGTGATGAAGCCAAAATGCTTGGTGGCATCGGACCATGCGGTCGTATTCTCTGCTGCACCGCTTTCTTACCCGATTACGCACGGGTCACAATCAAGATGGCGAAAGATCAAGACCTGCCACTCAATCCGAGCAAGATTAGCGGTGTCTGTGGACGCCTGCTTTGTTGCCTTTCCTACGAGCATGAGCAGTATATCGAAATGCGCGCCCAGTTACCCAAGCGCGGGACATGGGTCATGACCCCAGATGGGCCGGGTGAGGTCATTGGTCAACATGTGCTGAAACAGCAGGTGTTGGTACAACTGGCTAGCAGTGGAATGATTGAAACCTACGACATCCCGCAAATCACGATTGCCACTGAGCAGGTGGTTGCGTTGGCCCGTGCCCGTGCTGCTGAAGGGATTACACCCGCTTCGACCTTGAAGCCCGAACGTGGTGAGCAGCGCCTGCTCCGTGATGAGATTGATACTTTTGATTGGAATGATGATCTGAGTCTGCTGGAAGACGATGATTTACCTCAGCTACCACCATCTCCTCATGTGTTACCTACTCCTGTGTTACCGCCCGCTGTAGAATCAAAGCGGGTTTCAGAGCCGAAGACAACACCAAAGCCGCGTGGCCGTCGCCAGGGTGATCAGCAAGACAAAGAAACAGCGACTACCGTCAATAAGGCGGCCAAACCAGCATCATCTCAGCCACCGAGGGCCACCACGCCGACCCCGCCAGCGAAAACTGCACCACCGGATTCGTCCGCGAAAGCTGGCAATGATGTCAGGCGTCGGCGACGTCGGCGAAATTAGGTGACGCTCTGACAACCTGGCGACTCTGCTTTACCTGTCGTGAAGTAGGAAATCGTCTCGGATTGTCTTCATTTCAGCCAGCGAGGGAGAAGGAGAAGGATGGAGATTTTTGCAGTCGATAGTCACATTTGGGCCATTGACCATGAATTGCTAGGGCTACCCGGCGTCGGTGTGACCTACGTCGTAACTGGTGAGGAGATCGCTCTGATCGAAACTGGTACGGCACTGACCGTACCGCAAACACTGGCCGGGTTGGACGCGCTGGGCATCGACCGCGCCGCCGTTCGACACATTCTCTGTACCCACATCCACATGGATCACGCAGGTGGTTCAGGACATCTGGCAGCGGCATTGCCAAATGCGTTTGTCTACATCAACAGCAGTGTAGCCGAACACCTGGTGAATCCGACTAAACTGATGGCCAGCGTGCGGCGAGCAGTTGGAGAGGAAGCCTGGCCGCTACACGGTGAACTACTCCCTATTCCCGCTGAACGTATCCGACCTGCCGAACAGCTTTACCTGGATTTAGGGCGTGATGTTGTCCTGACGGCTATTGCAACGCCCGGCCATTCGCCCGATCACCTTTCCTACCTCGACCACAAGAGCGGCGGTTTGTTCATCGGCGATGCCGCCGGATTGGCAATGGATCGCTGGGGCCTAGCTTTCCCGGTTACACCGGTACCCACCTATGATCTTGAAGCGCATCGCACGACCATTGCCAGATTACGCACGCTCAATCTCCCCCGAATATACCTTACGCACTACGGGCCTCACGACGACGTGACCTATCAGCTTGATCGGGCCGCTGAACGACTTGAGGAGCTGGTTGAACTGGTCAATCGGGCATTGGCGGATGGCGATCCTGATGTAGCAGCACTGGCGGCCCGCTGGGTTCCCTACCCGGAAGACGGACCAGCCGGAGTCGTTGCCCGAAGCTGGACCCAAATGAGCGTAGCCGGTCTAATTCGCTACGAATTGAAACGGCGGCAGGCAACCGGATAAACAGCGCACGGGATGGAACGATCGCAAAACGTGGGTCGTGTCGGAGCGCATGAGTACGCTCCGACACAGCGTTCACCGGCATCGTCATTATTTACTCTTGATCTCCGTCCACAGATCATCGAACGCGGTTGTACCTTCGTTACGCACTGCCCACTCGAGACGCTGGTACATCGCTTCATCAGGAGCAAATCCCTGCGCGTATAGCTCGCGCACTTCCGGCGAGATTAATTCAAGTGCATCTTTGTTAGGAGTCAGATAACCGATGTATTCAGTATTCTGAGCAGAGACCGCTGGGCGCATCAGAAAGTTGAGAAAGACATGAGCAGTATAGGCATTGGGAGAGTCTTTCAGGATAACAAGATTATCCATCCAGATCATACCACCCTCTTTCGGAATCACGAAGGCAATGTTCGGATTACCACTGAACTCATCGCCTAGCCCATTGCGCGCCTGCATTGCCGTACCGCTCCAGGCATGAGCCATCACATACTCTTCACTGGCTAGCTTGCGATTGACGTCAGAACTGTTATAGGCGGCAAGGTACGGCTTCTGCGCCAACAGAATCTCTTTCACCCGTGCCAATGCTGCCGGATCAGTTGAGTTAAGTGATTGACCAATATAGCGCAGGGCAGCACCCGGCGTTTCACGAGAGTCATCGAGCATACTAAACTTACCGGCAAATTGGGCAATCTGATCGGGTTCAAAAATCGCCGCCCAGCTATCAATCCCATTCGGGAAGAACTTCGTGTTGTAGGCAATACCGGTGATACCGTACATATACGGAACTGAATAGACATTGCCTTTATCGAAGTATTGATCGAGCAGATTTGGATCGAGATGGACTATATTGGCGAGGAGTGACTTATCAATCGGTGCAGCCAGCCCTTCCGCGATCATAATCTGCACTGCATAGTCAGAGGGCACGACGATATCGTATCCCGAATTGCCGGCGCGTATCTTCGCCAGCATATCCTCGTTGCTGTCGTAGGTGTCAACGATCACTTCGACCCCGTATTCGGCTTTAAACTGTTCGAGAATAGCAGGGTCGATATAATCTGACCAATTGTAGAAGTAGAGCTTACTCGCGAGCTTACTGCGATCAACCCCATCAGTCGTGGTTGATCCACTGTCGCCCCCGCCAGTACCGTACTCGTTCCCTGGGCTGGTTGCAGCACCACCGCCGCCACACGCGGTTAGTACCAGCAGCATTACCAGCAACACGCTTCGGAGCATCTGCATTTTGACCTCCCTCGCTACTGCGATTCCTGACTATCGACGTCGCTGCAATAGTTGTGACAGTGCGACCAGCACCATCGACAAGAGCAGCATCAGGGTTGAGATCGCGTTAATTTCCGGCGTTACCGCACGTCGCACCCGATTGTACACTTCTACCGGTAACAGTGATGTACCTGGCCCAGAGAGAAACAACGAAATAATGAAATCATCCAGAGAAAGTGTAAAGGCTAACAAGGCGCCACCAATGATACCTGGTAAAATCAATGGAAACGTAATTCGCCAGAAGATATTCCAGCTATCGGCGCCGAGATCGGCAGCAGCTTCTTCCAATCGCCGATCAAAGTTCTTAAGACTGGTACGTACAACTACCACGACGAAAGAGATGCTAAATGCGATGTGGCCGATAGTGACGGTTGTAAGATTACGGCGCAGTGTTTCGCCGGTGACCAGCTTGATCAAATCGAACGCAATCGCCGAGAATGCCAGCAGCGCAACAGCCATGACGATCTCGGGGACTACGATTGGTAAATAGATCAACCCTTCCATCGCACCACGCCCGCGAAAACGGTACCGCTCCATCGCCATAGCTAGCAGGGTTCCGATAATGGTCGAAACGACTGTTGACACACTGGCAACAACCAGTGTATTCCAGGCGGCGCCCATCATACGGGGGTTGTTAAACAGGCGAATGTACCAATCCAAGGTAAAGCCTGTCCAACGAACACCGAACTCATCGCGGGTGAACGAAAAAATCACCAGAATGACGATTGGCGCGTATAGAAATAGATAGATCAAGATCGAAAAGATGGTGAGCACCAGTCCACTCCAGGTCAAACGACCTTCAGCAAATACCCCGCGTGCGCGGGCCAGCGTCGTTGCAGCAGGTGCCGTCTTGATCATCGTTCTTCCTCCGTGGTGGCGCGGAAGTACAACATAATCAACACCAGCAAGACGATCATCATTAATACAGCCATTGCCGATCCAAGTGGCCAGTTGATCGGATTGGCACGCAGGAAGAGGCGCTGAATCAGATTCCCAAGATAGTCAACCTTTGCCCCACCCAGCAGTTCTGAGACCACAAACTGACCGAGCGTAGGAATAAAGACCAACACCGAGCCAGCAACAACTCCTGGCATTGTCATCGGGAGCATAATACGTAGAAAAGCCTGTACCTTACTAGCGCCTAGATCGGCTGCTGCCTCCATCAGGGTAAAATCAAAACGGTCAATAGCCGCGTAGAGTGGCAAGACCATAAACGGTAACTCGCCGTAGATCAGGCCGATCAGTGTTGCTCCCTCGTTATTAATCAACGACAAACGACCGATACCGATAAACTCTAACAGACCATTAAGCAGACCGTTATTTGCCAGAATGATCTGCCAGGCGTAAATCCGCACCAGAAAATTTGTCCAGAATGGAATTAGTATGAGCATAAGCAGTGGCATGCGCCATTGCTGCGGACTACGAGCGATGAAGAGTGCGAGCGGGTAGCCGAGCAACAAGCAGATCACTGTAGTCAAGACACTCGTCCAGATCGACCGCCAGTAGGCATTGATGTACAGGCTCTGAGTAAAGATCGTAATATAGTTATCGAGCGTTGGCTGGTAGACTACACGACCTAAAGCGTCGTTCGTCATAAAGCTGTAGATAACAATAATCACCAACGGCAAGGCGAAAAAGAGCACCAGCCAGAGCAAACCAGGCGTCAGTAACAACATCAGCCGTATGCGATCACGACGTTGCTGCTGCTGTTGAAGCATTGCCATCGCTCCCTCCCTATTCACTCAGTACCAGCGCATTGTCAGGCGGGCAGACAACGACGGCCGGTTCACCCGGTTGCCAGTACTCATCACGGTCAAGTGTCGAACGGGTATTCTGTTCCCACACATCAATAGTACGATGGTCATTGATCCGAACGGTAATGCGCGTGTCACTCCCAATATAGTTAACGGTCAGCACCGTACCGGCTAAGCCATCGATCGGCACCTCACCATTGGCTGCCAGCAAGCGCACCTTTTCCGGGCGGATTGAATAGGTTACTGCTGTGCCATCACTCAACGGCCGAGTAGCCAGCCCACGAAAACGCAACCCATCCGGCGTCTCTATGACGGTATAGTTCCCGTCGCGCCCAATCACCAGCCCATCGATGAAATTGGTCTCGCCGATAAAATCGGCAACGAAGCGACAGTTGGGACGCTCGTAGATTTCCGTTGGCGTTCCAACCTGTAAGACCTTCCCCTTATTCATAACCGCAATCCGATCCGACATCGTCAATGCCTCTTCCTGATCGTGGGTTACGAATACGAAGGTGATCCCCACCCGCGCCTGTAGGCTCTTCAGTTCGAGCTGCATCTCTTTGCGTAATTTCTGGTCGAGCGCACCCAGTGGCTCATCGAGCAACAACACTTCAGGATGGTTTACGAGTGCACGGGCCAGGGCGACCCGCTGTTGTTGACCGCCGGAGAGCTGACGGGGACGGCGTTCTTCCAACCCACTTAACCGTACTAGATCAAGGGCCTCTTTCACTCGTTGGGCAATTTCAGCCTTCGGCGTTTTTTTCATCTCCAAGCCAAACGCAATGTTTTGCGCTACTGTCATGTGAGGAAAGAGGGCATACGACTGGAAAACGGTATTGACCGGCCGCAGATGTGGTGGCGTGATCCCCATCTCTCTCCCATGAATGAGGATACTTCCTGCGGTTGGTAACTCAAAACCGGCGATCATGCGCAACGTTGATGTCTTACCACAACCGCTCGGCCCTAACAACGAAAAAAACTCGCCATCACGAATTTGTAAGTTCACGTGATCGACTGCAACCACGTCGCCAAACCGTTTGACAACATCACGGAGTTCAATCGCGATGGAATCGTTCACCTTTACAATCCTCCCATCAGGTTACATACCAGTGATGAGTAGCGGATACCGGGAAGGCTGTCTGTAACAGCCATGATGTTTTACAACACTTCCCAACATGAGTAAAGTCTCGGCAGCATGGCCCAATCGCATCACGTTGTGCATTTGTTTAGAGAGTAGTATACCATAACCTCTTGCCGGAACTTTGTATCGAGATGTACAGATCTATGAATTTTATTTCCGACAGATATAACAAACCTGACAAGCATGCTTCGTATGACATTTGGTATTATCAGTGCGAGCGGATTCGACCTTTTCAAGGTTTTTTCCCTCGCCTATCTTCACCAGTGTAGAGGCAGTTATAATTTCCCAAAACTACCACATAGGAGCTATCGTGGATTCGGAATGGAAATGCCGACATCTTACGCGACAGAGATTTGTATGACCGAGACTATCGAACTTGAGATTGAGGGGATCGCTCAGGGCGGCGACGGCGTTGGGCGGTTAGAGGAGCTAGTTGTCTTCGTAAGCGGAGCCATACCGGGAGAACGGGTGCGCGCCAATGTTTACGAACGTCATACCCGCTTCTTGCGCGCTACCCTCAGCGAAATCCTGCGTGCAGCACCCGAACGAGTAGCACCTCGGGTTAGCCCTAGCGATCATGTGCCATGGCAACATATTGACTATCCGGCCCAGGTACGTTTGAAGGGCGCAATTGTTGCCGAACAGATACGTAAGTTTCTACCGAATATTGCAGTTCCGGTCCAACCGGTCATTGCCGCACCGCAACCCTGGGGCTACCGCAACAGTGCTCGTCTCCACGTTGACGGTTCTGCGCTTGGCTATCACGCTACGGGCACAAAGACGGTGGTTGATCTGGCAGACGACCCCTTGCTGCTGCCGGTACTGAGAGAAGCACTGGCGGGCCTGCGCCAGTTATCGTTTGCCGGTTTGATCAACGAAGTCACACTGCGAGCGAGCGCCGCTTACGGTTATGCTGCGGCTCGCCTATCACCTACGTTGCCTGCCGACTACCCGGCGCTGGTGCGATTGGCTACAAGCTGGATGGCATCAACTCCTGGCCTGGCCGGTATCACGCTCAATGACGAGCCACTGCTGGGAACGGCGCACATTTACGATGAACTTGGTGATGTTGTCTTTCGGCTAAGCCTCAACAGCTTTTTTCAGGTCAATCACGCGCAGGCTGAACGGATGGTGGCTATAGTACAAACCGCGCTGGCGCCTCACGGCGGTCGTTTACTCGATGCCTACAGCGGTGTTGGCAGTTTTGCACTGCCTCTGGCCAGATTCTACGATGAAGTGATCGCGGTTGAAGCGCATGAACCGGCTGTGCATGATGGTCGTCAGAGTGCACGAGACAACCAGATTCAGAACGTTCACTTCATCGCCGGTGTTGCCGAGCGGACGGTTGCCAATCTACCAGGCCCGTTTCAGGCTGCAATTCTCGATCCACCCCGTCGTGGGTGCCATCCAGCCCTTATTTCGGCGATCATTGCGCATGCTCCAGCAAGAATCATTTACATTTCGTGCCATCCAGGCCTGATCGGGCGTGACTTGATGCCATTACTTACGGCTGATTATCAGATAACACTCGTGCAACCTATTGATCTCTTTCCGCAAACACCGCATATCGAGACGATTATTGCGCTACAACGCTAGAAAGCATCGGGAAATGACTAAAATGCAGGTATTATCACCGCGAATACGAATGCGTTCGGAGTTGAACATAAGCTTTTTCCGTTTCCATGCTGTAGTTGTTTTGAATGATCAATTTTTACTTAGTGAAATGTCCCCTTTTATTTCGCAAAAATCAAAACTCGTTACGTTTCCTGTGATCACTGTTGAAAAGAAGACCTTTTATCCGACAGTCAAGGATTAGAAAAGATTGTGAACCATCTGCGTTACCGCAAAACAAACTGCTATTCGGTCGGGCAACTTATGGTATACAAAATACAATTTGGTCGCACAACTTATGGTATACTAAGCGCAAGAGTAAAGATATTGCCCTGCAAAGATGGCATACACATCAGTTCATTGCCGTGTCTCGACTTGTTGCCAAAATTTGCCTGCTCGGCGAGTTCTCCGTCGGCAAGACCAGTCTCGTCCGCCGCTTTGTTGAAGGTATCTTCGATGAGCGGTATCTCAGTACGCTTGGCGTAAAGATCAGTCGCCACACGTTACAGATCGATCAGACTGACATCGATCTGATCATCTGGGACACCGCCGGGGGCGAGAAACTCGATCAGATCGTCCAGAATTATTATCGCGGTGCGGCTGGTGCACTCCTGGTCTGTGATGTCACGCGCCCTGACACATTGCCTGCATTACGCGAATACGCTACCGCCTTTCACCAAGCCAGTCCTGATACTCCACTGGTTATTGCCGCCAACAAAATCGATCTCACCAACCAACGACGGATCGACGACGAAGAGATTGCCAGTTTTGCCGCTACACTGAAAGCTGCCTGGCACGCTACCAGCGCCCGTACCGGTCAAGGAGTGAGCGAGGCTTTCCAGAGCTTAGGACAGCAGATCAGACAGCAAAGGGGGCGTGTATGACCAACGAAGCGAACGGCATTAACAGCCCACAGGAAGCTGAAGAGCTTGAGCGAGTACGGCAGATTATTCTCGGCTCGAGTGCTCGCCAACCACGCCAGGCGGAAGTTGATCGCCTGCGCGAAATTCTCTTCGGCCCACAGATGGAGGAATATGCACGAACCTTTAGCGATCTCCGGCGCCAGATCGAACATCTAACCGAAGACGTGCGTCAGTTGCAAGACCGCCTAGGTGAGGTTGAAAAGACGATACAGCGTCGCTTCGATGCGCTCGATATTGAGACACGCCGCCTGAACGACGACCTGCGCCGCGAGATTGAGCGGCAACGTGCTCGTGAGGCGCTCTTACAACAGGTTGTAGCCCAGAGTCGGCAACATGAAGCTGCCATCAATGGTCTTGGTGAAGGCGTCAGCGAATTGCGACGAGTACAGAACCATCATGATCTGGAAATTCGTTCTGGGCGAGCCGGACTGGCCGAGACACGTGATCTCCTCGAACAACGAACGCAGTCGCTTCGCCGCGAGCTGCGCAATACCGAAGATGCCTTGCGTACCGAGTTGCGTCGGATCGCTGACCGCCTCGATAATCAGAAGACTGACCGTAAGGCATTGGCCAGTATGCTGATCGAAATTGCTACCCGGCTCGAGACTGGAAGTACAGTAGCCGGTTTGCTCGATGGCCTTTCTGCAACAAAAGAGGATTCATAGGCGACTATGACCACTGAACCGCCGTCGAGTCAGGCGATTGAAGAGCTACGACGTGTGCTTTTAAAACCAGAAGCGCTGGTTGATAAGATTAGCCCGGTCATTGCCGACATTCTGGCCGAGCAGATTCACACGTCTAAAGATGAGATCGCCCGTGCTCTTGCGCCAGCCATCGGTGAAGCGATTCGTCAGCAGGTGTACCAGGCGCGTGAAGATATAATCGACGCGCTTTATCCGGTGATCGGCGCTATGATCGCCCGCGCTGCTACTGAAGCAATCCGCGATTTGGCTTCACAGATTGACTCGCGCATTCGCAGTGGTCCCCTCCTGATGCTTGATCCAGGATATTGGAAAGCGCGAGCCCAGGGAATTTCTGCGGGTGAGTATGCGCTCCGCCGTCAACTGCCCTTCTCGGTGCAAGAGGTCTTCCTGATTCAACGCGACTCTGGTATTCTGATCTGTCATCTTGCTGCACCTGGCATCCCCGCCGCTGACCGCGATCTGGTTAGTGGGATGCTGACCGCGATTCGGGACTTTGCCCGTGATGCTCTTGGCGAAGGTGATGAACTGGGCGCGATCAGTTATGAGTCACGCCAGATCGTGATTGCTAGCGGCAGTGCAGCGTACCTCGCCACCGTTATTAGTGGCGTTGAGCCAGCCGGGTTTCGCGAACAGTTACGGCAAACGCTGGTGGCGATTCATGAAGGGCGCTACGAACGACTGCGCAACTTTGCAGGCGACGACGAAACATTGATTCGTGAAGCTGAAGCGCTGATACGGCAACGAATTTCGTTATCTTCTGGACAAGACAAACGTTCTCGACCGACCGGTACTTTTCTGCAGCGAGCTATTTTGGTGATCTTGTTGCTGATTGCTCTTTCACCACTCTTTCTGTGCGGCTGGTGGATTGTGAGTGTCGAAGCGCGCATGGCGATGCTGTTTGCTCCTACTGCGACACCAACCGTAACAGCCACGGCCACCCCGACCGCGACACCAACCGAAACGGCCACGGCCACCCCGACCGCAACGCCAACCGCTACCCCAACGCCAACCGCTACCCCAACGCCAACGGCAACACCTACCCGAACACCAACCCCAACAAGTACACCGACACCAACGGCAACGCCAATACCATACGACGGTGTAATGACGGGAAATGTGTTTCTATACAGTGCGCCTGATGAAAAGAGTGAGCGGAGCTTCATCGTTGCGCCACGTAATGCACCCGTCATCGTGCTCGCTCAATACGGAGACTGGTATCAAGTACGTGTTGATGTGCGAATCGATCAACAGGCAGTACAACTTATCGGCTGGGTACCATCGCAGTGGGTTGGTTTGGTACGGCCAATCCCGCCAGCCATTGTCACGCCATCCCCCCAACCCTAAGCGAGGAGCTTTGACAATGTCGTTATCGGTTGAACAACAGGTTTTGCGCGAGACCGGCAGTGCGTATCTGATCGTCGATCCCGACCTGCGCATCCAGGGCGCAGGTGGGATGCTGGCCCTGATAGGCGGTGTACCACCGATTGGCGTGATGCTCACCGATCTGCTACCAGAACTGTTTGGCAATGAAACCGCATTGGCTGAAATCCTCAAAGGTGAGCGTGATCGCCTTCAGTTACCGCTGATCAACCGTCAGTTACCCGATGGTTCTCTACTTTACCTCGACCTTTTGACCATCCCACTCACTGATGATCGAGGGACAATTACCGGCCTGATCCAGATCATTACCGATACTACGCAACGCAGTATCGTCGAACAACTACGATCGCAGCAGCGAAATGAATTGCAACTCTTGAAAGATCGTCTCCAACGACAGAATGTTGAATTGGCCCGTGTGAATGCTGGCTTACTCAAGGCAACAAAGATCAAAGATGAATTTCTGGCCAGTATGAGCCACGAAATTCGGACACCGCTCACTGCCATTCTTGGCTTAGTTGATGTTTTACAAGCCCAATTGGTTGGACCGCTCAGCGATCAGCAAATGAGCGCCATCAATGGCATCAAACAAGGCGGACAACACCTGCTCTCGTTGATCAATGATTATCTCGATATTGCCAAGATTGAAGCTGGGCGTCTTGAGCTAGACCTGGGACCGGTCTCGGTGCAAGATGTTTGTCAGTCCTTACGATCCATGGTGGCCGATATGGCACATCGGGCTAAGCTAAAGCTCGTTTACGACATTGATCCGAGTGTAAAGGTTATTCTGGCCGATGCCCGTCGTTTGCGTCAGATTCTGATCAATCTGCTCTCAAATGCGATCAAGTTCACGCCTGCTGGAGGGCAGGTAGGACTGGAAGTACGCGGTGAACCTGAAGTTGGTGCAGTGCGATTTACAGTCTGGGACACAGGTATTGGTATTTCAGCAGAAGATGCTGCTCGTCTATTTGAGCCATTCCAACAAATCGAGAGCGAACGGCAAAAAGAAGTAACCGGCAGTGGGCTTGGTCTGGCACTCGTTGCCAAACTAACCCGGCTTCACGGCGGGAGTGTCGGTCTCGAAAGTGAGCCAGGTATTGGCAGCCGCTTCCACGTGACGTTGCCGTGGGAACCACAAGAGCAGCAATCCTTTCTCGAGCAACTCACCAGTCAGCGCGAAGCTGAAGAAGCCCATGCTACAGCAGTGCCAACCGCATCACCGTTGGCCGGTGATCGTCCTATTTTGCTAGTCGAAGATGATCGAGTGAGTGCAACCCTCTTTGCCCAATACCTGAATCGCTGCGGCTATCAGGTTGTCCATGTCGAATCAGGTGAAGAGGCGCTGGCCTACGTACAGGGTGAACTTCCGTGTCTGGTGCTGCTCGATGTTCGCCTGCGCACAATGGACGGGATCGAGGTTATGCGACATTTACGTGCTCAACCGACCACTCGTCGTATCCCGATCCTTGTCTTGACTGCCCTGGTGATGCCGGGTGATCGCGAGCGGTGTCTGGCAGCCGGTGCTGACGATTATCTCGCCAAGCCAGTGCGCCTACGGTTGCTGGCCGAACGGATTGCGATGCTGCTCGAACAGAAGGAGTGATATGAATTCGCAACTACATCCTGCGTTTTACAGACACAGCCATTGTGAGACGAGGTAGGGTATGCTCAAACCGCAAGAGCTGCGTATCGCCGGTGAAATACTGCCCTTTCTCAACGATCCGACAACACCGATTGGGCGCGATTTTGCCACCCAAGCGACGCTTCTTCATCTCCCAGCCGGTACGACTATTTTTTCAGAAGGCGATGAGTGTAGTGTATTTGCTGTGCTCAGCAGCGGTACTGTGCGTGTGTTCAAAATCGGTGAAACGGGGCGAGAAATCACGCTCTACCGCTTCGGTCGCGGCGAGAGCTGCATTCTAACCACGAGCTGTGTCTTAAGTGCACGACAGTTTCCGGCCATTGCCGTCGTGGAAAAAGACACCACCGCTTTCGTGATCGACCAGTTCACATTTCGCGACTGGATCAACCGCTATGGTGAATGGCGCGATTACGTCTTTCAATTACTCTCACAGCGGTTAGCGACCGTGATGGCTATCGTTGACGAAATCGCCTTTCGGCGGGTCGATGTACGGCTGGCCGAATTTCTGTTACAACATGCTGCCGGCGAACCTCCTGTTCTCTACGCCACTCATCAACACATTGCTGCCGAACTGGGGACATCCCGCGAGGTGGTCAGTCGTATTCTGGCCGATTTCAGTGACGATGGCTTGATCAGGAGTGGCCGAGGACAGATCGTTATACGTGATCGTGAACGGTTGCAGCAACGTGCACAGGCACAATAATCACGTAACAGTCGGACGGTTAGCCTGATACTTCAGATAACGCTTTTCAATGACTGCTTGCGCCAATCGTTCAACGGCGGTGTGCAGATCGCGAAAGCTGGTATAAAGTGGTGCAATACCGAGCCGGATGTTGTCGGGAGCACGAAAATCAGGCAGAACATTCAGTTCATTAATGAGCGCCAGATCAATACCCAACCCCGCCGGATGACCGAGTGAAATATGTGAACCACGGCGTGCCGGGTCTCGTGGCGAGTTTAGCGTATACCCTAGCGGTGCCAGCCGCTGTTGCCACAAGCCGATCAGATATTCTGTTTGCGCTATCGATTTGGCACGTAAGCGTTCAATCCCAGCCGCCAATACCAGATCAACCCCTGGCTCAATCAACGCTAGCGACACCACTGGCGGTGTACCGGTCAAAAAACGGCGTAAGCCGGATGCAGGGGTATAGGTAAGGTCAAAATCAAACATATTCTGCTGACCCATCCAGCCGGCAATAGAGTTCACCAACCGATCTTGCAAATCACGCCGGATATACAAGAAGGCCGGTGCGCCCGGTCCGCCATTCAGATATTTATAGCAACAGCCAACTGCCAGATCGACAGCGCTGCCGTTGAGATCAATCGGCACCACACCTACGGAATGGCTGAGATCCCACAAGGTCAGGGCGCCAACAGCGTGCGCAGCAGCAGTAAGCGCCTTCATATCGTAGAGAAAGCCACTCTTGAAGGTTACGTGCGATAACGTCAGCAAAGCCGTGCTGTGATCGAGCAGACCAAGAATCGTTTCAACTGGGCCATGAATACCGTCGGCTGAATAGGCCAGCGCAATTTCGTGCCCGGCATTGAGCAGATCGGCCACTCCTTGCAAGATGTACAGATCGGAAGGAAAATTGAGGTCATCGCTCACAATACGCACTCGACCAGGACGGGCGCGGAGTGCAGCTACTACCAGCTTAAACAGATTCACCGAGGTACTATCGGCAACGATCACCTCATCGGGAGCAGCACCGATCAGACGTGCGATTTTGGCCCCGATCCGTTCGGGTAAATCAAACCAACCCTCGTTCCAACCACGGATTAGCCGTTCCCCCCACTGCCGCTGTACCAGATCGGTGACCATATCGATAGCAGCTCTCGGTAAGCGACCCAGGGAGTTGCCATCGAGATAGATCAGTTCTGGCTCTTTATGCACAAACGCCTGCCGAAACCCTGCTAAATCATCAGCAGCATCGAGTTGATCGGCATAGGCTGCATCAAGTGGCACGGTCATCGCGATGTCCTTTCTAAGGGCATATCTCGCCCTTGCCATGCCTCAAACGGGTTCCGTGCCGGTAACTCCCCAAACGAAACACCTTGATCTGACCGTAATCATACCATAAGAAATTTAGTAAAGGTTACATTGTTCGCGTTTTGCGCGGTTGGCGATTCCATACCCCATTACGTGAGGTGGGAACCCGCCCCTACACTATTGTTGGGTAGAAGGAAAACGCCGAAAATCCCTGAACGACACGACAATATGCGGTAGACAGTCGCGGTCAGGCGTGTTATATTCAGAGACAAAGCGTCTATATCTGCATATTGGCATGCAAGAGATTGTCATACCATTTCATATTCAGATTGCAACACGCACTCCGCAGGGCTATCCACTTCGGGCAACCTGCGGTGGTCGTAGGGCTGAAGCAGTGATGCCCCCGCCAGTGGTGTCGGAAACACCGGCAGTAGCCGGCAGTGAATTGGGAGAATTGTTGTTGCCGCCTCCCCTACGGCAGTTATTGATCGAAACCGCCCGTGAAGCTATCGATCACAAAGCCCGGATGCAACTACGACTCGAAATTGAGGCACCTGAGCTGGTAGTTTTGCCGTGGGAGTGGCTTTCACTGAGTAGAGGTGATCAGCATTGGCAGCCTGCAATTCGTGATGATTACACGCTGGTGCGTGTTAGCGCACGTTCGCCGCGTCCATTACCTCCGCGTCGGGTGGCAGGGCCGCTGCGTCTGTTGATTGCTGTAGCGCGTGGCTACGAGGCGGTTGCCGACGCCTTCGGCGAGGCGCTGGTTGAGCCGGTGCGTTCTGGTCGGTTCATTGTTGACCGATTGCGTGAAGCAACTGCCGATGAGATTGTTGCCGAACTGGCTGCCGAGCCGCGCCATATTCTCTATCTGATCGGTGAGTTTGAACAACCACCCCGTCAGTCAGCACGTATGCGTTTAGGACGAGCAGTGACCGCTGGTGAGCTTGCTGAATTGCTGGTTGGGATCGAAGATTTGCGTTTGCTAACGGTTGCTGGTAGTCCGTTTTCAGTTTGTACCAGTTTCGCCAGCGGATTACACGAGCACGACGGTCGTGCTGTAGTCGTGCTTCCCGAACTCGGCGCTGCGGCGCAAGCACGCTGGAGTGTGGCCTGTTATCAGGCCCTGGCGGGTGGTGAACCGGTTGATCTTGCTGTTACCCTCGGGCGAGCGGCGCTAGCCGGTGCACAGGAAGCCTGGGGAGCACCCCAGCTTTATCTGGCGCCGGGTGGCGAACAACTCTTTCGCCTCGGCGAACCACCGGTGGCGCCAGCACCTCCTGAAGCAGTGCGAACTATTCGCACGACGATACCACAGCAACGTCGGCCGCGCTTTGCACCAATCGCTACGAATGCCGGTGTACCGACGCGCCGGATTCAGGAGCTAAGCCGTCAATTCCGTCTTCGTCCTCAGCTCATTGCGCTCATTATTGCCTCACTGGTGTTGATCGTATTGGTAAGCCAGGTTATCAGCCTCCCTGGTAGCACGGTAGTACCGACCCCCGTCGTTACCCCGACACCACCACTCTTGCTCGATCCGATACGGATTCCGGTGCCGACGCTCATGCCGACCGCGATACCGTAGCAGTTGCTGTGTGCAGAGATTGTGCCCAACCCGCCCGCGATAGGGTATGGAAGCGCTAACCGATGGGTTCCAACCGCGTACCCAGGCACTTGCGTAGGAGCCAGCACACGTCTCATCCGGCACGTCTAGCGCCCTCACCTTCCCCCTAGCCCCCTTCTCATCTTCCATTGTGGAAGAGGAAGGGGAGCCGGACTCTAGCTTGACTTATAGTACGCGATAGTGCATAATGGTGCTCATGGAAAACACCATGCGCACAGGCAAAGCCGCAACACTCCTTGGTGTCTCGGTCAAGACGTTGCAGCGTTGGGAGCGCGAAGGAAGGCTGATTCCGGTGGCCCGAACGGACAGCAACCGCCGTCTCTCCCCTGAGACGCAGATCCGTGCGGTCATCGGTTTGCGGCAGGCGAACCATGCGCCAACCACGCTGGTCGCCTCCTGTCGGGTATCGAGTGCGGCACAGAAGCCGGACCTGGCGAATCAGCGCAACGTGCTGGAAGAGTTCGTGGTGGCGACGGGATTGGCGGGGGTCGAGTTTATCGAGGAAGTGGGCAGTGGGCTGAACGTCACGCGCAAGCGGTTTCTGGCCCGTATGGACGAGATCGGGCGACGGGAAGTCACGATGCTGATCCTCGCGCACCGGGACCGCCTCACCCGCTTCGGCGTTGAGTGGTTCGAACATGACGCCAAAACCCATGGCTGCGCAGTGCTGGTGCTCAACCAGGAACGGTTGTCTCCCGAACAGGAAATGGTGCACGACTTGATGACCATCGTGCACTGCTTTTCGTCTCGGCTATGCGGTTTGAGGAACTATCGAAAGAAGTTGGATGAAGCGCTGAAACAGGATGCAGATGGCGTCAAAAAGGCCCAACAATGCAACTAACCCACAAGATTGCGCTTTGTCCGACTCCTGAGCAGGTGGACTACTTCAAGCGTGCCTGCGGCACGGCGCGGCGTGTTTGGAACTGGGCGCTCAATGAGTGGAACAGGCAATACGCGGCAGGCGGCAGGCCAAATGCCATGGCGCTCAAAAAGCAGTTCAACGCCATCAAGTACACCGACCCGCAGTGGCTCGATGAGAACGGTCGGCCTTGGTTGCAAGACATTCACCGGGATGCCCACGCCCAGCCGTTCAGGAATCTCGCCAAAGCATGGGAACGGTTCTTCGCCGACCTCAGGGAGGGCAAAGAGGCGCACGAACCACGGCTCAAGAAAAAGGGCCGTTGCCGCGACAGCTTTTATGTGGCCAACGACAAGTTCACCCTGATGGGCAAGACGATCCGTCTGCCCAGGATCGGCGAAGTTGCCATGACCGAGGAACTGCGCTTCGCGGGCAAGATTTTGGGCGCGACGGTCTCGCGCACGGCGGATCGTTGGTTTGTGGCAATACAGGTCGAGGTGCCTGATGCGCAATGCTATCGGCGTCGCACGTCGCACGAGGTCAACGGCGTCGACCTGGGCATCAAGGCTGCCGCAACGATCTCCAGCGGTGAAGTCATCGAAGCGCCAAAGCCGCTCAAATCAGCGCTGCGTCGCCTCAAGATCCGCAGCCGGCGTCTTAGCCGCAAGCTGGAAGCTGCCAAAAAGGCAGCAGGATTTGAACGCCGCGCTCGTCTGCCCAAAGGAACGCGCCTGCCGGTCTCGAACAACCGCCAGAAGTCCGCTGCGACATTGGCGAGGCTCCATGCCCGCCTTGCCAATCTCCGAGCGGATTTCACCCATAAGCTCACGACCCGACTCTGCCGCGAAAACCAAGCGTTAGTGATCGAGGATGTAAACGTCAAAGGGATGCTCGCGAACGAGAAGCTCGCTCGCGCCATCTCTGATGTGGGCTTTGGGATGTTGCGCTCGCAGTTGGAATACAAGGTCCGGCGCTACGGTACTCATCTCATTATCGCCGATCGCTGGTATCCAAGTAGCCGACTGTGCTCCATCTGTGGCTGGAAGAACGAGGCGCTGACGTTGAGCGATCGAACATGGGTGTGTGCCGAGTGTGGCGCGCACCATGACCGTGACCTCAATGCGGCGCTGAACCTAAAACGGCTGGCAACCGCAACTGCCCTACCCGTGGCGAGTCCGTCCAGCAATGGCGGCGCTGCGGCGGGGACGGTCCCCAACGTAGTCGGGAAAGTCACGCCTGTCAGAGACGACGGCAGTCATCAAGACACGTCGGGGCAGGAAGAGAACCGTGCGCACCTTTGCGCACTTTCTTGATAGCAGATACGACGAAGTGACGCGAAAGAACGATCCATATCGGTGAACGACTCTCACCCGCCGGTGGAGTGGAGAGACAGGCGTGTAACAGGGTTGAACCTCGCTCTCAGCGTCCCAAATGCGACGCTCCCCCTTCGTGAGGAAGGGGGAGCGTGCGACAGAATTGAACCGCGATCGTCCCACTCACTCCTAACCGGCAATACCCTCTAAACTGTGATCAGTTACGGCTCACCAACGACCGGTTAGCTCGGTCACCAACGCATAACGCGCACGCACATCGGCAAGGAGCGCATCATCCACAATCTGCGCATTACGGTAGACCTGCTTATCGAGCATGCGTTCAGGGTCGCCACCAGGCCAGATACGCCATGAGTCGTTATCAATCACATCAGCCACCACCAGACTCCCCTGGGTAGTCCGCCCAAATTCAATTTTGAGATCGACCAGGGTGACGTCAAGCCGTTGCCATGCCGCTTCCAGCGTCAAGAAGACTTCACGCCCGGTATGAATCATCTGCTCTACTTCAGCAGGCGAAGCAATGCCCTGTGACGTGATCTCTTGGGGTGAGATTTGGGGATCGTGGCGGGCATCATCTTTCAAGAAGAACTCGACCAACGGCGGATCGAAGCGTTGGCCGACAGCTTCAGGATGACGACGCAGATACGAACCTGCCGGTAAGCGCCTCATGACCACTTCAAGGGGGATCATCGTACATCGGCGAACGACGGTCAATGTTGGTTCAGGTGCATCGACAAAGTGTGTCGCAATTCCGGCCCGATTAAGTAATCGAAACACATTTGCCGTTGTCTGCCCGGCCAATGCCCCCTTACCTTCAATCACACTTCGGCGCGCACCATCACCGGCAGTAATCCCATCTTTGTGATACAGAATTGCTAGATCGGGATCGGATGGATGCGCATACACGATTTTGGTCTTACCTTCAGCGAGTACAGCGCCCAGTTCCATAATTGTCTCCTTCACGCATCGACCAGCCGTACAGTCGGTCCTGCTGTTACCCGGCCAACCAGGCGTGCTTCTGGGATTGTTGCCAGAGCCTGGTTCACCATCTCGGCAGGCACAATCACCAGCATGCCTAGCCCCATATTGAGGGTATGAAACGCTTCCTGTTCGTCAAGGCGCCCAAGTTCAACCAGCAACTGGCAAATTGGCGGAATAGACCAGCTTCCTCGCACAATCTCAGCCCCCAGCCCAGCAGGGAGGACCCGTGGCAGATTATCGTAAATGCCGCCACCGGTAATGTGACACAACGCCTTCACCGGCACCACGGCGCGCAATGCAATCACCTCTGACAGGTAACAACGATGAACAGCTAACAACGCATCACCGATTGTTTGCCCACCGAGCATAGCCGGACGCGCCGCATAACCTTCGGTCGCAAAATGGTGCTTCACGAGCCGTCGCGCAAGCGAATAGCCATTAGTGTGCAAACCGGTACTCGGAAGGGCTACGATGGCATCACCAGCGATAATATCGGTACGCGGTAACATTGCCGACCGCTCGACCACGCCAACAATCGTACCGGCCAGATCGAAGGCGCCCGGTGCATAGACATCGGGCATTTCGGCTGTTTCACCACCGATCAACGCACAACCGGTGGCCCGACATCCCTCGGCAACCCCAGCCACAATCGCTGCCACCTGGACCGGATCGAGTTTTGCAACGGCGATATAGTCGAGAAAGAAAAGCGGACGTGCACCCTGCACCAGAATATCGTTCACCGCGTGATGAACCAGGTCTTGCCCCACTGTATCATAGCGGCCTACCGCGGCAGCCACCAGGGTCTTGGTGCCAACACCATCGGTACTACTCACCAACACCGGCGCTTGTATTCCGGCCAGCGCCAGAGCCGCATCAAAACAACCACCAAACGCACCCATTCCGGCTAATACTGCTGGCCCATGCGTACTACGCACTGCGGCTGCCATTAACTCTTTAGCTCGTGTTGCGGCGGCAATATCAACGCCAGCTGCACTATACTGGCTCATACCTACTCCTCACCGAGACGTGCGCAGAGTCGCGCAAACGCCTCACTCTGTGCCCGAAAGACGTGTTGTACCTGCACTGTTGTCACACTGCTCGCCCCGATGCTCCGCAGATAATCGATAGCCGGTAGTAACTCCTCTTGCGGCACTACGACGTTCACAGCGTACCAGCCGCTATCACTGGCAAACTTACTCCAGACCGGTGCAATCGTTGGCCCCTGCAAACCGGCCAGTTCATGACGAGCCGTGACCTTACGCCCGACCTCTTCGACCGAGGTACCGGGGAGATTGGCAGTCAGCGAGTAGAAGAGACGCCCACGTCGGCGCGCTTCGATCAATTCACAAAGTTGACGCACCAGCTCGAGCCGGGAAGGGTTCCCGCGCAGTGTACGCCGGGAACCGATGAGTACCGCCTGCGAACGTAGCAACGGCCCACCGACGATCTTCAATTGATTCTCGCGAATGGCAGTACCTGTTTCAGTAATGTCGGCAATAATATCGGCATAGCCAAGGCCAGGCGCAGCTTCGGTCGCCCCTTGCGATTCAACCAGCTCAAAGACATTGATACCATGCGCATAGCAAAAACGTCGTACTGTGTTGGGATATTTGGTAGCAATCCGTAATCGGCGACCGCGTGACTGAAACTCTACCGCCAGATCGGCCAGATCGGCCCACGAGGTTACATCAATCCAGCTCTGCGGGACGGCAAAGACCAGTTCTACCCGCCAGAAACCGAGATCGTCAATCACGATCAACACATCATCATCGTCACCACGGAGTTCATGTAAGAGGTCGTAACCGGTTACACCGAGATCGATTGCCCCCTCGGCCACCTTCAACACAATGTCCGCCGGCCGATGCAGCAAGACCTCGGTATCAGGAAGCCCGCGTAACACCGCCGTATACTGGCGTGGATTGGCCCGTGTCACTCGCAAACCACAGCTCTCAAGCAAGGCAATTGTTGCATCGTAACCAGAGCCTTTCGAAGGGATTGCAAAACGAAGTGTCATAGCAGTTGTGAAGTATAGCGCACACGACGCTGCTGATAGAGCGCAGCAATGACTGACGTATCACGACGTTCCAAAAGATCACGTACCGCAACAGCAAGCCGTTCACCGGCCAGATGCAATGCCTGTTGGCCAAGCGATGGGCTGGCGACATGACGGACATCTTGCCCATCGTGGTCTGCGATTTGGTTCACATCTACTAAATCAGGCCGAATCGCCAGCATCAACGACGTTTCCCAGATGGCACCGTGATCCTGCATCTGCTCGTCAACCAGCTCGAACGGCGAAACAGCCAGCACGAGGATACGATGCTGATGTTGCGCTGACTCTGCAACTTCTATGATGGACAGGTCGTCGGTGGTGTTTTCCGAGCGACCCACAACAACGGCAATCTGAAACGCTTGACCGGCAACCGTGGTCAACCGTGCCGTGAGCATCTGGCGAAACAGGTTTATGTCAAGATCGAGATCACGCCACAAGACAGGATACACCACCCCACCCACGCGCTGAGCAGCCCGTTCAACAATTGCTGTCGTGATAAACCCAGGCGTGCCAAAGGGCAAGTGATTCCCATACGTCGTATAGGTCGCCCATGGCAGCCAACAGACCGGAGTACGAGTAACGATCTGTTGTTGTTGCGCGAATAACAACTCTGTAGCGCGACCCCAGCACGGTAGAGAACTCATAGGTCTCCTCCTAACGCGGCAAAGGGAATCCGCTGTTCGGTTCGCGTCGCCAGATCGCGCCAGACGATGTACTCCCCCGCCCGTTCGTCGGCCCCTACGATAACAGCGGCCGTAAAATGACGGCGTGTGGCATCGCGTAGATTATCTTTCACGCTACGTCCCCGTACATCGAGCACCACCGTATAGCCTCTAGCGCGAAGCCGTCTGGCAACCCGCAACGCATACGGATAATCATCGTCATGGACGGCTGCGACCAATACGGTCTGGGGCACCTCATCGGCTTCAATAGCGGCGGCTGCCATTACTCGTTCTAGCCCGTAGGCAAAACCAACCGCCGGAGTTGGCTGCCGCCCACCCAGCGCTCCTACTAGATCGTCGTATCGCCCTCCGCCACAGAGCTGACTCCCTTCTCGATCATAAATCTCAAATATCAAGCCGGTATAGTAGTGGAGACCACGGCCAAGCGCACCATCGATGGTAATACAAGTGGAAGGTACCGCATGCGATTCTAACAGTTCAAGAATGGCCTGTAACTCACGAAACGCCACCGACTCGACACCGAGCAGATCGGCTAATTGCGGCATTGCCTGGGCGGGTACACCGCCGATTGCCGCCAGGCGTACTAATTGATCGAGGGCCGCGTCAACCAGTGGTTGCTCATCAGCACGTCGTAATGTGCGGAGCAAGCGTTGTATGACCTCTGAGGGGCTTCTGGTACCAGTACGGAGATCGATCTGCATTGCTGCCAGCACTCGCTCAAGCCAGATGACTGCCTCTTCGTCATTGATCCCAACCGGTAACTCAAGACCCTCTGGCGGTGTCCCAAGGTTCGCCAGCACCCGTTCGCGCACCGGTGTTATTCCTTCAGCGCGCAACCGTTCGAGACTCCAAATCAATAATCCACGGGTACGTTCAGGCAGATTGAAACGGCTCAGCAACTCACGTGCCAGACCGATGTGACCGATCCGCACTGTGTAATCGGTTACGCCTACCGCAGCCAGTCCTGCGCAAGCCAGTGCGATCACCTCGGCATCGGCACGTGGTGGCAGCCCACCAATAATCTCGCCACCTACCTGCGTGAACTGACGATAGGTGTGGCGTTGTGGACGTTCATAGCGAAACACCGGCCCAGCGTAGCTTAGACGCAAGGGTAACGGCTGATCCTGCATCCCAGCCACATATGCCCGCAGCACCGACGCCGTCCACTCCGGTCGCAACGCCAGATCGCGCCCACCAAAGCTAAACTCGTAGACCTTACCAACCAAATCTTCACCCAATTTACGGAGATAGAGTTCTCGATGCTCAATAATCGGTGTATCGAGCATCTGAAAACCGTAAGCGGACATCGTCCGTTCTAATATCGTCTGAATACGTCGGCTCAGCGTGTATTCTGCCGGTAACACATCACGCATGCCGCGCACAAGATCAACGGTCACAACACCTCCCATACCCGATCACTACCCTCCCTCTCAATTGTAACCGAAGGCATGGTATTCGTGTTGAACGAACCAGCGGAACCTTGCATGACCCCCACTGGTCAAGAGAGCCTTGCAAAGTTTTTCAGGCAATGTTGACAGAGGAGAGAGGAGAGAAGTGAGCAATGGCGAGAGGGATGGGTTCGCAACCATCTTCGACCATCCCCGTCCTTACCCTCGTCCAGGAGAGAACAGAAGTTGGGGAAGGATGAGAGCTTTTAACCGCTTACTCCCTGCACTGTCCACTGCAACATGCGAGCCGGAAAACCACGCTTCCAAGCGACTGCGTGGTCAGGGTTTCCTGTGCCAGGCCCGCCGTATAGACACTGAACACGTAGAAATCCCTTACTATTCACAATTGAGGAATGCCATCAGTTTTGCATCCACAGATTTTCCACAAGTTTTCCACATTAACTACACGAAGAACTTCTAGTACAAACCTGCACATACCGGCAGAGACGTGCGATAGCATCCACAGTTCTCTCATGCAATTCACCTGCCGTAGACGCTGCGTGACCTCATTTTCATCACGAACGATCCTGCTTGTTCAGCGCCCAACCAGATCGCGCACGGTGCTCAGCAAATTGGTGAGATTACCCGTCTTCGGCACGTAGGCATCAAAACCCTGTGCCACAAACTCACCCGGTGTCCTTTCGGTACGGGCGGTGTGGGCAATTATCGGACACGTGACACCCATTGCCCGTAGATCACGCAATACCATTAGACCATCGCGGTCGGCCATACTAATATCGAGAATGATGACATCAGGGGCAAATTCCCGTACCTTCGCCAGCGCCTCAGCACCACTCCCCACCGCAAGCACCTCATGTCGGCCGACATGACGGAGCACACGTTCAAACATCGAACGGGCCGTGTATACATCATCGACAAGTAGAATTCTGGCCATCGTTCCCTGCTCCTTCGCTAGACACCATCATCAATGACAATGAGCCGACTTCATTGACGGCTTTCCAGCACGCTACAACGGCGATTCCCCACCTGCCCGTGTGCGCGGCAATGAGAAGAAAAAGATACTACCCTTCCCCAACTCACTCTCTAGCCACATCCGCCCGCCATGCAATTCGACCAACCAGCGACAGATCGCGAGACCAAGCCCGGTACCGGCGTGCTGACGGGTATCCGCATATTCGATCTGCTCAAACTGTTGGAAAATGCGTTCCTGATCCTCTGGTGCAATCCCGATTCCGGTATCACGCACCCACACAATCACCTCATTACTATCGGCGCGGGCACCAACCGCAATTTCACCCGAATGCGTAAACTTACAGGCATTCGAGACCAAATTGAGCAGGACTTGCCGCACCCGCACTTCATCAGCAAACACGGTCGGTAGGGGTTCACAGTATTCACGGCGCAGTTGAATGGGACGGTCGTTGATCAATGCCTGTGCGGTACGTATGGTCTCTTCAAGTAAGGGCAGTAATTGCAGATTTGTCTTATTAAGCTCAAGTTTACCGGCCTCAACTTTCGCCAGATCGAGAATATCGTTGATCAGGCCGAGCAGATGCTGACCACTACGCCGAATTTCAGCAATGTCTTGCAAGATCTGCTCGTCGAGCTTGACATCGCCGTACATTTCAGGATGTTCCAGAATTGCCGTACTAAAACCGATAATAATATTGAGCGGAGTACGAAGCTCGTGCGACATTGTCGCCATAAAGTTCGACTTCGAGCGATAGGCTGCCTCAGCCATCGCCCGCGCCTCTTCGAGGGCCAGGGTTGTGCGGTAGAGTTGTTCATTCAAGAAATCACGTTCTAACAACGCTCGCTCCAGGTTTGCTTGTGTCTCGCGCAACAACTGCTCACGCCGTTCTGATTTCTGAGCCGTATCAATAGCCCAGCGTATCGTACCCCGCACTACGTAAGCCGCCGCCCAACTGAGCGTTGCTGCACCCAGTAAAAGTGCGATCTGGAAGAGAAGCTGACCGATAACCTCAAACCAAGTTGGTCGAGGCTGACCGATCAGGTCGGCTGCGAGAATCAGGATCAGATAGAGCAGAATAGCTGCCTGCGCAGCCCGAAACGGTGCCCGCGAAGACACCATAATTCCAGCGGCAAAGACACCAAGGACTGAAAGATACAGGAAGATGTTGTTAACAAAACCAAAAGCAGCACAGCTCAGTACCGGCAAGATTGTTAGAGCGGTTACAAGAACCATACTGGCCTTGTCGTAATCGCCTCTTCGCCGAAAGCGATCACTCACTGCCAGAAAGCCCATCAGCAACAGAATGATCGCGTAAGGCCAGAAATTACCATCCCACCGGTTAAGGAGCAAGAGACCAATGACAGCCGCTGCCAACGTAGCCAACAAGACCAACATTGGAGGAAGGAGATCAGCGACTAGCCCCTCATCGGGAGTTGCCACCGGCGTGCGGGAAGGGTGGATTGAGCGCGCAACCATTTGTCCTTATCCTTCTGGAAACTCTGTTTTGTTCGTCTATTATATGGCAATCATTGCATTTTGAGAAGGTAGCCTGTGGTTGCGGAGATTGAAAGATTATGAAAAATGCACACGATGTTCAGATTTGTTAGGTAGGAGTTTTCAAAGTTTTCATCTTGCCCGGCAGTGGTGAGAAGAGAGGGAAGAGTCGCGAGGAGTGAGCGGAATGTCCGTAGCGTGGGCGACGGCGCGCTGCGTTCCGCGCCGACAGTAGTCTATAATTAGGCCTCTGGTCGTGCGCTGGTAATTCCTGTGAGCGTATGGTAGGGGCGGGTTTGGAACCCGCCCCTGTAGCGTGCTTCTGAAACGGACGCTGTTCCACCGCTGCCATTGCAGGATGCGGGCCTATGGCCCGCGCTTCTAGACGACTGCGCGAGTCGGGTATTCCGATGACGTTTATCGCTTGCAGTACTCCGTTTGTTCGCCGATCAGGAGACTTCATGATACCATAAGATCTCTGAAATGGGATGATACCGTTTCCAGTAGCTACGTCCCCCGCTTGCGTGATGGGCAGTGGAGGAAAGACAGAGGTCGCCAGCAATCCTGCAGACATAAACCCTCTAAAAATAACGACTGAGATTCTCAAAGATTTGTGCAATGTCGCCAGTATCACCCACTACGACAATAGTACGGCTAAACTCGGCAATAGCATCAAGCACCTGCCGATCCGCATCACTCCCATAGGCAACCGGGAAAATCGAAATGCCACTCTCATCGAACGCATTACGGAGTTGAGCCAAGGACATCTGGCTCGCGTTATCCGCACCATCAGATAGCAACACAATCGCCCGGATTCGGTCATCCTCCGCTGGCGGAAGTTCCTCTAACGTTTGCCGGGCCAGGTCGAGAGCATCGAACAGTGCCGTGCGTCCTGCAGCCCGCATCTCCTGTACTGCCGTTTGCAGCGCAATCCGGTTTTCACTTAACGGCGCCATCGGTACGACCAGCCGCGCCTTTGAGTCAAAGGTGATCAGCCCAAGTCGGTCTTCCGGCAAAATGCGCAGCAAGAAGGTCTCGATACCTGCTTTCACCATCGTCAGCTTGTCACCTTCCATCGAGCCAGAGGTATCGACCACCAGCAGAATATCTGCACGCTTGCGGTTTAGTTTCCACGAGTCTTTAACGGCAACGATCACCTCAGCCGGAGGTACCGCCAACACCGTCTGAATCCCTTGCGGATCAACGCCAAAGGCCGGACTGATCGGGTCGGTGAGTGGAACATTGGGGTTGGCCGGACGAAAGCCATAGGACATCGCCGCCCGTTGGCTCTCTTCGCTGAGCAGAAATTCGTAGAGCCGTTCGGCGGCCGCCCGTTCATCGGCGCTGGCGCTCGCCATTATGATGAATGGGTTATCGTGCCAGAAGGTACCCTCTGCTGGATAGATCGCCACTAACGGCGTCGGTGGTGGATTGAATTTATTGAAGTCGATGAGCGTAATCTCCTCCATCGGGAAAGCCGAGATGTAGCTCATACCAAACTTCTTCATGTTCTCACTGAAGACCAACGTATTGTAACCGTAGTGCTTAATACTCTGTCCGAGCTGACGGATAAAGGCGGTCGCCTGTTCGCTCTGCACATCGGCGACGGTCAACCCATCGCGCTTACCGGTGGCGGCATAGAACTCGGCGATTAAGGTGCTGAGGGCGGTGGTACTGATTTCAGGGTCGGTGTGCCCCCACGAAAAACGCCCCCATTCAGGATGCCCGAAGCGCCCCCAGCCTTGCGGATCGTTGGTCAGTTCGAGCATATCTTTCCAGCCAATGGGTCGATTGGGCCAGCCCATCGCTTCTGCCATCGGTTTCCACATTGCGATAACGACCGGTGTCAGCACGAGAGGCTTATTTGAAACAGCGACATTCTGGTTGCCGGTCTCTTGCTTAAGTACCTCGAGCCAGGTGCTGGCCGATGGACTCCAGACGGTGACGTTCAGCGTACCGTTCTTAATCTCGGTACGGGCAGCCCCCGACGACTTGTTGATCCCTTCTACCACGACGCGCCGATCGTTGACCGTGATTCGTTGCTCGTTGAAGCGGGCAATTTGTTCGGTAAGCCATTTATCTTTTTCTGGACTGTAGGCAATAGTAATCTTGAGCGCATCCGCGTTGCTTAGACCAAAAGGTAAGCGTTCCCCACAACCGCTGAGGAGCGTGAGGAGTAGCATCAGGGTGATACAGAGCCTGAACCATCGAGAAATCATACGGCAACATCCTTTTGATGAACGAATGTACAATTTAATTATACTATGTCAGAATGTACATACCTACGGGAACAACGACGCTCGCCGGAAAACGAATTACCTCCGTTCGCTAGGGCAAAGCAGCGCCTCGCTCCGACGGTCATACTCCTATACCTTGGGAGCGCGTACCAGAGGCCCGCGTTCTTTTTTGTTCGAGTGAAATCTTGTCGAAGCTGTTGTCCGACTGCGCTCGTACCGGTCGATTTACGGTACAGCAATCCCCTCACCTTCTCCTAGGGCTTTTCAAAATCTATCCGCAGCGCGTGCAGAACTGCTTTCCGTGCCAACAGTGGTCTTCGTCAGGGATCTGTTCTCGCATCGACTGTGTTTATCAGTACATTGGAGGTGTGCTCCTCAGACGAGCGCGGGTTCCACTGCTGACACCGCAGGATGCGGGCCAGCGGCCCGCGCTCCCAGGGCGACAGGGTGTGTCGGGCGTATGCTGAGGGGCTGGAAGCCGCTTATCACTCGTGGCGCGTTGTTCGTTCACCAGACAGGTGCGCTTCCAACGCGGACACCGCAGGATGCGGGCCAGCGGCCCGCGCTCCCAGGGCGACAGGGTGTGTCGGGCGTATGCTGAGGGTCAGCGCTACGCCAGTACCGTGTGAATGGGAGGCTAAAGGTCAGTATGAACGTCTCTGTACAGAGTGGAGGTGTACTTGAATTTCCAGACCGAAAAAACCAAAATAGCCTAGATACCCGTCATTGCCGTGTCAAGCACTTTACGGAACACCTCCATATCGCTACGCAAATCGTCTAGCCGTTGTTGAACAGCACCACTGGCTGATGACATCGCTACTGCATCAGCAGTACGCAAACGGATCGTTTCGGCCAAAATAGTATCGAGGCTGGCATCAATATTTGCCAGTTGTGCCTGAATACGATCGAAATAAACCCGCAAATCCTGAAAATGTTTTTGCTGGGTCAGAAGAGCTTGCCGACGCTCTTCAAGTTGTTGACGGGTAAAGGGATCGATGGTTGCACTTATCTGCCAGTTTAGTTGCGTCAATTGTTGTTCAAGTTTCTGGTAATTATTGGCTTTGAAGTAGCGTTCAATAATCTGTCCCTTGTCAGCCAGGTAGTACGCTTCTTCGAGCAAATCACGAGTCTGTGATACAACATTGCTGAGAATACCGGTTAATGGCCCTTGAACGCCCGCGACTGCCTGTTCAATCTCCCTCTGTGAGCGTTCGATCTCTTGGATAAGCGCACGCAGCGTTGGGCTGGTAATACGTGGGCGTGGCCGAGGCGGGGGCAATGTCAGAAGTGGGTCTTGGGCAGCCATCCACACTGCAACACCGTAAACAATTAAGCCAAGCGGTAGCCACCAGATAGTGATAGTTAAGCCGCCGAATATTGCCGCTACCAGCACGAGCAGGTAGAGAGGTCGTAAGGCTGCTATACGTAAGGCATTCATACATTCTTTCCCGGTACGTAGCGGTTCTAGCCTGATGATTGTCTGTCAGAACCGGTATATCTGCACATCTGCCGCTGTCATTCCACCAACACATATTTTGTTACTGATTGAACACATCCTGCCAGGTTGAAATGAGCGCCTCTACAACCGCTTGCGAAGGGTTCTCGAGTTGTGTCTTTAGATCGAGTTGTAAACCGAGATCACGGGAACGACCAAAGAGCGAGTCCTGGTCATCGAGATTTATAGTCACTTGAGGGATGACCGGACGAAAACCGTATTCACGCATTGCAATCGTCTGCTCTGATGGGCTGAGTAAAAAATCACGTAAGCGAAGCGCCGCCGCTCGTTCGGCATCATCAACCCACGGCGCCGTCAGAATGGTAAAGGGATGATCACTGAGCAGCGTGGCTTCAGGATAGTAAACACGCACGCGAAGGGAACGTCCTTCGGCCTGACGAAGCACCTGCAGCGCGAGACTTTCGTAGGTCGTAATGATGTCATACACGCCGTGCCGAATAACGAAATCGGTTGTCAACGTACCAGTACTATCTGGCCAAGCCTGTACCTCCAGTTGTCGCAACCAATCATGAAACCCGGAGTCACGTACCTGACTAACATTCAATTGGGTAGTCTGATGATACTGCGCGGCCAAAATGATTAATGTCTGAATTCCCCCATTACTCGAGACAGGTGAAGAAATCCCGACCTTCACTGCTTTGGCCCGTTCGGGGAGTTCACGCTGCCATAATTGCCACGGGTTTGTAATTCCAGCGGTTGATGGAGCATCACGCATTAGAGCCACAATTGGAGAGAAAACTAGTGGTGAGACCGAATCACGCAAGAGATCGGGTCGTATCTGGCGCAGTTCATCAATTTGAATCATACTGGCCGGGCTGATGGCTGTCGGTTGATACCCATCGCGTTCAATGGCCTCTATCAAGCCACGCGAACCGGCTACCCGGAAGCGAACTTCAATCCGGCGACCGTTGATGTTTGGGTTCGTCTGAGCAAACCGTTCAAGGGCACTCCGAATCCAGGCTTCTTTCTCGGAACTGACAGCCAGTTCGACCCGAATTGGTGGCGCGGCAGCGGCGAGCGGAAATGGAGACCATCCAATTGGGCCAAAAATCACCGTTGTCGTGGCCATCAGAATAGTGGCTAAGAGGTAGATACCAGCAATGATACGGGAGATTCTGAGCATGCACTCCTCGCTCAACTACTGCGGCAGTTCAATGGTCGTATCTTCACCTAACCTCGATAGATGATGCCTTGAAACCGGTAGATAGCAGTCTTCCTTATTCGACAAGATCAGCAGTAGAAAAACCTGACGAAGCCGGTAAACCTGTTCATTGTAGCTCGTTGGCCACATTACCAAGAATACATTAAGACCATTTCCATGGTAGCACCTCATCAATACCAGTGCATTGCTAATTTGATGAATTCATCTACTGATACGCAATCAATACAGCTATCGTTACAGAAAAGAAGTTATTATTGTGTCGGCAAATTGTGAAAAGTTTAACTTAATCTAAATATCTGTATTACTTAACCATTACTTAATAGTTCAATGATGATTGATTAATCTCGGTATACTACTATGACATCACGCTGACCGAAGACCAAGACAGTGGATGTGTATGGCCACGTATACACCCAGACAAGAGCGACATCCGAATACGTTACGACGCGAACATCGTGAATGGTTATTGTTTGCACTTTTCATCGGTCCTAATCTGTTCCTTTTTGCAGTATTCACTTATTGGCCGCTACTCTACAACATCTACCTTAGCATGGTACGTTGGGATTTTCTCCGCCCAACAACGACATTCGTTGGTCTACAAAACTACATCGATGCTTTTAGCGACCGGCGTTTTTGGAATATTATCTGGCAAACTGCTACGTTCACGATCTGTTCAGTGGGGTTGACCCTCATTTTAGGGTTACTCCTGGCCCTGCTCCTCAATCAACCGTTACGTTACCGAAACACGGCGCGAGCCATTGTCTTTTCACCAGTGGTCATGGCGGGCGCGGTTATAGCAGTAGTCTGGAGTTATATTTTCGATCCACGTTACGGGCTTATCGACCAATTGCTTGGCTTTATCGGTCTGGACTCGCCCAACTGGCTGGCCGATCCATTTTGGGCGATGCCGGCGGTGATCATTGTCTACGTATGGAAAAACCTCGGTTACGCTGTAGTGATCTACCTTGCCGGTCTACAGAATATTCCACGCGAGTTGTACGACGCAGCACGAGTGGATGGCGCTGGCGCATGGGAGCGGTTCTGGAATGTTACACTCCCCGGCCTCTCGCCAGTTGCCTTCTTCCTCTCAGTGACCAGTGTCCTGACCTGCTTTCAAGCCTTTGACATTATTCGTGTGCTAACCAATGGTGGCCCGGCTGACGCAACGACTACGCTCATCTTTCACCTTTATGAGCTGGGATTTGTCTCTTACGATGCCGGCAAGGCTGGCGTGGTTGCGATTGTCCTATTCCTGATCATGCTCTTCTTGACGATTGTGCAAATCCGGTATATCGAGCGACAAGTAACTTACGGATAAGGCACAGGCATTTGTGATAACAGAGCAGTTTGTGTTGAAACGTGGATAGATATGGCAACGATTAACGAACTTGAGCAGGCGATTAAACCAGTCGTTGTACGCCGTCGACACATCACGCTTTCGTTGTTGGGATGGCGTATTGCCGGTTATCTTACCCTGATTGTTGCTGTGCTTATCATTGGTCTCCCAGTTTATTGGACGGTGATGGCGTCCTTTAAAGAGACGCGGGAAATCTACTCGCTACCGGTAACGTGGTGGCCGGCCAAACCTACGTTCAACAACTTTTCGGCAGCATGGGAAGCGGCCCCCTTCGGACGATATTACCTGAATAGCTTTATCACCACATTCTTTGGTGCAGGGATTGAAGTGATTCTGGCGCTGTTTTCTGCTTATGCGTTAGCCTATCTGCGTTTTCCGCGCAAAGACCTTGTCTTCCTGCTATTGCTGGCAGCCCTGATGGTACCGACTGAGATTACCATTGTGCCCAATTATCTGACTGTTGCTCGACTCGGATGGATTAATACCTACCAGGGCATCATTATCCCAGGCGCGGCTATTGCTTACGGTACCTTTTTGCTGCGCCAGGCATTTATGGCTGTTCCCCACGAAATACTGGAAGCGGCGCATGTTGATGGAGCCGGACATTTGCGCATCTTGTTCAGTGTCGTAGCACCGATAACGCAACCGGCTATCGTCACGATGGCATTGCTATCAATAGTGAGCAAGTGGAATGAATTCCTCTGGCCGCTCATTGTCACGAACACCACCGATATGCGCACACTACCGATTGGTGTCTTCTGGCTACGCAACAGCGAGGGTCTAACCAATTGGGGAGTTGTGATGGCCGGTTCACTATTTCTGATCATACCAGTCTTGATCACCTTCCTCTTCGCCCAGCGCGCCATCGTCGAAGGAATGACTGCCGGTGCGGTGAAGGGTTAGGACGACGGTGGAGTCTCTCTCGTGCCAGGGCATATCGCTCTCGTAATACAGGTAATTCGCAAAACATTTGGTGCATAGTGGTATCCACTCCGTATGCAAATAGATGGTCTTTTCCCCTTCGGTCCAAGTTCTGTGAAAGAAGGAGCAAACATGAAGCGGACATTCACCCGACGCGAATTACTGCGTCTGATGATGGTAGGCGGCGGTGCAGCGGTTTTGGCAGCTTGTGGTGGGCAGAGTGGACAATCAACGAGCCAGCAAACTACTGCACCAGCAGTCGTAAGCCAGCCCGGCTCGAAGGTAAAGATTACCTACTGGGGTTCATTTAGCGGCAACCTGGGTGAAGCCGAGCAGGCGATGGTCAAATCATTCAACGAATCTCAGAATGAGGTTGAAGTTGAGTACCAGTTTCAGGGAAGCTACGAAGAGACCGCGCAGAAGTTCACGGCAGCGTTGCAGGCCAATACCACGCCCGATGTTATTTTGCTCTCGGATGTGTGGTGGTTCGGCTTCTACCTGGCCGGCGCGATCACAGCACTTGACGATCTGGCCCGCCAGGTCAACCTCGATTTTAATGATTACGAGCCGGTTCTGCTCAACGAAGGTGTACGTAAAGGCGTCCATTACTGGATACCGTTCGCCCGCAGTACACCACTCTTCTACTACAACAAAAACATTTGGGCCGAAGCCGGTTTGCCTGACCGTGCACCGGAAACCTGGGCCGAGTTTTCTGAGTGGGCGCCAAAGCTGGTAAAGAGCGACGGTAGTCGGGCAGCATTCGGTCATCCCAACGGCGCCAGCTACATTGCCTGGCTCTTTCAGGGTGTGGTCTGGCAGTTCGGCGGTCAATACTCTCTCCCCGACTTTACTATGACAATGACCGATCCCAACACGCTCCGTGCAGCCCAGTTCTACCAAGATACGGTCGTGAAAGAGAAGTGGGCCATCTTGTCGCCAAACCTGAATCAGGATTTCATTGGTGGCGCGATTGCCTCAATGATGGCATCAACCGGTGCGCTGGCCGGCATTCAGGCGAACGCAACCTTCCCGGTTGGCGTTGGTTTCCTACCCCGTGAGACCAACTTCGGTTGTCCGACCGGCGGCGCCGGCCTGGCGATTGTCAGTCGGGCACCCGCCGAGAAGCAACTGGCAGCAATGAAGTACATCGCCTTTGCTACCAATCCGACCAGTGCAGGAGTCTGGGCGCGCAGTACCGGCTACATGCCAGTCCGGATCAGCACCAAGCAAACCCCAGAAATGATCGAGTTCTTCAAGCAGAATCCGAATTTCAAGACCGCCGTCGATCAATTGCCGAAAACCCGTGCCCAGGATGCAGCCCGCGTCTTTGTGCGTAACGGCGACCAGATCATCGGCAAAGGTCTGGAGCGGATTATCGTCAATGGTGAAACACCAAGCTCGGTGTTTGCCGATGTGAATAATGAACTAACGAAGGCGGCACAACCGATACTTCAAGACCTGAAGGCGGTTGAAGGTTAAGCGCAGGTACTGGCATGTGTAAAGCCATCGTCTAAAATTTTGGGTGGGGCGAACAAACCGACTTCGATACTGTTCGCCCTCACCAGAACCACTTGTTTATTGGTGAATTCACACTTCGCTAAAGACCATCTTCAGGATATTTGGCAGCAAAACGAGTGTGAGATGCTGTAACGTATACACCGATCTTAGCCAAAAAGATGACTTCACTGCAAAAAGGTGATCTTTCCACCACAGAGACCACGGAGATCGCAGAGACGAAAGATAATGTTATCTTTCATTGAACATAGGGTTGTGAACATTTTTCTTCCATGCGCCTAATGGCCAAAAATTATCCTTTTATTCATAAACTTTACACGCTCTGTGTACGCTGTGTGCTCCGTAGAGAGTTTTTGCAGTGCACTCAAAGATGGAATATTTCGACAACGGTAGGGCGGGTTTGGAACACTTATTCTGAGGGAGAAGACCTGAACAACGTACATATATGACGCCTTGTACCCAATGACCTAACGCTAATAGGCATCTACGAACTATCGAATCGTCTGGTCGTCATGTTGACCATCACCAATCCTAAAATTGCCGGTTTCGCACCACGCTGGGCCTCATATCGCGGTTTAACCATTCTTTTTGATAATATTGGTTTACGCCGTGACGGACCATGGTTGCGGCTCGATTGCGCGCTAGATGCCATTCCTGAATATACGCTTTATCGCGGTCTGCGCGCCACGATGTGTCAGTTAAATCCCGATCTGCTGTTGCAAAAGTATCTGTTTTGTGCTCTTCCTCCATCGACGTACCATGTCACGTTATGGGATGGGCCAAACGATGGGAATGTGGGGCAGGCATTACCGCACATGCGACAACGGATGGACGATCTCTTGATCGATATTCCCGGTGCGCTCAGCCACGGAAACCTGATTAGCGGGACAATTGCCGGTTCACCGCTTATCCGACGGAAAGGGTGGACAGTCAGCTTTACCGTTCAAAAGTTGGTCATTGTTCATCAGTCTGCGTTAGTGGCTTTGTTAACCCCAACCCCTGACACCACTGACTCGTTTATGACGTTGATCCAATTACGAAGCACCTGGAATGCAATGTTTCGTAATCAGTTTGGCATTGCAGCATACGAACCATATATGCCTCACATTACGTTGGGCTATTTCGCGAATGCAGCGCTGGCCGAAGCAGCGCAAAATGAAATGCTACGATGGGAAGCTGTCGCGCTACAACATACAGCCGGTACAAGTATCACCTTCAAGAGCGCCAGTCTTTACGGAATGCTTGACATGATCACGTTTTTCCGTACCGCACGATGACGGGTAGGCAATGCCGCACCCGTCACAGTCGGATATACCTTCCCCAACCGACACCATAACAGGTAGGGGATAGTGCTGCTGTGCCATCAACGATGCCGCACTGGTGTGAATTGGAGACCCGCTACACAAAAAAAGAGACGTTGTTGTGCAACGTCTCTCGCGGAGGAAGGGGTCACCGGTTCGGTGAAGTCTAGCGAGCCTCACCAGCGGTGACGCCCGTATGCTTACTACTACCCATGGGCATCACCTCCTTCATGCCTGATCGGCTGTTCAATGTGCAAATACTGACATAAGCACTATACCTGAGATTTTCGCCAAAGTCAAGGGCAAAAAAGGCGATCCTAACCAGAGTACATAGAGATCACGGAGAGTTCTACCTGGAATCATCTTGCTCAGTGTGATCCGTAGTGCGTTTTTGTAACGGACGCGAAGGTGGTATAGTATCGTCAGGTTAACTAGTATAGACACGGCACAACAATGGCACCGAAAAAAACATACTACCTCGTCGTGCGTGGGCGCAAGCCTGCTCTCTACAAACAATGGCATGGCGCAGAAGGGGCAGCAGCCCAGGTTGAAGGCTTTCCCAATGCACTATACAAAGGCTTCGCGACGCTTGAAGCTGCGGATGAATGGATTCGTTCACTCACGCCAGGGGATCAGGCGCTGGCGCAACAAATCCTGGCAACGTCAGACATGGTAGCCCGTCCTGACCATTCACAAACACCGGCCAACATCGTCATAATGTACACTGACGGTAGTGCGATTGGGAATCCAGGGCCTGGTGGATACGGGGTTGTGTTACGCTACAACCACCATTACAAAGAGCTTTCCGGTGGGTTTCGCCTGACCACGAACAACCGTATGGAACTTATGGCCTGCATTGTTGGCCTACAGGCGTTAAAACGTCCAATGCAGGTAAAACTCCACAGCGATGCAAAGTATGTTGTCGACGCCATCCGCAATGGCTGGGTGAAGCGTTGGCAGGCCAACAACTGGATGCGCAGCACAACCGAGCCGGCAAAAAATGTCGATCTCTGGGCAGAACTGTTGATGCTCTGTGAACGTCACCAGGTCGAGTTTGTATGGGTTCCCGGTCACAGTGGCGTGCCGGATAACGAACGTTGCCACGAATTGGCTACTGCGGCAGCACAACAACCGGATTTGCCGCCAGATGTTGCATTTGAAGCGCAGCTCCAGGAGGGTGGTTTGGTAGAGTGATGTCGTTCAGGGGAGTTCAAGGCAGGGATGTTCAGTGTTTTCATTGTTTAGAACCTATCCGAAATACCCTGTTGCCGGGGAGGACCGATAGGTTCGTTCGCGAACCACCTTTACAGCAAAGCAGGATACCGCCTGAGTACAGCGCTGCTGCGTCCGTCCATCAGGATGCACTCGTAGAAACAAGGAACGTCATCCAGACAAGCAATATGCCCCGCCTCACACACACGGTCATTTGGGGAAGCGGATTGCTTCCCCGCTTTCCCCATCGTGCTTTATCCCCCGGTTGGGAGCGTAAGGCGATTGGGCATCTACCCCTCTCAATCTGTGTTCACAGACACTAGTGTCCTGGATCGGTGAGGGCAAAGAGCAATTCTGCCTCACAAGCCAGTTGATCGGCGACTGTGGCACGAGCCTGACCTTTACCAATTCCTCGCCGCATCTTTTCAAGTTGTACCTCGAGGCGCAGCGTATCGCCGGGGCGCACCACCCGCTTAAAACGCACGCCATCAATACCGGCAAAAAGAACCAGCTTACCGGCATGCTCAGGCAGACTCAGCGCAGCAACTGCACCGGTTTGCGCCAGCGCTTCGAGCATCAACACACCAGGCATGATTGGATTACCGGGAAAATGCCCTTGAAAATACGGCTCGTTGGCCGAAACCAGTTTTTCGCCTACAGCACGCACACCAGGCTCCAGTTCGACAATCCGATCAACGAGCAGAAATGGGTAACGATGTGGAATGAGGGCCATTATTTCCTGGATCGACAACATAGATGCTCCTCGTTTGTAACTCAGCGTCTTGGTGAGGCTACTACAATCAAGCGCGGACTAGAAGACGTATACGGCTCGAGATCGTAATTCCCGTAAACGGCGCGTAGGGTAAATCCGGCCCGCGCCAGTAGATGCTCTACCTCGAAGCGGTAGAACCAACGCATCGTAAATTGCATAGTCCGGCGGGTAAGGACACCGTCGGCGCTTGTTTCGTCATAGATGAAGGTAACGTGGCTTATTTGCTCGGCAGCGTCACTCTCGATTACCACAAATTTTTGCACATAGCGGCCATCGAGTTCGTAGCTACGCTCGAGCTGCATACGGCCATCTTCACGGGTGATTGCTAGCGGATCAGGGTTGAAAAGGTCGATAATCAGCATTCCCCGTCGCGTCAACGTCCGTCGCACAACCGCCAGGGTAGCCAGTTGGTCTTCGACCGTTGTTAAGTGCATAAACGAATTAACGGCCACAAACGCCAGGGCAAAGTGATTTTCGGGCAACGAGACACTGCGCACATCAGCTTCAATTAGCGTTACCCGTTCGATAACATTCTCAGCAACCAACCGTTCACGAGCCAGGGCCAGCATTGCTGGCGAGAGATCGACACCGGTTATACGATGGCCGGCGCTAGCCAATGGGAGCAAGACTCGACCGGTACCACACATCAATTCCAGGATTGGATCACCGGTACGGCGCGCCCATTCACGGTAGAAGGGTATGTCATCGTGAAAATGTCGAAAGTCGGCATCGTAGTAGCGAGCAAACGGATCATAGAGATGCATGAGCTTCAGCCTGAAGTGTATCACAGACGTGTCGCACAGACCCATGCGACTGTACATCAGCCGCAGGAATTCACCATTCGCGTAGGCCATTTCACGCCGAGCGACCGGTGGAATAGCACGCTGAATAAGATCTGAACAAGGTAACGAACATCAATCCCAGATCAGAGACGAGCATCGCGCCAAAAATGATACAGTCTTCACGGGTTCAACAGTAAGAAGAGTACACCGAAGGTAAACAACATCAGTATCAAACCCAGAATACCAACGAGTAGGATGCGTGGATCGATGATCGGCTCGAAGCGAGGAGCACCGGGCAGTTGCGTCTTTGACAGCGGTATGCGGGGCGGCTCAGGTGGTGGCGGCGGTACCCGAAAGACATCTTCTGGCGTCAACGTCGGTATACGCGACAGGTCGTCTGGCTTAGGCACCGACAATGTGTCACGAGCCTCGCCAAAACGCCGGAGCGCCCCAAACAGACTACTACCAATTGAAATAACGACGATAAGCACGATAATGGCAATCAGCAATTCTGCGGTGCCAATCGGTCTTCCAATCTGCAGACTCAACCAACGCGCCAGCGGTGGTAGAATAGATGGGGCGAGGACGAAAAGCATAAATACGAGCCAGCCTACCCAGCCCGAACCACGACGACGCTCTTCCATAGCTTCCCCTTTCTCACGAACCGGTAACCGGCGCTGCACGCACAATCAGGCGATGAGAGTAAACACCGATGGGAACACACGTTATCAAGGTCAGTGTCTCACGACTGGTTGGTGCTAACACCCAGGTTTCATCAGGGAGAACGGTGAGGACTTCGCGAACCTCATAGCGCCGATCAACCCCGTTGACCGTGACTAAGACCTCATCCCCAACGGCAATTGCCGGTAACCGATTGAAGATAATACCACGGTAGCCAACATGACCGGCAATGACGATATTGCCAGCAGTACCGGGATAGCCACTGATAGGCCAGTAATGAACCGCCGTATAGCGTGGAACATCCCAGACGCCAAATGAAAATCCGGCACTAACGACTTCGGTATCAACTCCGATGCGAGGTACCCGCACGCGGGTTGGGCGGATTCTGGCCCACGCAGCGTCAGGTGTGTTCACCGCTTGCAGTGCCCACTCAGGTACCGGATGAGCAGCCAGCCAGATGCGCCCCAAATGACCGAGTAAGACCTGATAGCGCGGCGGATTTTGTGGATGCCATTCAAAACGGGCACGTTCAAAGAATTGAACTAGACGCTGCTGGCCGCTTTCGTCGGTAAATTCAAACGGTTCAGAGAGTGGAAAACCAAAGGTTGGCAAACCGCCGTTCGCCCACCAGAATGATCGAAAGGCACTACTCAGACTATGGCCGGTTTCAGGGAAAAAGTCAGCATCGGCGGGCGGAGCAGCGAGCGGTGCAAACGCCGGATGGTCGGCCCAGGCAGTGGCCGCCCATCGGCCAAGATGACCTACCTGCACTAACGCCAACTCCGCATGCCATTCAAAACGAGCACGCTCGAAGTACTGAACCGGACGGCCATCCTCGATGAATACCTCAGTCAACGGATAGCCGAAAATCGGTAAGCCACCTTGCCGGTCATAAAATTCACGAAACGCATACGCCAACGTATGACCGGTTTCGCGGAAAAGGATCGGCGTTCCGGCAATCGTGTTAGCTGCCACTGATAGCGGTGAAAGGGCTAGTACCACCAGCAAAAAGACCAATAACTGCCGCATGATTGTATTGTAGCGCATCATAGACTGTATCCAGCGTCTCGTTTGTTTCTCGACGTTCACAGATAGCATACCAGATGTAGGATGAAAGATCACAGCGCACGAAAGCGCAACTACAGACATAAGGCATTGAAGGGCGGTTCAGTAACCGCCCTTCCCACTGTAGTGAACTCATTGGCGTTATTCGCTCTAAGATGCGTGGTATTTGTTTGTGACGCACTATCTGTTTGACTTCCCACTGTAGTGAACTCGTTGGCGTTATTTGCTCTCTCCATACCTGGCTCCGATCTGGCCGCATCCAACCTTGATTCGGATCGTCTACGATCATTGACCGCATCCGAACTCATTTCACGGTATATCAAGGGTATTGGCAGCCAGTGAGAGTAATAGGAGTGCTTGCATCCCGCGACCAAGGTTCATCGGCAAAATATACTCATCAGTACGATGCGCATTGCCACCGTCGGTCAGACCAACGCATATCGCCGGAATACCCAGACTCAGTGGAATATTGGCATCAGTACTACTTTGCTGAAAAGAGATCTGCGCACCAACCATCTGATAGGCTGCAACAGCCGCCTGCACGAGTGGATGCTCACGTGGAATAGCTCCTGACGGACGATCTCCTACCTTGCTAATCTGCACATGTACTTCTGGTTGATCAAGAGTCGCTTCTTCAACCAGTCGGTACACTTCGCTTACCAGATCGCTCAGCACTGCCGAGGACACCGATCGCAAGTCAAGGAGCATGCTGGCATGGTGGGCAATGGTGTTCACCGATGTACCACCACTAATCATACCGATATTGAAGGTCGTGCGGGGTGACACCGGTACCTGGAGTTCGGTTAAACGAGCGGCCAGACGTACCAGAACGTGAATAGCGCTCGGTGTCCCAAAGTTCCCCCAAGAGTGACCACCAGGGCCATTTGCTTCGATCCGGAAGCGACGCACACCGATTGCCTGGTGATGGAGAGAACCAAAATCACATCCTTCAATAACAATAACACCGCCGATACGTGTCCGTAAACGTTCGACAACTGCCCGCATTCCTCGCAGATCGCCTAAACCCTCTTCACCCACGTTAGCAACGAACCAGATGTCGCCCTGCGTCGGGAGATCACAGCGTTGATATATTTCAGCCAGGCGCAGCAGACCGGCAACCCCCACACTATTGTCGCCAATACCGGGGCCGTACACTCGTTCTCCCTCATAACGAATTGAAAGGTCGGTATCAGCCGGAAAAACTGTATCGAGATGGGCAGAAATGAGGAGCGCCGGACGTTCAGCAATACTAGGACGCCGACCGTAGACATTCCCTAATTCGTCGATCTCGACGTCGTGCAGACCGAGTGCTTGCATTCGCTGACTGACTAATACTGATCGTGGCCGTTCAGCAAAGGTCGGTGCCGGTACTTGTTGAATTTCAATTGCCGTAGCCAGGGTCGGTCGATAGTCGGCAAGGTCGGCCAGAGCAGCCCGCACAGCGGGGTGAGCATACCATTGCTGAACGACAGTTTTCATCGACGGTTCCTTCTGTCTGGTGGCAACCGACGCCAATGCCGGCATAGCGTCCGGTGAATTGTATGCGATGGAGGGTGTCTACAACACGCTCCCGATTGCCACAGAGTACAAGTCTCTAGCCCGTACATTGATACGAGCAAACAGAAATTTACCTAACTACGCGCCGCGGCGCATGTTTGTGAACAGGACTAACTAGCGGTAGTTCAACATTTTTATTCAGCGAAAAGTCTATCATGGAAGACCATTAACCGCAAGGAATGACCCATTATCAATTGGCGAAGCCAGTCAGAGCATTTGCCAGCCATATCAAGTCGTGGCATACTGACGCCTGAGAAAGAGAAGTGTATAGCAATAAGGAGCGTTTATGTCGCTGTTGCCAACTGCAACTGTTGCGACCATTGCCCATCATGTTGGTCAGCGTGTTACACTGGCCGGTTGGGTATATCACAAAACGGAAAAAGGGAAACTCATTTTCATTCTCTTGCGTGATGGAAGCGGGATCATTCAGTGTGTAACGTTCAAGAAGAACGTCAGCGAAGCAACCTTTGCAACAGCACAGGCCCTTACCCAAGAGAGTTCTTGTCGCATTACGGGCAACGTGCGCGCTGACGAGCGGGCACCGGGCGGTTACGAACTCGATGTCGAGGAGATCGAACTCATTGGCCCTAGCCACGAGTATCCGATTACGCCCAAAGAGCATGGTATTGAATTTCTGATGGCCCATCGCCACCTGTGGGTACGATCCTCAAAACAGCACGCCATCTTGCGCATCCGGGCTGAGGTGATAGCGGCTGCCCAGGAGTGGCTTAATGCGCAGGGGTTTGTCCGGTTCGACACGCCGATCCTGACTGCAACGGCGGCAGAAGGGACAACAAATCTGTTCGCAACCGATTATTTCGATCTAGGGAAGGCGTACCTTGCGCAAACCGGACAACTCTATGTTGAAGCCGGGATGATGGCCTTTGGGCGCGTGTATTGCTTTGGGCCAACATTCCGAGCTGAGAAGAGTAAAACCCGTCGTCACCTTACCGAATTCTGGATGATCGAACCAGAAGTTGCCTTTGCCGATCATGAAGACAACATGCGACTTCAAGAGCAATTTGTCAGCGCGATTGTCGCTCGCGTGCTCGAACGTCGGCGTGACGACTTACAGACGCTTGAACGAGATACAACGCTGCTCGAACGGGTCACCCCGCCGTTCCCGCGCATCACCTACGATCAGGCCATCGAACTCATCGCCGCTCACCAGGGAGAGGTCGAGGGGGCCGATCCACTGCCGTGGGGAGAGGACTTTGGCGCACCGCACGAAACGTTAATTGCCTCGAAGTTTGATCGTCCGGTGTTCGTTGAACGCTTCCCATCAGCGGTAAAAGCCTTCTACATGCAGCCCGATCCCAACCGCCCCGAAGTAGCGTTGTGTGCCGATTTGTTAGCACCTGAGGGATACGGCGAGATCATCGGCGGTTCACAACGGATTCATGATCCAGTCTTGCTCGAGCAACGGATCCGCGAGCACGGCTTACGGGTCGAAGACTACGAATGGTACCTTGATCTTCGTCGTTATGGCACTGTTCCTCACAGCGGTTTCGGAATGGGAATTGAACGGGTAGTGGCCTGGATCACTGGTACGCGGCATATCCGCGAGACGATTCCGTTCCCACGTCAGTTGTACCGGATATATCCATAGGGGTAGTAGTGATTGCGGCGTGGGGCTATCCCACGCCGCACTTGTTTAGATATTACTGCCGCACGACCATCCGCCGCACTTGTTCGGCTGCACGTTGGGCGGTGGTCAGATATGCGGCGTACACACCAGCCCGATTGAAAGCAAGGGGCGTTGCAATTCCAACTGCCAGCAAGGCCGGCACCCAGAAGAGAACGAAGAACTGAGCCAGCCAGGCGCAGACCAACCCAGCACCAACGAGCGTGTTGAGCAGGGCAGTGCTACCACGCTGTGTATAGCCATAGCCCAACAGTTCCCGCAGATTGGCGATCAAGAGCAAGATACCGGCGAAAGCGCCAAAATGCATTGTCAGACCAATGTTAAAAAATCGCAGGAGCAAGTAGACCAGTAATCCAAAAATGATCACTCCGGCAATGACCAGGTATATTGGCTTAACCGGGTAACCGCCAATCAGTACATACGAGCGGCGCGAGCCATTGTTGTAGTTCCCGTACATCGTCGTATCCTTTCGCAGTTGTCATAACCATTTCCGCTATCGGTACGACGTTTACGTATCGATAAAAGTTGCACCCTCATTCATCAAATACGGCACGTACTCGGAACATACCATCCTGCTGATCAGGAGCATTGGCCAGTGCTTGCTCCTGGGTCAGCATTTCGCCCACCACATCGGGGCGCCAGACCGTCGTTAAACCGGTCACTTGAGCCGTTGGCGGAACATTACTGACATCAACTTCCTGCAACATAGCGATATAGTCAAGGATTGCCGAAAGCTGTGCCTGCATCACCGCGATCTCCTCATCGGAGAGGGCGAGGCGAGCGAGACGGGCAACATGGCGAACTTCAGCTTCTGAGATTGCCATGGGAATCGCTCCTGTCAATGATTAAATAATTTCTGATCCTTTACGAAACTTTGAACTGCGGGTCGCACCAATCAGTATCTGGCGGGTGTACAAAAGTCGCTGTACGGCGGTAACATGAGATGCAATGCCGACGGCAATAACAGCCCATTCGAGAATGGGCAATTCCGGCAGGAGCGGCATCAGCAACAAACCAATCAGCAGCAAGCCAAGTTTCTCCTGTCGGCCGGCGAAACCAACGTTGCAAGACGACAGTTTACCGGTGGCCTCGGCCCTGGCACGAACATAACTTGCCATCACCATCCCAAAGATGGCGAAGAGAGACCAGACCGGTGCTACTGCCCCAGAAAGCATCACCCCGCCAATAACGAAGGCTTCTGCATATCGATCAGTAACATGGTCGAGCACAGTACCGTATTCACTGGCCGTACCACTAGCACGTGCAGTAGCGCCGTCTAATACATCGGCAAAGCCCATGAGTAAGATAAAAACAACCCCCCATAGAAATGCCCGCTGGGACAGTAGGTAACCAGCCCAGACGCTGAAAAACAGGCTCAGGTAAGTCAAAGCGTTAGGATGGATGCCCAGCCGCGAGCAAACATGACCGAGTGGAAGTGAGGCCTGTTCGTAGAGCTGGCGAAAACGAGCAAGCAATGGCATCATTGACGTTCATCCTTTTCGTGATCACACTCTTATACGAGCGACAGAAGGTCGTAACGTTGTCTTACTGCTGTAATAAGACCTTCATCCGTCGTTCAACTTCTTGCAGAGTAATCGGTGCATCGGGACCGGTGTATTCGATCCAGATCGAAGCAGTAGCTGCACCTGTACAACCGGCACGGAAAAGGTCATCTGGATTGGTCAGATATGCATGGAGGAAGCCGGCCATATAGGTATCACCGGCGCCGGTCGGATCACGCGCCTCGGTCGCATACGCCGGTACCGAGATAGATTGTTTCCCATCATCAATGTGAGAACCGGCTTCGGCAATCGTAACAATCGCAATTGCACAACCGGTCTCGCGCAAGCGTCGTGCGGCCATAACCGGATCGATCCGCGGATCAATGCCGGTGATCACTTTGGTTTCCACTTCGTTCGCTTTAATAACGTGGCAGAGGGGAGCAATGGCCGCGAATTCCGCTGGCAAAAAATGTTCGATGCGTCCATCTGCACCGAAGCGGCGTAAGAGTCCTTGGGGATCAAGGAAAATTGGAGCACTGGTGCGATCCCGGATCGTGCGAATCAGGTCCAGCGGTGTCTCTTGCAGAATGGGCCCAACAATAACTGCGGCAGCCGACTCGACAATATCAGGGACGATCTGGATCGGTTCAGCAACACCGAGGATATCGAGCGTGCGATCGCCTCTGGCATCGTACACCAGCTTAAAGCCACCGGTCTGGCCTGAGAGGGTCACAAATGGGGTAATACCATACCGAACCAGATCAGACTGAAACCGGTCTGCATAATCAGGCCCAACCCGTCCAACAAGAGCCGTCGTTCGGCCCAACCGGCTAAGAGCAAGACATGCGTTGGTTGAGCAGCCGGAGAGAACACGTCCATCAGTACGTACCACCGGCGTAATGATCTCGTCGTATACTGGATTCCCAAACGCCACAATTGTTGTCATGCGATCACCAATTAATACTTTCCAGACAAGCGATCATACAATCCCTGTAACTGTTCTTCATCATAGAGGGTAATGGTTACTCTGATGGTCTGACCACTGCGTGTAATCTGAACCGGTGTTTGTAACAATTCTTCAAACATCTGCTGTGCCACTTGATCTTCAGCGGATCGATTCCCACTGCTCTGTTTTCGATCTGAAACCGAACGTGAAATAGCCGATTCAGCTCCTATTTTCTCTGAAGAGAGCAACACCCGAGCAAGGGCAGTTGATAGATCGGCCCCGGCCACGAGTGCAGTACACATTTGTTCGGTCGCCAACGAATCGAGGTGGTGTTTCACCACAGCCTCGCAGGCAGCGGCCTGAGTATGCGGATCAGATATTTGTATGAGAGCGAGCGCACGTGTCGGATCAATCTGACCAGTGCAGAGAGCGTGGCGCACGGGAGCTGTCAAGCCGGGATGCGCAGCAATCTCAGTGAGACGTTCGACCTCCCGTACATTCAATTCGTGCTCTTTAATCAGCTCTAACGCGGCTTGTTGGTTAATAGGGTCCTCGATGCGGAGCAATGCTCGTCCGTGGCCAGCGCTGATCGCGCCATCGAGTAACGCCTGCCGCACTTGTGGCGTAAGGCGAAGGAGGCGTCGGCTATTCACAATCGCAACCCGGCTCTTTCCCACTCGGCGGGCAATTTCTTCATCGCTCAAGCCAAACTCCTGGCGTAATGTTTCGTAGGCCTGTGCTTCTTCGATCGGATTAAGATCGGCGCGTTGAACATTTTCCACCAAAGCCAGCTCAAGAAACTGTTGCGGTGTTGCATGTTTGACAATCGCTGGCACGGTGGTTAAGCCAGCAATACGTGCGGCCCGTAATCTCCGTTCCCCGGCGATTAGCTCGTAGCCCCCTTCCGGGTCTTCACTCACGATCAACGGTTGGAGAATGCCATGGGTCTGGATGGAAGTCACCAGTTCAGCGAGTGCCGTCTCATCGAACGACGTGCGGGGCTGGGCACGATTGGCTCTGATAGCAGCAACCGGCACTTCGCGCACCGGTAGCTGTTCAGCCGAAGCGGGTGGAATCAGTGCATCCAGACCACTTCCCAATCCCCGTTTTCTCATAAGATGCGCTCCTCTCGTCCGATCAGTTCTTCAGTCAACAGGGCGTAGGCTTGGGTGCCCCGACCGTTTGGTTCATACTCATAAGCCATGCGGCCATGACTAGGGGCTTCGCTCAATCGCACACTGCGTGGGATCAGGGTTCGGCAGATCAGGCGAGGAAAGTAACGTTGAACCTCATCAACCACCTGTTGCGCCAGATTGGTCCGCCCATCGTACATAGTCATGACAACGCCGATAATACGGAGGGTCGGGTTCAGGCTTTCCCGCACCCGCTCTAATGTCTGTTTGAGCTGTGCCAATCCTTCCAGTGCGAGATATTCACACTGCAACGGGATGAGAACGGCGTTAGCAGCACAGAGAGCATTGAGGGTGAGTAGACCTAGCGAGGGTGGACAATCGATAATGATCCAGTCGTATCGAGACAACAGGTTCACCAGCCCATCGCGTAATCGCCACTCACGCCGCGCTACATCAACCAGTTCAATCGACGCACCGGCCAGTTCCTGATCGGCCGGAATGATGTCAAGGCGATCCCGGCCACTCGGTTGCGGGATTGTTTCTGGCGGCGCCCCACCGAGCAGCAGATCGTAGCTGGTAACGGTCAACGAAGCTTTCGCGATACCAAGACTGGTTGTGGCATTCCCCTGCGGATCGATATCTACCAGCAAGACCCGTCGCCCGCGACGTGCAAGCTCACCGGCAACATTAACAGCAGTCGTTGTTTTGCCAACCCCACCTTTCTGGTTGGCAACCGCCATAATGTGAGGTTGTGTTGATTGCTGTTTCACGTGAAACACCTGCATCGCGCAGCTACTCTCAATGCTATTGTACCATAGGCGAGGAAAAGAATACATCAGGGAAGGTATCGCAGAGGGTTCACCGCACGACCATTAACCAGAATCGTAAAGTGTAAGTGAACACCGGTCGAATAACCACCACCGGTCCGATCATACGTGCTTCCCATATGGCCAATCAACTGACCGGCTCTTACTTCCTGACCGACTCGCACGACTGGCTGCGTAATAAGGTGGCCATAGATCGTTTCAATACCATCAGGATGGCGGATCTTCACACAATAGCCGTACCCACTACACCAACCGGCTTCACGAACCCAACCACTGCTCGCAGCTACAATCGGTGTCCAGGCAACATTGGCAATATCGATCCCATTGTGGAAACCGCCCCACCGAGGACCGAAATTGGACGTCAATACCCCCTGTGCTGGCCAGACCCAACGCGGTGGTGGTGGCGGGAAATCGCGTACTTCTGGCAAGGACTGTACTTGACGAGCATCAACTGATAGCAAATCAACCCGAATCCAACCAGAAATGTCCCCAATTTCAATCTTCACCCAATCTTGATAACGACCACGTAGCGCTACCTGCCGACCGGCTGACAACTGCGCCTGTCGAGGATGATCCGTACTCGGGCCAGACCGAACATTTGTTTCATCATTCAACACGATCCCGACCGGCTCGGCTTTCCGTTGCGCAAAGGCCGCTTCCTGTTCACTCGTCCACGGTAGTTGGCCACCGGGAATGAATATCTCACGACCGACAACAAGCTGACCATTGGTCAAACGATTTGGCGCAAAGGTTGCAATGGCTTCTGGGGCTACACCGTAGCGCTCTGCTAGCTCGATAAGCGTCTCACCTGCCGTAACTGTGTGCGTCACCCCTGCTAGACGTGCAATCCGTAACGGTTGGCCAACCCGCAAGGCATCACCACGATCAAGCTGATTCGTCCAGACCAGCGTCCTTAATGGTATCCGGTAACGTGCTGCGATCTCGGCCAGTGTCTCATTCTCGGCCAGAATATGGGTTGCCTGAAAGGCAGTTGTCACCATCACCGGCGCCTGAAGGGCAGGCGCAATCGGTTCTACCTGCACAGGTGCAGAAGTGCGACGTACTGCCGGTGCAATCGCTATTGCCTGACCAACCGGCGCTACTGACGCAGTTACCACCGGTAAGGGAGACGACGAAGCAGCAACGAATGATTGAAGCGGAAGAGTACGATCAACAAAGAGAATGAAGAGAGCGCCGACGATCAGGAGCAAATGAGCAATGTGTCGTGAAAAACGAAAGCGGCGGTGGAACCATCGCTGTCGGACGTTACCCATCAGAGAACTGTTCCGGCGGCGATACCGACCATCGCGCAGACAGCGCACTGTCTCCTGCGCGGACGCCAGTCGTCGCTGCCGTCGCCACCATTGCTCGATCCATGGAGAACGATCAAAGACACCGTACATGATTTTTTCTCTCACCTTTCGGTCAGAGGATACACGCAATATAGCGCTTTGTCAATCTTGACGGCATCTTTCATTGCATGCTAAGATATAGTAGTAGAATTTTCCGTTGCCCAATCCGGTATCTCTCTTGTATCACCGGTGCTGGGCGTTCTATGAAAGGCCGGCTAATGATACGAGTCGTCGTCGATAGTATCCGTGTCAGCCTATTGACGCAGAGCCGGGTCGTCGTCCTCCGCGAAACTGAAGGGAATCGCTATCTGCCAATCTGGATCGGCCAGTTTGAAGCCGATGCCATTGCGATGGCTATTCAGGGTCACGAACCACAACGACCAATGACCCACGATCTGCTCAAGGCTGCCATCGGTGAGCTTGACGGATTTGTCCGTCAAATCTATATCAATGATATTCGCGATAATACCTTCTTCGCACGCATCCTGATCGATCAGGCTGGACGAACGATTGAACTGGATGCGCGGCCAAGCGACGCTATCGCGCTCGCTGAGCGCGTACAGGCTCCGATCTTTGTTGCCGACCACGTCTTGGAGCAGGCCGGTGTTCTGTTTGACGAAGAAGAACAAGCTGGTGAGACGGCGACATCTCCACCACCATCAGGTGAACCAGTAACCGAAGAAACCAGCACTGAAAACGAGCCAGAACTTAACGAAGACTCTCTCTCGATCTTTCGTAATTTCATTAATACGCTCGATCTCGATGACCGTGATCGACCTAGCGAGAAGTCGTAAGTCATTTTGTTACCGGTATGAGCGAATACAGTAGGTGAGTCGCGTAAGATTCGCCTTGTCTCACTTCGCTACAGTATTGATTCGGAAGCAGCACGCCGAGCGTCTTGCGGCGTGCTGCTCCCTTTTAACGACTGACCGATGACACTCCTCGCACCGGCGACGTGGGAACACCTGCATTATCCGCATTGCTATCTGCTGCCTTGTGGATAACTGGCGATATTATGTGGAAAACTTTGACCATTTGTGGATAACGTGCGGAAAATCACCTTGATAACTCGTGGACGATATGCGGAAGCACGCCTGTTATTTGCTATGACCCAGTGTGATGTGGATAGCTGTTCACATGTTGTCCACTCCCAAAATAGCCCACTGGAATGAGGAGAATCGCTTGTTGTCCACATCTTCCACATGACTACGACCATGACGGTTTTCCTACATTGCTTTATGATACTCGGTGTGGAATATCTATAGTGCTGTGGATGATCCTATGGAACCATCACATCTATCATTGTGCGCACCGTTTCCGCCGCTTGTGCAACGCATAGAGCGTGAAGGGATTGTGGTACATAACCACATCCTCAAAATTGATCATTTTCTCAACCATCGGATTGAAACAGATCTGATGGCCGCTATCGGCACAGAACTAACTGCTCGCCTGGAACCGTTTTCTATCGACCTCATCGTGACTGCTGAAGCGAGTGGGATTCCGCCGGCACTAGCCACGGCCTTGGTAGCACGTCTTCCCCTTGTATACGCCAAGAAATATGATCCTGATGTGCCAACACCGGCACTCCACCGGCGGATTCCTTCACCAACCCGTGGTCGTGAGGTGCAACTGGCAATCACGGCCCGCTTCATTCCTGCCGGTAGTCGCGTGGCAATTATCGATGATTTTCTGGCGAATGGACGTACTGCTCTGGCGTTATCCGAGATGGTGCGCGAGGCTGGAGCCGATGTCGTTGCCGCAGCATTTGTCGTGGAAAAGCAATTTCAACCGGGACGTAGACTGCTCCAGGAACAGAGAATTCCGGTTATTGCTCTGGCGCAGATTGCACGGTTTGTTGATGGTCGCCCTGAAATCACCGGTTGGCCACTACCTGTCTGATCCTGCCGCAGGTGATGTACCATAGGTAATGGTAGCGTAGCACCCTGAGTCTGCCAACCGGTAAACCAATTGGCCATCAGGTGCTACCGAAGTAACGGAGAGCGAGGCGTAAACGCTCTTCTAATGTTGGCGGGGCATCGGCCGGTAGTGCAGCAATAGCTGCTGCCGCTTCTGTTGCACTGTAGCCCAGACTCATCAATATATCGCTCAATTCACGATCAACCGTTTGCAGATTCGCACTCCCGGTATTGGCGACCTGGTGGACATCTATCTTGCCACGCAACTCAAGCACGATCCGTTCGGCTGTTTTTTTGCCAATTCCTGGTACCCGTGCCAGTCGAGCTACATCGCCACTGGCGATACTGTTTCGCACTTCGTCAGGTGTTCCGCTCGATAGAAGATTCAGTGCGATCTTGGGGCCGATCCCGCTCACCCCAATCAACTGCTCGAAGAGATTTCGTTGAGTGGGATCGCTGAAGCCGTAGAGAGTCAGTGCATCTTCTCGTACAATCAACAGGGTATGTAGCACAACTTCCCTGCCAACCTCGCCGATGGTGTTTAAAGTTGGACGAGGCGCATAAATGAGAAATCCTATGCCACCTGTTTCGATGATAAGATGATCGATGCCAATGCTCTGGATGATGCCTCGGATTGATGCAATCATAGAACGAAGCCCTTACCTGTTATCCACTTATAAGGGGAGTATACCGATGAGAGTCTATTCTCCACTACGTTCGTTTGGGCTGGTATGTGGCCAGTTTACGTGCCTCGGTGCAATTGTGTTGAGTGGGCCTTTGATCCCGCCATCGCTGCCCTTGCTGGGTCTTTTACTGGTTGGTGTTGGCTTAGGGGTGTGGGCACTCCTCACGATGCGCTTGCATCGTCTTTCTGTCTTACCTGATCCGTTACCGCACGTCGAGTTGGTCAATACTGGCCCCTACCGCCTGATACGTCATCCGATGTATACCAGTCTGCTGATCGCATCCCTTGCCTGGATGCTGGCTGCGCCAACATGGTGGCGCTGGGGATTGTGGTTTTGCTTACTGGTCGTACTGGTTGTCAAACTACGTTACGAAGAACAATTACTGCAACGTCGGCTTCCTGGATATGACGCTTATCGAAAACATACATGGCGATTGGTTCCGTTCGTCTGGTAAGGACGATTTGTTCGTCATATTACCATGGCCATAAAAGAGCGGCCAACATGGTACTGCTGATCAAGATAAGCACCGGTACGATAGTTCGTCGCAAGAGCGGCGATCCGCCAACGATGACGATCCCGCCCTTGACTAACGTGTTGGTCAGGGTTGCCATCCCGATTGCTCGCGCAGCAGTGACTTCGCTAATCCCATCGCCTGTGTTTGCCAGTTCACTAAGTGAAAGGGTGATAGCATCTACGTCGAGCAATCCGCCGAAGATACTTGAAAGGTAGAGGCCGGCATCTCCGAACAGACTGCGAGCGAGATTTGCGCCGATCAAAATAGCGGTGTAGAACAAGCTGAAACTGATAGCTGCGCCTAGCTCCAGTGGGTTACTCAAGACGAGAGAGGTGACTTCGTTGTGCTGCGCTTGCTTGGCCTGCCAGATACTCCCAAGGAGGCAACTCCCACCACCCGCGATGATGATCGGCCACAGTCTGCTAAGAACGTGTGGTGCTATAACGCCTGCAAGAACGAGCACTCGCACGAACATAACATTCCAGGCCAGGAGAATTGCCAACGCATACGCCCCACTTAATTGAGGGTCACTCCGACTACGCTGCGTGTTACTCAACGTGACCGCAGTTGAAGAGACAATACCGCCGATCAAGCCGGTTAACGCGATACCGCGTGTTGTGCCGATGATCTGGTGCAAGACATACCCACTGAAGTTAAACGCCGAAATGAGTACTACTAAAAACCATATCTTTTGCGGATTGATGACATCGAACGGTGGTGGGCCAATTGCGGTATTGGGTAGAACCGGCAGAATGATCAGGCTGATCGCGGCCAGGGTTAATGCTGCCTGCATATCTTGCGCACTGAGTTGATGGGCAAATGTATGCAGTCGAGCCTTCATTGCCAGTAAGCCCGCCGTAGCTACACCGACTGCTGCGGCCAATGTGCCGTATCCCCAGGCTACCATTCCTCCGCAAAGCAAGGTCGTAATGAGTGCCATCTCACTGGTTAGTCCCAGCCCCTCTTGCTTGCTTCCCAACACGTAAGCAGCGATCAGTAATCCTCCGATAACTACTATCAATGCAGCAAAAATCTCCGGCGCTTGCAATGTGGTCGCGACCAGCCCACCGGCACAACCAATCACGCCAACAATGGCGTAGGTGCGCACCCCGGCAAACAATTCGCCAACTCCGCTATGAGCATGCTCGCGTTGCAGGCCGATGAGCGCACCGATGAGTAGGGCCAGGCCAAATTGGTAAAAAAGTTCAGTGTGTGGATTGCCGTCAAACACGATGCTGCCCCTACCTGTTCCTCACTATTCAGTAGTTTCTCTATCATACCAGTACGGCGTAAAAATGGCACCCCCCTCTACGGTACCGAAACTCCGACAACGGGCCGCCCCCCAGCGATGACCGTAAAGCGCGATATACGCGCAGAGCAAAGCGTCCGCTTCATCTTCGATAGCTTTGAGTGCCGATGGGCCAAATCGCTCAAGCTCAAGGTCTGTCCAGAGGTTCTGTACTCCTAACAATGGTGGGTCTGACCACTGGAGCGTCGTGAGCAGCTCAAGATACCGTCGAAGTTCTTGCCGTCGTTCGGTCAGTGAACGGCCAGGACGTGCTTTGTATTTCAGGATGCGGTGGAGACGGAAGAGGACGACAGTTGCCGGATGGGGAAAGACCTCAACAATCAGTCGTCCACCTGCATCCGCCTCTATCATCGGTACATAACGAAACCCATCGTTGGCCAAGGCCGTAACAATGGTTTCGCCCCGTATTCCGCCATACCGCCGTAACAACCGACGGTTTGCCGGATGCGGCCCTGCATCGTATCGCTGAAACGCCGCCGCCAGCTCAGCTTCTGCGCGCCGCCGCCCGGTTTCATTTGGCACGAGTAATGGTGCGTCAATCGCTAGGATTGCCGGTTTGTCGCCGCAGATGTGCCGGATCGTCTGCACAATTTCATCGGTTGTTTGTAGTCGGCGTGGATGATAACAGAGCTGTGCTCCCTGAGAACTCCCACAACACGCTGCTAAACCGCTGAGATTGCGTTCTGACCACGCAAGGTCTAAACCGAGATATACCGTCTGTTGATGCATAGATACATTCATCACCGGTTGCGTGAATATAACGCTGATCGCGACCTGTGTGCTGTACAGTGTACCTAAACAAGTGCGACAGGGAGGTCTGTATGAGTCTGCTCAAGCCACCGCCAACAGCAATGGTTATTGTGTGTCGGATCGGTAGCCGATTCGTTGCTTTACCATTGCATACCGTAGTGCACACTGCTCGCCTCGGTGAACTGACACCTCCCGGCGATGCACCAGCGGTCGTTTGTGGGATTGTCTCACTCCAGGGGACAACAGTACCAGTCATTGATGGGCGCTCGCTGCTCGGTGAACCACCTGCCTATGATCTTGACAGTCATATTCTGCTGGTGACAACCGATGATGATCAGTCGCCAGAAATCGGCTTACTGGTCGATGAGGTGATCAGCCTGCATCGCGTCGATGCTGATGGGTTGGCGCCACTCACTCACATTGATGGCTTCTTGTGTGGAGTGGTAAACGATCTGCCTCAACCTGCGCTTCTGCTCGACGTTGATGAGCTGTTTGCGATAGCGCATGGCAGTACCCGTGACTGATGCGGAGTTCGGCAAGCCAGGCGACGCCGTCGTCTATCTTGCCGAACAGTGTTACCTTTTGGGAAGGGCCTTGCGAGCGATACCGCTAAACGTATTGGCGCTTTTCTACCCGGAAGTTGCCAGTAGACGAACAAGTGGAATTTCCAACCTGTCTGCTGACGTGCGTAACGGTGCGCCCTCTACTCTTTTCTCTTCCCTATTTCTTACCTTACACTCCTCACCTCGGTTGGCTGCGGCAAATCTTCGCTTATGAAATGAACCGCACTCTTAGCCGCTTCCAGGATCGTCATCAATCCACTCCCTGGATGCACCGCTCCACCTATCCAGTAGAGATTGCGTGCTCCATTATGACGGATATGCGGGCGGAACGGCCCAAGCTGACTCCAACTATGAATCAGGTTAAAAACAGCGCCAAGATAGGTGTGGTGCTCGTCACGCCAGGTTTCTGCGGTATACTGTCTCTCTACTACGATATGGCGTTCAACATCTTCAAAGCCGAGTTTTGCCATCTGACGAAGGATCAGATCGCGGTATCGCTGTTCAACTGCTGCCCAATTCACCGGGTAGCGTAAATTGGGTACCGGTACCAATACGAAGAGTGTACTATGGCCAGGGGGGGCATTCGATGGATCGACGATGGTCGGATTGCAGACATAGAACGACGGATCGTCTTCATCGAGCACTGCGCTCTTTGCCCATAGCGGATCGTTGCGACGAATGTTGGCTGACAAATACAGTTGATGGTGAGGGAGATCATCCCATCGTCGATTAACGCCCAGATAGAGCATAAAAGTCGAACACGAAAACTCCATCTTGTTCAGTTTTTGGTCGGTGTACGTTCCACGGGCGTGTGGCGGAATAATGTGGGTCAGCGCATGCCCGAAATCAGCATTAACCACCACTGCATCGGCACTGACACGCTTACCGTCGCTTAGCTCAACGCCGCAGGCTCGTCCCTGCTCGACAATAACTTGTTTAACAGGGCAGTTATAGTGGATCATCACTCCTACATCGGTAGCCGCTTTCGCTAGTCCGGCAGCCAGAGCGCGAAATCCACCTAGGGGGTGCCAAATACCTTCGGCAAATTCGAGGAAAGTTACCAGACTAAAGATACTCGAGCAGGCCGTTGGATGCATCCCCAAGTATTTGGCCTGGTACGACAGTGCATAAACAACTCGTTCATCACGGAAGAAGCGCTTGAAGTGATCGTAAAGACTTTCCCATGGCCGGAATGCCAGGGCGGCTGCGATTTCACGTGGTTTCAGGTACCCCAGCGGGCTACGTACTGGTGTGCCGAGGTACGGTTCATAACCGACCACATTTTTACGGATATGTTCGATGTACCAGCGTTCAAATTCAGCAGGTAGATTCGGATCGAAGCGTGCTAATTGGGCTTTAAATGCAGAAATGTTCGACGTCAAATCAAGATACTCACCGTCCCAAAACCGGATACGAGTGTTCGGATCGAGACGCACTAGCGTCACATAATCGCTAAAACGCAGGCCAACACTCTGAAAGAGATCGTCGTATACCCGTGGTACTTGCAAGATAGTTGGCCCTGTATCAAAATGGTAATTGCCGAGTGAGAAGCCTCGCATTCGCCCACCCGGTCGATCAACTGCCTCAAAGATTTCAACCTGATAGCCGCGCCCGGCCAGCCGGATAGCTGTGGCCAATCCTCCGGGGCCGGCACCGACAATAATAATACGCTGTGACACGTCCTGCTCCTCTGTCCTGTACGGATCGATTGTGGTACTCCCTTTTGAGTATACATCACTTTTCCGCCACGATCACGGTACCTGCGAGTTCAGGAGCACCGTAGGTTGTGGATGCGTGCACGCTGCTGTCCATGTGATTCAAATTGTGGATAAATGGTGGAATCTGTGGATAACTTGATGTGTGATCTATGGTGCCTTGTATGTTAATACTAGTCTAATACTCTGTTAATCGAGAGCTAATCTATCCAGGCTATCTTCAATAGCGTCAGGCAAGTTGATTTGCGGTGGTCAAGGCCAGACAAAAAGCTTCGAATCCACACACCGCTCCTCTCCCCTCTCTCCGGCCACCACTTTACAGGTGGCCGTTGTTGATTCATGTGAGTGTGATATTCGTCATGAATATCACGAATCTACGGATTTCTGGTCTTTCGGCAGTATCAGGCATACCTGGCAAGTTCTGATGCGCCTGTTTCTTTGTTTCAAGGGCAGCAAAAATAAGGGTAATCCTTATTTCAGGCAGCATCAGAATGTCACGGTGAGTAGGTCTGGCACTAGTCTATGCCAGCGCAGCATGGGGCGACGATGGCCTGTGTATTGAGAGTCTATCCGAATAACTCTCGTCACTTCATAATGGATGCACCATGACTCACGACCCTGATGCCACTGGCATCATCAGCCTGGCATTGCTGAGGCAAGTGGTAAGGCAGCACCTTGCCACCACACTCGCGCCGACGATGGCCGAATCTATACCTATACTCCCACCTGGGAGTGTGTGGGGATGGAGGCGCACCTTGCCACCACACTCGCGCCGACGATGGCCGAATGGCCGGTGGGACTCCCATCGTCCCCCGAATGTGGTTGGGCATTGGGAATACCCGTATGCGGAATGAAGCTATGACGAAATCTTATCCGACAGTGGTTGGAGGGGTGACGCACGCATTGCCCTCCATGATGGCAATGGCGCCATTCCCCCCTTTCAGCGCCTAGTAAACAACCTGGGAAGCAATTGTGCGATGCTGCAACAGGCGATACGTGATACCGCAACGGGCGATGCGATGGGAACGATTGGGATCGACGGTGGCAATACGATAATTGGCGCCACACCCATCGGCAGCCGATCGCTATCATTCGATGACTGGATCGAGCACCCGTTTCTGACGTCAGATCGTATGCGCGGAATGCCAGCAGGTTGTGTCGCAGTGACAATGAAGTTTTCGATCATCCTCTTAGAGCCTATCTGAATAACTCGTCGGCACGTCACGACGAATGAAACCTGTCGATAGATACGCCATGATTTACGACCAGCCTGATACCGATGGCATCATATGTTGGGCGCGGGGTCAAGGGAGTAAGGCGCCGTCTTGCCCATACGATCATGCCCCGCCGCTTACTGAATAGCCTATGATGTCCATCGTCGTCTGAACTTCTTCTCCCGCAACAGAGTGTTTTGGATGGGCGCTAAGCAATGACATCGGTATCATCCTTGACCAAAGCTGCTCGTACATGGTCGATAAAGGCTCGTGTGGCGAAAACGATGTTTCGGCGGGTCACACCCCCTGACACGATAAGATAGCTGTCGAAACCAATGTCGCCGTCGCGATCAACATAACAGCGAATAAAATGCAACTCGTCATTGATGCGATTAGCGTATTGCAAGCGGTCTATAAGTTCGTGCATCGGATTGGCCCGAAACTGCGACATAAACCGAATCTGTTCACCCTCTCGGATGGGAAATACCCAGATGCGAAAACCATCGCGGATGCAGATGTCGCCGTCGCTGTCGAGTTCAACGTCGAAGTAGGCATTGCTATAAAGCTGGAATAACCAATCTCGACTGACTTGGGCCGGGAGGACAATTGCGTCAGGTGAGGAGTTGTCCATACTCATCAGTACCACCTTTCTTCTGGTTTGGTTTTGAATCGGCGTTGTACATTGTGGTCGGAAAAATATTGTAAGTCACTATTGGGATCGCAGTCGTTGAGGAGGCTGCGTTTGCTGAATTATAGCACCTTTGGAGTGTTCTTCATGGACGAGTTTCAAACCCACCCCTACCAACACTGCATCAACATTATCATTATCGGTACCCCAACGCTGGTTTTAGTTGTACATCATTTGAGAGTCTACTCGAATAATCGCCTCACCGTGCAACGGTTGAACCCAGGCAATGGATGTACGGGTGCAACGCCACTGCGCTCCGACCGATGCCTCGCGAAATGAGGAGAGAGAACGCAGAAGCTGACCTCTCCGTAGTGTGTGCAGAGGTGCGCTGCTCTCTGTGCCGATGGCGGTCTGCGGTCAGGCCTTCCGTGCTCGCGCTACCGATACCGGTCAGCGTCTTATAGGTTGGTGTGCCTACGTCTTGCGGGGGAGTGATGGTGTGCTCAGGTGCTGACCAATGGCTTTCTGTCACTTACTGCACAATACAGGCCGGAGGCCTGCGCGTCCTGCGCGCTGAGAACTTTAAAAACCCCTCCAGCTCTTGCCCGCCCGTTGACATGTCTCGGTATGAATGGTATACTTCCGCTACACAAATCAATAGCCGACGTTGAACAGGAAGAGTAGCGAGTGTGGCGACAATCCAGCGAGCCGATGATGGTGTGAGATCGGCACGTTCGGCGCTCGTGAATGGGCCTGGGAGTCGCACGGCGAACCGGGGTTTACCCGCAGTAGTCGTTGCCGGAGACGCCACCGTTATCAGGGCGCTAGGTGTGAAGCGGCTTCGCCGACAGCACCTGCAGAGTGCGCCGTCTGTGTGAACAGCGGCGAACGAGAGTGGCACCGCGGTTTTCCCGTCTCTCGACCAGCTTGGTCGAGAGATTTTTTATTCGTGTTTTGTAGTGAGGAGTGGGATCTGTGGAGACTATCAAGTATCTGCTCAGTGAAGATCGCTTGCCGGAGACCTGGTATAACATTGCCGCCGATCTACCATCGCTGCCACCGCCACCTCTACATCCGGCTACCGGTCAACCGATTGGTCCTGCCGATCTGGCGCCACTCTTTCCGATGGAGCTGATCAGACAGGAAGTCAGTACCGAACGGGCTATTCCTATCCCTGATGAGGTGCGATCTATTTACCGCCAATGGCGACCAACTCCACTATTCCGCGCCCGTCGGCTCGAGCGGGCTCTGGATACACCGGCTCGTATCTACTACAAGTACGAGGGTGTCAGCCCGGCAGGCAGCCATAAGCCCAATACGGCAGTGGCGCAGGCGTATTACAACAAGCAAGAAGGTGTACGCCGATTGGTCACCGAGACGGGCGCCGGTCAGTGGGGGTCCTCATTGGCATTTGCCGGTGCGCTCTTTGGGCTTGAAGTGGAAGTGTTTATGGTGAAGGTTAGCTATGAGCAGAAGCCATACCGCCGTGCTCTGATGGAGACCTACGGTGCACGGGTGATTGCTAGTCCCAGTATGGAGACGGCTGCCGGGCGTGCGATTCTGGCCCAGAATCCGGAGAGTACCGGTAGTCTGGGGATTGCAATCTCTGAAGCGGTTGAGGTTGCTGTGCAGCGCGATGATACACGCTATGCGCTTGGCAGTGTGCTCAATCACGTGCTCCTTCATCAAACGGTCATCGGTCAGGAAGCGATGATCCAAATGGAGATGGCCGGTGATTACCCAGATGTGGTGGTTGGTTGCACCGGTGGTGGATCAAATTTTGCCGGTATCGCCTTCCCCTTTATCGGAGCGAAATTGCGCGGTGAACGTCCGTTACGTGTGGTCGCTGTTGAGCCAGCCGCGTGTCCATCGCTAACCAAGGGGAAATATGCCTACGACTACGGCGATACTGCCCATCTGACACCGTTGGTCAAGATGCACACGCTCGGCAGTAGCTTTGTTCCGCCCGGTATTCACGCTGGTGGGCTGCGTTACCACGGAATGGCACCGCTGGTTAGTCACCTGCTTGAGATAGGGGTCATTGAGGCGATTGCTATTCAGCAACTTGAAACCTTCGCTGCTGGCGTACAGTTCGCCCGCACAGAAGGAATCCTGCCGGCGCCGGAAGCTAACCACGCTATCGCCGGCGTGATCCGTGAAGCTCTGCGCTGCAAAGAAGAGGGCAAGAGTGACGTGATCCTCTTCAACCTTTGCGGTCACGGTCATTTTGATCTGCAAGCCTATATGGATTACCAGGCCGGCAAGTTGCGTGATTACGAGTATTCTGATGCCGAAGTGGCAATGGCATTGGCCGGGCTGCCCGCAGTGGGTGCGTAGTAAGAACAAGCGAGACGCGGGAATCTGCGTCTCGCTCGTGCAGGCTGCTTAGAGGGTTAAGGTAACGTTTACCGTGATGATCGGGCCTTTGACGTCGAGTATCAGGTAACGACTAAACCCGATCTGTTCAATCTGAAGTGGTAGTGTGGTTCCGTTCAATGTAACCGTTTGCGGGGTCATACTGGGAGGTAAGAGCAGGCGCAGGCGAAACATTTCACCGCTACCGGTTGCCGTTAATACCAGTTGCCCAGGACGATTTGCGGTTGGCGGCGTCATGTGCCAACGGTAAGCGGTGTAGGCATCACTGGCGGCATAGCGGGCTACGGCGTAGACATCTCGGATATCGTGTATCGGATCGGCTGGCCAGCGCGGGGAGATGGTAGCTTTCTGAAAACCGATGGCGCTGTCTTCGATGCCAGCGGCACCCTCGACCATTGCTCCTAGCATCGCGCTGGCGCCCCAGCCGTCGGTTGGTAAAAATTCGTGTACCGGCGCAATTCCACCGGTTGGGTAGTACCAGAGATAGGTTGCACCGGTACGTTCGATCAGGTCGATGTAGCGTTGCAGGATGTTGAAGCCATACGACTCGTAGCCATAGCGAAATGCGCCACGTGCCAGCTCACCACCAACGAGAGGCATAATGCCGCCGTTGACATATTCACCAGGACGTTCACCGAGACGCCCGTTCATCCCAAAAGTGCCTGGTGGAAAAGGTGGATCAATGCTATACCATTCGGCGAAAGCGATACGTTGGGGATCATTCAACCGACGGAGATACTCGGCAACAATCGCTCGACCCTGCGCTTCACTCAACACGCCGCGATTAAGCGCAATTGCATTCGAGAGGCTCAACTGCTCGGCTTCATCAACACCGGGAACATCGTAAGGGATAAGTTTCACATGATGGGTGTAAAAACGGCCATTCCAGCTCAGCGCATTGAGGCGCGTCATCAGATCGGTGGCAATAATACGACGTACTGCTGCCAGATCAGACTGACCGGCTGCCTCTTCCATCAACGCCAGTGCATTGAGAGCTGCGGCCAGTCCGGTATTATCGCCGTGAAAGATACCCCATTTGGTCTGCTCATCAATCCAGTGCCGGGGCCCAAGTTCTCCGGTATTCGGGTTGATCATCGGTGGACCGTACTCGAAATCCCAGGTGTCGATAGTAAACGGTCGCTTAACCAGGCCCAATGTCGGTTCCCAACGCAGCGGATCGCGCATAGTGTAGTCAATCGCCCGTTGGGCCGCTGGCAACATCCGCAGCATCCAGGCCGTATCGCCGGTTACCTGCCACGTCTCGAAAATCAATTGGACAAAGAGGAATTCAACGTCTGCCTCAACCGGGGTGCGGAAGGCAGGAATTTCCCATTCCGGGCGGGCAAGAAAATCCGGCAGACTACCGTCGGCAGCCTGAATACGAGCAAATGCTTCCGGCAACGAGCGAAGGTCGGTCTCGAAGTAGCGGAAGGCGCGGTTTTGATAATAGTGATCGCGCAGCCACAGCAACGGGCTGTCCGGCGAACGGTAGCCGGTAACCAGTTGTCCATCAAGGAGATAACTCAGCCGGTCGGCTGCCATAAAGCGACGGACGGTCGGATACAATTGGTCGTAAGCAGCAACACCGCTGTGCAGGGTTGTCTCGGCATCAAGTCGATAGATTGGCCCGTTTGCGACCATCTGCCCGTCTGCTGTGAACAGAGCAGCCCAATGACTGCCCAACGCACCGCGTGGTATGACTTCGACCAGGCCCTGACCATCACTGATGGTCAGCGGGAAGCTCCCGGCAAAGCGCTGTTGGCCGTCAAAGATGATGAGCGTCGCCGATCCGTTATAGTCGGGAATGTGTACAGCGACAGTTACCGGAACCAGAGGTTGGGTAACTAGTTGCTGACTGGTAAAGCTGGCGTGAGCTGCGGCGTGTGCCGGTATTGCTGGCAGCCATGCACTGCCAAGCACGCCAATTAATAGGAAGAGGATAAGATGCTTCATTGCTTCCCTGATACGAACAATGCCTGACGTTGCTTAGTATATCACGCTTTTTTTCGATAGTACCACCAGAGGGGACCTATGACTCACAAACCACGTGTCTTTTCCGGGATTCAACCTTCAGGTAATCTTCACATCGGCAACTATCTGGGTGCGATCCAGCAATGGGTTGCCGGCCAGGGTCAAAAGACGAATTTCATCTGCATCGTTGATCTGCACGCCATCACGGTACCGCAGAATCCGGCTGATCTGCGCCGACAGACTCGCGAGCTGGCTGCGCTCCTGCTTGCCTGTGGTATTGATCCGCAGCAGACAACTCTGTTCGTGCAGAGCCATGTGCGTGCCCACGCTGAATGCTCGTGGGTATTCAGTTGTATTACGCCCCTTGGCTGGCTTGAGCGCATGACGCAGTACAAAGCCAAGGCGCAAAAGCAAGAGAGTGTGATGACCGGCTTGCTCACTTATCCGGTGTTAATGGCTGCCGATATTCTGCTCTACGATGCCGATGAGGTGCCGGTTGGCGAGGATCAGAAGCAGCACATCGAACTGACGCGCGATCTGGCACAGCGCTTTAACTATCTCTTCGGGGAAACGTTCGTGATTCCCAAGCCGGTGATTCGCGAGAGCGGTGCCCGGATCATGGGTCTCGACGATCCAACGGTGAAGATGAGTAAGTCGGAAACAGCCCGTGGTCATGCCATTCGGATTATTGATGATCCTGATGAGATTCGCTGGGCGATTAAACGGGCCGTAACCGATTCCTTCAATGAAATTCGCTTTAGCGATGATCCGGAGCGTGCCGGTGTCAACAATCTCTTACAAATCTACGAATTATTGACCGGTCGCAGTCGGCCTGAAATCGAAGCCCACTTCGCCGGCAAGGGCTATGGTGCGCTCAAGCGCGAGCTGGCAGAAGTCGTGATTGAGGCGTTGCGTCCGATCCGTGAACGCTACTATCAACTGATGGACGATCCGGCTGAGCTTGATCGCATCCTGGCTATCGGCGCCGAGCAGGCGCGCGCAGTTGCCGAGCCAAAGATGACGCTCATTCTTGAGCGGGTTGGCTTTGTACTCCCCCGAGATCGCAGATAAGGAAGCGTATGTACTATCCAACACTCGACCAGTTGCGGGAACTACGTCATCAGGGCAATCTCTGCCCGATCTACCGCGAGATCATGGCCGATCTGGAAACTCCAGTTTCGGCCTATCTCAAAATTGCTCAGGGCGGGATTGGTTTCTTGTTAGAGAGTGTAACCGGTGGTCAGAATATCGGTCGCTATTCATTTATCGGTAGCGATCCCTACATGGTGCTGCGCATGCACGATGGTGTTGCGCAAGCCACTCACGGCGGATACAAGCAAACGCTGCACTACACCGATCCACTGATCGTCTTAGAAAGCTATCTCAGTGCCTACCGCCCGATCCGACTCCCCAACTTACCCATCTTCGTCGGCGGCGCAGTCGGTTATCTCAGCTACGAAGCGGCACGCTATTTCGAGCGATTACCGATTCCACCGGTGCGCCCCTACGATATGCCTGAAAGTTGGTGGATGTTCGTTGACACGATCCTGGCCTTCGATCACGTGCGTCACAAGATTATTGTTATCTCGCACGTGCATCTTGATGTCGAAGATCTGGCTGCCGAGTATCAGCGTGCTATCAACCGGATCGAAACCCTGATTGCTCGTCTGCAACGACCGTTGCCACCGGGCATTAGGCTAAGTTTGCGCAACTACGAGCCGCACAATACGCCAACGCGGATCACTCCTAACCCGGTAGCCTCGAATCGTACTGAGGCTGAATTCAAAGCAGCGGTATTGCGTGCCAAAGAATACATCATGGCTGGTGACATCTTTCAGGTACAGATTTCGCAGCGTTTCAGTAAAGCGACCGATGCCGACAGCTTCACTATTTATCGTGCTCTACGTACCATCAACCCATCACCGTACATGTTTTACATTCGGACGGGCGAAGGTGATCTGGTTGGAGCGTCACCTGAAATGCTGGTACAGGTACGTGATGGTAAGGTGACTACACGCCCGATTGCTGGTACGCGCTGGCGTGGGCGTGATGCTGCCGAAGATGAGCGGCTGGCCGCCGAACTCCTGGCTGACGAAAAAGAGCGGGCCGAACATCTGATGCTAGTCGATCTGGGGCGCAACGATCTGGGTCGGATCAGTGAGCCTGGAACGGTACAGGTACCGGTCTTTATGACGATTGAGAAATATAGCCATGTCCAGCACATCGTCTCAGAGGTTACCGGTCGATTACGCGCCGATCTGAAGCCGATTGATGCCTTACGTGCCTGTTTCCCGGCTGGTACAGTCACCGGCGCACCTAAGATTCGCTCGATGGAGATCATTGCCGAGCTGGAAGGTGAACAACGTGGGATTTACGCCGGCGCTGTTGGTCATCTGGGATTTAACGGTGATCTCGATACCTGTATCGCTTTACGTACACTGATCGTGAAAGACGGCATTGCATACGCGCAGGCGGCGGCTGGGGTGGTTGCCGATAGCACACCTGAATACGAGTTCAACGAGAGCTGTAATAAAGCGGCTGCCTCATTACGCGCAATTGATCTGGCTGAAGAGTTGCAGGCTGGTGGGTGAACAACGGCATAATCGGATGCGGTGGGCACATCGCACTGGCTTGTTAATCACTGGGGTAAGGGAGGGGCATAGCATACCGTGTCCCTCTATTGCTGATTTCGATGCGAGCGGGTGCTTTGTTCGGTTCCGTTTACCAGGAGAAAGGTGCTACCGATGGGTCTTCACCGACCATCGTCAAATGCCAGACGCTACGCGCATGCCGGGCGACCGATTGGCGTTACGTGTACCGATAGCCCGCTTGGGCGAGTGTTAGTGGCGACTACCGATACCGGACTCTGTGCGATCTATCTGGGTGATGATGATACAGCCCTGCTCCAGACGCTCCACGCAGAATTTCCGGCAGCGCATATTGGTTCTGGCCCTGCTCCAAAAGCAGCTGCCGCTGCGATAGCTGCCTATCTGTGCGATCAAACTCCGCTGCCGGTATTGTCGCTTGATCCGGTTGGGACACCGTTTCAACGCTTAGTCTGGCAGGCGCTCTGTCGCATTCCGTATGGCGAGACCCGCACCTATCGTCAATTAGCCGGAGAGCTAAGCTTACCTGCTAGTGCTGCGCGGGCTGTTGGTCAGGCCTGCGCAGCCAACTCGCTGGCCATAGTAATCCCCTGTCATCGCGCCATTGGTGCTGATGGCAGGATCGCTGGTTTTCGTTGGGGGATTGCAAGGAAGCAGGCGTTGTTGATGGGTGAAGGGGTGTTCTTGCCGTACCTGGAATGAAAAAAATCCGCCAAAGTTGGCGGATGTACTGGCGACCCCGGTGCGATTCGAACGCACGACCTTTTCCTCCGCAGGGAAACGCTCTAATCCACTGAGCTACGGGGTCGTATTCAGCTTGCCTATGAATTATAGCATAGTTCAGGCAATTATGCAAATGCTGTAAGGGTGCGTATGGCTTTTCGACGTTTTCACTCTGCCCAGGTGAGAAGAGGGTAGCAGTGGCGGCTCCCAATCTATCCATAGGACGTCAGGATATGTTTAGCCTCTCGTTCCAACGGTCGTTTGCGTCCACTCCCTATCGTTTCGCCGTTGATGCCCGTCAGCGCAGAGTAAGGGTGGGTGCTCACCCTGATCCCCTGCAAGCGATGCGGTGCGATAGAGTGCCGATGCGCCAAACGATAGCTTCCAATGACGCATCCAGGTGATTGCGTGTAGGGGATCGTCATGCGGGATGAACGACATTGGCGAGCGAATACGACCAAACCCTGAACACAACGTTCCTCCGACCTTCTCTGCACCCTCTTTCAATGATACCTGTCAGCGCACGGCAAAGGTAGGTTCCAAACCCCCTCCTATCGCTCTCTTCATACCTATTGCATCCATCGTCACTGGCGTGCAGCGAATATTCAAATACATCCGAAGACATCTTCAAGCGACACATCCACTTGTTGTTCTGCTACGTAAAGAAGAGTGAAGCCGGAAATTGTGCAGACAATTGACAAAGTATTGGCAATTCCGGTGTAATGGAAACCATGGTTTTGTAAGGAGGAGTGTCCCGTGATTCGCAAGCTATCTATCGTGGTGACGACGGCGTTATTGTTCGCTCTGTTGGTGGTACCGGCTGCATTTGCACAGGGGAGTGCGGCTAAAGTACGGGTCATTCATGCTTCACCCGATGCACCCGCCGTTGATGTGTTTGTCAATGGGAATGCAGTGCTTACCAACGTCGGCTTTTTTGCCGCCAGTCCATACCTTGATCTCCCGGCAGGCACTTATCGGGTGCAGGTCGCACCAACCGGTGCCGGTGCAGGTTCGGCGGTCATTGATGCAAATGTGACGATTGAGGCTGGGAAAGCCTATACGATTGCTGCGGTTGGACCGGTGGCCAGCATTAAGCCACGGGTGATCGTTGATAATTTGAGTGCTCCGGCTGCCGGTCAGGCCAAGGTACGGGTATACCACTTCTCACCTGATGCGCCCGCAGTTGATGTTAAGCTGGCGAATGGAACAACGCTGATCAGTAATTTGGCCTTCCCCGATGCGAGCAATTATCTGGAGGTGCCAGCAGGTACCTACGACTTACAAGTAACCCCAGCAGGTGGAAGCGCAGTGGTGATCAACTTGCCCGGAACAAAGGTCGATGCTGGTCAAATTTACAGCGTGTTCGCGACGAACTTTGTTGCCAGCATCACACCCCAACTTGCCGTGACAGCACCGGTCGCAACTGCTGCACCGACGGCATTGCCGACAACAGGTGGCGAGACCCTGCCACTAGTTGCACTGGTATTGATGGCGCTGGCGCTCACCGTAGCTGGTGGGATGATTGTCCGTCGCAGTATGCGGTAGAACTCTAGCCCATCGGGTTGCGATACCTGAATAAGTGTGACAATTGCCCCCTACCTCTCCGCATTGTGGAAGAGGTAGGGGGATTGCATATAGAGCGATAGAGCTATGTTTGTGGTTCATAGGCTGAACTTATATTCCTTTCGCGAACGTAGCCTATCGCATAACGTGCGATTGCAACACCTTATCTTCGTCGGCCCACCCCATCTTGGGCAGCGCCAGTACGTTATGACGAGTGGGTTCTCAATCTGCCGCTACCGGTCGTGGCAGTCTTATCGGGCGAGGTGGTTCTTACCAAAAATTGTCACAAGGCATAGTGCCACGAAGCTGTATACCATCGCTAGCGCAGCAACAGATACCCCTGAAACAAGGACTCCATACGTATTCGTGAGGACGTGGAAGATCGTTACAACGAACAGACTGCCCTGCGTGCTGTTGTAGAGCCAGGTGTAGATGAATGATACCGCCATGGTGCCGATAAACCACGTCAGAAAAGGATAATCAGACATTGGATGGCCCTGCCAGAAGAACAGCGGTACATGCCATATTCCCCACAAGACGCCAACTACGAGCGTTGCCGTAAGGGCACTGTGGTTTTTCTGTAATCTTGGTAGGGCAAATCCTCGCCATCCGACCTCTTCCCATGTATTCGAGAGCAGTGACATCACAAAGGTTGCAATCGCAACACCGACGATGTTGCCGTCTACTGTAATGGAGTTTGCTGGCAATCCTAATCCCTGAGTTATAGTTTTGCCGCTTAGCAGGAAGATCGCTGGTGCAATGGCGGCAATCATTAACCAGCTTGAGCCTAAACACCAGTTTCCAAATGTCCGAAATAGGCGGTCAACTCACACCGTACCTTCGTTTACCGCAGTCACAATAACTGCTGCTACAGCAGGCGCCACTGCTGGCAGCAAGAGTAAAACCTGAAAAAGTGGAGGCTTAAACGGCGTTATACCCTGCGAGCCTGCCACCATTGGTAACCAGCCGAACCACGAGAACGCAAACGTCAATCCATAAAACCAGAGGACGGGATGATGTTTCATCGACACTTCCTTCTTCTTGTTACCTGAGTACCTCTGTGTATTATCACAGCTTAGAGCCTATCCGAATACCTCGTCGTCACGTCACGACGGATGAAATCCATCACCGGATGCAAGCCGATGGAGTCGAGGCACGGCACCGTCGTGCCCCGACGGGTGCACCCCGACGAGTGGTGAATGGGATGGGCGCATGATCAACAACCCCCATTGTCCATCGATGCATCCCGTGCTCGTCGTATCATCGGGGAGGGCAGTGCGCGAACCGCCCCTCCGCTATCGGCAGATATGGGTGCGTTGCGTCGTCAAGCCACCCATGCATAGTCTTGATCAGTGATCACCGTTGGGGGCAATGGGCACCACGGTGGTTATTCGGTCGTCGTTACCCCCAGCATCGCTTCGTTCCAATCACCGCACGGGGAAGAGACGAGATTCGCTGACCTTCATCTTCCACACCAGGATGTTTCGGATAGGCTCTTAGAGATTCTCTGCCCGATACCCAAAAACCTCATCCAGCCAATCAAAGACTACTTGCTGCATCAGGCCCAGATTATTGATCTGGCAGTGAGCATCTGCACCGTCGGCGGCAACGAAGACGCGAAAGGCTTTAGGGCATCGGAGAGCGTTGTAAAACTCGCGAGCCTGCATCATTTGTGCTTCTGACTCTCCTTCGCCAACCATACACAATACCGGACATGTAATCTCTTCTATCCTTTCAACTCGTGCTTGTCGCGCCATTTCTAACGCTTCAGAAATTGTGCTTACTCCGGCTTGCCAGCAGAACTTCTCTAATGCAATACCGGGCAGGGGGTTTCTAAGACCTGCCAGCCTGGTAAGGGTGTTCCTGAAAAAACCGGGAGTTTTGAGGAGTACCGACGGAATTTCGGCCATGACAAGTTGGTAAATATCTATGATGGGAGCACTGGCTATGCAGGCTTTGATACGTTTCTCAAATGGAAGAGCGCGTGATACCATGTAGCCCCCACCACTGATTCCAAACAAAGCCAACCGTTCAGCGTCGACCTCTGGTCGAGTAAGTGTATAATCGACGACGGCTTTGATCGGCACTTCAGTATTGGTTCGGAAAAATAAACCATCGAAGGGGGTTCTTCCCTGACCGGGCAAGTCTACCACGAGGATGTGATACTTCCGGCGTATTCCTGCCGGGCCTATCCAGAAGTAGAGTTCTTCTGCGCATGTTTCGCCACCGCCTATCATGATCAACGTTGGTGCTTTCCGATTCTCATTATGCCCGCACAGAAAGTAACCCGGCAGAACTTTGCCCGCGAACGGGATCTGGATCGGTTCGATAGGCGGCTTGCATTGAGCGGCTGCTTGCCGAAAACACCATTGTGCTTTTTGCCATCCCTCTCGCAGTCGTTGATCTTGCGGGCGAACGAAGATGGCTGCCATCTGATGATAGGTAAAGGCGCGCAGGTAGGCTTCACGTGCACTAACCCGATGCCCGTTTGCCAGTGCCTGTGTCGCCTGCGATTCGACGCGACGGGCCATTTCTGACCAGGCCTTGTACCAGCTTTCGGGATCACCATCTTTAATTTGGGAAGCAGTGTAGAAGCACTCGCCAAGTGCCGAACCACCTTCGTTTTGGTGAGCAAGAATCCAGGCAAAATAGAAATCCATATCGTCATTCCGAAACCGGATTCGCTGTTTGCTTCGCTGCCATAGTTTCTCTTTATTCATAACTGTTTATCCTTGAATTGGAAGAATCTTTCGCGGACTAACGGATTGTGCTGCCCTTGAATGGCGAAGGTGGTGGAGTGAGGCTAGGTGTAAGCCTGTATTAAGCTTGCACGTGGCTGTATCATTCAGGCTAAGTTTATTGTAGCTATCACAGTTCCAGGAATCGTCTGGACTGCGATGCGGTTGCGAGATAGCGCCGAGATACGGTTGATAACTGCACACACCGTAGGGGCAGGTTTGCACCCACCCCTACGGTTCTGATTAAGCATACATTTTGACCTAGAGGGAAGGGTTTGAGTGAACGTTCCCGATACTCTCTTCTCTCTCCTACCTTCTCTCTCCTACCTTTTCTCTCTCTGCTACTGGCGCAATCGTTGGCACAACCCACGGTTCGGCTTGGCGACACAGAACGATATGTTTACGCCAGGATTCCTCGCTGTATGGATAATCTTGACGGAAATGACCACCACGACTCTCAGTGCGTAGCAGTGCTGCGGCAACAATTAATTGTGCGGTAAGCGCTGCATTAACGGCAGTAAGGTGATCGGCTTCATCAGGATCGGCACTGACCGGCCAGGTTGCCAGTCTGATTAATGCTGCACTAAGGGTGTCACCGTGACGGATTGGCCCAGCAGCACGCATAATATCGGCCAGGATCGTCCGCCAGTTGGCATCGGGTGGCGCTGAAATAGGTGCAGGTGGTAGCGGATCGGGGAGCGGTACCTCCTGATCGCGAAGGGCCGCTGCTGCTTCTCCGGCCCGCCGCCCAAATACCAGACACTCAAGCAGCGAGTTGCTAGCCAGGCGATTGGCACCATGAACACCAGTGCAAGCCACTTCACCGGCGGCAAAAAGACCGGGTAAGCTGGTTGCACCGCTCAAATCAGTACGCACACCACCCATCAGATAATGAGCCGCCGGTGTGACGGGTATCGGAGTCCGGGTGGGATCAATGCCATCGGCACGAAGATGGGTACAGATCGTCGGGAAGTGGTGCTCGATCAGATGGGCCGGTAGGTGAGTCAGATCGAGCAAGACATGGTCACATCCTTCGGCCTGCATCGCCGCAACGATTCCGCGCGTCACGACATCACGTGGCGCTAATTCGGCACGCGGGTCGTAGTCGGGCATAAAGCGGCGCCCGCCGGGCGTGAAGAGCAGACCACCTTCACCGCGTGCTGCTTCGGTGATCAGGAAGCCATGCCCGGCCCGAGTCCGATAGACGGTAGGGTGGAATTGTACGAACTCCATATCGGCCACTTCTGCACCGGCCCGATAGGCCAGCGCAATCCCTTCGCCGAGTGCCGTTTGTTGATTGCTAGTCAGGCCGTATAATGCACCGGCGCCGCCGCTGGCCAGCACAGTTGCTTTGGCCAGTACCCGCCACCATGTCCCATCAACCATGCGTACCAGCGCGCCAACCACTCGCTCTCCGGCGGTTAGCAGTTCAACCGCCTGGGCCTGCTCGCGGATAGCGATCAGCGGTGTTGCCCGGACACGCTCGATCAGCACCTGCGTCACTGCCCGTCCGGTCGCATCACCGACGTGAACGATGCGGCGGCGGGAATGTCCACCTTCCAGTCCTAATGCGAACTGGTCGGCGTCGCGCTCGAAGGGAACACCCAACGAAGCCAATTCGCGCATCAGGGCCGGGGCTTCGTTGGCCAGTACTGCCACGGCAGCCGGATCACACAGTCCTGCTCCGGCGATCAGGGTATCGGCCACGTGAATACCAGGCGAGTCGGCTGGATCAAGGGCAGCGGCAATCCCGCCCTGTGCCCAGGCTGAATTGCTTTCAGGTAACGATCCACGCGCCAGTACCAACACCCATGCGCCGCGAGCTGCGGCGGCCAGCGCTGCGGTTAGGCCGGCTGCACCGGCGCCAATCACCAACACATCCACCTGGCGGTCACGCATGGGAGGGAGTCGGCTGAGGATACTGCGTGAGGCAGGAATAGTTGCCATACGTGGTTCCTTTACGATAAAGACCTGAACCTTCCTTACCGGTCAGCACGGAAGGCGATCAGGCTGAGAGATACTTACAGAGCCAACATGCGATCAATCGCCAGCCGTGCGCGGTTGGCAATCTCTGGTGGAACGGTCACCTGCTCGCGTAGATCACGAAGACTGTTACGCACCTTCTCGAGCGTAATGAGCTTCATATACCGGCAACTGATCGACTCGTCAATCGGCACGAATTGTTTAGTTGGGTTGGCCTTGCGCATCCGGTGCAGAACGCCAATCTCGGTAGCGACGACAAAGCGGCTGGCCGGTGAGCGATTGACGTGCGCAATCATGCCTTCGGTCGAGAGAATGTGGGTTCCCCGTCCATCAATCACCCCGCGGGCCAAGTAGTCCATGGTGCTGGTGACGCAGCCACATTCAGGGTGAATGAGAAACTCGGCATCGGGCATAGCTGATCGCTTTTGTTCGATCATTGTTGGCCGAATGGCAGCGTGAACATGACACTCACCGGCCCAAATCTTTATTGGGCGGCCCGTCTTTTGACGGAGATAGCTGCCTAGAAACATATCGGGTAAGAATAGAATGGTTTTATCGGTAGGGATGGCGTTGATTACCCGTTCGGCGTTGCCTGAAGTACAGCAATAATCACTCTCGGCCTTGACGGCCGCACTGGTATTGACATAACTAACCACTACTGCATCTGGATGGGCTGCTTTCCATTGACGCAGTTGTTCGACCGTAATCGAATCGGCTAGCGAGCAGCCGGCATTGGCGTCGGGGATCAGCACGGTGCGCTGCGGATTGAGAATGGCCGCTGTTTCGGCCATGAAGTAGACACCACAGACCACAATAACGTCGGCATCAGTACGTGCTGCTGCCTGTGCCATACCAAGCGAGTCACCAACGTAGTCAGCGATCTCTTGAATTTCGCCGTATTCGTAATTGTGGGCCAGAATGATCGCGTTGCGTTGGCGACGCAATTCATTGATCTCGGCAACGAGCGTTGCCGCGGTTTCGCCGGTCGTTTCGTAGAGCTGGGCAACCATGGATGGTACTCCGATTTAGTGTTATTATTACACTTTTAAGAATTGTGATGAGTATACACTGTGGGTGAGATATTGTCAAGAGGTCACTAAAAGATCTATCCAATGTCATCGCGTTTCTAAAGAGTACTATTATTCAAGGAAACATTCTCGAGAGGCCACTAAAAAATTTTTCATCCAATAGGCCTTTTTTCCCTCTTCTCTTTTGACGATCTTGGTTGCACAATAGGGATACAGCCGCAAATCGTAGCGATGTACGGTCGTCTGAACCGGTCATGCTTGAGATTTGCCGGGCGTAACCCTGAAACAATCTTCGGCGATGGATCGTTTAGGTATGTAAACATATATACCACCGCCGAAGGGATGTATGGAAACACTCATGACCGGCCAGGTAACGGAATGGCGTGATCTGGAAGGCTACCTTGAGCCGCACCAGCTCACGGAACTGATGATGACGGGTGATCTACCTGCCGAGACACGGTTGCGTCTGGGGCGTGATTTGCGATCCCGGTTGGCTGCCCATGCGGCCTATATTCCGCCGCAACTGGTACACCATCAACTGACCAATCCGCAGCCCGGTCGTATCAGTGGTGCTTTTTGGGAGGGAGCACTCCTCTTCGCCGATCTCTCCGGTTTTACCGCACTGTCCGAACGACTATCGGTGTTGGGCCGACAGGGCGCCGAAGAGGTTTCGGCAGTGGTAAACCGGCTATTTGCAAATCTCCTGCACGAAGTACAGGTTCACGGTGGGTCTTTACTGAAGTTTGGTGGCGATGCGCTGACGGTCTTCTTCGATGCCGCAATCCTGGGTGAGCACCACGCGATGGCTGCCTGCGCGGCGGCACTGGCGATGCAGAAGCGGATGACCGAGTTCGCCAATCTGTCGACGCGCGCCGGCGAATTTACCCTGCGCTTACGGGTTGGCGTGCATGTCGGGCGCGTGTTCGCGGCTGAAGTGGGTGATCAGAGTCATATTGAATTACTGGTGACCGGCCCAGAGGTGAATCGAGTGGCGCTGGCCCAGGAGATTGCCGCGCCTGGTGAAGTTGTCGTTACTGAGCAGACGTTGCATCGTTTAGCTTTCTATCGTGTCGAACAGCGACGGGCTGGATTTTACCATCTGCTTGATCTGTCGATGACATCGCTGCCATCAGTATCGTCGTTGACATTGCCGCTCAGCGGTCCAGATGATCTGGCGACACTCAATCGGCTGGCACGCCAACTGGCGGCTCTGCAACCGTACCTCGTCTACCGTTTACCGCGTCGTTTCCTTGATCCTGCGGCCGGCGAATTGGGTGAATTTCGCCCGGTGACGGTGCTCTTTGTCAATATTTATGACTTTTCAGCGTATCTGAACCGCTTAGAGAACGATCCGGCGTTGGCAGCTACGATCTTCAATGCGTATTATCGGCGCGCCCAGGCGGTTGTACATCACTATGAAGGGATTGTGAATAAAGTGGATATGTACACCCACGGCGATAAGCTGATGGTGTTGTTTGGAGCACCCACAGCCCATGAAGATGATCCTGTTCGTGCTGTCCATTGTGCACTCGAACTACGAAACCTCATGCGGGATGTAAATCGCGAGATCGGCGAACGAGTAGGGACGGATGTGATACCACTGAGGCAGAAAATTGGTATCAACACCGGTACCGTCTTTGCCGGGCGCGTTGGTGGATCGACTCGTTATGAATACACGGTGATGGGGTCGGCAGTGAATCTGGCGGCGCGGTTGATGGCGGCAGCTCCCGAAGGGGCCATCTATCTCTCACCGAGCACGCAGGTTGCGGTACGGGATCATTTTGCGCTCAAAATGGACCCTCCTCTGACCCTGAAAGGGCTGAGTGAGCCGGTGACGCCAGCGCAGGTTCTGTATCATACAACGAGTGTAACCACACGCCATGATAGCGACCACCTGTTGATAGCACCGTTGATCGGACGTGATGCTGAATTGCATCAGGTGTTGAAGACGGCCCGCGCTGCATTAAAAGGTCAGGGAGCAACCATTGTGCTGGTCGGTGAGGCTGGCGCCGGTAAATCCCGCCTGGCCGAGGAGACCATTCAGCGCCTGGTCATTGATTCGACGGTGTCTCACGATGCTGCTGAAGGGGTGCCGCCGTTCACCATACTCTTCGGGGATTGTCAGAGTTATGAACAGCGGACTCCGTATGCAGCCATTCGGATGCCTTTGCTGAGCGCGCTAGGCGTTGATCTACGGGATACACCGGATCGTATTGCTGCCAGTGTCGTGGCTCGCGTCGGATACCTGGTGCCGGAAGTCGGTCGCTTTGCGCCGTTACTGGCCGATGCGCTTGGGGTACCGATTGCCGATACCCCGTTGACGGCCGGCCTTTCAGCACAGCAACGTCATGATCGTCTACAGGAATTGATCGTTGCCATCTTTCTGGCGCTGGCCGACCGTGAATCATTGCTCGTGTTGCTTGAAGATTGTCACTGGGCTGATGTGCCATCTCTCGAGGTGTTGGAACGGTTGAGTAAAGCGGCGGTAGGTCGAAAGTTAGCGTTACTGCTCACCTACCGACCTGAAATGATTTCACCGGCGCCATGGGATGATCTGCCCGGCACGGTGCGTCTCGTGTTGGGTGAGCTAAAGCCAGAAGATAGTCGGTCGTTGTTGGCCGCTTTCCTCGGCGGTTCACCGCCAGATGAGATATGGCCGCTGTTAGATCGCACGCAGGGCAATCCATTTTTCATTGAAGAACTGGTGCGGACGCTGATCCGTGATCGATTGCTGGTACGTGAACAGCCAGGGGCGTCGTGGCAACTGACGCGACCAATTGAAAAGATCGAAATCCCGCAGAGTATTGAAGGCTTGCTGATAGCACGTCTTGATCGGCTCGATGAACCACGCCAGGAGTTGGTACAGGTTGCCTCGGTAATCGGACGCCGTTTCCAACGTCCGGTGGTTGAAGGGGTGTACTCGAATCCACCGGTGCTCGATGAGAGCTTACAACAATTGATTAGCAATGAATTGTTCCAGGCCGATCAGCAAGAGCAGATTCTGTCATACATGTTTCGGCATGCCCTGCTCCGTGATGTGGCGTATGAAGGCATTCTCTACGCTCGACGGCGTATGTTGCACGCACGAGTTGCGCATCGTATCGAGCAGATTGCTAGGCATAAACTGGAAGAACAGTACGCTGTACTGGCATGGCACTTTTTGCAAGCCGAAGAGTGGCAGCCGGCAATGCACTATCATCTGCTGGCAGCAGCACAGGCCCACCAGCGCTTTGCCAACCGCGATGCCCTAGCCCTGTATACAACTGCGCTCAACATTGCACCACGACTGGCGACAGTATTGGCTCCAGAGCGATTGATCGATCAGGTAGCCGCAATCCATGAGGCGATTGGGGAGATTTATCTCACGCTAGGCGAGTACGACGAAGCCGAGCACCACTTCCGTGAGGCGCTCCAATTGTGTATGCCTCTTGCCGACCAACCGGTAAGTGAACGCTGGCTGCGCATGCATCGCATGTTGGCTGCGGTCGAAGAACGGCGCTCAAATTATGAGCGTGCTTTTGCGCTGTTGACGGATGGGATGGCGCGTGCCCACAAAGATTTGCAGGCCGAGATGGCTCGTTGTTATCTGCTGGGCGCCGGGATTGCGTATCGTACCGGCGATTATAAGTATGCAATGGAGTGGGCCAATATCGGCTACAAGCTGGCTGAACAGAGCAATTGTGTGACCGATCAGGCGCGGGCACTTAAGATTATTGGCAATATTGCCAACGATCAAGGGGATCGTGTACAGGCTGTCGAAGCGCTCAACCGTGCGCGTGCCCTCTATGAACAGGCAAACATGCTGGCCGGGCTGTGCGATGTGCTCAATGACCTTGGGCGGGTGTATACGCAAGCCGGGCGTTGGGACGAGACGATTGCCGTGTTCGAGCAGTCGATGGCTATCTCGGAAGCGATTGGCGATGTGCTGGCAACGGCCCGTACTGCGAATAATCTGGCGGTGGTGCTGGTTGGGCGTAATGAACTAGACCCTGCTGGTGCGTTGTATCAGCGTGCCAGTGAACTCTTCGCCCGCATCGGTTCACGCCTAGGCGTGGCAGTTACCGGCTACAACCGGGGCGAAGTGTTGCTCAATCAGGGTCATGCTGCTGAAGCACTTGCTCTGTTTACAGCAGCTATCGCTGATCTGGAAGCGATCAACGCACGCAGTTTCTTGCCTGAAGTCTTTCGGCTGGCGGCCCTGGCCGAAATCGCGCTGGGTCGGCTGGATCAAGCCCGTACTTATGCTCAGCGCTCACTGGCTACGGCTGAAGAATTGGGTCAGGCCGACGACTCGGCTATTGCGTATCGGGTTTTGGGTGAAATTGCTCTGGCTGCTGGCGATCTGGACACGGCTGCGGAATTGTTTGAACGGAGCAGTACCCTGCTATTGCAACTGGCGAATCGGTATGAACTCGGCAAAGTACGTTATCAACAGGCCCGCCTGGCGCTTGCCCGCAACGATAGTGTAGCAGCAGTAGCGGCTCGCGCTGAAGCACGTGCCATCTTTACCGAACTGAATGCTCAACGCGATCTGGCGCTGACCGATCAATTGCTGGCGTGAGGAACCTTTTCCCTGCCGTAAAGGAGACCACTATGCAACGCTTTTTGTTCACACTGGTGATCTTTTCGCTCTTTTTGGCGCCAATGGCGTTGAGTTCTCGTCCGCAGGCGGTAACGGCGGCTGCAACTGAGCCGGTTCGGCTGACAACGATTACTGAATTACCGGCAATAGGAGAAGTAGAACCTAACAATCAGATTACACCACCCAGCGTTACGGCCCAATCAATCGCGACCGGTCGTACCGATAGTTGGCGCCAGCCGATTAGCGGGGTCATTTCTGCGTCCGACGATATTGACTACTTCTCCTTCGACATCACTGCTCCCGGATCGCTGGTGACCATCGAACTGACTAATCTGAACGCCGATTACGATCTGGTCTTCGGCGGTGGGGTTGATCCGGCTACCGGGCAGGGTGGGGCAACTGATAGTTTCGAGTTTGATCCTGGTCGGCCAGGTCTGGAAGATGTTACCCAGATAGGTGGGCAGATTGCCTCCATTGGTGGACAGATCGCTTCCATCGGCGGGCAGATTGCCTCCATTGGTGGACAGATCGCTTCCATCGGTGGGCAGATTGCCTCCATTGGTGGACAGATCGCTTCCATCGGCGGGCAGATTGCCTCAATCAGCGTCAATCCTGGCAATCGAGATGAACGGATTGAAACCATCGTCTGGCAGGCAGGCCGCTATTTTGTGGCTGTTGCCCCAGCCAGTGCTGGCCAGACCAGTTCATTACCTTACCAACTGACTATTACGCTCGAGCGTAGCACGCTGCAATCACTGGGGCCGGCGCCGCATGTGCAGTTTCTCGTTGATACCCCTGATCCTGACGTCTCTACGCTCTATATCATCAATTCGGCGCGGATGCAAGCGCTGTATCCGAGTGAGCTGACCGCCATCAGTGCAATTACCACAACGCTTCGGGGATCATACTCGCAGACTCAGACGTTAGTCTATGGGGCTTCTGAGAATGATCTGATAGTGGAAAAGGGGGCGGTGATCGATCTGGCAAATCTAGAAGTCATTGCCGGTAGCGGCGCCCAGCCATTCAATCAATTGCTTGAAGACTGGGGCCAGCCAGTCAATCAAGCCAATCCACTCTATGCGAACTTCTTGGCCCAGATTATCGATCACGTGATCGAGGCAGCAATTGCCCCTGATAACACTGGCCGTTCGGGTGATGTGCGGATACGATACCAGATACGGGCGAATAACGACACTAACTTAGGCAACGAAAACAACGCAGGTACGCCATATCCGAACGTGCGCCATATTGTATTGATCGGGAGTGATGAGGTCATACCGTTCTTCCGTTTGCCCGATTTAACAACGATTGCCAACGAAGCCGATTATCTGGAGTATCTGAAGACGGTTGACTCACGGTCTAATGGTGCCAGCCTGATCTCACCCAACAACCCACTTGGTGCAGCGCTGCGCAATCGAATGTTGCTGAGCGATAACCCCTACGGTACCGACCGGCCCTACCGTTTCTACGGCTTCCCCCTCTTTGTGCCGGAATTAGCGGTCGGGCGTATTGTTGAACGTCCCGGCGAGATTGCCGATTTTCTACGCCGTAATGCGCCATGGTGGAGTGATAATAATATCCAGTTGCGGGTAGATCCGTATTATGAAACTTCCAATACCAGCCTATCATTGACCGGCTACGACTTCTTGATCGATGGCACCAATGCGATTTCACGCACCTTGCAGCAGGCAACCAGCGTTAGTATGACCAAACGGGTCTTGAACAACAATACGTGGAATCGCAATGCGTTTGAAAACCAATGGCTTGAGCAACCGCTTAGCACACCCGGCTTTTTCACGTCAACCCTGGAGTTTTATTCGCGAACGCAGACCCTGGTCAGTTCATTGAATGCGCATTTCGATCACTGGCAACTGATACCGGCGGTTACCGGTGGCGGGAACTTTCCGGCCGAGCGTATTCTATCAGTAGCGTATGCTTCGGGTTCGTTGGCCAGTATGCCGACTAGCTCATGCGACTTCTATCCCTCACTGTGTCCTGGATTCTTCTCCAACACGCTCTACTATTCCGTCGGCTGTCATAGTGGGTACAATGTGCCATATCTGGCTATTGATCAATCACTCAATATACCTATTCCTTTCTACGCTGCCGATTTTGCCCAGGCTTTCAATCGCCACGCCGGGAACTGGATCGGTAATACCGGTTACGGCTACGGCACGCTTGATGGCGTAGACTACAGTGAACGGTTGGCAGCGCTGTTAACCCAAGAGCTGGTGCGGAATGAAGTGCGCCCTGATTCGAGCGCCACCAATGGCGAGACATACGTTGGGCGCAGTATTGGCGATGCGCTGGTGAACGCGAAACTACGCTATCTGCGCACTGCGCTTGGCCTCAATGCGTATGACTATAAAGTGTTGTCCATCACGACTCTTTATGGCCTGCCGTGGAAGCGGATCTTTGTCGATAACCCTCTCACCGCTTCAGTCGAAGACTTGAATGCAGAGTTGCCACCTGATGATCGCACTGCACCTACGCCGATCGCTGGCAGTCAGTTGACGCGCACGATTACGTTTACTATCAATTACGATACCAATTATCTCCAACCGACCCGCAGTGGGCAATTGGTACGACTGAGTGCCGAGAACTTTACGATCACGGATACGTTCTTGCTGGCCGGTACCTTTAATGTTACCCCCACGGTCACGGTCTTCAACAATAATCTGATTGGCATGCCAGGTTTACCGGCTTTTGCCTATGACATCACTGCGTTGTCGGGTAGTGACGACGATAATCATCCTCCATTGGTGGTACGTGATGTCATCTTCGTTGGCGGTCAGTACAATATAATTGACAATTTCAACCCCACTGTCACTCAAATTGTCACCGAAACGTTCACACCGCTGATCAATACGACTGTCGAACCCGATTTCAGTGCCGGAGTTGGTTTCTGGCTCCCTGACCGTTTCTTCGGTCATAGCCGTACTGAAGGCAGCAACGGGCTGCGTGATCGTGATACGCTGATCAGCACGGCTGCCCAATTCCGGGCAACTGATGGGGTCACCGGAACGTTGCGCACTTATACGCAGCTCGTCTTCCAGGTCATCTACACCGATCCGGCGGCGACGAATGCCAATGCCGCGCTCAGTGATCAGACGCCGCCGGTGATCGAGCGGGTGCGGATTGCCGGTCAGGATGCGAATCTCCAGAGCGTCTCTACGCCGATAGAAGTGTTGATTAGCGATCCAGATAACCCGACAAATCCCCAGGTCACCGTCACCGGTGTCTACCTTGCCGCAGATGATGTCACCTGGACACCGCTCACCTTTACACAAGACGATCAAAATCCACGACGCTGGGTTGCCACTGTCCCACGTAATTGGCCCGATGTGCGGATCATCATCACGGCGATTGACCAGGCGGGCAATTCGGTGATGTATACGGCGAAAGGTCTATTTGCTCCGCCAACGTATCAGCTCTTCCTACCGGTGATCCAGCGCCAGAACGCGCCTCTTTCCAGTGGGAGTCCAGCATGGCAACGGTTGTATCTTCCGTTACTTTCGCGGGATGCGTCGCGGCTTGTGTATGAGTAGGGCTATCGGCAGGGCTTTTCAACGTCTTTTTCTGCCTGGCAGTAGTGATGGGGAGATAGCTGAAAGAGGAGTGAGCGGAGGGTAGTGGTTTTCAAGGTGTCCGAGTTTTCGGTCATGCTTCATACGCTGATGGTGAGTTGAAGCCTTGCTGCGCAGTTTTCTAACCAAGTTCCTCAATGCTTGTTATGCAGAGCACGGCTGGCGCCCTCACCTTGCCCTGGCCCCTTCCTCTCCCAAAATGGGAGAGGAAGGGAAATGTGACAGACAGTAGCCGCCAGAAAGAGATTATTTCAGGTTTCCATCGAACTTTTTGCCAGGATCACCTCTTGCGGATGCGCTGTTCTTGCCGCAGGACATGACAAGTTACGTCTTCTGAATAACTACAAGGCCGAACCCAGGGGTAGGACGAGGTTCTACCCCTCTGATGATGATTGCAGGTGCTCCCGCGCCCAAAGCGCGGCCTGCGTTCGGTCGCGTACTGCCAGCTTGGCGAAGATGACGCTCAGATGGTTTTTCACCGTACCTATACTCAAGGCAAGGTGCTCACCGATTTCCTGATTCGTGAACCCTTGCGCCAACAGGCGTAAAATCTCGCGTTCACGAGGGGTCAGGAGCATTGCAACGTCGGGTGGAGCAGTCGTTTGTGGTGGAGTGGCGGAAGCCATCTGCGCGATTCGGGGAAGAAGCTGCGCTGTAATCTGAGGATGGATCAGCGCACCGCCACCGGCCACGGTACGAATGCTATCTGCAAGCACCCGATGATCGACATCTTTCAGCAGATAACCGCGTGCACCGGCTGCAATCGATTGCAAGACCCGTTCATCGTCATGAAACGTCGTCAGCATAATCACTGCCGGACGTGGCCCGCGTTGCGTAAGCTGACGGGTGGCCTCGACGCCGTCCATAATTGGCATCATTACGTCCATCAGTACCACATCGGGATCGAGTGCAGCAACCAGATCAAGCGCCTCACGACCATTGGCAGCCTGACCAACAACCTCGATATCAGCCTTGCGTGCCAGCAAAGTCGCGATACCGGTGCGAATCAGCGCCTGATCATCGACAATCAACACGCGAATCGTCATGATTTATCCTCAGCTTCAAACGGGATCACCAGTCGTAACCGCCAACCCCCGTCTGGCAACGGTCTGGCATCCATACCACCGCCAAGCAGTTCAACCCGTTCTCGCAAACCGATTAATCCGAAACTACCACTGCCCAGGTCAACCTTTGGCGACATCCGATCTGAGCGGTCGTTATTCGTGATTGTCACAACCACATATCCGTCATCGGCTTTGATGTCGATCACCATCGTATCAGCCCTGGCATGCTTGCAGGCGTTCGTCAAACCCTCTTGCACAGCACGATATATGCAGTGAGCAACCGCAGGCGGCACATCGTCAATCTCACCCTGGATCGTCAGCTCAACCGTTGCCCGCGTGCTTTGCGCACACTGGTGTACCAACTGTTGCACGCTCTGGGTCAGGCCAGTGCTCGGAAAGGGCAAATCGGCATCAACCACTGTCAGCAGACTCTGCCATGCACTCCGCAATATTTCTCGACTATGTGCGAGATGGTCACGTGCGGCCAGCGGATCTTCTTCGGCCAATTCAGTAGCTAACTGCAATTCGAGATTCATCAATACCAGTTTCGAGCCGAGATCATCGTGTATTTCACGAGCCAGCCGGGCGCGTTCAGCCGCAATCGTGATCGCCTGTATCTCCTTCGCCTGTTGCTGCATTTCGGTCGTCAGTAAGTGCACCTGTTGCTCGGCCTGTTGGCGACGACGGAGTTGATAACGAGCCAGAAGGAGGGGTGTACCAACCAGGATCACTGCAATCGTAAGACTCACGACGGTGAGCACATCGAGATTCAGCGATTGCCAGAAACTGATCAGGAACAGCAACAGTGGTAATAGTGCGCCGAAGATCAGCACCTGTAGCGCCGAGAGGCGACTGGCCATCTGCCAGGCTACCAGCAATAATCCCCAGAGCAACGGCAGCAGATTAGTCATTGCCGCCATCAGTGTAATGGTCAACATTTGTGCTGCCAGACCGAGCTGTATGAAAACGGTCTGACGAACATATTGGGTAAAGGCGCTGGCAATAATAAGCAGTCCACCCAGCACGATCAACCAGAGTATAGCTGTGAGTGAGAGTGGATGCGGCTGGAGAAGGGCCAGACCCAGTGACAGACTGACAAAGAGGGCAGGTAAGAGCCAGGACAGCACATAAGATGGACGTGGCGCAATCAACGTCTCATCGAGCTGATTGTTGAGCGCCATTCTGGCCGGTTGTTCATCAAGTTCAGGCTGAGCACGCAGGATGTTAAGAGTCTCACGAAGGCGATACATTGCAGTGGCAGCGGCAGCACGAGGGGTATCGAGAGTTGTTTGCAGGCGTTGCAGGTTCGACTGTGCCGCGCTCAAGGCCGTCGTTATACTCCGTTCGGCATAAGCCAGCGTCTGCTGTACCTCGCTGGCTAACAGATTCATCAGCCGTTGCCGTTCTTCGAGCACTACCCGCTGTTGCGCTTCACGCAAAAAGGTCGAAAACGCTGCCGAGCGTTGTTGGAGCTGGTGCAACATCTGCTGAATTTGCTCACGCCGCCGGAGGTGGCGGGCATAGATAAACGCAGCAATGATGGCACAGATAGCCGGAAACGCCAGCGCCAGATTACTCTGCAACCACGCTATCACATCATTTGAGAGTTGATAGCGCACAAGCGTCCACACCACCCATGCTGCAACAGCAATGATCGACCACAGCCATGGGCGGAACAACACAATTCCCTGCAAAATAAGAATGAGATAGATATAGTCGATCAGCGATGTTGGGTACAGCACCTGCGCACCAACTGCGGCGGCTAGCTCAAGACCGATCAATGTAATCTGTCCCCAAACCTTCAGAACACGCAGCGGCGTGAGCCACGCTAGCCCCAGCATCCCGATCAAACAGGCCAGCATCCCTACCAACCGTGGCCATGCTGCGCGTAGCATCGCATCACCCACGGCGCTCAAAGCAACAACCACCGTCACCAGCGAGAGCAAGACCAGAAAGACCAGTGCCGCTCGCTGATACCGTGAAACCATAGTTTCGATGAATGGTGATTGATGGTGTTTCATACTAAAAGTGTATCACATTATGCGAACCAGCTATGCAGAGCGGTGATGGGGGATAATTAACGACCTGGATGCGTGTATGGTCGGGAAGGGCTGCCCGGTGCCGGTAGGGGTGGGTTCCTGAGCGGCCCATTACTGAAGGTTGGGCGGAAGACGTTTCGAGGCGAAGGATGCTATTTCTGCAACGCTGAGTGGAGGCAAGTTGTTCTCAGACAGACGAGCGACCTATGATTCAACCAGAATGAACGTGCAGTTCAGGATGATTCAACCCGGTACAGTGACGACAAGATGAATGATTTCAATAAGTAGAAATGGCTTGGTGCTGGCTCCTATGCTAAAATGCCAATAACCTCATGCTGAAGGAAAACCATAGAGCCATAGGCTTTTGGTCGTCTATGATGTGGCGGAGACGATTTTGAGCGAATAGCGAATGTTGGGGCAAGACTACGGTCAGACGAACTGCCGACTCTTGGCCGCGATTGCGCAGGTGGTTTTGCGCCGCTAGCGGTATTTGATGTGACTGTTTGAATCAGCGTTCTGAAGTTCGTGAAGTAGCTACAGAAGAAGATATTGTCGTATCTATACGGGATGAAAAACTCTATGAACATCACACTAAAGATATTAACACCCTTATGGACTGGCGGTGTGGATCAGACCTGCGACCGCCTGCACGAGACGGGGCTAATCGGTTCGCTACGCTGGTGGTATGAGGCACTGGTGCGCGGCTTGGGCGGGTATGCGTGCGACCCGACGGGTGAAGATCGTTGCCCCGATAAAGATAGTAATCGTTGCGTGGCATGCGAGTTGTTCGGCTGCACCGGTTGGGCGCGCAAGTTTCGGTTGGCGATGCGTACAACACCGCATATTGAAAACAAAGCTATCGCAGCAGGACAGTCACTTGAAATCGCAGTCATCCCACTACGAAATATTGAAGCCGAAGAATGGTGTTTGCTCAATGCCACCTTTCGTCTGATTTCTGAATATGGCGCTATTGGCGGTAAAACGATTTTTAAACCGTCCGATGAACCGAAGCGACAGAACAAATTTCATCACCTGGATTTTGGGTTAGTCACGGTCGAATTCTCTAAGGAAAGCCAGTGTCAAAATTTAGATTCAGAGACGATCAAAAGATATGTGACCGACAGAAAATGGCGCTCGGGGAACCATAAAGATTATTCCTGGGCTTCTTTGCAACATTTCTGGTGTGTAAATGGGCGGTATCTGGCAAGACAAGATGATAAGACTAGCACTTTCAATCAGGTGTTGGGTAGAAAACAGCCAAAAGGACAAGGACAATCTCTCGAAGACCAAAGCGAACCCTCTCGTTGGCTTGCAGGAAGTCAGCAGGAGAGTAAGAAGGTATCTAGTTTCAAGTCTCCTGACAAAGGTCGGACATTTGGCTTTGTAAAGCCGGGTACAGTGGATTTTGACGAAATAAAGAAGCGTCTTAAGCAGGTTTGGTCAGATTTTGACCCAGAAAAAGAATTTATGACAGGTGTGCAAATATTAAAAGACATTTTCAAATGATGAGGTGCTGTATGAGTTATGACTTGTATGTAGAACTCGGTGGCAATACACAGAAAGAAATTGACGCGCTTGTCAGCGGTAATCATCAAGGCGTAGAAGTTTCCGATATTTTCGAGCGCATCCGCTTGCTCACCGCAGTTGCTGCCCGGAATGAGAACGTAAAAGATTATGCTGTCAGCGGTGACCGCAAGCAAGGTGGCGGTTATAAAAGTCTGGTTCACGACGCCCAACCCACAAATACACCTTACGCCAAATATCTGATAGGTCCTGCACTTAACCAGTTTCAGGGTTTGCGTCTGATACCAATTGTTCCCGATTTACAAGATCTTCCCCCCGGCTCCTGGTTCCTGCAATTCACCTTCACCCTCGCCAGACCCTGGATCAGCAAGGACGATGACCCCTTCTACGTGACTGAGAGCGTCAATCCGGTGCGCAAGGATAAGGTCTTCAAAGTTCCAACGATGTCGGCGGCGAGTTGGAAAGGGTTGCTGCGCTGGACGGCGATGCACACCCGCCTGGTGTTGCAAAAGGACAAACTTGCTGCTGACGAGTTTGCCAAGGAACGCTTTGTTCAGACCTTGCTCTTTGGCGATGAGAAAGGTGAAGAACCAGGGCAAACGAAAGATTTTGCCGCCTACCTCGATGCACTCAAGCCGGAAGCCCGTCAGGACTACGAGCGTCTCTTGCGCGACCATTACAAACTGAGTTCCGATGATCCTCTCCTCCATCATAGCGGTCGGCTGATGTTCTACCCCACATTCTTCAATCTGATCGACGTGGAGGTCATCAACCCGCACTCGCGCGAGACCAGAGCCGGTACTCACCCGATTTATCTTGAGTGCGTCCCTATTGGAGCAGAAGGTACTTTCAGTTTGCTCTACGTTCCCTTCGACCTGATCAGCAAAGACGAAGCCCAAACCAAAAAGCAGGCGTTAGAAGACCTGAAGTTGGTTGCCGAAGGGCTGCAAGCCATGTTCCTCACCTACGGCTTTTCTGCCAAGCGTACCAGTGGATATGGAGTGGCGGAAGAAACTGTCAGCAATGGCTTTGTTCAAATCCGCATTGAAGAAACGCAGTCACCGCCTTTGCCCGTGCCATCCGCTGCGACGCCGAACCTGCCCAAATATCTTCAAGCCCCCGGCAAACTGAAAGACGAATATCTCAACCCCGATGGTACCTTCCGCGAACGCAGTGACGCAGAGCTGAAAGGTATGAGTAAATCTGATCGTCAGGAATACGAGAAAGCCAGGAAGTGGTGGGAACGCGAGGGGAAGGCGTTGGCAAGCCAACCACCTGCTGAAGTTGAGCCTGAAAAACCTGAAACTCAAAAACCTACCTGGATGAAGCACGAGTTTGCCTCATTCGCTGAACTGAATGCGGTTGTGAAAGAATTACTCGAACAACAAACAGGTGCGCAATGAGCGATCAGACTTTCTCCAAGATCGCGGAAGAACTCACTGCTCTGTCCCCTGTGTTTGATGCCCTGCGCAACGGCCTGGGCGATAACCTGGTAGCGGTGGTGCTTTTTGGCTCCCAGGCTCGCGGCGAGGCAGACCCGCAAAGCGATTGGGATTTGCTGGTCATCGCTTGCAACCTGCCGCCTAAAGCCCTGGCGCGTCATTTTTATCTCAAGAGCATGCTCCCAGCAGACTGGCGAGCGCGCATCAGCCTCCTGGCCAAAACGCCGCAAGAGTTCGAATCGCGCCTTCCGCCACTCTATCTGGATATTGCCCTGGATGGTATTGTCCTGTTTGACCGTGAGGAATACATCACCCGACGCCTGGAATGGATACGCCAGCAAATCCAACGTCACCACCTGCAACGTCTCCGATTTGACCGCGACCTGATGTGGTATGGGCCATCCCCCATTTCAGCGCCTGGCTGGGAGGGATTCGCATGAGCAACTCCGAATCACGCTATCGGTTACGCCTTGCCAGGGGCTTCCTCGAAGAGGCCCGTCAGGATGTATCGCTGGGTCGCTGGCGCTCGGCTCTGGATAACAGTCAACTGGCGGTGGAACATGCTGCAAAGGCCGTGTTGGCTCTGCTCGGGCCGGTCGGACGCACCCACAACCCGGCTGTCCATCTGCGGGAGGCGCTGGCAAAGGGCCGCTTTGGTCCGGCACAGGCGCCTGCTGTGCAGGCGCTCACAGAAAAAGCCGAGTTGCTCGGTCCCGATGTCCACATCCAAACCGATTACGGCGATGAGGTCGGCGGCCTGACGCCGTGGGAACTTTTCGATGAGAACGACGCTCGCCAGGCGCTCGCCCTGGCTGAAGAGGCCGTTACCCTAGCGATGCAAATCATCCAGGAAGGTGAATCATGATGAGCCTTAAAGTTTTGAAGGACAACCGCGACGCCCTGCTCCTGGCGGAGGTAGCGGCGTTGCTGCATGATTGGCAAAAGTGTATTGACATGGCGGTGGCCTCGCAATGGTCCGAAAATCCGCTTCTGGCTGCAACGCCCAAATGCACTGAATGGAAAAATCGCCGTTCGCAATTAAAACCAAAAGAATTTGCTCAGGCCCTTTCATCTATCCGCTTACAGCTTGCTTCATGTCCGTCAATTGATCTGAAGACTTTGTGTGAAGAGGGAAGAAACCCTTCGTCTGCAAAAAGCCATTCCAATCCGCTGGTTTCTCTCTTAGGGGCGTGTCATGACCAGGCGCACGTAGATAAAGAATTGGGCGAAAACAAACAAATCAAGGAAGCCTGTGACTGGATCAGCACAGCCTTCGGCTTTGAGGATGTACAGCCAGATAAGCTGCTTCAACCACTACTACTTAAAGTTCGGCCTTTGCTGAGTCAGATCTCCTACTCTAATGGGACAAATCTATTATCGAAAATTAGAGAAGTGTTCTCGAATGCTTGGGGAGACACTCGACGTCCTATCAACGAAGTCACTTTGTGGGATTGGGGATATGCTGTATCGGCATTGTACAAATCGGTGCTTGCAGCCAAACTAATTCAGGCAGGTACCTCCCGCTGGCGCCTCCTGCGCATCAACTTCGATGTGCTCGCCCTCTACGCCAAAGCGATTAAAGTCGCCGACCTGCTCGGCTATCAGAACGTCGTGGATAAAGCCTGTGAAACGGTCAAGCAACTCGTTGAGGAAGAATACCCCCTCAGCAACGAAATCTACCGTGATAGCACCGGCATCTACTTCACCTTCCCTGATCTTGATTTGCCTGCCGACCTGGCACAGGAGATTCGCCATCGCGTGGAAAGCGTGGAGATGGAACTCGCCCCGCGCATCGCTGTGACGGTGGGGGATGGAACCACTGCCACCGACCAACTCAAGAGCATTTTGGGCAAAGCGCGCAAGGAAGCCCTGGAGACGTTGGCGCAGCCTTTCGATAGTCAACAGTTGAGTGCCTGCTGGCAGCAGCAGTGGACAGTAGTGGGAACAGGACAATGGGAAGTCTGTTCGGTCTGCCGCCTGCGCCCAATGGGGGAGGGCAAAGAGGCATGCCAGACCTGCCTGCAACGGCGCGTGTCACGTATCAAAACCTGGGAGAGCGATCCTGGGCAAACGATCTGGATAGACGAGATCGCCGACCACAACGACCGCGTGGCGCTTATTGTGGGCCGCTTTGGGCTGGATGACTGGCTCTCCGGCGATCTGGTGCAGACGATGCTGGTCAGAGCCGATCCAACAACGAACACCTTTACTCCCAAGAACCCCTCTCCTGCCCGCCTGCGCCGCGTGTGGGAGACCTGCCAGCGTTTCTGGACGGAGACGGTGGAAAGGGAAATCCTTGCCAGACATCATAGCCATGGCGCACAGAATCCCGGCCTGCGCTGTGCGCGACTGCTGCTGACGCCGGACAAGACGAATGGCTGGCGGGAAGACGTGCCGTATGATGGTGTGGTGAATGGTGGGGCGATTAGTTTACTGTGGCGTAAGGATGTCCAACAGTTTATCACCATCAGCAATCTGGAACTGGCAGGCGATATTCAGCCGGGTCAAACCATCGTTGTCAGCGAACCGGATAGACCTCAACAAATCTCTTTCGTTGTTCAGAGTAAAGCACAGGCGACTGGAAAGTACACCCCCTACCTGCGACTCCTGGCTTCTCCCGACCAGTTTCTGGCTCTCGTCCCTGCTGCGGCAGCGCTGGAGATTGCAAAAAACATTCGTCAGGAGTACCAGAAACAATTCGGTAAAGTTCAGAACCGCCTGCCCCTCTTTCTTGGCCTGGTCTTCTTCCAGCGCAAGACGCCGCTGCTGGCAGTGATGGATACTGCGCGGCGGATGTTGGCTAGGGAATTTGCGAATGGCGAATGGCGGATAACGGATGCGCCGCAAAATAACGGGAAGATGGTTACCTTGAGTTTGGAGCAAGCGGGACAATGTATCACCCTCCAGGTGCAGCTTGTGATGGGGGATGGAACCACCGAAGATGTCTGGTATCCCTACTTCGAGTTGGTCGGACAGCCGGCGACGCATCATACCTACCGCTTTGAACGCAACGGCGCGTGGTGGGTTCATGTCAAGACGTTGCAGAAAGGCGAGACGGTGCGCGTCACCCCCTCCCGCTTTACGTACCTCTTCCTGGAAAACACCGCTCGCCGTTTCCGTTTTGACCCTGAACGCGACGTGATGCTGCTGGACGAACTTCCCCGACTGATGAAAATGTGGGATGACCTGAAGGGAAGTGGTATCACCGATACTGGCCTGCGCAATGTGCAGGCGTTGCTGGAACGCAAGGGCGAGACCTGGGGTAGGGGTGAAGAGTTTGAGCATCTGGCCTGCACAACGCTCAAAGAAGCCGGTTTATTTGAGCGAAAGGATCAGAATGGCAATCCGCTGTCTGATGTCGTCACACCGCAAGATGTGGTCAGCGGACGCTTTGCCCGCTGCCTGGAGCTTCACCTGTACATCCTCAGACTGAAGATCAAGGAGTCGTAAGATGGCGTATCAACCGGATGTACTCAAATGCTATGCCCTCGCGCTTGACCCGATCCACGTTGGGACAGGCGGAATGCGTCTGGGGCGCGTCGACCTCTCCATCGTGCGCGAGCCGGGCACCAATCTGCCCAAGATTCCTGGCACCAGTCTTGCCGGCGCCGCGCGCGCCTATGCCGCTATGCAGGTCAACGGCAAGTTTCCTGGATGTGCTGGCCAGGGCGGCCACTGCGGCCTGCATGACTGCTCCATCTGCGTTACCTTCGGTTTCGCTAAAGGGAGCGGGGCCAGTTTCCAGGGCCTGGCGCAGTTCTCGGATGCGCGGTTGATCTTCTTCCCTGTCCATTCTCTGGCTGGGCCGGTCTGGATCACCTGTCCAGAGATGCTCAAAGCGCTAGAAATCACTGAAGCCGAGCCGTCGGATGAGCAGGTGCGCGTCGCTGGCGGCGTCAAACACAGCGGCAAACTTAACCTGGGCTGGTTGATGCTTGAGGTGGAAGGGAACGCTTTTTCCTTAGACGGCAAACTGAGCGCTATTCCAGACGACATCAAAAATCGCGCCGTACTCGTTTCCAACAAGATGTTCGGCCACATCGTCAACGACAACCTGGAGGTGCGAACTTCGGTGAGCATTGACCCGCGGACTGGCGCGGCTGCAGAAGGGGCGCTCTTTACCTATGAAGCTCTGCCTCGCGCCTGTGTACTGTATTTTGACGCGGTGATCAGTGACCCGAAGTTTTATCAGATCAACGGCCAGCAACCACTCAACACTGGTGGTAAACAACAGGTGATTGATACTGTTCGGAAGGGTCTCACTCTTTTCGAATTCCTCGGTGTGGGTGGCATGAACACCCGCGGCATGGGGCGGCTGCGGGTGCTGAATATCAGCGCAGGAGGTACGCCATGAGCGGGCAGAACCTGGATCAACTTTGCGCCCAGTTTGGCTGGAAGATCGCCGATGAAGTTCACAAAGCGATTGACAAGAATGCCGAAAACCACATCACCAAATCGCTGGGCATCTTGCAGGAGGATGGCGTCTACGCCTTTTTCCTGTATCAGGCTTCTCGAGGGCAGCGAGAAAAGCCAGGCGCCGACAGGTTGCAATATCAAGCTAAAGAACTTCTGAAGCAGGCTGGTATCTATGGATTTGCGAATACCAGCGATCCTCTGGCGACTGTGCGTGACCACCTGGCAGGCGATCTTGATCAACTTCTCCTTGCCAAGCGCCTGCTGGAACAGGCCCTGATCTACGCTCGCTACCACGCCAAGGCTCTGGAGGGATGAGATGTCCTGGCAGAAGTTTCGTGTTATCTACGAACTCCACAGCCCATTGCATATTGGCTACCATAAGGTGGGCAACGTGCAACGTACCCGCTACTACATTCCCGCACGTAACCTCTGGGGTGCGGTGACCGAAGCCTTGACGCGCCGGGGCTTTTCAACCAAAGGTGTTTCGTCAGGCAACTATCAGCAGGTCGGTGAATGGGTTAAGACCCATTGCGCCTTTGGCTACTGGTTTGTCTATGAGAAATCACAAAAGAACTCACAAAAGAACTCACAAAAGAACTCACAAGAAAACTCACAACTTCTGACACCCTGCTATTGTGGAGATGGTCTAAAATACGGCAATTTGAGTGTCACTGAGTTTGAACGCCGTTACCTAGACTCCCACGTCACTACTGCGTTAGACTCGAAGACGAATTCAGCCCAACATGGAAGTCTGCATGAAGTCGAATTCATCGCACCGTATAGCCGACAAAATGGTGCACGAACACAGGTAAGCGGTCTGGTATTCCTGGACGATGAAGCGAAAAAGATACTGAATTGGGAATACTGGTTGAGCAATCTCCAGGTCGGCGGAGAGCGACGCTATGGCTTTGGGACGCTTCGATTGGTAGACATGAAGTTGGAAGGTGATCCGATCACATGCACACGTCCATGTCAATCCGTTTCCAAAAATACTTCCTTCCTGGCCCATGTCAGTGTGACAACAAAGGTCCAGATACGTGGGCAGATCGAGCCGCTGGTTGGTCGAGTGACATCTCAAAGTCACGCTTTTGGGTCGAGTTTGACGTCGGCCATCTTTTGCTGGACTCCTGGATCGATACCAATGGATGACGTACAAGTTCAGTTTGAGCAAGAAGGCTATTGGCGTGTTATTTGATCAATCCAAAAACGCACTGTAATGTGGGAGGTAACGAAAAACCATGCCGAACGGACAATCTTCTCCAAACGTTGGGCAGATCGCCGATCTGTTGGCTGGTTATGATTTCATCGAATTCGCTCTCCTCTCCTTGCATCTCAAACCCCCCAGACGATTCTGATCTGCATACCACAAACCGATCAGGTCAGACAGCGCATTGAGTCAGTTATTGGCCAGTGTCGTTCAATCAGTTGTGATGCCTACGATATTGAGAGTCTGGTCAAGGCACTTGATGAAGAGCTGGCAAATCAGCAGGGCACTGACCTTATTTTTAACCTTACTGGCGGCACCAAAGCGATGGTACTGGCGACAAATCAGGTAGCAATGAAGCGTGGTGCACCGGTTGTTTATCTCGAGAGTGAGCGCACCCAGAACGTCCTCCTCTACGAGTACCGTTACGATAACCAGCAAACGTTGCGTTTGCAAGGAAAGACTACATTACCAAAACTCATTAACATTAAACAATTTCTTGATGCCCACATCGGCAAGGGGCAATGGCAGGAGGCAGGTCCCTCGAAAGATATTGGCGGTGCCTTTGAACAGACGGTTGCCGATGCGATACGGGCCAGACTGTCGCAGGCTGAGGTAAAACAAGGGATCAAGTTCCTGGGAAGTAATGGGCGACCACAGGTAGATCTGGATATTGTTGTGCGCTGTGGTAATCAATTTGCCCGTATTGAGTGCAAATCACAAGGAAAGACAACCACGCTGGACGCGGCGAAGCAATTGAACCTGGTGAGCGAGCTGCTCGGCGTGTATACGCGAAAGTTCATCGCTCTGAGTAACGAACCGAATCCTGACCATCAGGCGGTTTATGGAGCAACGCGCACGCAGGTGATAGTGTTGAAGAGTTTTGATGGTCAGAACCTGTCTGCGAATGATCAGCAGCAATTGGCTGACACGATTGCGCAGACTATCGGATGCCAATAGACAAACCTAGGAGTGCGAGCTTCTGGTCCGTGTCTTGATATGACAGGGAATAGTATTTTGAACCACCCTGAGAGTGTGAGCCTCTAGCCCGCATCTCCCCTTGCAAGCAGAGGATGGGATTAGAAACCGCTCCTACTACTTATTAGTCCGTAAACTAAGTTCTCTTGCATTCCGAGGTGATATCGGATAGACTGGTGGTATGAAAAAAGATCACCTGACTCTGACAGAGAACGACCGCACCACGCTTGAAGGACTGCTTGCCAAA
>Ga0272446_1000029_pt1 | contig 168970 bp, 151 predicted proteins | sample YNPCB0061_FD_194587 | JGI IMG/M metagenome (GOLD analysis project Ga0272446, IMG submission 194587) | Hot spring microbial mat communities from Yellowstone National Park, WY, United States - YNP-CB-006-1 | ecosystem: Environmental > Aquatic > Thermal springs > Hot (42-90C) > Sediment | place... | reverse complement strand
TTGATATTTTTGAAATTTGGTTCAAAACTCTTAATAGTTTTCAGATCCTTCAACGCATTGTCGAAATCCTGTAGTTGGATATTCACGTTTGCGCGTAAATAAAGTAACTCTAATTTGAGTTCTTCGGGTAGAGGTGTGTGTTTTAAGCCGATATTAAGGTCAGTTAAGGCATCGTCTAGTTTTTCGTTATTAAAGTTAATTATAGCCGCGTTCAAACACGACTGGGGACCTACAGTGGGGTCAGGACGGAGGTGGGTAAAAATTTTTAAGGCATTTTCATTATGGCCTAAATTGTAGTAGGACTCCCCAAGTTCAAATAGGACGGGCTTGTCAGAGGGGTCGCGTTCAACCGCAGATTTGAGATAACGCACCGCCTCCTTACGATGACCTAAACGACGAAGGCACATTCCAAGATATCGAAAACTCAAAGAATGGTCGGGATTGATTTTTAGGGCTTCTTTGAAATAGTTCAAGGCTTTTTCATACGCCTTTCGCTCAAATTCTATTACGCCGAGATAATAATTTGCCTCGGCACTCTCATCTTTTATGGTTTTTGCGATGATTAGGGATTTGATGGCCTCATCATAGGCCCCAATTTTGGCGCAACTCAGCCCGTGCCGAAGGGTAATTGTGTACTCATCAAGATCCGAGGCGCTGGTGATCAAGCCCATGAGCATTTTATAGCTTCGGGCGGCTTTTTCAAAATCATTTTCAGAAAAATACAAGTCAGCAAGGGTTAACAGGGCAGATTTGTCCTTAGGGTTGACCGCAAGTTTTTTATTAGCTTCTTTTAAAATTTTTTCTTTACTCTTGGAATAAATCACTCTCTCTTTTTTTTTTGTTGACGAAAAAAATAGCCGATAATAGAGCAAAGCGGTGATTCCAACAACAGCCAAAACGATCACTGCAATGGTAATGTATTCCATTGCTTTTAGTATGGTGAGAGAGAAACTGAGTGTCAAGAAAATATGATTGACAAATTAAGTTGCTGAATTTAAGTTGATATGAGGGATATTCATTTTGAATAAGTCATTCATCGGTATCAAGCTTGGTGACGGTTCTTTTTTACCCATTTTGCAAGCGGGAAAAAGAGCTAAGAAAAGACTCGTGGTGACAACATCCCACACGGATCAGTCAAAAGCGCTCATCGAATTTTTTAAGGGTCTTGGAGAGTCCATGGAATCTCCAACTCATCTAGCCAATCTTGAAATTAAGGACCTTTCGTCACGGTTTCATGATGTTGAGTTAGTTTTGGATCTTGACGAAAATGATCATTTGAGCGTCACGGCAAATGTTGTTGGAAGTCCCCAAAAGCAACAAATTCAAATTGACACCTCAAATCAAGCTCAAACTGAGCTTAGTCACCCTTCGAGAGGATCGAGCGTTTCGCAAAAATCCAACATTGAAGATAACTTAGACACAAGTCTTGATTTTGATTTAGAAAATGATGATTTAGGATTGGTAGAAGATGCTTCAACCTCTGACATTGATAGTGATGTGTTCTCCCAATCAGCTGCTTCTTCTATTCCAAGTAACGATTTTGGAATGAACGAAGACGATGAAAAAATTGAATTTAACTCGGATACCTTTCAATCTGAAGATCAATTCAAAGATGATTTGTCATTGGATGAAGATTTCAACCTTGATGATGGCCTCGAGGCTCAGAATACCAACGATCAAGAATTTGGTACCAGTTTGGAAGATCCTTTGGATGATAATTCTACCAATTTTAACGATGAATTTGGTACTTCGGAGGATTTGCAGTCCGACACACCCTTGTCTGACAGCGCATTGAAAGATATCGATTCTGAGCAAGACGTCAATGAACTCAAACTTGATGATCTTGATTTTGGAGATGATTCTGGTGCCAATGATTCAATGGAAAATTTTGGCGACGACTCCGAGCAAGATTCTTTATACCAAAACAAATCAAAAGCAAAAACTGCTAAGGTAATTGATGATTTTTCACTTGACGATCAAGACCTTGAACTTGATTCAGATTTAGGTTCTAGCGATTCTGATATTGGATCGAGTGGCACAGAGCAACTTGATGACTTTAATTTTGATTCGGTTAATCAAAACGATCAGTTTGACCAAAATTTCACCATGGAAGATCTGAGTGAAACCGATTTAGACCGTGATCTTCAAGATCCCGGTTTTGACAAAATTTCTGATTCTGAGGACGAATTCAATTTATCACAAGAAGACACTGGGAATACTTCTGCGATTGCCGACGAAGCCCCTCCCACGAATAAGAACTTTGACTTCAAGAAAGGAAGGGCTGACAAAGCAGATTCACCTCAACAGAGAACGGCAAAACAGGAAGTCAAGAAAGAGGCAAAAAAAGAATCTAAAAAAGAAACAAAAAAACCTGAATCAAAACCACGCGCTGAGCAACAATCCTCTAAATCAAAATCTGATAAACCCGATCATTTTGCCTTAATTTTAGGACTCATCATCTTTGTTCCCCTTGCTTTGATGTTGATCATCCTGGTTGTTCTGAATATGGTTAAGCCAGTGTTAAGGCTTCCCTTGAGTCAACAAGAACCAGATCAAAAAGTAATTATTGAAATTGCTTCTTCTCAACTTAATAAACATACTTCAAATGAATTTTTTTTACATTCAAAGCTGGACTAGCTACGTCCTCCCCCTTATTTTGAGTTTTGCTCAACCGGGATTCACCTACGGAGAGCAAAATTATGCATCTCAGCTCTCGTTGTTTTGGGATCAAAAAAAACCTCTTTTTCAAACTGTTTTAGCGAAACTCCCCGTTATCCATTTACCACCACAAATACTGGGAAACGGGGTCTCTTTTTACCTGGGGCTTTCCTTACTAAAAGAAAATAATGAAAAAGCAGGGCTTTTGTTTTTTGAAAATTCGATGATCAATGATCCCACACCATGGGGTGAAGAGTCCTATCAACAAGGAACTAACTTGCTCATTAAAAACAAGGAGTGGGATACACTTCTCAAGTGGAGTCAGCAAAGACTTTCATTACGTCCGGAAGACCCGTTGGCGGGTTGGCATCAAATTTATGCCTTGTTTGAATTGGGACGCTTTGAAGAGGCTAAAACTTTTTTACCTTATCGATTTCAAAATCAAATTCCCAATAAGGACCGTTCTCTTCTTCAAACCATAACGAGTTTAATCTTACTTGAATCAACCCCCCAGTCATTGAATTCTCTAAAAAACATCATTTGGGATAACGAAGCGGGAGAAGTTCATTTCCGCATTCATCAATTTCTTGACCAAAAACAACTCTGGCGATATCTCGACTCCCTCACTGCCGCAGTTTTGCGTCTGCGTTCGGAGCTTGTTTCAGGGAGGAATGGCCAGGCTTATCAAGCCATACGCCCCTTTCTGACAAATCAGCAACTTTATCGCTACGCCGGAATATGGAATGATCTGGTCAGAGTCTTTAGTAGGGCGGGGCGTGGTCAAGAGGGAAATACCCTTCTTACTCCAAAAGTAAAAAACTTAACGGGGAACTTAGGAGTGACAGCTTGGGCAGCTCTGGGAAGACTTCGAGACAATCTTGGTCAAAATGCCCCCGCTCGTGATGCTTTCTTAAGCGCTGCCCGACTCATCACTGATCCTGAAATGATAGATTCCCAAATCCAACAGGCTGCTCGGAGCGCCTTCCAAATTGGATTTAAGCAGGGGCTTGATGTACTTTCCCAAGCATCATGGGCTCGGCCAGGACTTTATTCCTCCCTTCTTCAACGGCAAATTGCTGAGTCCTTGCAAAAAAAGCAATTTCAGAACTTGGTGGATCTATACGCCCTTTACGGGCCACGATTGCTTGCCTTTGATCGTTTGAATTTAGAATGGATCCTGGTCCGTCTGTATCGGCACAAATTCATCCAATGGAGCGACCGACGTTTAGGCCGTAGCCCGCAACAAATGCTGGAAGGAATTGCCCGGTTTGGAGGTACTTCCTATCCTGTGCTGATGGCACGGTTCACCCTTGGTTTACCCCTTCTTGAAATAAATCAAGAAAGCTATTGGCCCCAATCCAACATCCCAAAAGATCCCTTTTTGTGGGGATTTTTAAGCTTTGGATTAGCAGAATTTGCCACTCAACGATTCAACACCAATGTTGCCAATCTTGATTGGAACTTTGCTGAGAAGTTGCTCAACCTTTTGCTGGAACAAAAGCAGTATCTCCTTAGCATTCGTCTTATCACGAGGCTTTCAGCTCGAACAGATTGGAGAAGGGGTTATCGTGAATGGACCATCCTCTATCCGCTTGCTTATTGGGATGAAATTCAAAAAGTGGCTCAAAAAGAGGGCTTAGATCCCTTGCTCTTTCTTTCCTTGGTTAGGGAAGAGAGTCTCTTTGACCCGAATATCCACTCACCCGTTGGAGCCACAGGTCTAAGTCAACTCATGCCCGCTACGTTTCGGGAGCAGAGTCGGCGGATGGGATTGGTTAATCCCGATATTTATGACCCCTTCACCAACCTGAGCATTGGAGGAAATTATTTATCAATGCGTTTAAGGAGCTTGTTACATCCTTCCAAGGCTCTCATGGCTTACAATGCGGGAACTCACCGTGTTTCCACTTGGAACCAGTTTTTAGACCAATTCCCCGATGAATTGATGATCGAAACAATTCCTTTTTTTGAAACTCGAAATTATGTTAAAAAAATTATTTCTTCTCGAATGATTTATGCGAGCCTTTACCAATTGGGTGAGCTTGAGGAGGCGGTGAAAAGCATTTATCCCCAATTTAGCCCCTAGTTAAATTAGCCGATAAAAACAGGGGGGTACCATGCTTTTACACCAAAAACTTCAACAAATCCTAGCCAAGACTAGCACAGTAACAAAGATCTTAGTTGCCCTTGCTTTTTTACTTGTCCTTGCTCTTGTCGTTCATTATTCATCCTTGGGACAGGTTCCCCTGTTTTCCCTTCTTGTTCTTCTAGGATTTCACTTAGATGAATTGTTTTCTTTTGCCTCTTTACTTCTTTCCGCCTATGTCTTGGGGATGGCCTTCCTCAATCACAATAAAGAAGTAGGCTGGTTCCACCTCATGGCAATTCAGTTGTTCTGGCCCCCATTTTTTACCCTTGCGACCCTTTTCCATTTGTTAAAAAATCGCAGTTTTGGTTTGACTGAGCGATTAGAAGGAATTTTTAGCCGTCCCGGAGCCTTATTTTTAGTTTCCTTCATCTTTTTCATTGAAGTCTTCATTCTTTTAGCTTTAGCTTTCTACTATAGGCAAAAACTTTTTTCGAGTATTCTGACGAAGACAGAGATTCAAGAAGAGGTGGAGTCTTCTTCACTCAACAGAGAGGATTCCCAAAAGGTAGAACAAAAAAGCGCACATTTTGATGAAGCGCGAACGGAAAGCGAGGAACTACTTACGATAGATGATGATATTCGTCATGATCCCTTCTTTGATGATGAAAACGAGAAATTGGATGATGAAAACGAGAAATATGAGTTAGGGGACGATGATGATACCGAAATTAACACACCTTTAGAACAACCGTTGCCTTTAACGGAGGCTCATGATTCGAGCACAGTCCTCAATTGGGATCGCATGAGGGGGAATTCTCAAAAAAAACAGCAGAACTCATTTTTGGATGAGGAAGACCCAATTACCCAGGAATTTGAAACCATTTTTTCAGAGCAAAAACATCTCAGCCCTGAAGAGCCAACCCGCCGAGTGATGCTTCCAACACAAAGTCAAAGAGAAGACTACCGCAACTACAACCTAGAGGCAGCCCATCTTTTGAAAAAACACAGTTCTCATCAAACCTTGGTTAAGGATGAGACCATTGAACATAACAGCCTCGTACTTGAAGAGACCCTTAGAGAATTCAACATTGAGGCCCGGGTGGTAGGGATTAAGAAGGGGCCCGTGGTAACCCTTTATGAAATTTCCCCTGCTCCGGGTGTCAAGCTTTCACGAATCGTTGCCTTGGCGGACAATATCGCCTTAGTTTTAGCGTGCGGATCAGTTCGCATTGTTGCTCCTATTCCGGGTAAAAATGCTGTTGGGGTCGAGGTACCCAATCCTAGGCGCCAAATTGTAGGTTTTGATGAACTGGTGCAGAGTCAAGATTTCATTCAATCCAACGATGAACTTCCTATCGCCCTTGGCAAAGACATTTCGGGAGATCTACAAATCGTTGATTTAGCCAAAACCCCTCACCTTTTAATTGCGGGTGCGACGGGAAGCGGAAAATCGGTGATGGTCAATAGCTTGATTTCGAGTCTTTTGTTCAAAAAGTCACCTAACGAGGTTCGCCTCTTATTGGTTGACCCCAAAATTGTGGAATTAAAATTTTTCAATGATATTCCGCACTTGTTAACCCCGGTCATCACAGAACCAAAGCGTGCTCTTTTGGCGGCACAATGGTGCTTATCAGAAATGGAGCGGCGCTACACCTTGCTCGATATGCTTGGCGTGCGCGACATCAAGGGCTTTAACACCAAGGTAATCAAGAAAAAAATTGATACTCCCACGCTCCCCTACATTGTGTTCATCATTGATGAATTTGCCGACTTAATGGCCACCTCTGGAAAGGACCTTGAGGGAATCATCGCTCGTTTGGCTGCCATGAGCCGAGCCGTGGGCATCCACCTGGTTCTTGCTACCCAACGGCCGAGCATTGACGTCATCACAGGGCTAATCAAGGCCAATTTTCCCAGTCGAATCGCCTTCATGGTTGCCAGTAAAACGGACAGTCGCATCATCTTAGATCAAACTGGAGCTGAAAATCTTCTCGGTAAAGGAGACATGCTTTTTTCAAGTGCGTGGGAGCCCTTCCCCAAACGCATTCAAGCTGCCTATCTTTCAGAGGAAGAGGTGGAAAACATCGTTCGTGAGGTTAAAAAGCTGGGAAAGCCAAATTACATCACCGATGAAATTTTCATCGAAGAGGATGATGTTTTGGAGAGTACCGAGAGTGCCCTCGACGATCCTCTTTGGAAAAAAGCAGTTGAGATTGTAACCTCTTCGCGCAAAGCTAGCGCGAGTTATTTACAACGTCGCATGAGCATTGGCTACAATCGTGCCGCCCGCCTGATTGAGGAAATGGAACGACAAGGAATCGTAGGACCCCAGAATGGCTCAAAGCCTCGGGAAATCATCGCTTCTTTGGCTTCCCTAAACGCCGGTAGCTCGGGGTATGATGGCTAGCTTTATCGTGTTTGACCAGGCCCTGCATTTTTCGAATGATAAACTCGGCTTCGCGGAAGGGAACGGTCACATAAGTATGCTGAGCAAAAACTTGTACGTCGGAAATTTTGTGGTCACGAGTTCCCGCTCGTTCCTTGATAAGCTCTACAATTTTTCTTGGGGTGTAACCCTGGTCCTTCCCCAAAGCAATTTGAAGGCGGATGAGACCTCCGTCGCGCTGCTTTTGATTTGAGGTGTTGTAGCTAACCTCACTGATGGGACGATAGATGCTTGGATCAAGCAGCTCTCCGTACGCAGAAGCAAGCACAACCGCGAGCAGTTTTTCGTCGTTATTGAAGTAAGCTTTTAGTTCTTCCCCCAGTTCCAAAATTGGTTTTGGAATACTCTCCTGAAGTTTCTCTTGAAATTCATTGATGAGTTTTTGTTTTTTGATCTTAATGATGGTTTCAATGTTGGGAATGTTTTGCCGAATCAACTCTTGTTTTGAATCCTTCTGCAAAAAACGAAAACGTCTAAATTCCGATGGAGTGATCAAGGTGATGGCTGTGCCGGTTTTGCCGGCACGTCCGGTTCGTCCAATTCGATGAATATAACTTTCACTGTCTTGAGGCAGGTGAAAGTTGATCACGTGACTAAGGTCTTGAATGTCAATTCCACGCGCGGCAACATCGGTTGCAACCAAGATGGTGATGCGACGCTCCCGAAATTTTTTTAGAACCAGTTCGCGCTGGCTTTGGCTCAAATCACCGTGAAGGCAATCAGCCTCGTAACCGCGCTGAATCAGCTTTTGGGTGAGGGCATCCACTTCAACCTTGGTTCGACAAAACACGATGGCATAAAACTCTTCGGAAGAATCAGCGATTCGACACAGGGCCTCAAACTTGTCTTTGTCTTCCACCTCATAATAAATTTGTGCCGTGCTCGTGGGTTGATCCACCAGGGTAGGAACACGAATCAACTCGGGGTTGTTCATGAATTTTTTAGCCACATCCATAATGGCTTTGGGCATGGTTGCTGAAAACAAGAGAATTCGGCGATTTTTTGGTGTCATGTTGATGATTTTTTCCACGTCTTCCAAAAAGCCCAGGTTGAGCATTTCATCGGCTTCGTCTAAAACTAGATAGCCAACATTGGTTAAATTCAGTTTGCCTTTTTCAATCAAGTCGAGGATGCGCCCAGGTGTGCCCACCACGATTTGAACACCTTGCTTTAAGCGTCGAAGTTGCTCGGTGTAACTTTGACCACCATAGATTAAAGCAAACTTGAGGTGGGTATCAACAGCAAAACTCACCAGCTCTTCATAAACTTGAAGAGCCAGTTCGCGGGTTGGCGTTAGGATTAAGGCCCTTCCCAACTCGTTTGAATCTTTGAGTAGGTGAACCAAGGGCAGGCCAAACGCAGCGGTTTTGCCCGTTCCGGTTTGAGCCTGAGCAACGATGTCTTTTTCGTGTTTGAGAAAGAGTGGAATGACGAGTTGTTGAATAGGAGTTGGTTCTTCAAAACCTTTTTTCTTAATAGCGGTGAGGACTGTCTCATTCAGCCCTAATTGTTCGAAGTCTGATATCACGTCAAAAGGATAACTATTTAAGGCCATTTATTCTAGCATTGTGAAACTTTCTCTTGAAATGAGTTGCTTTTTATTTATGATTGCAGCCATGGAAGATACCTGCTCATGCGCTAAACCCAAGGAACTCTGTGTTTGCGGCCCTGATCTTTCTTTTGAGAACAAGCACTTTGTGTACATCCTGCAGCATCCTCAAGAACCTGATGAATTGTTGGGAACGGCGGTTTTGGTTCAAAAAATGTTGAAGAATTCCAAGTTAAAGACTACGCTTTCGGTTGCGAACCTCAAACACGAGCTTGGCTCCCACGTCGTGTATTCCCGTTGGCTGGTGCTTTACCTTGGAAGCAAATACAAACTAAGAGAGCTTAAATCGCAGTCAAACCCCAAAATGTTGCACGTGTTCAACAAAAAGGGTGAGGAGCTTGACCTTAATCCGAACGAAGTGGATGGAATTATTGTTCTTGATGGTACCTGGCCTCAAACCAAGTCGTTGTGGTGGCGTAATCCCTGGCTTTTGAAATGCTATCGTGCCGTAATCCTCCCACCGAGACCCTCCCTTTACGGGCAGCTTCGTCGAGAGCCACGGAAGGAGAGCTTAAGCACCATCGAGGCCGTTGCCTACGCACTCTTGGAGCTGGGTGAAGACTCCCGAATTGCTCAAACCCTCCTCAATAAGTTCCAGGAACTCATCAACAAATTTAGGCAGTATCATAGCGCTGGAATTAAACCGGAAGCCCCACCGCAAGGTTGAAGAGACGTTTCCCAATATCTTTCCGAAACCAAGCCCCTTCAAAGTGAACCTCGGAGGCGCCTTGGTTGGCTCGGTTTTGTGCGTCTTCAAAGGTCTCCCCAAGACCCACCACACTGAAACAACGGCCGCCCGTAGTCAGGATTTCTCCGTTTTTTCCAAAGCGGGTTGCCGCATGGAATAGAACGAATTTCCCATTTCGGTTGATCGGAAGGTGTTGAACTACCAAGTTTTTTCGATAGTTGCTTGGATAACCCTCACTAGCCACCACCACACTGATGGAGATCGATGGGTCGATGTCGAGCCGCACCCTGTCAATTTGTCCAGTGACGATGGCTTCCGAAAAGTCGACAAAGTCGTTTCGAAGACGTGGTAAGAGCGCCTGGGTTTCGGGGTCTCCCAACCGAACGTTAAATTCGAGGACCTTAGGACCTCGGTCGGTGATCATCAAACCAATAAATAAGACGCCCTGGTAAACGAGGTTTTTGGCCTTTAGCCCCTGGAAGACGGGTTCAACCACCAAGTTGAGTACATCTTGCCATTCCTTGTCGCGAAGCAGGGGGATGGGACAAATAGAGCCCATACCTCCCGTATTCAAACCGCTGTCTCCCTCTTCAGCCTTTTTGTGGTCAGCGCAGGGAGGAAGAACAAGGTAATTTTTTCCGTCCATCACCACGAAAACGCTGGCTTCAAATCCCCTCAAGTACTCTTCGATAACGAGCTGGTCGTTTTCTAAAACCTTTTTTCCAAACTGCAAGGCCTCTTCGAGATTAGAGGTTTCCAACACCCCCTTGCCAGCTGCCAAACCGCTTTTTTTAAGTACCCACGGTGGGGGGAAATTTTGCAGAGCTTTTTTGAGTTCGTCGAACTTAGTAAGGGTTTGGGAATAAGCCGTGGGAATGTGAAATTCGCTCATAAACTGTTTTCCAAAGACCTTGGAAGATTCGAGTCTGGCTTGTGCCTTTCCAGGGCCTACCGTGGCAATCCCATTTGCCCGAAGTTCATCGGCCAAGCCCATGTCGAGGGGAGCTTCGGGGCCAATAAACACGAGTTCAGGTTTGAATTGTAGGATTTTTTCAACGGTTTGATGGATATCGTTGAGGTCACAATCAATACAATCAGCTAAATTACTAATTCCGGCGTTTCCTGGAAAACAGGCAAGGCCATTGATGCGATGACTTTTTGAAAATGCCCAGACTAAGGCGTGCTCACGTGCACCAGACCCAACCACGGCTACCTTCATGACGGTGACCTCCTGAGAGTTTGAATGTAATTTTTTATAATTCGAGGGTAATCCCGATGTTCCATGCGGTGAATTTTTTCCTCAATAGATTCTAGGGTGTCGTTCTTCAAGCGATGAAACATATTTTGAAAAAGAACGGGTCCAGTGTCTACTCCTTCGTCAACGAGGTGAATGGTGATACCAAAGATTTCATCCCCAGCTTCCCATGCCCGCTCGATGGCGTGGGTGCCTGGGTACCTGGGTAAAAGGCTGGGATGAATATTCATAATTCGATTTTTCCACTGACGAACAAAACGCGTGGGAAGAACCTTCATAAAACCTGCAAGTACGATGAACTCAATCGAGTAACGTTGGAGGATCTCATTAAGTTTTTCAGCAGCCTCCTCGCGAGATTGAGTGGGAAAAGGTAGGTGGTAGGCTGGAACGCCTCGTTTTTGTGCCTTTTCGAGCACCAGGGCATTGGCCTGATCCGTCACCAAGAGCTTAGGAAAGAGCTCAGATGTCTGAAAGTTCTCGCAGATCGCATCAAAGTTGGAGCCCCTGCCTGAGGCCAAAACAGCTAGGTTCATTCGACGAGCTCACCTATTTCAAAAAATTGCGTTCCTCTACTTTTTAGCGAAGCCAGAACGGGGTCTTTTTGCTCTTGATCAAGAACCAAAACCATCCCAATGCCCATGTTGAATACCCGAAACATCTCGTTTTTTTCTATCCCCGCTTTTTGAATTTCCTTAAAGATGTTAGGAACGGGCCAGGATTCTGATAGGGAAATTTTAACGTGTTGTGGGAGCACCCGGCTAAGATTTCCTACCAAACCTCCCCCGGTTATGTGGGCTGCCGCCAGAAAGCCAGGTAACTCAAAAAGGGGAACGATGTCTGAAACGTAGATCTTGGTGGGGGTCAAAAGTTCAGGCCAAAGTCCTGATTCAAAGGGCAACGCCTTTCGGGCAAGGCTAAGCCCGTTGGAGTGAATCCCTGAGCTGGCTAAACCAATCAGCACATCACCAGGTTTAATTCGTTCTTTTTGGGGGCGAACCTCGTGCGCCTTGGCCACACCCACGGCAAAACCGGCAAGGTCAAAGTCTTCCTCACCGTAAACATCAGGCATTTCGGCGGTTTCTCCTCCGGCCAACTGACACTGTGCCATTTCGCAACCCGCGATGACTCCTTGGATAAGATCTTCAAGAAGCTGATTCTTAATTTTACCCAGCGCGATGTAGTCTAAAAATTGTAGGGGGCGGGCGCCATTCACAATGAGGTCGTTCACGCACATGGCCACAAGGTCAATGCCAAGGGTGTCATATTTTTGTAAGGCGCGAGCCACCAGGAGCTTTGTGCCCACCCCATCGGTGGTACTAAAAATTACCGGGTTTGGATACTGAGTTAAGTCTAGGGCAAGGCCACCAGCAAAGCCCCCAATACTTTTTGATATGGCACTTGAGGGGTGTTGGGCAATGAATTGGGCAAAACGATCGCCTTTTTCGATGTTCACGCCAGCCTCATTATAAGTCGTTGGTTTTTTCATATGAGTTCCTTTTGGTTTTCGTCATCCAGCTTTTCGGGATAAGTTCCACTAAAACAGGCAAAGCAGTAGTGATGGGGTGTTTGTGTCACTTCCTTGAGTTTATTCAGTGGTAAAAAAAGGACCGAATCAGCACCAATCTCTTTGGCCAACTGATGGGCATCGAACTGATTCGAAATCAATTCTTTTCGGCTGGGCATGTCAATACCAAAAAAGCAGGGGTATTTGATTTCGGGTGAACTAAGCCGCAAGTGAATTTCTTTAGCGCCCGCTTCACGCAGGAGTTTGACAAGAATTTTGCTAGTTGTTCCACGAACTAGACTATCGTCAACCAGAACGATTCGCTTGCCCTCAATGACCTTTCGAATGGGATGAAGCTTCATGCGAACCATTAACTCGCGTTGCTCTTGTATTGGAAGGGTAAAACTTCGACCTGAAAAGTGGTTACGCGTTAATCCCAGTTCAAAAGGAATCTTTTTGGCTTCTGCGTAGCCCAATGCGGCCGTGTTGCCGCTATCGGGAACGGGCATCACGAGGTCGGCATCGATTGGATCAACTTCGGCGAGAGCTTGTCCGATCATTTTTCGAAAATGATAGACATTGCGATGAAAAACATCGCTGTCAGGGCGGGCAAAGTAAATCAATTCAAACACGCAATGAGACGGCTGTGGGGTAGCAAAACGTTTAGATTCGACCCCATTTTGGGAAAAGATCAACAACTCTCCGGGTTGGACTTCTCGTTCGGCTTCGAAACCAAGCATTGAAAAAGCACAGGTTTCTGAAGCAACAAGGTGAATTCCCTCTTTTTGACCGTAATACAATGGTCGAAAACCGTGGGGGTCCCTAATAACGTAAAGTTTTTCTTCAAATAACAGCACTAAAGAAAAGGCACCCTTTAAAATTTTTAGCACCTCGTAAAGAGCTTCTCCAAAATCTGCTGGTTTGACCCGTGATAGAAGGTGAACAATCACTTCGGTGTCACTGGTGGTTTGAAAAATCGCCCCTTCGTCGTAGAGCCGCTTTTTGATGTCGTGAATGTTGCTGATGTTCCCATTGTGCGCAACGGCAATTTCACCCCTGTTGCATCGGATGTGAATAGGTTGGGCGTTTACCGAGGCACTGCCGCCAGAGGTTGAGTACCGAGTGTGGCCAATCACACAAGTTGTGAGGGTTGTATCTGAGGGTAGTTGTTGTAAGACTTGAAAAACGAGACCTGCCCCTTTTTTAGTTTGAATTTGTTTGTTCCAAAAACTAACACCAGCTGCTTCTTGACCGCGATGTTGCAAGGCGTACAGACCGTAAAAAGCCATGGGCAAAAGCTTCTTTGGTTCAGGTGAAAATAAACCCAAAACACCACAGTAGTGACCCAAACCTTTCTGGTGACCCATCGTGCCATGAAAGTAGCGCATTCATGGCAATTAAGTCAAGTTGGTTCTTTATCTTTGAACTTAAGATAGGGCATAACGATGAAGTTTTTAAGAATTTGTAAGAGTTTGATGATGCTTTTATAGCCGTCTAAAAGTGCTTGTAGGGTCAATTTGTTTTTTTTGTCCCCAAATGAACGTATGTTAGAGATGAATTCAGGGGTAGGGCGCTTGAAGTCTTCAAGAATAAGTTTGATGTATTCTGCTAAATTAAAAAGGTACTTACTCTGTTCCACCAAAAAGTTCTCGATTCGTTTATTGATCAATTCGATGATTCGGTTGGCGGGAGCTTGGAAATTCGTTATTCCTGAACGCGTGATGATCTTATCTAGTTGAGTAATGGTGGCTCGTCCCTCACCAATGAGCTCGAGTTCTAACTCTAAAATTCGTTGGTTAATGTTTTTCACCAGCGAATATAAATTGCTGAGCTGTGCTCCCCAATTTTTATCAATGAAAATGCTATCTGTTAGAACCTTTTCAAATGCTCCTAAGATGGAACCATTAAGGTAATAAGCGATGAAGCTTTTGAAAACTGCCATGGGTTTCACAAGACTGAGTTGATTGAGAGATTTAGATACTAAAACCTGGTTTTTGTCTGACTGATAGTTATTGAGTTCTAATAAGGGTCGTTCTTGAAAAAGATCGTTTACTTCGTCTTCAAGTCCTGACTCAGTGACTTCGCTTGCAGCGCGGTCTCGATCACGTTCAAACCTCTCCGTAATTGTTGTGACATATTGCATCAAAAAGTCATGTTCAGTTTTTTCATAGGGCGGTTCGAAATAAGGATCATCTTGAAGGATTTTGATCAGAATTTCCATAATCTGCGGCTTAATAATTCCTTGTGTTAAAATCCTTACCTTTTGTAGAACTTTTTTGGCATTATTGATATTTTCTGTTGCTTTTTGAGGGCTAATGCGTTCAAGTAAGATGGCCAAGGCTGTTTCAAGAGCCTCGTCTAATTTTAAGGGACGATAGACGTAATAAATGTCTAGCAGGGTCACTAAAAGTTTTTCACTATCTGCTGGCTGCGGAGTTCCCGACCCATCGGGTTCTAAATTAAATACCGCATAAAAATCAGCCAAGGAGTGCTTAAACCACTCAGCAAGGTGATGGGCACGATCCATAGGGTTGAGAATTTCGGGAGCTGCCATTTTTTTGACATCATTGATGAGTGAATTGAATTGATGATTGATACTACTGAGTTCATCGGTCAGGGAGGTGGTGGCCATCAAATGGGTTTTGATTTGCTCATAGCTAAGTTTAATGCGCCTATTGGTAATATCTCCCTCAAGCAGGTTCTCTAAAAGAAAAAAGCGATAGAATTCTGCGGTTTTAGCGTCGGGGTGATTGATTGTTTTGGAAAAAAGGTCTTGGATGGGATTCAAAAATTTTTGAAGTTGAACAAATCCGTAAGCATAAGTAGGGAGGACTTTTTTCCCGGAACGTTGGTAAAAGTTAGGATGCTGCACTACAAGAATTTCTTCTAAGCGTCGGAGTTCTCTGCGTCGTTGGGCATCGGGGCTATTACCAAAAATGTTTCCAAAAAGATCCCCGATTATTTCTAAGAAATTAGACATAACAAGTTTATTTTAAGAAAAAATTGATAAAATTCCAGATTCCAAAATCAAATTTTACAATTGGATATTAAAAACTCTCAAACTGTTATCAAAGAGGATTGCTGATAATTCTTCCATTTCCATATTCCTAAGTCTAGCAATAAAAGCGACAATGGAAGGAAGATAACTGGGACGGTTTCTTTTACCTCGGAATTCAGCTGGAACGATGAATGGACTTTCAGTTTCAACGAGCATCCGTTCCAGGGGCATCTCAAAGGCCGTTTCTTGGATTCCCTTGGTATTTCGGTAGGTGATATTCCCGCTAAAACTAATATAGAGGTTAGGAAGTTCTAGGGCACGTTGCGCAAAATTCCAATCTTCAGAGTAGCAATGGAGAATGATACCTCGGTTAGTAACCTTTTCGCGCAGAATGGCTAGAAGATCTTCACTCGCGTTACGATTGTGGATCACAACCGGTTTGTTGAGCATTTCAGCTAACTCTAGCTGACGAATAAAAAGTTGGATTTGTGACTGTTTGCTTCCATATTTTTTGTCGTAATCCAAGCCCGTCTCGCCAATGGCAACGACACGTGGATAGGTGATCCCCTTCATCAAAAGGTCTTCCCAGTCTCTTCCTGGATTTGCTGTTTCCGATGGACTTACTCCAATTGCAAAGTAGACATTTGAGGCTGTTTTAAGATTCTCATAAGCGGTAAAAAAATCCCGAATATTGTTAGTAATTGAGAGAATTCCTAAGACATTTTCACGTTTGGCTTCCTGGGCAGCAACAAGCTGTTCAATGGGATCATCGTGGATCAGACTAATATGGGCATGAGTATCAAAAAACTTCAATGTTTACTCCTGGTTTAAAAGTATGCCGATAAATGGCCGAAAAGATAATTAACTAAAGACAATATAGATGCACCAGAGCCTTGGGTCAAGACTTGACAGAAAAAGAATAAGCCTTTATTGTAAATGGAGTTAAAAAGGGAGTTTTTTCGTGAATTCATTTGGTTATAAAAAGGCGGAATCAAAGCTAGCAAATAACGTTTCGAAGATATCCTGGCGAATTTTGGCACAATTCTTTAGTTTTATTCAAAAAGCCCTAAGCAGCGGGCGTCAAGTTATTACCATCATGCTTGTTCCACACTCCCAACGAAAAATTTTCCATATTAAAGTTAACGTTTTTGCTTTGAGTTTTTTGATATTGGCCCTGGTTTTGGGTTTTGGTTCGTTCTTGTACCTTGCGGCGAATTGGACTGAGGTTCAACGAGTTTACACCCAGAGCGTTGAAGAGCGCAATTTAGCTCAGGCAAGCATTCAATCGATTCAAAATGAAGTAGGGGAACTGAGACGGATCTCTAGTCTTTTTGAACAGTCCTTACTTCAAACCTTCCAAATTGTAGGTTTGCAAGGTGAATCATCCCAAGTTTCTCAAGGACGCTTGGGAGATCTTGAGTCCCTCCAACGCCTACAATCCACCAACGGTGCTGGGCAGTGGGAACTGGGTGAACTAAAGAGTCTGAGAGGGATGCTCGCCGGAACCATTGAGCCCCTGGGCCAGATTGGAAGTTTCTTACAGACCCAAAAGAAGCTTTTACAAGATATTCCCTCTTTGTGGCCTCTCCAGGGCGGGGTGGGTTGGGTAACCTTCCCCTTTGGTCCCGCTATTCACCCATTTACCGGGAGATGGTACACCCACACGGGTATTGACATCGCTCATCGTATTGGGGCACCCATCGTTGCCACGGCGAATGGTGTTGTCAGAAAGGTCGATTATGATATGCTGGGTTATGGCATCCACATCGAGGTCGAACATAGTTACGGATTTTCCACTGTTTACGCCCACCTTCAGCGCGCCTACGTCTCGAAGGGGGATAAAGTGAGGCGGGGGCAGGTCATCGCCGCCCTGGGCTCAACTGGCCAATCGACTGGTCCTCACCTCCACTACGAGGTTCGCATTGCAAAACAGGTTGTCGATCCGGCGAGCTATCTCACCATAGCCACTGGCTTTATTGCCAATCGTTGACATGGCATTAGGAGAGTTTCTGAACACCCTCATTGGTGAGGGCACCATCATCAAAGGCGATCTTGAAACTACAGGTCAGGTGCGCATCGATGGGGACCTCATTGGAAGCCTCAAAACAGAAAGTCAGGTCATTATTTCCCCTACCGGCCGCGTGAAAGGAAATATCAGTGCTCGTGAACTCATTGTAGGGGGCCTATTCAAGGGAGACATTTTGACAAGTGATAAGGTTGTTATTCTTTCCTCTGGTTTAGTGTTGGGAAAGATCATTTCGCCTCTCCTGGTCATTGAGCAAGGTGCCCTACTGGATGGAGTCTGCCATATTACCCCCAGAGTAAAAGAATTAGGAGCCGAAGTGTTTTATCAACCCACCGATTATTACACCGTGGAAGGAAAAATTAAGCAAAGGCAAAATAATCAAGAATCATCACTATGGACCCTCTCAAAATAAGTCAATTCCAACCTGGGGTTCTGTTTCAAGAAAAGAAAAAGGTTGACGAAAAGAAACGTTCTTCTCAGTTAAAAGTACCCTTTGAGGACTTAGTAGAGGAAACCAAACAAGTTTTTCTCGATCAGACCTACACCGAGGAAGACCTTGCCAAGCTACTTGATCTGGTTTGGCAAGAAGGGGCTGCCCTAATTCAAAAACCTTCAGGCGAACAAATGGAGAAATATCGAAAAGCTATCTCGGTCTTTGTCGAGGCAATTGTTCAAATGAGCTATAAAACCACGACGAGCAAGGGAGCCCTCCGAAAAAATGGTGATCGACCAGTGTACACCCTAATTCAAGTCATCAATCAAAAGCTCGATGAGTTAGGACGTGCTATTTTACAAGGCCAAAAAGACCCTCTCGAGATTCTTAGGCGTACTGATGAACTCAAGGGTCTTCTCGTTAACTTAAAAATTTAATAATCGGGAGTAAAATAAATTACCACGGGGTTTTTAGGTAGCTCTTCGGTAATACTTCCTTCGGCTGAAAGTTTGAGAGCCGGCAAGGGGATAAGGACAAGTCCTTTTACCATGCCTCCCTCACCGTCAAAACCGATCGCGAAGGGGAGGGGAGGAGCATCATCTTCAAGGTAAAATAGAGCGCCCATCGGGTATCCCGAGTTTGATACAATGGGAAGAGTTCGTGGTGGCAGTGGTGCGTAAATGTTAAATTGAATTTTCCCAGCCCAAACATAGGTAGGATCTTGAGTTTGCTGATAACCTCCGTGGGTTACAGAGCCAAACCATGGGCGGTACTTATCAAGAACATTTTGATTATTATCGATTCCTTCATCTGCATACGATAAATTTAAATCAGTGTTTTCGGATTTAATTTTATTGTACTCATCCTCTAAAAATTGCATTAAGTACGGAATAAGACGGTCCATCCCTTCCCAAGAATCCATTCCTTCGTCATTAAAGATCAAAGTTCCGTAGGTGACACTACGCCACCTTTTACTGATATTCATTAGTTGATTGCGATACTCAAGCCGTTTAGCCAATTCTTCGGTAATGATTTCAGAAATTTTTTCAGAATTGAGTGACTTAAAACTGAAAAATTCCACCTGAGTCTCATTAGTGCCACGGGGGATGATCACTCGGAGGAAGTTATCGTTCACCCAAACTATTTTTAAGGGAATGTTTCCCTCAACAAAAAATTCGCCCAAATCATTGGCAGTTTCTGAAATTTTAGTTATCTTGAAATTTTCTTGCACTGTTTGGTTTTCTTGATAAGTGATGATTTTGATTGTTCCCTCAATGGGATCCAAATAAAATCCTAAATCGGACTGAAGAAGCGTGATACTGATTCGCTTCGATTCAATCATGTCTTTAAGACTCAAAGGACGCCAAGGTCCTGCATCAAGCAAGGAGGCCAAGGAACGAATCGTTGATGATGTACTTGGTGAGCCAAGCATGTAGGAGGGAATCCATCCTCGAAATCCAGTCTCGCTAATTGCTTCGACCCAATGAACAGGATTGGCGATATCTTTTTCCTTACGTTGAATTACTCTGACAAGTATTCCTTTGCCTAAGGTGGTGATGATTGAATCGTAGGGTTCGGGTTTTACCCACAACCGAGCTCCCACGGCAATGGTCATCAATTCTTCAGTGGGAATCAAGGCGCGGGCCTTGGCTTCTTCTAAACTTGAAAAAACTTCCACACGCCACTTTTCAACCCACTGGGCATTATTGTTTGGGGCTTTAATGAGAATCAGGTTTTTTTGATTTTCCACTTTTTCTTCCTGAATCTCGTACACAACATTTTCCGGGAGGGAGCTGTTAGGTGACCAAAGTAAAACAGCAAATTGAGGTGAAGACTGGGAACAGGAAGTGATAAAAATCAACAATAATCCAACTTTTAACTTAAATTTCGATTTCATGTCGTTACCTTAAAATGATTAAGATTCTGCCCTCAATTAAGGCCTTAATCCCATTTTCTGTCGAGAGGATTCGGCGCACATCCTCATCAAGTAAAATTATGTCATTGCGCATTCGACCAAAAACACCACGTGCTGCTAGGCGCAACGGTCGGTTTCCAATTCGATTTCGGAAAGGAGCTTCGGATAGGTTGTTGGTGTATAAGACTGCGGGTTGATTTAGGATAAGGTTAGGATCCATCACTTCTTTGGAAAAAATCACGTTGGTGTTCATGTCTAAAATTCTAGGAAAAAGGCTAGGTCTAAGATAATCCAGCTTGTTTTCACCATGAACGGGGAGGGGTTCTGCAGCATAAATAACAATTCCCGTAATGTCATTAGAGGTAGTTTGCTCAATGCTACTGCTAATTCTCTGTGCGCGGTCATGTCTGATGAAAGGTTGTGTGAGGTTGGTCAAGGGTAGGCTAAACCGTGAAAGAAGTTGGGTGAATTCTGAGTTAGCTCGGCTAAAATCAAGCAACAGCTTTTCATTCAAAGACAAGAGATAGGAGTAAAGACTGGGAATCTCAAGGGCATAATCCCAGATCGTTCCCCTGTAGTCAACGATGATGGAGGACACTGCCTTTAAAATGATTTCTGACAAATTTTGTTTCACTAAATTTTCAGTTTGGAGTCGACGAATGGGGAGAACTTGTCCAGCAACCAAGGGAGTGGAGACATAGATAACCAAGAGGTTTTCAGGCCAGAAAATCTCAAAACTTGTTTCATAACCCTGGGGGTAAACAAAACTGAGAGTAAAAACTAGGCATATCAAAAAACTTGCCTTGGGCATTAGGGCCTTTTTAACACTTGACCAATTCGAAGACTATCTGTTGGCGATAAATTATTGATCGTCCGTAATTGCTCCACGGTTGTATTCCAACTTCGGGCCAAAGACCAAAGCGTATCGCCTTGTTGAACAACATAGGAAGCAGAGTTGGAACCTGATACGACTTGAACTCCAGGGGCTTGAGCGCTTGGTGGGCTAACTATTGGAGGAGGAACAAGACGATTTTGATGGAGAACGGGAATAATGAGTTGCTGATTGATTCTCAGTTGATGGGGACGAACATTATTGTTATATCGCTGAATCATCGCCACGGGAACCCCAAAGTGTCGTGCGAGGGCGCTCAAGGTATCTCCCGATCTAACACGATGGATATAAAACCGTAGTTTTGAGAGTTCGGGGTTAATGGCTAGGGCGGAGCGAATGTTTTCCTCCCACTCAATGGGTACCTTAAGGTCGTGACCACCATCGGGAGTTATTCCGTAAATCAGTTCACGATTAAAGGAACGCAGACGCTGATAATCAACTCCCGCTAGACGGGCAAGCTGATTGAGGTCAGCCTGGAAGGGAATGTGAATAATGGCATATTGGGATTCAGATTCCCAACTGATGGGGAAGTTCATCCTGCCGGCTTGACTCGCCACCCTCAAGACGGCAAGAAACTTAGGAACGTAATGGATGGTTTCGCGTGGAAGAAGCCGACGGTCAGCCATTTCCCAAAAATCAATTGGGCCGTAAGTATTTAAAATTCGTTGGATTCGCCCAACGCCGCAATTATAGGCTGCTAGGGTTAGGTGCCAGTCCTTGAAAAGTTCATACTCATCCAGGAGTTTTTTGATGGCTCCGCGAGTACTTTTGAGAAAATCTCGTCGTTCATCCAACCAGAGGTTGATGTTCATGTCGTAAGGAACAGCACTTCTTGGCATGAATTGCCACATTCCAGCCGCACCCACCCGACTTGTAGCCGTGCTGGCAAAGGCAGATTCGATGATGGGTAAGAAAAAAAGTTCTCTTGGTGCGTTTAATTCATCAAGAACTTGGAAGATTAAATCTTTATAACTCTTTGCTCGTTCAAGCGAATTGATGATGTAGTTGACCTGGGTTGTTCGATAAAGTTGTTCATAGCGATTGACAAGGGGATGATCCTTATCAGGGATGTTTTGGAACCAGCTTCCCAAATAACTTTTTTCCAAAGGAAGAGTTTGTGATCCTTCAAAACTCAGAAGTTCAGCCTCTTGATTTTGGATTGGTTTTGCAATCTCTAGGTCAGAAGTTTCTACCTGAGCGCTAAGAGCGGGTGTAATTACCAAAAAATAGAAAAAAGACTTCAGTTTCATCTAGCGTCCTCCTAAGTAAACTCCCGACCATTCCCAAAGGCCATGGATTGCTGGGTTTGGCGGATAAAAAATTTTTCGAAAGTAAAAATAGACAGTGATCCACTCGGCGTACCAATTAGTCGTTTTGACAAAGACCTCGGAAAGATTTGACATTTCATTGAGACCCTCTTCCCATTTTACAGTCATCTCCCCATTATAATTTCGGGAAAATTGGATCAATCCTCGAAGAAAAGTTTCTTGTTCGGGTGGGGGGTGATAATTTTGTTTTTGTGCCCAATACTGAATAATGAAATCAGAACCTGATTGGAGTTTGGAAAGTTGAACTAGATCGCCATCGGAGAGCGCTTTTTTCACTAATTGAATGAGCATGTTGAGATCACGACTGATGATGTTATTGGTTCGATTGCGGTAGGCAACCAGGGATTTAATTCTGGAATAAATTTCAGGGGAAAGGACCTCACTTGTGCTGGGGAGGCTAAGGGTATAACGGTAGGTATCTATTGATTGATCCCAAAAGCCAATTTCTTCATAGGTTTTTCCGAGTTGATAGCTCAAGAGGATGTTGGTTTGTTCATTGGTTTGGTAAGCTAAAAGCTGTTTTAAGTATCTGAGGCGGTCAAAAGGATCGCTCGTTTGTTGGGAGAGATATTCTAAAATTTTAGGTTGTAGAGAATTTCCGCGATAAATCAAATCGATTCCTTCGTTGAGGAGTTTTTGTAAAAGAAATACAGCAATCTCTTTTTGACCGTATTCATGGTAACTGAATGCCAAGAGGTAGTCTATGAATGAACGAAAGTGGTAAGAGTTCTGTCTGACCCTTGAACTACGCAAAAAGTGAAGAATGTTTTCATAGTCAGCTTGAGATTTTAGGTAATCAAAAATTTGTTGGATACGAATGAAGTCAGCCTCAGGAAATTGGTCTGAGCCAATTTGATCGTACAACTCTTTCTCTGATGCGGGAAGGTGATTAACCCAGGCCTCTGTGTAATCGCAAGAAGTGAGAAACACGATGAAGCTGAGAACTAAAATCATAGTATTACGATACATCAAGATGCTAAGGTGTCAATAAGCTTCTTACGGTTGCCCTATTGATGAAGATTCGATATAGTTTCCACATGTCAGAAATCATAACAATGCAGAATGGACAACTTGTGGTTCCGAATGAACCCATCATTCCTTACATCGAAGGGGATGGTACTGGAGCTGATATTTGGCGTGCTGCCTCTTACGTTTTTGACCAAGCTGTCAAAAAAGCCTATCAAGGTAAACGTAAAATTCACTGGTTGGAGGTTCTTGCAGGCGAGAAAGCCTTCAATCAAACAGGAAATTGGCTTCCTGATGAGACCCTGGAAGCATTCAAAGCCCACCTTGTAGGAATTAAGGGACCTCTAACCACCCCAGTGGGTGGTGGTATTCGGAGCTTGAATGTGGCGCTTCGACAAATTCTGGATCTTTATGTTTGTCTTAGGCCAGTTAAGTGGTACACGGGGGTCCCCTCACCGGTCAAGCATCCTGAATTGGTTGACATGGTGATTTTCCGGGAAAATACCGAAGACATTTATGCCGGTATTGAGTATTCAGGTGGCTCACCCCAGTCGCAAACAGTGTTGGATTTTCTAGCTGCTAACTTTCCAAAAGAATTTCAAAAAATTCGATTCGGTCAGAAAGAACTAGTCAGTACCTGGGAAAAACAACGCCTGAACATGGGACTTCCTTCCCGAAGTGAAGAGGTGTTGGTCGGAATTGGAATCAAGCCGGTGAGTGTACAAGGAACCGAACGTTTGGTTTATAGCGCCATCGAGTATGCCATCAAACATAAACGCAAGAGTGTCACCCTTGTACATAAGGGAAATATCATGAAGTTCACTGAGGGAGCCTTTCGGGATTGGGGCTATCGGCTTGCGAAAGAGATTTTTGGGGCAGAAGAAATTGATGGCGGTCCATGGTGTCGCATCCCCGAAGGTAGGGCAGGGGCGGGCTTGATTATCAAAGATTCTATCGCTGATATTACCTTGCAGCAGGTCTTAACGCGTCCTGAAGATTTTGATGTCATCGCTACCCTGAATCTTAATGGTGATTACCTCAGCGATGCTTTGGCCGCCCAGGTGGGAGGAATTGGAATAGCACCGGGTGCCAACATCAACTATCTAACCGGTCATGCCATTTTTGAAGCCACCCACGGTACGGCGCCCAAGTATGCTAACTTGAACAAGGTCAATCCGAGCTCGGTGATCCTTTCAGGGGTGATGATGTTTGAATATCTTGGTTGGTACGAAGTGGCCACTTTAATTGAAAAGGGAATTACAAAGACCATAGCGGCAAAAACGGTGACTTACGATTTTGCTAGATTGATGGAAGGTGCCCAAGAAATTAGTTGCTCGGGCTTTGCTGAAGAAATCGTTCGACACATGGAGGAATTGTGACGCATTTGAAATTTCGTGCATTATTGTTTTTAGGAATTGCATTTTTAGTATTAGGTTTCATTGCGCTGTTGATTAACATCGGTGGGTTGGAACTCCTGGGCGGATTGTGGGCCATCTTGCCCCTGAGTTTCGGTTTGGTCCTAGTTATTATTTTTTACATTCGTCCTAAACGACTCAAAAATCGGTTTCTTTTTTTGGGAGTTTGGTTGACGCAGATCTCCCTGTTCACCCTTTTGGTTAATATATTCTGGCCCGAAGAGTGGGGGGCATGGATATTAAAATTGTGGCCCATCTATGTAAGCTTGACAGGTTTAAGTTTCATTCCTGTTGCCTTTCAGTACAAATACCGACAAAGGATTAGCCTCTTAATTCCGGCCTGGGTCTTGCTAATGCTTTCCCTGATAGTTCTTCTGTTCAGTCTTGATTTCGTTAACATGAGCCTAGCTGCCTTTGTGGGGAGATGGTGGCCAATTTTCTTTTTAATTTTAGGAGGAAGCCTCATCATTGCTTATTGGTTCCAGCGTTATGGTAGCAAGGGGGATGAATGAGCTTACAACGAGTGAGTCAACTAATTCTTTTTCATATTTATTTCTTTTTCGCCCTGGGTTTAACAGCTCAAAGCACCTCCATTGCGGATGTGAATGTTCAAGATGTGGTTGACCTGACACAAATCCTTGGGTTGCTTCCCACCGAAAGTTACGAGCTCTTAGGGGCTCCGCAGGAGGTACTTGCAAGTCGCCTTAACAACGATGTGGTCCAACTGGTTCATTACTATGACGATCACATCTACCTTTTTTGGTTCCAAAACAGAATATGGCAGCTTCGGTTAGATCAGCGTTTTAAGGGAACCTTCATGGGTCTTAAAATGGGAATGCTACGTGAACAAGTGGAGAATTTAATTGGGCAACCCCGTTTTAAGGATGAGGATTGGTATACCTATGAGTTACCCGTCTTGGGCTTTCCTCGTCGGCTTAGGTTAAAATTCAACAATAATCGCTTGTCTGACTTGTACTATTTTAGGAGTGACCTTTAGTGGCTTTGAAAATCTGTCTTGTACTTTCCCGTCCTACCTTGGAAGATGACCTGAACTTGTATCTTACTTACCAAAATTACGTTGATTTAGTGGAGGTACGAGCTGATAAGCTTCATGAATCTGAACGAGCTCGTTTGGGGGAATGGCCCCTTCTCAAAAAAATTCCCAGTATTCTTACCTTACGGGTTGTTGAGGATGGTGGTGATTTTCGCGGAAGCATTGATGATCGAATTCGGTTTTTTGAAGAGCGTCTTGACGAAGGATGGGACTGGTGGGATCTAGAAGAAAACTTAGAGCTTCCTAAGAACTTGGTTTCAGAATATCGAAAAAAGCAAGGTAAGGTCCTTAGAAGTTTTCACGATTTTTCAGGAATTCCCAACGATGCGCTTGAACGAGCTCAACGGATGGCATCCCAAGCCGATGCTGTCAAAGTAGCCGTCATGGTACAAAATTCCGCGCAACTTTTGGAACTTTTCTTCTTGGCTCAGGATTTGAGGAAAATTCCCCATGTTGTTCTGGGGATGGGGGAATACGGCGTTCCTTCGCGAATACTTGGAGCTGCCTTGGGATCCTTGTGGACCTATGCCTCCGGTGAACAGACCAACAACCTGGGACAGCTCAACCCCAAGACCTTAAGACAGGTATATCACATCGAGGGATGGGAAGCTGACCAGCCCGTTTTTGGCGTGGTGGGAAATCCCATATCGCATTCCAAGAGCCCGCTCATCCATAATCATGGGTTTGAACAAGTGGGTTTTACAGGAATCTATGTTCCCTTTCTGGCGGATCATCTTGAAGATATCCTTGTCCTCGACGAGGTGTTGAACCTTCGGGGCTTGAGCATCACCCTTCCTCATAAAGAAAAAGCCGTTGAGCTTTCGTATTTTGCGGACGAAGCTTCGCGAAGTGCCAAGGCTGCCAATACTCTGCTTAATACCCCAAAAGGTTGGATCGCTCACAACACCGACGTGGTGGGCTTTATCAAGCCCCTTCTTAGGTTTTGGAAGGTGGAACAACTCCATGATAAACGAATCACCGTGATTGGCAGTGGGGGGGCTGCTCGAGGGGTGATTTGGGCTCTTCTGAACGTAGGAGCCAAGGTCCTCATTCTTGGCAGAACCCCTTCAAAGGTAGAAAGCCTGGCTCGGGAGTTTGGGTTGGAGTGGGCCATCCTCCAACCTGATTCTATTGAGAAAATTACCCAGTTTAACCACGCCATCATTCAAACCTCCAGTGCAGGGATGGGAGAGCAGATTGGGGTTGACCCCTTTGAATTTTATCCGTGGAACGGAAACGAATTGGCTTACGATATCATTTACAAACCTCGTCAAACCCAATTCCTCAAGAGGGCTCAGCAGGCTGGTTGTCCAACACTTTCGGGTTGGGAAATGTTTGTGGAACAGGCCCGAGAACAGTTTGAGCTTTTCACGGGGGAGGAGCTGCCCCTCGATGGGCGTGCATTGGAGCAGCTTGACTGGGTATAAACAAAACTTAGGTTTGTAAAAATTTTTCCATACTAAATGGCTTTATCCATTTTGGGATTCCAAACTCAATTCCAGCACCCGTTTTGCCCCATTCCAAGCCAGGGTGGCACATTTTACTCGTACCGGAAGCTGAGCAACGCCCGCCAGCGCCTCCAAGTCTCCATATTTTTGGAGCAAGGAAGTTTCAAGCTCTCCGCGCATTATTTTTAGGAATTCGTCAATAATCTGAAAGGCTTGCTCAACCGTCTTGCCGGTGAGGATCTCACACAACATGTCGGCGCTGGCCATGGAGATAGAACACCCTGAACCATCAAACGAAAAATTTTCAATGATATTCTCATTGAGTTTAACTTGTAAACGGACCTGATCGCCACAGCTTGGGTTCTCAAACAAGGGCAGGTTGGGATTGAGCACTGCGCGGTAACGAGGGTGCTTGAAGTGGTCCCTTAAAATTTCTTGAAAGAGTTCGTTGAACTGGTCACTCATAATTCACAAATGGCTTTCTTAACGAGCCGAAGCAATTCCTCTACCTCATCGGTAGAGTTGTAAAAATAATAGCTTGCGCGAACGCTGCTGACAATACCAAAACGTTGAGCCAAGGGATGAGCGCAATGGTGACCTGCTCTAACAGCCACCCCGTATCGGTCGAGGTAGGCGGCTACATCGTGTGCGTGGATGTTGTTGATGCTGAAAGCTACCAAGCCTCCACGATTTGTTTTCGGACCCAAAATACGAACTTCGGGCAATTCTTCAAGACCTTGCAAGGTTTTGTTTACCAGCTCAGAGTCGTGTTGGTGAATGGTCTGCATTCCAATTTGACTAATATAGTCAATAGCAGCTGAAAGTCCTACTGCCCCCTCAACGTTCGGGGTGCCCGCTTCAAATTTGTAGGGAAGGGTGTTGGGTTCAAAACCATCAAGTCGCACGTGTTTGATCATCTCCCCACCACCCTGATAGGGAGGCATAGATTCCAAAAGATGTTCTTTGCCGTAGAGTACCCCAATACCCATGGGTCCACACATTTTATGTGAAGAAAAGGCCAAAAAGTCTACAGCCATGTCAACCACGTCGGTTGCGAGGTGGGGCACTCCTTGGGCTCCATCCACCAAAACCAAGGTTCCATGATCGTGCGCTAGACGTATGATTTCCTTAATGGGATTGATAGTCCCTAAAACGTTGCTCATCCATGTTACGCAAAGTAGTTTGGTGCGTGGGCTTAATAACGATTTGAGCTTTTCCAGGTCAAGCTGTCCGTCATCTTCAACGTGCCAAACCTTCAGTTTTAAGCGATGAGTCTGGGCTGCAATAAACCACGGTACGATGTTGGAATGGTGCTCCATTTCTGTAAAGATGATTTCGTCATTTTCTTGGAAGGTTTGACAGAGGCTCGAAGCCACCAGGTTGATGCTTTCAGTTGTACCCCTGGTAAAGATGATTTCGTGCGTGTTGGGTGCGTTGATAAAGCGTCGAACCTTGTTTCGTGCCTCTTCGTAAAGACTCGTTGCGCGTTCACCCAGGGTGTGAATGCCGCGGTGAACATTGGCGTTGCTTTCCGAATAATATCGAGTAATCGCTTCGATTACCGATTGGGGTTTTTGACTGGAAGCCGCGTTATCGAGGTAAATAAGGTTGATATTTTGGTTCTTTCCTACCTTTGTTTGCAAGATGGGGAAGTCTTGTCGAATTTTAGAGAGGTTCATCATCATGCTTGAGAAGCTGTTCCACCTGCCCCTCAACCGGGAGCCTCAGCGATTCTGGCAGGGTGTCAATAATTTCTTGAAACAGACCCATGGTGATTAAGGTCTTGGCTTCTTTGGGATTGAGACCGCGCGACTGAAGGTAGTGAACCTGCTCTTGGTCTACCATGCCGGTGGTGCTGCCATGGGTACAGCGCAGGTCATTGTGGTCTATTTTGAGTTGGGGTAGACTATCGGCACGGGCACCGTCGTTCAAGACTAAATTCTTGTTTGACAAATAGGCATCTGTTTTTCGGCCTTCCTTGGAAACCTCGATGAGACCCTGAAAGATGCTCCTCCCCTTGTCCTTAACTGCACCCTTGTAGAGGGCGTTTGATAAGCTCTCGGGTGCTCGATGCTGTTGAACCAAGCGCATGTCCTTGTGTTGCTTGCCGGTGCAAATGTAGATTCCTTTGGCTTGAAATTCGGCATGGTCACCTAAAATCGAATCGGTGAATTTTGTTTTGGTGGTGTCAGCTCCCAGGTTGAGTAGGGTATGGTGAAAAACAGATCCCCGTTTTTGGTGGGCAAGGCTGTGTTCAACCCAGTAGCTATCAGAGGAAAGGGATTGAATTTGGGTCATTTGAAAAACGGCATCATTCTCAACCCAGATGTTAAGAAGACTGTTGAGAAAAACCGGAACCCTCGAGTCAAGACGAAGAATGAGGCTCGAAACTGAGGCTTCCTGGGCAAGCACTTGCAATCGGAACGCAGAACGAAGTTGAGCAAGACCGCGACGGTTCCAATGCACCAAGATAGGCCGATCCAAGGTAGCCCCTTTTTGGATTTCGATTACCAAGGCTTCTTCGTTGGTTGCCAAATGCTCCCAAAAAAAACGGTCTTCGTGAAAATTCGAAAGATCGTTCCAAAAAGCTTGATCGTAATCTTGAACATATCTCAATTGAACGTGACTCGTTGATGACCAAAACGATACAGAGCCGTCGTCCTGAATGAGAACGACCACCGAATAGGAGGGATCGGGTGACCCTTGCTTGATGGAATAATGATTTTGGTGTTCTTGAAAGTTCTCCCAAGGAAGACGTGACATAAGGGTTCGACGCCACTCTTCATCTTTTTTGGTGGGCCAGGGAGTAATCTTGATGCGCTCCAAAGCAAGTTGCCGTAAATTGCTTAACCAAATCGGTGCAGAACGAGTAGTGGCATTCACCCGACTGAGCCCTCCATCTCCAATTCAATTAAACGGTTCAGTTCTATGGCATATTCCATGGGGAGTTGTTTCACCAAGGGATCAATGAAACCGTTGACAATCATCATACTCGCTTCTTCCTCATCAATTCCACGACTCATGAGATAGAGTAACTGATCTTCGCTGATTTTACTTACCTTGGCTTCGTGTTCAATGCTCACGTTTTCTGAGGCAATTTCCATGTAAGGGTAAGTGTTACTGATACTCTCTTCATCGATGATGAGGGCATCGCATTCTACCTTGCTTTTAATACCCGTCAAGCCAGGTGCCACCTTCACCATGCCACGGTAACTAGCAACACCGCCCCCCTTACTAATTGATTTAGAGGTGATGACGCTAGTGGTGTTGGGGGCGTTGTGAATCATTTTGCCGCCTGTGTCTTGTTCTTGACCCCTGCCCGCAAAGGCAATACTTAAAACCTCTCCATGCGCCTTCTCACCAAGAAGGAAAACCGAGGGGTACTTCATGGTGCGCTTGCTGCCAAGGTTTCCATCAACCCATTCCACGGTGGCACCACGGTGGGCGTGGGCGCGTTTGGTAACAAGGTTGTAGATGTTGGTTGCCCAGTTTTGAATGGTAGAATAGCGAACCCTAGCCCCAGGGAGGGCAATAATTTCCACCACGGCTGAATGAAGCGATTCCGAAGAGTAGGTGGGGGCGGTGCATCCTTCAATGTAGTGCACAAAGCTGTTTTCATCGGCGATGATTAAGGTTCGCTCAAATTGTCCAAAGTTCTTGGAATTTATTCGGAAGTAGGCTTGAAGTGGAATTTCCACTGTCACATTTGGGGGAACGTAGACAAAGCTGCCACCGCTCCATACCGCTGAATTCAGGGCGGCAAATTTATTATCGTTATAGGGAATGACTGTTCCAAAAAACTTTTTGATGATTTCAGGATGTTCTCGAACTCCGGTCTCAGGATCAGTGAAGATCACTCCTATTTGCTTGAGATCTTCACGGATGTTGTGGTAAACCATCTCTGAATCGTACTGAGCTCCTACACCAGCGAGGAATTTTCGCTCCGCTTCAGGAATTCCGATTCGATCAAAAGTCTTCTTGATGTCATCAGGAACGTCGTCCCAGCTCCGTTCCACTGCCTCCGTGGGCTTGATGTAGTAGTAAATGTCATCAAAATCTATTCCAGTCAGATCGGCTCCCCAGTTGGGCATGGGTAGGCGACGGAAGGCTTCGAGGCTTTTTAAGCGAAACTCAAGCATCCAATCGGGTTCGCCCTTGCTTGCGCTGATTTGGCGTACCACTTGTTCGTTGAGACCTTTTTGGGTTTTGACCACCGCACGCTCAGGAAAATGAAAACCGTATTTGTAGTCTCCCAAATCAAAATCTTGTACTGGTTCAGTTGACATGAGTCACCTCCTCAATGCCGTATTGTTGTTTGACCCAGTCGTAACCTTTTTCTTCCAAGGTTTGAACCAGGTCTTGTCTTCCTGAGGTCACGATCTTGCCCTTGTACATGATGTGAACCACGTCGGGGCGAACATAATTCAAGATGCGCTGGTAGTGTGTGATGATGAGACCCCCAAAATCCTCACTGCGCATCCGATTTATTCCCTTACTCACCAAGCGTAGGGCGTCAATGTCCAGCCCCGAATCTGTTTCATCGAAAATGGCTATTTTAGGTTTGAGGGTGAGCAATTGAAGAATTTCCATCCGCTTCTTTTCACCACCACTAAATCCTTCGTTCAGGTAGCGGTTAATGAAGTTTTGATCCATTTCTAAATAATCAATGTCGTTACGCAATTGTTTAATAAACTGTGAAACATTGAGCTTTTGTCCTTCGTTTTCTAGGCGAATCTCCAAGGCACGCTTGAGAAACTTCCCCACGGTCACGCCAGGTATTTCAACCGGGTACTGAAAAGCCAAGAACAAGCCCAGTCGGGCGCGTTCGTGAACCTCGAGCTCAAGGAGGTTGACGTCATCCCAAAAAATTGCTCCTTCGGTCACGGTGTAGCGGGGGTGGCCCATCAAAATATGAGCTAGAGTGCTTTTACCGGAACCATTGGGTCCCATGAGAGCTGCGATTTCTCCCGTTTTGATTTCTAAATCTATACCGCGCAAGATGGGTTTGCCCTCGATCTCGGCTTTTAGTTTTTCGATACGCAGGGTGGTCATCAAATCTCCTTCAAATCTAGATTGGAATTCCCAACATGAGCTTCATTTCTTCGCTCATCATGTCCTTGTCCCAGGGAGGATTCCACACAATTTGGACGCGAATATCTTCGATTCCGGTTGCGCTTGTTAGGGCAGCCTTGATATCTTCCAGGATGAGATCACCGACGGGGCAGGCGGGGGAGGTCAGGGTAAAATCTACCTCTATCCATTCACCCTTGTCTTCTGCTCGGTAGACCAACCCAAGATCCACGATGGGAAAGCCAAGGTCGGGATCAACCACATCTCTCAGGAAGTCTATTAACTGATCTTGCGTATACACGCGACCTCCTATTTCTGATAAATATAGTCAGATATTCGGCAATAATCAAGTGATTGGCTCGTATTTTCAAGGACATTCAATAACTCTTCTAAACTAAGTTGAAAATCAGCTTTCCACCTCGATGAAAGATGTAGTTTTTTGTGGCGGGTGTGGGGGTTAGGTCTTCCCCAAAGTTGAATAGCAAAAAGAGACGAAAAATCCCAGGTTTTCTGGTTGGAAGTATACTCATGATAAATCTTCCACGAGACCGTATCACGAAAGCGCGTCCCCCGACAGGTATCACAACCTTGGCAAACCACGTCGTAGGGTCCCAAGGCTTTCAGCAAGGCTGCACGACGACAGCTTTGGTCATCAAAGGCCAGTTCCCGATCCAGTTGGCTCTTGAATTGGGATTCTGGGTCCACTAAGAGGAGGGCACGGCTGGCCTTACCATCCCGGCCAGCACGTCCACTTTCTTGGAGGTAAGCAACGATGGATTCCGAGGGGTCCCAGTGGATCACCGTGCGGATGTTGGCCTTGTCCACGCCCATGCCGTACGCGCAAGTGGTGACCAAAACCCCATCATCAGATTGGAAGAACCAGGATTCAATGGTGGTCTTTTCCTCGCGAGTGAGCCCCGCGTGATAGATGCGAATCAGTTCGGCAGGGATGCTTCGACTGGCGATTCGAGCCACGTTTACCGTACCAATACGGCTCGAGACAAAGATGATGAGGGGGCGTTGTGCAGTCTGTAGGGCTTGCCGGAGTAAAATTTGACGTGATAGTCCCCGCCATACCTCATAAGTGATGTTGGGACGGTCTGGAACACGAACTACTTTGGTATAGTACTGATTGCGAAACAAAATTTTTGCCACATCTTGTTCAATTACGTCATCCATAGTGGCAGTCAAAGCTGTGAGACGGATTGGTTTCAAATCCAGGGCAAGCCGTGCGGCTTCCCAGTAGGCTTGGCGGAAGGTTTTACCCCATTGGCTAATACAATGAGCTTCGTCAAAAACCAAATGGTCGATGTGGAAGCTCTTGAGTTGGTCAACGATAGGCTTTTGGGTGAGCATTTCGGGGTTCGTGATCAAGATGGGGGGCTGGGGCTTGTCAAGAGCTGCCCAGAGCTCTTGCCGCTGTTTTTTGGTCTGGCCTCCGCGCAACACGAGACTTTTCAGCCCTGCCTGAGTAAAGCGTCGTTTTTGATCGTCCATCAGGGCTAGGAGGGGGTAAACAATCACAGTCAACCCCTTAAGGAAAAAAGTTGGTAGGCTAAAAATAAGGCTTTTGCCAGCACCTGTCGGCAAAAGCACCAACCGAAGTTGCGGGGAATTGAGGAGTTCCAGGATGGTTTCTTCCTGGTAGGAGTAGAGTTTAGGGATTCCGAACAGTTTTTGGGCAACATCGTTGAGTTCTTCGGCAGTGATCATGGTTAAACTCCCTTTCTTGAAGCGATGTTAAAGAAGGTTACTTTAGAGACGCATTTGGGGAAAAATTCCGGTCATCCAATTTATTAAGGAAGGTAAACCCAAGTTTTGTCTCAGTTTTTAAGATTAAAAAGTTTTAGAGCGCCAAATGGACCACAAAAGCCAGAGCCCCATCAAGATTGCTCCGCCAAAAAGTGGAGCAGCTAGAATGGGAATTCCAAACAGCATGGGTTGATTGGGGTTTTGGATCAAAAAAGAACCGGCAAGGATGAGACCCGTGATGATGAGCGAGGCAGACAGGCGATTGGTGATTTTTCCCAGTTGAACCATGGTTTTGCCAAGGTCGCGGTCATTCAGGGTAATTTGAAATCGACCATTCTTGAAGGTTTTTAAGACACCACGGAGGTCGGAGGGAAGGTGAGTCAGGAGCTTGTAGGCTTCATAAAATTTTCCTAACGATTGGAGCGAAAAATGGTTGATATTTTCCCATTGAAACGAAATCGAACGATGGTTTTTATCCAACCAATCGATGAGGTGGAATTCGGGGTCGAACTGACGGGCAACACTTTCCAGGGTGATCATGGTTTTGATCAGAGAATAAAATTGGACGGGGATGCTGACTTCGTTTTTTTGAAAAATATCGATGATTGAACTGAAAAACTCCACAATGTCTATTTCTTTTAAGGAACGGCTCATCGACCGTTCCACCGTTTTGGCGAGCTCCTGCTCAAAGGAGGCGGGTGGGTAATCATCAGTGGGAAAGCAAAGTTCCCAAATGTTTTGAACAATCATTTTTTGATCGCCAAGAACCATGCTGACCACAACCTCGTTGATCAAATCGCGTTGCTTCTTGTAAAGAAAACCCACCTGACCTGCATCAAGAAGGTAGATTTTCTGCTTTGGACTGATGAGGATGTTTCCCAGGTGCGGATCGGCGTGATAAAAGCCATGCTGGAATACCTGTTTGAGGTAGCTCTTAGCCAATTCATGAACAAAGGTTTTAGGATCAAGACCAACCTTTGAAAAATCGTTCTGATGAAGGGGATGGATTCCTTCAACCCAGTCCATCACGAGGACCTTTTCGGTGCAGAGGTGGGGAAGGGGATTAGGAACATTCACATTACCCTCAGTGTTTAAAATTTCGCTCAAGCGCAACAAGGAACGCATTTCAGTAAGAAAATTTAGTTCCAATAGAATGTGGCGTTCAAATTCATCAATCAAGGATTTGACATCGAGAACTTCGTTCCGTAAAAACAGCCGGAAAAAATTGGCCAGTCGATGCATGAGACGAACATCTTTTGCGATGGTGCTGCCAGCATGGGGTCTCTGGATTTTGATCGCAACCAGACGGCCATCTTTGAGTTGGGCACGATGAACTTGGCTAATACTCGCAGCCGCATAGGGTTCGGCTTCCCAAGAGCTGAGGATGTCTAGATGAGCTTGCCCCCATTCGTGTTCCAGAATCTGAAGAGCCTCGTTGGAATCAAAACTTTTAACTTGAAATTGGAGTTTTTGTAGCTCTTTTATCAACCCTTGGGGAAGGAGGTCCACCCGATTACTTAAAATTTGACCAAACTTCACAAAGGTGGGGCCCAACTCTTCAAGTACTAAACGCAGACGTTGATAGAGTTCAGTTTTATTCACGAGCGAGATTTTATTCTTGTAAGAACTTAAAAGATGCTTAAATCCATGTTTAACAAGTATTTTAGTGATCTGAGAGAATCGTTTTAACGATTGACCCGTGCCCATGTTTTCAATCTAAGAGGTTGCCAAGAGTTTGACAACAGCTTAACTTGGAAATGTATGAAAATTTATCGAGTGGAACCAGGGTCGCCTTATCAGTTGGGTGCCCGAATGGATCATCAGGGTTGTAATTTTGCCCTGTATGCGCGGCACGCCCATTCCGTGGAGCTTTGTTTTTTTGATCATCCCAAAGACAAGGTACCTAGCGCCCGCTTTATGCTTTCACCTGAAATCAATCGTACCGGTGATGTTTGGCACATTTATATTTTTGATGTAAAACCAGGACAACTTTACGGTTACTACGTGGGTGGTCCCTACGATCCTCTTGGAGAAGGTCACAGGTACAACATCAACAAACTCCTGATGGATCCCTACGCGATGGCAGTTTCGGGAGATTATGATTGGACGCATCCTTCTTGCTTTGTTCATGTCCCTAATCATCCCAATGGCGATGCTAGCTTTAATGACCAAGACAATACGGGTTACGTGGCTAAGGCTGCTGTGGTTGATCCTAGAGACTTCGATTGGGAGGGAGACAAACCGTTGTCCATTCCCATGCAGCAGAGCGTTATTTACGAAATGCACGTACGGGGTTTTACACGCCACTCGAGTGCGAAGGTAAAATTCCCGGGAACCTATCTCGGAGTAATCGAAAAAATTCCCTACCTTAAGGCCTTGGGGATTACCACGGTTGAGCTTCTTCCAATTCATGACTTTAACCCTTATGAAAACATCAAAACGAACTCCGTAACTGGCGAAAAGTTGGTAAACTTTTGGGGCTATTCCACCTTGAGCTTCTTTGCCCCTGCGCGGTGGTACGCCAGTGACGGGGATGGACGAACAGCGGTTACCGAGTTTCGTCAAATGGTCAAGGCTCTGCACCAGGCGGGAATCGAGGTAATTTTAGACGTTGTCTACAACCACACCGGTGAAGGCAACGAGTATGGTCCCATCCACTCATTTCGTGGGCTTGATAACAAGGTTTACTACATGTTGGAAAATGGGCGCCACTATAAAAACTACAGTGGCTGTGGAAACACCTTGAACTGTAATCATCCAGTAGTTCGCTCCTTAATCTTGGATAGTTTGCGCTACTGGGTTGTGGATATGCACGTTGATGGATTTCGATTTGACCTTGCAGCCATCTTGGGACGCGATGCCAACGGACATTGGATGCCTAACCACTCGGTCCTGAACGACATCGCACACGATCCCATTCTCTCTAACACAAAAATTATTGCAGAGGGGTGGGATGCTGCTGGCTTGTACCAAGTTGGGGGCTTTCCCAAACGTTGGGCAGAGTGGAATGCAGCGTTTCGTGATGATGTACGCTCTTGGGTCAAATCAGACAATGGCAAGGTGACGGAAATTTCAAAACGGTTAACCGGCAGTGCCGATCTATTTCATTATTCTTATCGAAGACCTTATCAAAGCATCAACTTCATAACGGCACATGATGGGTTTACCTTGCATGACCTTGTGAGTTACAACCAAAAACACAACCGCGAAAATGCCGAAGATGAGCGAGATGGGTCGGACAATAACCTGAGTTGGAATTGTGGTGTTGAAGGAGAGACCACTGAGAGCCAAGTCCTCGAGCTTCGAAAAAAACAAATGAAAAACTTTATGACGATATTGTTGTTCAGCGCGGGTACTCCGATGATTCTTTCCGGTGATGAAATGGCCTTCTCGAAAAAAGGAAACAATAACACTTATTGCCATGATAACGAATTGAATTGGTGCAATTGGGAACTCTTGACTGCTAACAAAGAACACTATGATTTTGTACGTTTTATGATTCACTTTCGTAAGAAACACTCGGCCTTACAACGACTGACTTTTTTTTACGGGAAAGACAACACGGGGAATCAAATTCCTGACATTACTTGGTACGGAGTTGACGGAGATCCGGATTGGAGCTGGGATAGCCACTGCTTAGCTTGTATGTTAGATGGAAGCCGATTTGAAACCGGTGCCGATCAGGATGATGATCTTTTATACTTGGCCATGAACACCTATTGGGAACCCAAGACCTTTGTCTTACCCAATCCCCAAAAGGGAAGACCCTGGCATCTTTGCGTGGATACTTCCAAAAATCCAGGCTTCTGGCTAACGGGAGAAGAACTCTTGGTTTCTCATACCTACAAGGTTGAGCCGCGAAGTGTCATTGTGCTTCGGATGCCCCTGCGTTCGCTTTTTCCAACTCCCGCGCTGTGATAACGAGCATCTGAAGGCGGTTTTCCACATTTGCAAAGCTGGTGTCCGGGTCAAAGTCCAGGGGCAGAATTTGTAGATGGGGGAATCGCTTTTTAATTGCCTTTACCATGCCGCGTCCAGAGACGTGGTTGGGTAAGCATCCAAAGGGGCTCAAAATGACAAAGCTGTTAACCCCGTTTTCGGCCATCTCAATAATTTCAGCTGGCATGAGCCATCCCTCGCCCACCAGCAAGGACTCTGGCATTAGGCCCTTAATGTGGTTCATTACCTTTTCGAGGTCGTGTTTACCTTCATAAAATTTAAAGTTCTTCATAATCTTGTGAACCGAATTTCCAATGGCCTCTAAGATTCCATCGTTAAGACCGCCAATGGCCATGGCCATGAAGTTATTAGGCAAGAGTCTATTCTTGGCTTGCCACTTTTGAACCAAGAAAGATCGGCGGAAGAAATCAGTCATACCGGGAAGAACTATTTCCATTCCATGACTTTCAAGGTAACGCTCCACATCGCCGTTGGCCGTTGGATGATAGTTTATTAAAATTTCCCCGATGATACCCACTCGAGGCTTACGCGTAGAGCGGTCTACTTCAATCGCATTAAATCTGTGAACGGCTTTAATCATGGCCTCTTTGGCTTGCTTGATGCCTCTTCCAATGCTGATTGAAATTTCATCAAGCGATTCGCGAAAAACTTGATCAGCCTGTCCCTTGATGCGTTCATATGGGCGTACGGCATGGAGCATTGTTTCGAGGGCATCGATCAAGACAAGCCCCCAAGCCATACGGATTTGGAACCAGACGCTAAGATTAAAACCGGGGTGAATGTTTTTAACATCCTTGCCCGTCGTGATGATGGGAACCTGTGGGTAACCCGCCTCATCCAAGGCTTTTCGGGCTAGGGCAACATAATGACCCGCCCGACAATCCTCACAGTTTTTTGATAAACCCAGGGCGGTGGTGTTAGGATCAACATCACCACTTTCAAGCATCCGCAGAGCCTCGCCAATGTTGACTTGGGCCGGAAAGCAGATATCATTGTGGACGTAACGTTTTCCTAACTCAATTGCTCGCTGATCGGCCAAGGGCATTTGTTTGACCTTGTAACCCTCGCGTTCTATGACGGCCTTGGTTACTGAACTAAATGCAAAGGACAAATTAGGAATGATGATGGTCTTGCTCTTTTTATCTTCTTTGGTAAAGCGAATACTGTAATCTTCAAGAACCTGACTTTGAGGTTCAGAACCCTTGATTTTTTCACGTCGAGCTCGAATGGTCTCGACAAAGCTTTTGACGCGAATGGCGATGGGACCGCGATTTTCCCCTTCGTCCAATTTCAGAATGAGGGGCTCCTTTTTGCTTTTTTCGCGAAGTATCCGAGTAATTTCGTCGCTGATGATGGCATCGTGTCCGCAACCAAAACTTACCACCTGAGTCATCTCAAGATCAGGGTTTTCGGCGCAGTAGATGGCCGCAGCAATCATTCGAGAATGAAACGGATTGAAGGTCTCCATTCGACTTTCACGGATATCCACTTTTTCAAGACCTTCGAGAGAATCCAAGGTCAGTACAGGTATCCCAAGTGATGTAAAGTGGCTGGACAGGTTATGTGAAATGAGAGGATCCGAATGGTATGGCCTACCTGCAAGAATGATCCCAAAGCCACTTTTTTGCTGAATATAGTCTAGTGCAACTCTTCCTTGTGCTTTGAGTTGGGCACTAAATTGAAGATTAACGTGTTCGGCTTCGTGGTAAGCTCTTACTCCTAGGTCAATGGGAATTTCAAACTGTTCATGAAGGAACCGAATAATTTGTTTTTCTTTCTGGCGTTTGTTGTACCATATAAAAGTGGGAGACAAGAGCTTGATCCCGTGTTTTTCCTCTGGTTCATCTTGTTGGGCGATCACCGAGGGATAGCCTTGAATCAGCGGACAAAGGTGGCCACCTTGCGCGTACTTGTTCTCCTTGGGCATGATGATGAGGGTTGGCATAAAGATCACATCTACTTTTTTTTCAATGAGATCTTGAACGTGGCCGTGGGTCAGCTTTGCCGGAAAACAGGCCGTGTCTGAGGGAACGCTTTTTAAGCCCTTTTCGAACAAGGGGTAGGAACTGGTTCGAGACACGACGACTTCAAATCCCAAAGAGCTAAAGAGTCCCTTCCAAAAAGGCAGGGAGTGCCAAAACTCCAAGGCCTGGGGAAGGCCAATTTTCACCTTTTTGCTTGGGCTCAGCTGTTTAACGTTCCACTCCTTGGTTAGAAGATCTTGATGTACTTTTGAAAGGTCAGGGACTTCTCGTTGTTTACGGCTCGTTTCCATAATTTTTGAGCGAACTTCGGGGTCTTGAAGGTCACCTAAAATTTCTCCTTTTTCGCACCGATGACCCGTCACAAAGTGGGTACCATCGTTGAAGGTTACAATGGTACGGTTGCAGTGGTTTTGGCAAAAGGGACAAATCTGACCGGGATTTGTTCGATACATGAAATTTTCCATCTCATCTAGGCCAATGAAGCTAGACTCGTAATTCGGGTCCTTTTCCTTGAGTTTTTTGACGTGATCGCGGGTGAGCAGGGCAATACCCCAAGCCCCCATTTCTCCAGGAAGCTCTGGGCGGATCACCTGTTTGCCGCTGTACTGCTCAAAGGCTCGCAAAATGGCATCGTTTTTGAAAGTCCCCCCTTGAACCACAATTTTCTTTCCCAGTTGGTCCAAGTTGGAAATCCGAAGAACCTTGGTAAACACATTTTCGATGACCGAGCGGCAGAGTCCGGCCATGATGTCGGCGCTGGATTTCCCTGATTTTTGTTCAGTGATGATGCTTGAATTCATGAATACCGTGCACCGTGAACCGAGCCTACTTGGGTTTTGTGCCTGAAAAGCGAGGGGGGCGACTTCCTGCACCGGAATTTTGAGAGAGCGCGCATAGGTTTCAATAAAACTCCCGCAGCCAGCGCTACAGGCCTCGTTCAAGGTAATCCCCGTCACAATTCCCTCACGGATGAAGATGGCCTTCATGTCCTGTCCTCCAATGTCCAAGATGAAATCCACATCGGGTTCCAAGCTCTTGGCGGCTTCGGCATGGGCTACCGTTTCAACCGTGTGGTAATCTGCCTTTAAGGCCTTGGCAAACAAGTTCTCGGCGTAACCAGTGGTGCCCACCCCGAGGATTTCCAGTTCGACCCCCTTTGCCCGCCAGCGCTCCCGGAAGTCCAAGATTGCCCGGCGTAACACCTCGAGCGGCTCGCCCTGGTTGTTGGCATAGAACGTATCAGCCACTAAGCCCTCATCGGTCATTAACACGAGTTTGGTGGTGGTTGAGCCACCATCAACGCCCAGCCAGGCTTGAAGTTTCGAGCCTGGTGGCAAGTCCAAAGGCTTCCACGCTTTCCGGTGACGTTGTTGGAACAGCTCAAATTCTTGAGAATCAGCAAAAAAAACAGTCTTGGGTTCTGAACGGGTTTGTTCAGGCTCGCTTTGATCAGAAAGAAGACCTACCAAACCGATGTATTCATTTTTTTGTTCGGGGTAAAGGACCTGGGTTGACAAGGCTGCCCCTAGCGCCACTACCAACTCCGGACGCTCGGGGATGATAATTTGATCGGTACGGAGGTTCAAACGCTCCTGAAAAACCTTTATTAAAACAGAGTTAAAGGTGAGAGGACCTCCCTCAAAAATCACTGGAGGACGAATATTGACTCCTTGAGCGAGCCCACCAATGGTTTGTTTAGCTACCGCATGAAAACAGGAAAGCGCAATATCACTTAGGGCAACTCCCTGATTCAACAACGGTTGGATGTCCGTCTTGGCAAAAACACCGCACCTTCCTGAAATTTCATAAACCTGATTTCCTTTTTCAGCTAGGGCATTAAAATCTTCGGTCTTGATGTTGAGTAATTCGGCAATCTGATCAATAAAGGCCCCAGTTCCACCCGCACAGGAACCATTCATCCGCATATCGCTGGTCACCAATTTCCCCGTACCCTCATCCATTCGAAAAAAAATCACCTTGGCATCCTGACCGCCAAGTTCAATCGCAGAACGCACCTTAGGATAAAGAGCTTTAATAGCAATTGCATTTGCAACCACCTCTTGGGTAAAAAACGCACGAGTTTTTCGGGCGTAGGGTTCTCCCGCACTGCCGCAAAAGGCCGTGCGAAATTTGGTTTGGGGAAATTGGTCCTCTAGGACTTGAAGCAAGTTCATCAAGGTTTCCCTTTGATTTGCGTTATGACGTTGGTAGGCGCTATATTCAATCTCTTGGCTTATTGAATTGTAAACAACGAGCTTTACTGTGGTGGAACCGATGTCAATTCCTAGAAGTTTTTCATTCATAGTTGGAATGATTACATATTGATTAAAGCTTGGCAAGTTAGAGGTTTGATTTTTTCAGGGTTAAACTCTAAACTTAGTGCTATGCCAACTCAACCCAACGAACAAGATCCCGTTGATTGGTTTTCTCCAAGGGAGGCAGATGATCAAGGCTTAACCTACTCCGATGAGGATGTTTCTCAAGAAGAATGGCAGGAAGCACAAGCCTTCAAGTCTGAGGAAGGCGCAGACCCTCCTCCACCGCGAGGAACGAGTCTAAATCCCAAAATGATTCAAATGCGGGAATTAGGACGAAACAGCAAGATTCCACGAAAAATATGGCTCAAACTCCTGGCTTCGGCTGAACTCGATGACCTACGAGATAAAGACAATCGCATTGGCATGTCTCTTCTTTATGAAGCTTTCTGTAAACATGGTAATAAGCTTTGGATCGATCCTTTAGAAGAATTAAAGGTCATTTTTGAAAACCTTGAAAAATTTCAGGGTGAAATTCGCCATCTGAGGAGTTTTATTTTTTTATTGGTTCAGCTCGCTCGGGCCCATATTTCTCCGGGTGCCTTTCTTCGTTACGTGCTCTTGCCCCGAATGAACTTTGACTATAACTACCGAAATTGGCGCGAAAAAAATTTTTGGGCCTTAGAAAAAATTGCCCTCGGCCTGATTGAACTTCGACAAAAGCCTCCTTTTAATAAGCCATTTTTAGCGGGGAATCGTGTCCTCGTAGAGAATGTGTTAGCCAAGTATGTGGGTAAACCCTTGGCAAAATTCCGAGTCAGCGAGCTCGAGCAAGATGAAAATCTTCAGCAGTACTTCACCCTCTGGACAAGTTTGACCTTCAACTCCTTATTCTTTCTTGATTTTTGTCGCATCAATATCTTCCCCTTTATGTACCGGCTTTCGGGAAAGGTTGACTTGGTTCAGTGGGTTTATGTGATGCGATTGGTGGTTGAGCTTGAAAAAGCCTTTGATAAGGGAATTTCTAAAGATTCATCGATATTGCGCGAATCAGTGTTAGGTTTTAGTCTCTACTCCTCCTTTGAAGATAACATGATGGCGCGTCAAGAAAAGGGGCAAAAACCCTACGATATGGTTCGCGAACTCAAGGCCTTTCTTCAATCGGTGATTGGGCTCTTGAAAACTAATAACGGTGTTTATTTGATTTCATGGCTTGCCTCTCAATTTCATGCAGCCAAGGACCCTGATGTTGCAGAAGGTGTTGCTCGCCTCATTGTTCTCATCAAAGATGATGGAGGAAAAAAAATTTACAAGGAGCACATCCTTCAATACCAGCGATTAAATCCAAGTCAGCGAGAGATTTTTCTCGATGCCGTTTATCAAAATCAAGGTTCTCATCCCGATATAAACCTCTTGGATCATCCCCTGGGCAGTCCTGAAAGTCTCTATCCGATTGTTTTATCAAATGAACAAATGGCCTCAGTTTCGAGCACTTCCCTCAAGCAAAAATGGGATCGTTCAATTCCGGGTCGACGTGCGATCAATTTTTCTGTTTTGGAGGTGGCCCGTCAAAAGATTCGACTGGATATATGGCAAAAAGTTTATTCGATTCTCGAATGTGGGCCCCAGCTTCCCTCCGAACTCATCCCTCTTCTTCAAAACTTCATCCTTCAGTACAAAAATCAGACCCAACCTCAAATCATTCAGCAAGTCAAAAAAGCCGATTATCTTGCCCGACAAATTCCTTTCATGAGCGCTTCGGAAACCAGGATCGCCGCTCTTATATGTTCTGTGTTTTATGGCAAATTTCATCAATTCGAATGGAGTAAACTCTCGGGTGGAGTTGTATTATCACTCGTTGACTTGGACGAATTTAAGTTTACCCGTGAATTCCTTGTTGCTGACTCTTCGCCTGACCGTCCCTCCTTACAGCATTTGAGGGAAGCCGTAATTTTTTTCTTGAAATTACTCGAACAGTTTAGTTTAACGTGGGATCAAACGGTGAAGTATGTTCGTCCCAAGGTGGGCGAATTGTTTCGGCACGTTGTTGGCATCAACCGTCCTCTTCCAGAATTCCTCTCCTTAGGTCTAAAAAAACTCTGGTCGCTTGACGAACTCAACATTGACCGCGCGCGTCTTTGGGACGCTTTGAGTACCAAGGAAAATCAAACCAACCAAGGACTGGATGCTGCTCATTTTGAGGTTTCTTCGCACGAATGGGTTACGCTGATCTTGATCAACGCCAACACGCCCATCCTCAAAGCTACCTGGAAAAAAATCGAAGAAGGGTGGGTGTTGATTGGACTTCGAGGTTCGGGAACCCTGCTTTTTAACTGGGGTCAAAATGATTACCTCAGGGCATGGGTTATTCTTAGACAGGTTTGGGAAAATTGGGTGAAAACTAAAGCGGTCAAGGCTTTTATCCCCGTTGGTCAATGGACCTGGGAAAACCTTTCCGAACTCCCCCAGGCCATCAATCAACTCGAACAAAAGCTGGGATTAAGGGGTTCTTTGATAAATCTTGGAGATTCCGCAAAATTGTCGCAGATCTTAAAATAAAAAGCCGGCCTTTTGGCCGGCGTCGTTTCTGTTTTTTTCTATTTAGTATCGATCTCTTGATCGAAAGGGACGTTGTCGGGGAGCACTTTCACCCTTAGGAAGGGCAAGATTCACCTTAAGACGACGACCTTCAAAATCCCTGTCATTCAACGCAGAAATGGCAGCTTGGGCTGCTTCGCTGTCAACCATTTCAACAAAACCAAAGCCCTTGCTTCGGCCTGTCTCACGGTCATGAATAACCGTAACAGAACTCACTTCACCGAAATTTGAGAAAAGATTCCTCAAACCCTCTTCATTCGTTCGATAACTCATGTTACCGACGTAAACTTTGTTGGACATATCCCAACCTCACTCCCGGCCGTTAAGCCGGTTTTATTTCAACCGCCTTTCGGTGGCTTTTTCTCACTCAGAACACGGAGGGTTCAAGGCAGAAAACCAAACCTAAAGTCTCGGTCACTTTAATCCTAACAGGACAAAGGTATTATTCCACGCTTTCGAGAATTTGTCAAGTTGAACGATTGTTAAATGTAAGAATGTTTGTTAAGATGAAATACGGTCAAGAAGAACGAGGTTTAGACAAATTTCATGAGCGAGCGTGTTGACAAGGTGGATCCAAAAATTGAACTCATTAACCTCCTTAATAATATGGATCTTGCTGAGGAGCATCCTGAATCTTTTTATCATCAACTTCTTGAAACAGCAATTAATCTCATTCCAGAAGCTGAATATGGAACGGTTAGTCTTATCTCCGATAACGAATGGAAGTATGTCGCCGCAGTAGGACATCAGCTAGATCTTTTGTTGAATCTTAACCTAAAAGCTGAGTGGGACCTCTCTGGCCATGAAATCAAAGAGTTCAATACCATTGAAGACAAACATCAAGGACAGTTTCCCTCAGAAATTCAAAAAATTTTTGAAAAGGCCACTAAAAAGACCTCAGCAAGTCTTCTAGGTGCCTATTACCTACCGGATGGTGATAAGGTCATTTTATCAGTTGATATTCCTAAGCGACGTAAAATTTCATTCTCCGATGAATCAAAAAAAATTTTTCAGGGTCTCTTAAACCTTGCGGGAAAACACCAACGACTGATCAAAGATGAGAAAAATTTGCGGCAAGCCTATTCTGAACTTCAAGAGCGAACCAACGGTATCGAACTAAGCTATCAAGAAATTACGCGTCTCAGTGATAAACTCAGAAACTTATTAAATTTGGCTTGGGATCTGGGACAAGGTGTTATTGAGACCAACACTTTTTTTGATAAACTTTTGGAATCTGCAATGACTAGCGTTGACCAAGCACGGTGTGGAACCCTGAGTTTGATCGACAAGGGGCGTTGGCATTTTATGAGTGCCATTGGTCACGACGCACAACTATTAAAAGCGCTCAACCTTAGCGCTAAATGGCTTCCAACATTAAAGAATACTGTCAGCTTTATGAAGATTCTCCAAGACTTTCAAAAATCAATGCCTGCTGAATTTTATCTCAAGGTTCAATCAGCCTGGAATTCATTTGGGACGAGTCTTGTTGGTTGGTCTGAGGTTGAAAACGGTACTCAGCTCATGGTGACGCTCGAATTAGAACTTCAACACGATGAAAAGATTCCTCAATCAAGCATTATGATTTTTGAGTCCTTTGTTCGACTTGCCCATAGTTTTTTGCGTTTAAAAATTCATACTGAGACAATGAAAAATGCCTATCTTAATTTCTCAGAAAAACTAGCGCTCTTGGCCGAAGCGCATGACGCTGATACTGCCATTCACAATAAACGCGTTTCGATGCTTTCTGGTTATCTTGCTCGTGAATTTGGTCTTGACCGTAAATTAGCCGAAGAAATTGAAACTTTTGCGATATTACATGACATCGGAAAAATTTTTATAGACAGCAACCTTTTAAGACAAAACGATATCCTTGACCCTCAAGAATATGAAGTTGTCAAAACTCACACTCTCTTAGCGGGCAAACTCCTTGATGATCCTTTTTTTATAACCGCACAAAAAATAGCTCTGTACCACCATGAGCGCTGGGATGGTTCGGGCTACCCTTACGGCCTTAAAGGAAACGAAATTCCTATTGAGGCACAAATCGTCAGTCTGGCAGATGTTTACGATGCGCTGCGTTCCAAAAGGTCCTATAAGGATTCCTATCCACCTCAAAAGGTCATAAAAATTTTGCGTGAGGGTGATGACCGAATTCATCCTGGCATGTTTAACCCCGAACACCTCAATTTATTGGAAAGGTGTCTTGATGAGATCGAACGCCTGATCTATTGGGATATGGCTTAAGGTTCGGGTAAGACTAAAACCCATCCTGGCAAGATGTAGTCAGGATTGAGAAGCCGATCACTATTGAGTTCTAAAATTTTGGGCCATGATGTTGAGGAGCCCAATTGTTCTTGAGCAATTCGCCAAAGCACATCCCCAGTTTTTACCTCATAAGTTTTTGTAATCCTAGTTAAGGGCGAGCTTTGTTGCCGTGGACTCTCATTGTGTAAAGCTTGTTCCCGTGCTGCATTAACTTGGGGTTGTTGCTCTTGAGTTGGTGTTTCTAAATTTTGTGAGATTTGGTTGGGCTGGGATTCAAGACTTGAAGAATTAGAATCTGTGACAGTGGAAGTGTCTTCCTTCGGGCTAGCCATCTTAGTTGATGGATTTTGTTGAATTTGAGCGTTAACATTTGCAGCTGAATTAAATCCTGTAACGATTAGGTAAATCAAAACAATAACAATTGCGGAGAGTCCAAGACCCAAAACTAGGGGCCTCCACGGAAATTTGAATCTTTTTGGTTTTATTGAAGAAGTTTCGGAAAGTTTTTGGAGCCAACTGTTCAAAAACTTCTTTGCGCGTTCCGTCAAGGGGTAAAAATCAAAAACAAATTTTAGGGTTTGATAAAGGTAGGGTCTCGTGAGAGTGGTCTTGTCGCCAAAACTCTTGAGAAAAAATCGTCGATGAATTTTTCCATCATTGACTTGAAGAAGTTGGGATTCCCATTCCGTTAAAAGATCATCGTTTAACACCAAGTGCCCAAAGCGGCGTTGTTGACCAAACCGCTTCACTAATGCATCTTTTCGCTCATTAGGCATGGAAGCTTCCAGCCAGGCTTCAGCTTCTGGGGTGGACGGAAATAGGCTCGAAAAAAAAGTTAAATAATCAGATTCGAAGAGGGGAATTAGCGCATTGACCTCTTGCCAAAATTCAATCGAGGCTTGGGTGCGCTGTTGAATCTTCCAAAGTTGGATGACTTTTATTGTAAATTTCGTTTTCATAGGTATAATTTTATAATATGTTGGTAAATTATGCTAAAAATTAGGGTACAAATTCTTATTTTTTTTCTGTTAATTTTAGTGGGACCTACTCTTTTTGCTCAGGATTTGGCTTTTGAGAGCGAATTGGGAAGTGGGGTCTATTGGGGGAGGGCGGAGGAAATCGTTTACAAAAAACCACTCGAGCCCGATAAATTGAGTCTCTTGACTTGGGATGTTCCAGTATTTCAAACCCTTGATGTCTCCACCCAGCTTCATTTTCCCTTCAATGTTTTTCTTCGCGCGAAGATCCAAATTGGCTTTGCCTACACCTCAGCGGTGATGCGAGATTTAGATTGGATAAATGTTCCTGATTCAGAGGATCCCGATATCTTCTCTGACAGCGTAAATTACTTAGTCTCCTGGGCTCACGGAACAGCAGACCTTGGTTGGGTTGTTTTAGATTCTTCACCGATAAAAATCACCTCATTTTTAACTTATCTTTATTTATTGAGCGCTTGGGAGGGATGGAATTCGGTTCAAGGACAAAAGAATGTTCCAGGGACAACGACTTATTATGGACATACCATTGATTTTCGCCAGATTTGGCATGGGGTTGGGCTTGGTGGTCTCATCAGCATGCAATTATTCGATGCCAATTTATTGTTAGAGTTGAAATTTTTTCCCTGGGTGGTTTATCTTTCGCGCGATATTCACATCCTGACGGGTAAGACCTATCTGGATAATGCCTACTGGGGGCAGGGAATCAAAATTTCGACGGGTTATGCGGTTCCTTTTGGGGAACGTTATTTTGGGAAAATTGGGTTTCAGTTTTTAAGGCTTTGGAGCGGTTACGGGGATTCAATCCTCTCAAACAATGGCGATACAAATCCCAACACTGCCTTTACCCTCTATAAGAATGCTATTGGTGGGACGTATCAATTATTGGGTCTTTTCCTTGGCTTAGGATTTGTGATACAGTAAGCTTCAATGCGGCTTGTGCTTGGTTTTCTCCTTCTGTTTAACCTAATTTCATGTGATCAAGACCAACCCCTTGAATCTCTTAATCTTTTCCCTACCCCTGTTACCAAACTGAAACAGACCTATGCTGTAGTCATGATTCCCATCCTGGGTGTTTTACAAGGACCAAACGAAGAGGCTCCTCTGTCCACCATTCTCTATCGGGGTACCATCGTTGAAGTCGAATCGGTAGCTCCCCAACGCGAGATCGTGAAAGGAAATGTTGGGCGCTGGATCTTGATTCGTTACCAAGGGCGTCGGGGATGGGTTTTTAGCCCCTCCGTGGAACTATTTGACGAACTTTACCTTGCACGGCGCCGAGTTCAATCCTTGAGGAATCTGAGTGAATCTTCTCAATGATTTGGTCATCCCTATTTTAGTTGGAGCCTTCATCGGTTTTATCACCAACATGATTGCCATCAAAATGCTGTTTCGACCTCTTACCGAAAAACGAATTGGCCCCTTTCGTATTCCTTTTACCCCTGGAGTTATTCCGCGCCAGCGTCATAAGTTAGCGGCAAGTTTAGGACGAATGACCAGTCGTGAACTAATGACGCCCGAGGTAGTCCAACGTCACCTCAAGAGTTCCAACGCCCAACAGCGACTTTCCCAAAAGATCAAGGACTTGCTTGCTGGCTTTTTGCAAAACACTCCCTTAGCCGTCTATCTAAATTATCACTCGGTTGTTATTCAGGGAATCTCTTTGTTTATTGACTTGCTCATGCCATTTTTAGATGCATTGTGGGACATCCCAATTAGCAATCTTCTTTCCAACCCAAAATTGAACAAAGACAGTAGTTTAATTACGTTCGAAGACCTCTCATCGAAAAATCCAAAACACACCCAACCACCGCCGTGGTTGGAATTCATCATCTTAGAGGTCTTTCCTTTCTTAAATAAAGAATTTCAAACTTGGATAAAAAGTCCCAAAGTAACCCAAGAACTCAATGACATGGGAATTCATTTAGTTACCCAAGCAGTTGATGAATTAAATACCGTACAACGTCTGGTTGTTAAAACCATGGGTTATGAACAGCGCCTTATCGAAAGCATGCCAAAGCTCACCGATTTGGCTGTGCGACGATTCATCAACTACCTCAAGCTGCCCGAAAATCAAAAAGATATCGCTTCTCGCCTAACCAACTTTCTTACCCAAATGCTCAACGACCAACAGAAAAAAAGAACTTTTCAAACTCATTTTGGAGAATGGCTTGATCAGAATCGTGAGGAATCGTTGGGAAGTCTTCTGGCTTCCCTCTTAGGTTTTGGCGAAGAGCAACTTCGGGAAATCATTCATCGAACTCTTGACGAAAAGAAGCGTGAGGTGGCTGTTTTTTTAGATCGTTTTATTAAGGAAAGCCAATGGTCGAAAAAACCGCTTTTCGAAGTTATTCAAATGAGCGATTCGAGCATTGAGGAAATTTCAGTGATTGCGAGCCAGTTCCTCATGGATTCTCTTGAGGCAATCCTTCCCGGTTTAATTGAGCAATTCGATGTTCAAACCATGGTTGAGAATCGGGTTAACGCGATGGACATCAAAAAAGTTGAATCGTTACTCCTGCAAATCATGGAGAAAAATTTCAAGTGGATCAACGTTTTTGGAGCAATCTTGGGTGGGCTGATCGGTTTGTTTCAAAGCCTGTGGCGACTATTCAATTAGTAATTCAGTAGCGAAATCCTGATTGCCCAATGAATTCACGAAGGATGGAATAAGGGGGCACGTACTGAGAAGGAATGGGAATAAAGTTTTCTAGGAAATCAAGAAGACGCAAGGCGTGGGTTGATTGGGGGTCATCCGAGGGAACTTGTTTTAATAAGGGCAAGACGTAATTCTTCAGCACCGAAATTTCGTAGTCTAAGGCGCTATTAAACACGGCATCTGCTGTTTCTTGAAAGGGGAAGATGTTCTTATCTTCACCACGGCGTACACTGGGCCACATTCTCAAGGTATGAAGCGCCGAATAACCTCGGAATTGATAATCACGAACCATTCTTCGAATAAGTCGATTATCGGTGGTGCTAATTCTAAAGTTGTTGTCTAAGCTTAATTGGGTAAGGGCACTGATGTAAATTTTAAATTTATGGACACGGGGGATTAGGTGAGTTAATTCATCGTTCAAAGCGTGAATTCCTTCCATCAAGAGAACTTCCTTGGAACCGAGGTTGAGTTTACGCCTTTGGTTTTTGCGATGACCTAACTTAAAATCAAAAATGGGAAGCTCTGCCTCTTCTCCATTAAGAAGCTGAAGAAGGTGTTGGTTCAAAAGCGGAATGTCTAAGGCGTGAAGGCATTCAAAATCCGGTAAACCATCTTCGCCCAGGGGTGTTTCTTCTCGTGAGACAAAATAATCATCTAGGCCGATGATTTGGGGCCTGAGGCCCACGGTACGCAGGTGGATGGCTAATTTTTTGGTGAATGTGGTTTTTCCGGCACTGGAGGGTCCGGAAATTAAGACCAAGCGTAGGTTTTCGTTTTGAACAATTTGATCGGCAAGGTTGCTTAGCTTTTTTTCATGAAGGGTCTCACTCACTTGGATAAATTCTTGAACTTCTGATGTTGAAGCAATTTGGTTTAATCGCGCAACAGTGGGGACTCCCAGAATATCAGCCCAGCGTTGATATTCCTTAAAAATGTTGTTGAATTTAGGTTGAGGTTTTAAGGAACCCATTTGCAAGGGATAAGTTTTTTCAGGAAAGTGAAGGAGCAAAACATCCTCTGTTAATTCAACCCGAAAAACGGAAAGAATGCCGGTTTGATGGGCAAGGGGAAAGTGTGCGAGTTCCCAAAAGCCCTCACTCTCATAGGCGGCAACCTCACGATTGTTCTTTTGAGCAAGGAGGAGGATTTGGTCGGTTTTGCCTGAATTTTCAAGCCGCTTTTTGGCCTCCGCATAGGTTAAAAGGTGAAAGTTTATATTCTGGTTTTTTTGAACCTCGTTTTCTAACTCGCTCTGTATGAGTTCTTGGTCAAGGTTAAGGTCATCATTTAAGATTAGACGAAAAAGGTAGGCTGCCCCCAAAGAATGGCTAATCCGAGTGATCAGGTTTGGGTACAGTTTTCTTAAGACCTTGGCTAAGAGAAAGCACAGACTTCGACGGTACATTTTATGGCCGATGCTGGTGTGAAGCCGAACCAACCTTAGCTGCCCATTTGAAGTTAAAGGTTCGTTTAAGCTCTTAAGTTGGAAATCTGCCATCACACCAATAATGTCGCTGGTAAGTGCATAATTGAGATGTTCAAGCACCTCTTTGGTAGTGCTCCCAAATTGGGCTATAATAATTTGGTTTTCTAATTCAAACTCTAAATCATTCATTAGTGGTTGTGTTCCTAATTTGAATTTCTTTCAGCCAAAAACCAGGGCCTAAATATTGCCGTTTTGGGGTGAGATTTTTTAATACATCTTCGGAAGTTTCAATGGTTGGAATGTGAAATTGTTTGAGGAGTTTACGAATAGTTAATAGATCATACCTTTTCATATTCACTCTCCTTTTATGAGGCAAAAAGCTCAAGCTGGGCGGTGCATTTTTTAGTTTTTGTACTCTGGGGATCTTTGTTAGGGTTATTGGAACCAGCTTCCCCAAGGTGTAGACCTCGGTTGGAGAGTTGGGGCTTAAGCTGGAACCATTCGCGCTCAAAATCTGGGTCTACCCCCTCTACCTCTTGAAACACCTTAACCTGTTGGAAAAGTTCTCGCAAGATGGAGTGTTCCTCAAAACTGACTGGATCATTTTTTTCCAAAAGGGATCGTGCATAAAAGAGAAAGGCAGGTTCCAAAGAAGTTTCGACAAGCGCATAGGCGGCCCCCTGCTGGGCAACGTATCGTCCAAAAAACTTCACTAATATTTTAATCGTTTCTTTTAAGTCTATCCCACGTTGTTCAGACAGTCCGACCAACCACTGACAAAAAACAATCTTTTCATGCTCCGACCGATTTTTCCAACATTGAGAGGCTTCCTGAATGGCTTCAAAATAGTAATCTTGAGTTTCGGGATAGGCCGTGCTTTCAATTTGTTCCAGACTCTCTTTATAGCTTGTGGGAATGCTCCAAAGTTGTTGGAAAAATTTTTTCTGAAGGGACTGAATGTCCATTAGAAAGTCTTGGCAGAAAGGATAGAGGGCACTGTCTGATTCAATTTGTCTCAAATAAAACTCACATTCCTTGTCCATCTCAGAGTAAAAAGCTTTTAAACCTAAAATGAAGAGCTTCCAGGGATAAAAAACAGAGTCATCAGATATTTTTTGCAATTCGACAAAGGCTTGTGGGTCTTCCATTCCATTTGTGACGCTTTCAAACGCATCTAAAACAATGTAGCCCTGAATTTTGAGCGGGTGATCCTCATTGAGCATGGTTAATGAAGTTAGATGTAAGGGATTTGATAATTTCTTCTTGAGTTCTTGATGTGCCCTTGTTCCCGGTTTCAAGACATCCTCAGGATAACGTTTCAGTAGGCGGGTGATGTCATTCATGGAATTCATTATACTAAATTTTACTAATTTTCGATAAGACCTTGAGCTTTAAGTTTGTGGTATTCCTCACGAGAATATGCTTTTAGTAATTCCCACTCAGGTGATTGCCCCAGCTGCACCAAGGGGTGTTCTGAAATTGGTTTTTTATCTGTTGAAGTTAGAACTTTGAGGAAGGGTTTTTTGACATCTTTTGTATTAATGCTGTGCACCAAGGCGTAGGATCCATTTTTCAATTCAACCAAGGTACCCAGAGGAACAAAGCCGATAACTGCGATCAGGTGCCTCACAACCTGATCGTGATAAGTCTTGCCTATTTCCTTAATGATTTCTAGGATCGCAGAATAACCATCGATGGCTGGGCGGAAAGGCCGTGAAGAAACCATGGCATCGTAGGCACTTGCCACAGCGATGATTTTCGCCGAAGAGGGAATATTTTCTTTATTAAGTCCCTGAGGATAACCGCTACCATCCTCTTTCTCGTGGTGTCCAAGAGCCCCTAAGCAGGTGTTAGCCGGAAACCCTTTTTCTTTCAAAATTTTATAGCTCAACACCGGGTGGGCCTTTAAGGTTTTGAGCTCTTCTGGGGTTAGCTTTCGGTCAGCAGTCTGAATTTTAGCAAAGGACTGATGAAGCATTCCAATTTCATGCAGGAGGCCCGCCATACCAATTTCAATGATTCGATGAGGTGGAATTTTGAGATTTTCGCCGATGGCCATACCTAAAATAGCAGTATTGACCGAATGACATGTTAGATAGGGAAAACCGTTTCGATCTAAAATGGTCAACTGTAATAGGAAGCGATGATAATCTTTTAGGGCGGAGTAAATTTCCTTGGCTTGGTTGGCAATTTCATCGACGTAAAGAGCCCCTTTTTTGTTAAAATTATCTAGACTTTGTTGTAAATTTTCTAAAAAAGTGACGTAAATTTCTTGCGTTTTCTTTTTATCCTTGGTATCACGGTTATCGTCATCAAGAAAAACATGGGTGACATCACCCTCACTGAGGTTTTGAGCCAGGGTCTTGGTTTGAGGTTTAACTGACTCATCGATTAAAATTGTTTTGTAATTCCAGGCTTTAAGGCGTTTCACTAAATTTTCGGATACCGGAACATCGGGGCTACACAAAACGTAGTCTTCATCCAAGTATAAAATTCCGTCGGGATAGAGAAGAGGACGGACAGATTCAACAGGAATAGACTTCATTGCCATTTACCTCTATTATAGTTTCAAGTTTTGTCTATTTCAATTATTGGAGAGTTTTCCTTGAAATATAAACAAATTCTTATATTTTTTTATGCGGTTTATTTATTATCCTTCGCCTTTATCTTTTTTTTGCCTGTGAGTGTGCTGGGTTGGGAATGGACCTTGAGTTTTTGGGGCCGTAACTGGTTTTGGATCATATTTTTTACCGTTATCCTCGTGGTCTCTTGGGTTATTTTCTCGCGGCGCTTTGAGTATCAAAGCCTAATTGAAAAGGAAGATTGGGAAGGGCTTTTTGTTCAACTTGACAAAAAACTTAACTCTAAAAAGCGTATGACTCAATTTGAAATTCGTCTTTACGTACTATCGAGTTTTTTAACTGACCGAATTGAAAAGATTGGTGAATTAGAAGAAATCCTCAAAAATCGACAATATTCATCTTGGTTAAGTGAGGGTTTACTCTTCACGATTCCACTGTGGATCAAAAAACTAAGCGGTGAGGAGGCACCTGAATTTGAACGCCAGCTAGAATTTCTAAACAGTAAAAAATCAAGGGTGAGCCATCAAAAATGGGTGCAGTGGAGTTTAGCGTTTTTGCTCTTATATGCCAACTCAGAGGAAAAAGAAGCCAGAGCGGTCAATCTTTTATTACCCTTACTCAAGGACAAGAGTTTATTGTCCCTCTGTGCTGCCTTACTTGTTTCTGCCAGAAGACCTAAATTTCCTGAATTAATTGCTGTCAAAAAAAATTGGTCGGGATATTCTCAGGAAGAACTAGTTAAGAAATGGAATAAACTCAATGAGGATGTATTATATACCATCATTTTGTCTCCTCTGTTTGATAAGTGCATTCAATGGTTGAAGAGTGAAGGAGAGAGGTCATGATCGAAAAATCTAACAAGCTTGAAGGTATCTTATACGACATTCGTGGCCCAGTTTTGCGTGAGGCTAGCCTTATGGAGGAAGAGGGATACCGTATCATCAAACTAAACATTGGCAACCCCGCAGCTTTTGGGTTTACCACCCCGGACGAAGTAATTCACGACATGATAGTTAACCTACCCAAGGCTCAGGGCTACAGCGAATCGAAGGGGCTCTTTGTAGCACGAAAAGCGGTCATGCAGTACTGCCAACAAAAGGGCTTCGTGGGCGTTGATACCGAGGACATTTATTTAGGTAATGGAGTGAGCGAACTCATCGTGATGGCGATGCAGGGGCTTCTTAATGATGGTGACGAGGTCTTAGTTCCTGCCCCTGATTATCCCCTTTGGACAGCTGCGGTAAAATTATCGGGTGGAAAACCAATTCACTATCTCTGTGATGAGCAAGCGGATTGGAATCCTGATCTCAACGATATCAAATCTAAAATCACCAATCGAACGCGTGGAATAGTTGTGATCAACCCAAACAATCCTACCGGAGCTGTTTATGAAAAAGATGTTCTTGAGTCGATTCTTTCTTTGGCTCGGCAGTATAAGTTAATTGTTTTCGCTGATGAAATTTATGACAAAATCCTCTATAACGGAGCTGTTCATTACTCGATGGGTGCTTTGGCTCAAGACGTCGTGGTGCTGACCTTCAATGGACTTTCCAAAAATTATCGTGCCGCGGGACTCAGGGCAGGTTGGCTTGTAGTTTCGGGTGATCAAAAAAAAGCCAAGGGATATCGGGAGGGCTTGGATCTTCTTTCAAGCATGCGCTTATGTTCCAACGTGCCTGCCCAATACGCTATTCAAACTAGCTTGGGAGGCTACCAGAGCATCAATGACCTTGTAAAGCCTGGTGGTCGCCTTCATGATCAAATGGAGTACGCCTACCAGCGGCTTAGCTCCATTCCAGGAATTTCTGTAGTTAAACCCAAAGGGGCTCTCTATCTTTTTCCCAAATTTGATACCAAGAAATTTGGATACGAATCAGACCTTGACTTAATTTGTGATATTCTGAGGATGAAACGAATTCTCCTTGTTCAAGGAACCGGGTTTAATTGGCCCCATCCTGACCATTTTCGAATCGTGTTTTTGCCTAACTTGATCGATTTGCGGGATGCCCTAGATGGGCTTGAAGATTTTTTTCTGCAAAGAGCTCGGGAAATCGAACTTTTTCAAGAAAAGATTTGACAAATTTGAAAGCCTTATTTAGAGTATTCGTAGGGACTTAGTTTACAAAACTAAAACTAAAGGAGAGAAAAAAATGAAAAAGGCTTTGATCTTGCTAACCTTATTACTCACTGCAACAGTATATAGTCAGCAGGCAGCCCAACAAAATATTCCGTTTGTTGATTTGGAGCAAGCCCGCTCAAGGGTGGCAGCACTTCAGCAAGAAAATGACACCCTTACCAAACAGAATGAGGAATTAAACAAACAAAATGCTGATTTAAGGGCTGAAATTATCAGAAATCAGCAGCAGCTCAGCGAATTGGCTCCCATCATCGAAAATGTCAAGGCCAAGGGGGTCGAACTCTTTGCCATCATTCCAACCATTCGTGACCAAAATCTTCGCCGTCAAGCGCAGGAAAGTCTGGATCGAAACCGCGAACTTGAACGACGTCTTGAAGCACGAAGACAGGAATTGAACCGACAAAATGTCGCAAACCAAAATAGCATTAATCAAAATGACCGTCAAATCAGTGTGAATAATGCCCGAATTCAACGCAATAAAGATGAAATCGTCATTTTGAATGCAGCCATTTCTAAAACTGAAAACCAGCAGCGCCAACTTAATACTTATATCCAAGATGTGGAGAATTTTCTCAATACTTCAGAGCGAGTTTTACCCAATCAAACAGCTCCACAACAATAATCACAACTTATAACCCAAAAAGGGTCAAGCGATTTATTTCTCGGCTTGACCCTAGTTCTTAACCCATCTATAATCACGCTCATGAAAATTCGAGTGAGATACGCCCCATCGCCCACAGGTTTACAGCATGTTGGCGGTCTTCGAACAGCCTTGTTTAATTATCTCTTTGCTAAAAAGAACAATGGAATTTTTTATCTTCGTTTGGAAGATACCGATCGTACCCGCTACAACCCCGAAGCAGAACAGGATCTTTATGATAGTCTCGGTTGGGCTGGTTTGACTTGGGATGAGGGGCCCGATATTGGCGGACCGTTTGGACCCTATGTTCAATCCCAACGGTTGGCCTTTTATCAAGAGTATGCCCAGCGCCTCTTGGAAGAAGGAAGGGCTTATCGTTGTTTTTGCACCCCAGAGCGGCTGGAGCAATTGCGTAAGGAACAGGAAGCCCAGGGTTTGCCAACTAGTTATGACCGAAAATGTCGAAATCTCAGCAAAGACGAATCAGAAGCGCGAGCGCGTGCGGGTGAGAGTTACGTCATTCGGTTAGCCCTCCCCTTGGATGGGGCCGTCACAATTAACGATTTACTTTTGGGGGAAATGAGTTTTTCGTTCAAAGATTTACCCGTTGATCCAGTTCTCTTGAAAAGTGATGGATTTCCCACCTATCATTTAGCCCACGTTGTAGACGATTATTTAATGCAGACTTCCCATGTAATTCGTTCTCAAGAGTGGCTTTCTAGCTTAGGGTTACACGTCTATCTTTTTCAAGCCTTTGGTTTAAACCCCCCTCACTATCTTCATCTCCCCCTAGTTTTAGGTCCCGATGGGCAGAAACTCTCAAAACGCCACGGAGCAACCTCGGTTCGACAATTTTGGGAGCAAGGATTCTTACCTCAAGCTTTAATCAATGGTTTGGCCCTTTTGGGTTGGTCTAGCGAGCATTCAAAAGATTATTATTACACCCTCAATGATTTAGAGAAAATTTTTGAACTTGAAAGTTTGAACAAGAGTCCGGCTGTTCTTGATTACAAAAAATTGGAGCATTTCAACACCCTTCACATTAAAAACATGCCCGATGAACTTTTAATCAAGACTATTTGCGATTATTTAAGGCGTTTTCAAAATTTAGATGGTTGTGAACAAATTAAAACTCAACTCCTTTATCTTTTACCATTTTTACGAGAGCGGGTGGTATATCTCAACCAAACTCTTGGCTGGATTAAATTTCTTTGGGAATTTCCCGAAGACTACTCCGAACTTGTTCCTAAAAAATCAAGTCCCGAGCAAGCAAAAATCAATTTGCAGACGGCGCTGGGTCTTTTGGACCAATTTAAAGATCACGATGAAGAAGTGATCGAACGAGGCTTCCGTGAATGGTGTGAACAAAATCAGATCAAACTTGGGGATGTACTGATGCCACTTCGGATCGCCCTTACGGGTAGCAAGGTAAGTTTACCCATTTTTCCTATCGTAAAGGTTCTTGGATGGGAGGGGGTGCTCATTCGGATTAAACGAGCAATCGAATTTTTGGACAATCAAGGAGTTTCTTAATGAATGAAGTCACAATGGAAAAAATTGTCAGCCTCTGTAAAAGACGGGGTTTTGTATTTCAAAGTTCAGAAATATATGGCGGACTTTCTGGATCTTGGGATTATGGTCCCTACGGTATTGAACTGAAAAAAAACATTCAAAATTTTTGGTGGAAAGAGATGACACAGCTTCACGACAACATTGTTGGACTTGATGCTGCTATCTTGATGCATCCCAAAACTTGGCATGCCTCTGGTCATGTAGAAAACTTCACCGATCCCATGGTTGACTGCAAAAATTGCAAATCACGTTTTCGGGCAGATCAAATTGATTTGAACGCCCCTTGCCCAGTTTGTGGCGCAAGAAATTCTTTCACTGAACCTAGGAAGTTTAACCTCATGTTCACCACACACCTGGGACCGGTTCAAGATGAGTCCAGCCTTCTTTACCTTAGGCCTGAAACCGCTCAGGGGATTTTTGTAAACTTTAAAAATGTGGTCAACTCAAGTCGGGTCAAGATTCCCTTTGGTATTGCCCAGGTTGGAAAGGCATTCCGTAATGAGATCACCACAAAGAATTTTATTTTTCGAACCGTTGAATTTGAGCAAATGGAAATGCAGTTTTTTGTCAAACCCTCAGAGGCGGGCAAGTGGTTTGAGTATTGGAAAGAAGAGCGAATAAAGTACTATCAAAAATTAGGAATCGATCCCAAGCACCTTCGGTTTCACCAACATGGACCTGATGAGCTTGCTCACTATGCCATCGATGCTTTTGACATTCAGTTTTTATTTCCGATGGGTTGGCAGGAGCTGGAGGGCATTCATAGCCGTTCTGATTATGATCTTCGTCGTCACTATGAATTTTCTGGGGAGAAGTTGGATTATTTGGATCAAGAGACCAATGAACGCTACATTCCTTATGTCATTGAGACTAGTGCAGGTCTTACCCGAAGCGTCCTCATGGTTCTTGCAGATGCCTACGACGAAGAGCGTCTCAGTGACGACGACGTCCGCACCGTCCTACACCTGCACCCCGTGTTGGCTCCTGTCAAGGTTGCAGTCATGGCAGTGGTCAAAAAGGATGGACTGGCAGAAATCGCGCGTGATTTGGAACTCAATCTTAGAAGTGAAATGACTACTCAGCTAGAAATGACAGGAAACATCGGTAAAAATTATCGGCGACAAGATGAAATAGGAACCCCCTATTGCTTGACCGTGGATTATCAAACTAAGGAAGATAAGACGGTCACCATAAGGTTTCGGGATAGTATGAAGCAAGAGAGGATTCCCATGCAAGAAGCTGCGCAACGAATTAAAAACTACATGAAAGCCTACGTTCGAGGGCAATAAATGTCTTTGTTTTCCAACTTACAAAAACGCGGCTTTGTCAAGCAGATTACGGAACCTGAGAATCTTGCCAAGATACTTGACCAGGGACATATCACCGCTTATTGCGGTGTTGATCCAACCGGCTCTAGCTTGCATGTGGGACATTTGGTTCCTTACCTTTTGTTACGGCGTCTGCAGCAGCATGGGCATAAGGTTATCGTGATCGTGGGAGGGGGAACAGCCCGGATTGGCGACCCTTCAGGAAAGACCGAAACACGTAAGATGCTCAGCATTGACGAAATCGATGCAAATGCGGAACGCTTGAGTCAACAACTGAAGCGCTTTCTGATTCTTGATGGAAAATCGGGTTTTTTGGTCAATAACGCTGAGTGGCTTGCGCCTCTAAAGTATCTTGATTTTTTGCGGGATATTGGTAGTCATTTTTCCGTCAACCGAATGTTAAGTTTTGAAACTTACAAAAAGCGGCTTGAAACAGGGCTCACTTTTTTAGAGTTTAATTACCAGCTGCTTCAAAGCTACGACTATTTACAGCTTTTTGATCGCTACCAGTGCCGTCTTCAAGTTGGGGGTGATGATCAGTGGGGAAACATTGTAGCAGGTATCGATTTGATTCGACGCCTGAGGCAGGAAGAAACTTATGGTTTGACGGTTCCCCTGATTACGCGCAGCGATGGGAAAAAAATGGGGAAGACCGAAAAGGGAAGCCTTTTCTTGGATGCTAATCTCACACCTCCCTACGAATTTTACCAGTATTGGCGCAACGTGCCGGATCAGGATGTGGAACAATTTTTGAAGATATTCACTGAACTCAGCTTAGACGAAATTCATGACTTGACGCGTTACCAGGATGAACGTATCAACCATGCCAAGGAGCGCTTAGCCTGGGAAATCACCCAGATGGTCCACGGTGAGGATGAGGCAAACGCTTGTCAAAGGGCTGCTCGGGCAGCCTTTGGGGGAGAGGGGGATCTTGCTGGAATGCCAACCTTAACCATTAGTCAACAAGAATGGGACCAAGGTATTTTAATCCCTGATCTCTTGGTCAGGGCAGGGCTGAGTCCAAGCAAGACCGAGTCACGCCGTCTCATCCAGCAAGGGGGAATCAGTATCAACCAGCTCAAAATTGATAACCCCGAGTTCTTAGTTAATTCAAAACTCGATCTTGCAGTCCCAATCCTCTTAAAAGCTGGAAAAAAAAGACGCGTTCATCTCATGATTGAATCATCATGAAAAAATGGTTTTTGGTTTTGAGTGTCTTTCAACTCTTATCTTGCGGTGGACAAAACCCTGAAAATCAAAATGCTGATTCAATCGAAAAAGATTTTTCAGAACAAGAAAATCAGGAACTTCCATTTTTAGTAACCATTTCACCCAATGGTTCATTCAATTCATTCGATCAAATTCCAAAGGATTTTTGGGATGAAAGGGGCATCCCCTTGGGCGGGGCACGGCTCATTAAGGGGAACCTGGTTTGGATTCAGCGTATTTCAAGCTCACAGCACGAACTTCGATCCTTTGACGGAAGCGAAGAACGAATTCTTTTAAACGATGCTGAATGGGAAAATCCCATGTTGCGACTTGGGTTTTTTCCACCTGGAGCTCAAAAATTTTATCTTTATACTTGTGTTGCCTTTGGGGCGGGTTGTTCCATTGGGAAAATTTACGAGATTGATTTTGACAAAAACCTAGCTGTTCTTAAATTAGAAGCGCCCACGGCTGAAGATTTTAATCGCGATTTTCCTTTTGGCCATCTTCAGACCTTCCACGATGAGAAATGGTTTGCGTTTTGGCAAGGTGAATTTTGGGCTCGAGTACCGCGCAAAAACAAATCCCCCGTGATTATTTCATATGATGGTAACAAAATTAAAGAACGGTTTGATGCCCTTTTTGCGGGGGATCCCGAGCAATTTCCAATCGATGATCAAATTATTCTGCTTGAGTCGTCTCAGGTTATTGTTTATATCAATAGCCTACTTGTCTTTAATCCGGTTGACAATCAATACCACGAATCGATTTGGCACTTGGTAGAGCAGAATGCCTCTCAAGGTTCTCAAACAAGAAATTTATTAGGAAGTTGGGTCGAGGCGAAAAATCGTTTAGAAGAGTTGGGAATTAGCGCAGAAATTTACCGTAAGTTTAGAAAAACCGAATTTTCCACCGAATGGGTTACTGCCTTGGCGATGTGGAATCAAAAACTTGTTGAGGTTTTGAGTCGAAACCTAACAACTTCTAGGATAAAAACTTCCTCCGGAGAGTATTTTGAACTTCCCAACTCAGAAGTTCAAATCGTTATTCAGACTCGATCCAACCTAAATTAGATTGAAAGCGAAATGCAGTCCATGAGGACCGATGTCCCAGCGGGAGGGTTCGCGTCACAACTGCGTTCTCAGTAAAAACCGTAACATTGAGTTCTGAGTAGGCAAAAAGGACTCGCTCACTTTCTTGAACTGGAGAAACCACCAGCTCATAATCTGTGTTTTCAGACGGAGTAAAAACAATTCGTTTGAAAATGGAGTCTGGGGAAACAGGCTCAGCTTTGATAATTGAATCGTTACTTTTTAATTCAAGTGTTACATCTTCAGGATAAAGGTCCCACTTAACGATAATGATATGTTCTTTTGGATTTTCATGATGAAGAACCATGTTTCGTCGATGAGGAAAGGGGGATTGTCTTAGGTTGACAAAGGCAGTTTGACTAATAATGCGGGGAGATTCCCACACAATTTGGTACTCATCTTCTGGAAGAAAAAGTAAATAAATTCCCCTTTTGTTAGACAAATCTCTACTTACGGCCACGTTGTTGGAGTGCGCCTTTGCCAAGACTTGTGGAATTGGGGCTCCTGTTTCCAAATTCACAACCTGCCCAAAAACCATCAATCGTCTGGGTAAAATTTGATTAACAATAACAGGTTTGAACTCCTCACCCAGCAAATCCATTGCGTGCCAAAGCGCACCACTATTTGGCCTAGGGGTAATTTGGATTTGGAAATTGTCACCTTTGTAGGTAACTTTAACATAATCGACCCATTTATAACTGGCCCAATCGGCAAAATCATGATCGTATTCGGGGTTGACAACAAAAACTTGATAACGGCCCTCTAAAATAGGGAGATCTACTTCATAAAAGCCTAGGGTGGGGCCTTTTTGAAGCTCAGTGGTGATTTGTCGAACAGCTCCATCTGGGGAGGTGTGAAAAAGGTAAAGATCAAGTTGAGGTAGAGCTTGAATGTCCCATTCTAAACGAAGTTGTTGTGAGTAACTTGATGTGAGGATGACTGACAACTTCAGGACTAGAATCATAAACCTCATAGCTTTATCATACCATGAAAACCTCAACAAGACTACTTCAACGACGTTGAAAAAAATTTTTTTTCTCAATAAATTTTGAGAATATGAATTTGAAGCCCTTAATTGTTTATGCCCATCCAGATCAAAATAGTTTCAATCATCAAGTTCTTACGTCAATTGAAAAATTTTTTCAACAAAAAAAATTGAATTATGTCGTTCTCGATCTCTATCAAGATGGATTTAATCCGGTAATAAGTATTGAGGAGCTTCGTTCTCATTTTAGCTTTGATCCCCAAGTTCAAAACTATAAAAACCATGTCATTTCAAGTAATATATTCATTTTTATCTATCCCGATTGGTGGGGTGGACCTCCTGCCATCTTAAAAGGCTTTTTGGATCGAGTATTTGCCCAAGGGGTTGCCTATGAGCTGGTGGGGGACGAAGAAGGAGGACGAGTTCTCAAACCACTGTTCAACGAAAAGGCAATCATCATTTTTTCCACTACTGATCAACTGAAAAATAACGCATACTTTCCCGAAAAGGTTTGGATCAACCAAATTTTGCCCTTTTGTGGTTCAAAGCAATTCGAATTTCATTGTTTTTATCACATTCGAGAAAGTGATTATTACGATAGAATACAGTGGCTTAACAGTCTTCCTCAAATCCTTCTTAAATATTTCACAAACACTTAAAAAAAATTTAAGTCTTTCTGATTTTTGCCGTTGATAAGAGAGAAGTTCAAGAAATTGGACTTTTCCGGATGGGGGTCCGGTAAAAAATTCATCGATTCAAGGAGGAACACGATGATTATCAACCATAACTTGAGCGCAATGTTCGCTCAGCGTCAACTAAAGGTAACCAATGGAGATGTGACCAAAGACATGGAAAAACTCTCCAGCGGGTTCAGGATCAACAGGGCGGGGGATGATGCTTCTGGTTTGGCAGTGTCGGAAAAAATGCGAAGTCAAATTCGTGGTTTGAATCAGGCAAGCCGAAACGCCAGTGACGGCATCTCTTTCATTCAAACTAGCGAAGGCTATCTCCAATCGTCTCAAGATATTTTACAACGCCTTCGTGAATTAGCTATTCAAGCCTCCAACGGTATTTATACCGCTGAAGACAGAATGCAAATTCAGGTTGAGGTAAGCCAGTTGGTGGATGAAATTGACCGAATTGCCTTCCATGCTCAATTCAACGGCTTGAACATGTTGACCGGTGCCTTTGCTCGGGAAGAGGGAACCAATACGATCACTTCTTCAATGTGGTTCCACATTGGTGCCAACGTTGACCAACGAATCCGTGTGTACATCGGGACCATGACTGCGGCTGCCTTAGGAGTTAAGGGGCTTACAGATGGTAAGCTGATTTCCATGGAAACCCCCGACGAAGCCAACCGCAACATCATGATTATTGATGCTGCTTTGCAAAAGGTTTCTAAGCAACGCGCTGACCTCGGTGCCTACCAGAACAGACTCGAATATGCTGTTAAGGGCCTTGATATTGGCGCCGAAAACTTGCAAGCCGCAGAAAGCCGCATCCGAGATGCCGATATGGCAAAGCAAATGGTGGATTACACCAAGAACCAAATTCTGGTTCAGAGTGGTACTGCCATGCTTGCTCAGGCAAATCAGCGCAGTCAAAGCGTTCTTCAGCTTCTTCGTTAAGCCGGAAGAAATGGTTTCGTCCCACGCCCCCTCAAGCGGGGCGTTTTTTTATATTTTCAACAAGGCAGCATAGGCATTGAGAGCATGGTTATCTGATTTCCCAGAAAGAACATCGTTGGTCAAGACCTTACCGAGTTGTACACCCTCTTGATCAAAGCTATTGATATTCCACGTAAAGCCCTGAAACATGACCTTGTTTTCAAAATGGGCGAGGAGCGCACCCAAGGTTCGGGGAGTCAACTGTTCTGCAAGTAAAAGACTCGATGGCCTAAATCCCTCGAAATTTTTGTTGGGATTGGGATTTGATTTCCCTTGCGCAAAAGCGACAATTTGAGCAACAAGATTTGCTTTTAATTTTGTTTGGCTGTTTGTACCTTGTACTTCAACATCTTTGTCTTGTTGAGCCTTAATAAAACCAATGAACTGTAACGGGACGATATCAGTGCCTTGGTGCAAGAGTTGATAAAAGCTATGTTGGCCATTGGTTCCCGGTTCACCGAAGATAACGGGCCCCGTGCTATACGCGATGGGTTCACCAAATCTATTAACGCTTTTTCCGTTGGATTCCATGTCGAGTTGTTGCAGATGCGCCGGAAAACGATTCAGTGCTTGCGAATAGGGTAGGATGGCGGTGTAAGGAAAATTGAGACCATTACGCTCAAATACCCCGATTAGGGCATCACACAACGCTGCGTTTTTGAGTATGTCTTTTTCCAAGGCGTTTCGATCAGCCTCGTGGGCTCCTAAGAGGAATTCTTTAACCACCTCTTCGCCAAAGGCCAAGGTTAGGATGGTAACGCCCACAGCACTGGTTGAGCTGTATCGACCACCAATAAAATCATCGATGTAAAAGCTGGCTAAATAATTCGGATTTTTGGCCAGGGGGCTAGTCTCACTGGTGACCGCGATCATGTGCTGACTTGGTTTTAAGCCCTTCTCTTCTAAGTAGACTGAAACTAGCTTCTCGTTCGCTAGGGTTTCCTGGGTAACCCCGCTTTTACTGACCAAGATAAACAAGGTTTTTTCAAGTGGTAATTCCGAAAGCACACCGTAGGCATCATCGGGGTCTACGTTGCTAATGAAATGGGCCTTGAGTTTTAGTTTGCCTTTTTTTGCTTTTACATAATTTTCCAGTGCAAGATAGATGGCTCTTGGTCCTAGATCGGAACCGCCAATTCCGATTTGCACAACGTGTTCAAAACGCCCCTCAGCGTGGATTTTTTTTGAAAATTCAAAAATGTTATTGAGTTGTTCTTGGTAAAAATGACTTAAATTCCTACCTTGAAAAACAATGTCTGGGCCTAGCTGACCTCGTGTCAGATGGTGAAGAACCATACGGTTTTCTCCCGTATTGATAAATTCACCTGCCAGGATGCTTTCATACTTAAAAACGAGCTGTTGTTGATCCGCAAGATCTTTCAAGATCTGGATGACGTCATCATCAACCAACTTAGCGGCGTAATTGTAAATCCAACCTGACGCACCGTTAACTTGATAAGTGGCAATCCGCTTTTCATTAAGTACCTTGGCTAACGAAACAATTCCGTGGTATTTTTTCCATTGAAGAATTTTGATTCCAGCCTTGGTGGAATCTAAATTGGTCCAGTGAAGGCTCATATTTTCCCCCTGGAATCACAATAAAAAATTCCACCCTCTGTTTCAAGACCTAATTGGTCTGAGTAAATTCGTTAAAAGTTCTTGTAAGGTTTGGTTATCAAGATTTCCCGTGGGTCTAAACCCCTTTTTTGTTTGAAATCGCTGAAGCAATTGGCTGACTTTTCCTTGCGCGTTCACCCCATCGATCCCATCCTCTCCCAATTCTTCATTTGAAGATAACAGCAGAAGCTGAATGAGCGCGAAGGCCGCGCGTGGTCGATTTGAAACCTCAAGTCGGCCTCCTCGGTTCATCACCGATTCTAAGTCTTTGATCAGGTCTTCGGTGGGAAAAATGAGGCTGGGGTACTGATTTCTACCACCGCCCGAGGTCTGAATCCCAATGGGACCTAAGCGCCGTGCCAAGTCTTGAAGGGTATAAACAACGGGAGGGCGCTGAGGCGGGGTAGGGGGTTGAGTTGGCTGGTTATTGACTTGGCTTGAAGCTGTTTCTGAGGTACGAATGGCTTGATCTTGAGCTGAGACACTAGGCCCACTTAACGCAACACCAGCAGTTTCTGATGAGGTGCCCTGATTTTGATTTGTTGATGTGTTCCCATTGGTTTTAGCAGGAACTTGATCGATGAGTGGGTTCGAACGGATTGGAAATCGATGAAGTGGCTCATTTCTCAAGTATGGATCTTCTTGAGGTGTTCGGCTTTGTGCTTGCAGACTTTGTTGAAAACGTTCATGAGCAGGAGGTAGGTAAAATTCGACAACGACCAGACCTCTTTCTTTTAATATATCTACGATGAAGGAGTCAGCCTCAAGCGTCGTGTAGGTTCCTTCGGTTAGTCGTTGAAAAATCATTTGTACATTTTCGTGTCCAAGAGATTCTTCGAGTTGTGGGCTGCCAGGTGGCCCAAAAATTCGGTAGAGTCGGTTAAGGTATTGCTCTGCCTCAATTTCTCGATCCTTTGGTATTTGTGGATAGAGGAAAAATGGATGAAACACCAAGACAAAAACAAAGGCCAAGCGCATAATAATATTGTCGGAAGAAAAGATTCATCTCTCAAAAAAGCGGTGACAAACCTAGGGCTTTATGATAGCTTTAGGACGGGAGGTAGCATGCGCATCGAGGTTTATTCCCGACTTCTTGAGTGCCAACCGCGTGCCATCAAAGCAAAAAAGAAATTACCCCTTCCACCCGAGCGGATAAAACTTGTGATTGCTGATGTTTTCTTTATTTCGGGATGGGATGAAACTCGGTGGGATATCATTCAATCCGTCTTCCAAGATCCCATCCTTCAAGACGTGTTATCCGAACCATCCTGTCATCGATTTTTACCGAAGTGGAATTTTGCTTTTGAAGTATCCTACAAGAATGGGGTGACCGATCCTCTAGCGCAAACGGCTGAGCGGGCCTTGAATCTGAAACTCAATGTTAACGATTCTCCACGAGTTCAATCGGCTGTTCTTTACGTTTTTGAGGTTGACTCTGAATCAGTGACTACCAATTTTGAAGAACTTTCCAAGGAATTTTACAACCCCCTGATTCAAGACCTGAAAATACTCACCCCGGAACACGGTTCATGGAAGATACTACCTGAGCCCCTCAAAAAGTTTCAAACCCCAAGCGTTGAGATCATTAACATCCTTTCGTTGACAGATGAAGAACTGGTCCAACTCAGCGAGAAGCGCCTTTTTGCCTTGAGTCTCGACGAAATGAAAGTGATCCAGGCTTATTACCAACTACCTAGTACCCAGGAAAAACGAAAAACCATGGGTTTAAGCCTTGAGCCAACCGATGTGGAGCTAGAAATGCTTGCTCAATCGTGGAGCGAGCACTGCAAGCATAAAATTTTTCAGGCGAACATCGATTATGAGGAATTTCCTGACAAAACCGTAAAAATTCAATCATTGTTCAAAACTTATATCAAATCAGTTACCGATGAATTGTTGGAATCAAAACCCTTTTTGCGTTCCGTTTTTCATGATAACAGTGGGGTAATTGCCCTGGACAAGGACAACCTGGTGTGTTTTAAGGTGGAAACCCATAACTCCCCTTCAGCCCTTGATCCCTATGGGGGAGCCATCACTGGAATCGTTGGAGTAAATCGGGACATTTTGGGAACGGGCTTAGGGGCTAAGCCCATCTGGAACACGGATGTTTTGTGTTTTGCCCCTCCCGATACATCGCTTCATTCCGTCCCCAAGAATTTTTTACATCCCAAAAGGGTCTTAGAAGGGGTTCACTCGGGAATTGTCGATGGGGGGAACCACTCAGGCATCCCAACGGTGGCAGGTTCCTTTTTATTCGATGAATCCTACATCGGCAAGCCCTTGGTTTTTTGCGGAACCGGCGGCTTGATGAAGGCAGTGGTGAATGGCCAGCCTTCCTATCAGAAACAGGTTCGCCCCGGAAGTTACGCCGTCATGTGTGGGGGAAGAATAGGAAAGGACGGGATTCACGGCGCCACCTTTTCGAGCTTAGCTCTTGACGAAACGAGTCCAACATCGGCCGTACAAATTGGCGATCCCTTCATCCAGAAGGTGATGACCGATTTTCTCCTTGAGGCTCGCGATCTTGGGCTATACGAATCGATCACGGACAATGGGGCTGGAGGCCTTTCCAGTAGTCTCGGTGAAATGGCTCAAGATTGTGGTGGACTGAGAGTTGACCTCGATCGATGCCCGCTCAAATACCCTGGTCTTGCCGCTTGGGAAATTTGGGTCAGTGAATCGCAGGAGCGCATGAGTCTGTCGGTTCCTCCGAGTAAGTGGGAGGAATTTGAACAGTTAGCAAAAAAGAGGGGAGTCGAAGTCACCAAAATTGGAGAATTCACCGATTCGGGGTGGATCGAACTCTATCATCAACAACAACTCGTGGGGCTTCTTTCCCTGGACTTTGTGCATAACGGTCTACCCAAAATGAATTTGCAGGCGGTTTGGAAGGCCCCTGCCTTAGAACGTCATAGCCTGGGCAAGGTTGATAACAAGACCCTATTTTTGAGCATTCTGGCCGAGCCCAACGTGAGTTCAAAAGAATTTCTTATTCGTCAGTACGATCACGAGGTACAGGGCCGAAGTGTCGTGAAGCCCTTTTCAGGGCCACAACAAGATGCCCCTTCCGATGGGGCCGTCCTTCGTCTTTTTCCTGGCTCTCCTTTTGGATTAACCGTGACCCACGGCATCTGCCCCCGGATTGGTGATCAAGACACCAAGGCGATGGCTGCCTGTGCTGTCGACGAGGCCTTTCGAGCTCATATTGCCTTGGGGGGTGATCCTGACTATGCCGCCATTCTAGACAATTTTTCTTGGCCAGACCCCATCGATAGTCCTAAAAATCCCGACGGAAAGTACAAACTAGCTCAACTGGTTCGAGCCTGCCAAGGACTAAAAGAAGCTGCACTTGCTTACCGTTTACCCATCATTTCGGGTAAGGATTCGATGAAAAACGATGCATGGTCAGAGGGAAAAAAGTACAGCGTACGGCCTACGCTTTTGATTTCGCTAGTGGGAAGGGTGTGCTTCGAACAATCCATCCCAGACACGGATGTGCTCGAATCAGGCGATGTCTTGGTTCTTCTGGGAATGACCAAGGCAGATTTTGTGGGCTCTATGGCAGAGCGCGTTCTAAAAAGACCGCTTTCGGGCCTTCCCTATCCTGATTATTCGAGGGCAAATCAACTCTATCGCTTGGTGTCGCAGGGAATTTCGCAGGGTCTTTTTCACAGCGTCCATGATTTAAGCGACGGTGGTCTCGCCATTGCTCTCGCTGAATCCTGCCTCGGGGGTCGACTTGGCGCACAAATCGATGTTAGCGCCATTTGTGAAGAGGGTGGTTTAACGCCATCTGAGGTACTGTTTAGTGAGACTCCCTCTCGGTTCTTGGTCTCATTGTCATCAAGCAAGCTAGGAGCCTTTCAGGCTTTGTTTGAAAAGGCAGATGCCTTTGTGCTGGGTTCGGTTCATTCCTCCCCGATCATTTCGGTATCAGCGCATAACCAGGAGGTTTTGCGGGTTTCTTTGGACGACACCCTTGAGGCTTACAAGGCTTGGGATGGGCGCTGGTCATGAGTCAAATTCGTGTTGGTATAATTTATGGTCAGGGCATCAACGCCGATGTCGAACTGGGATGGGCCTTCGAACTTTGTGGAATTCAAATCAAACGATTTCACGTGTTAGAGATATTACACAACCCAAACATGCTTAATGAGGTTCAAATCTTGGCATTTCCAGGAGGTTTTAGCTTTGGCGATTATCTCGGTTCGGGACGCGTTTTGGGTTTAGAACTTCAAGAACTTCAAGGGAGGTTTGAAGCTTTTATCCAAAATGGTCTTATCTTGGGAATTTGTAACGGTTTTCAGGTTCTTGTTAAAATGGGGCTCCTTCCCAGGGTTGAAAACCAACCCAAGGTTGAGGCTAGTCTTGATGTGAACCAGGGTGGTTTTTTCATTGACCGTTGGGTTCGGGTGGAGTTCAATCCAGACTCAGTCTGTGTTTGGACCCAGGGGCTAAGACAGACCATCCTTCCCATCCGCCATGGTGAGGGCAAATTCACCACGAGTTCGTTAATCCTGGAAAAGCTTCATCACAATCGGCAAATTGCCCTTCGATACGCTCCAGGTGAGAATCCTAACGGTTCTCTTGAAAACATAGCAGGAGTTTGTGATCCAACGGGGAGAGTTTTGGGGCTGATGCCCCATCCTGAAGCCTTTTTGGAACTGACCAATAGTCCTTTAAGACGAAGAAATCCAGAACTTGAAATGGGACTAGCAATCTTCAAGAATGCGGTAAACTTCTTGAAATGAGGAAGACAAAGGCTCTATAATGAATCAAATGAGCACCAAGCCAGTGAATCGGCAAGACCTTGAGCGTGAAATTTTTGATTTGAAAAATCTTCTCATCATATCAAAGAGCCTCAATTCAACCTTGGATTACAACATCTTGACCGATAGTATTCTTTATACCTGTTTGGGATCACTATCCGTTGTCAAAGCTGGTTTTTTGTCGAAAAAGAGCATCGATTCGGTTGAATTTTCCTTACACCGAAATTACCTGGGTTTTGATCTTGACCATAACATCGATTACTCAATATCAGAAAAAGATCCCCTCATTGATTTTCTCAATAAAAACTCCCACTGTCATACCCTTAAAGAATTGCGTGATAAGAACACACTAGGAGATTTTAATCTCAGAGCGCTAGAGAAATTAGCTCCAAGCATCATCGTGCCCATGCGTGCCAAGGGTCAAATCAATGGTATCTTAGTTTTAGGTGATAAAATTGAGGGAACCGAATTCACCCCACACGACAAGGACTATCTTGAGAACATCGCTAATTTTGCCGCCATTGCTATTCACAATGCGTTCTTGTTTGAAATGACGACGACCGACATGATGACCAAGCTAAAAATGAAGCATTTTTTCATGAATTCCCTTCATGAAAAAATGGAAAATTGCCAAAATGGGGATTTAAGTGTGGTCATGCTCGACATCGACCATTTCAAGGTTTTGAATGATACCTATGGTCATTTGACCGGGGATGAGGTTTTGAAACAGGTGGCACGCGTGATCCAAGAAACAGTGCGCCAGGTGGATATTGCCGCGCGTTACGGGGGTGAAGAATTCATTGTTCTTTTGCCCGATGCAAACATCAGCCTAGCCAAAATAGTAGCAGAACGAATCCGTCGTAACATCGCAGAACGCCCCACGATTATTGAGGGACAAAGGTACCCCGTGACGGTGAGTCTTGGAGTCGCTCAGTATGATCCCCAGAGGGACCTCACCGAACGGCACCTAATTGAGCGTGCTGATCAAGCCCTGTACCGTTCCAAAGAACACGGCCGAAATCAAACGAGTGTTGCCCCATGAATGAGTCTCCTGCTTTAGCCCTTCATCGCCAACTTAAGGGAAAGCTAAAAATTTCTAGTTCCTATCCGCTTAAAACTAAGGATGATCTTGCTCTTTTATATACACCAGGTGTAGCCGATGCCTGTGTTCAAATTCATCAAAATCCAGAGGAGGTTTGGGAACTGACGGGAAGGGGCAACACGGTAGCCGTGGTGAGTGATGGGTCTGCTGTTTTGGGTCTTGGCAATATCGGTGCCCTAGCAGGCCTGCCTGTCATGGAGGGAAAGGCCCTACTTTTTTACGAATTTGCGAAAATTCATGCCATTCCGATCATGATTCAAAGTCAAGACGTCTCAACAATTTGCACCGTGGTTGAAAACCTTGCTTTGAATTTTGGAGGAATAAATTTAGAAGATATCTCCGCCCCACGGTGTTTTGAAGTCGAAAATAATTTACAAGAGAAACTCAACATTCCTGTTTTTCATGATGATCAACACGGTACGGCCGTCGTTGTTCTGGCGGCCCTTCTGAATGTTTCAAAGTATTTTCAAACTCACCCCCAAAACCTACGCATTGTAGTCAATGGGGCAGGAGCGGCTGGTACTGCCATTACTAAATTGCTCCTAAAAGCCGGATTTCAAAACATAACGGTTTGTGATCGCGATGGAATTTTGGGAGAAGACTATTTTGACCGTGATGATCACTTTGGAGAGTTGGCACGTTTATCACAACCTCAACCACGACGGGGAAATTTGGAGCAGGCACTTGAGGGAGCCAATGTTTTTATCGGCGTAAGTCGGGCGGGTGTTTTATCAAGAGAAATGGTGAAAAAAATGCATCCACAATCTGCCGTTTTTGCCCTGGCCAATCCTACACCCGAGATTCTCCCCGATGAATTAGAAAAAACCCCCGTTGTTCTTTCTGCCTTTGGACGATCGGGAGTTTACAATCAGATTAACAATGTATTAGCCTTTCCTGGCTTGTTTCGTGGCGCTCTGGATGTTCGTGCCAAAAAAATAAGTCAAAAAATGCAACTCAATGCAGCAAGGGCCCTCGCTGACCTGGTGTCTGAGGAAGAACTCAGTCAAAAAAAGATCATCCCAAGTCCCTTTAATAACTATGTTGTGCCTGCTGTTGCGTTGGCCACTGCGACTTCCGCAATTGAAGAGAACATCGCTCAAAAGCCCCTTTCTTTGTCTGAGCTGCAGAATAACCTAAAATCACGATTCAAGGAATTTGAAATTATTGGAATTTCTGATTAGATTAGGGTGAGAGACATGACTAACGATACTGACAATTTTCAAGAAAAAATTGGTGAGGGCTTGGTCCGAATAGGAGCTATCAACCAACAACAATGTGAACATGTGTTGAATTTGCAAAAACAGGGTGATGCTCGGCTTTTTGGGGAAATAGCTCTTTCCTTGGGATACCTCGATTTCAAAACCTTAATGGAATTCCTTTCAGGAAAAAAGGGTAGCTAAATGTTTGTTGCAGCTGAAGTTTGGACTATTATTCGTACTGAGGTGGGGCATGCGGTGTTGATCCGCCCCCTTGGGAGCGATCGCGCTGTTCCTATTGTCATTGGGGCCTTTGAGGTTCAAAGTATTATTTTAGGTCAAAGCACCATCATCGGACTTAAAGAATCTATCAACCGCCCTATGACCCATGACTTGATGCTCCATTTGGCACACATACTGGGCGGCCTTGTTATTCAAGTGGAAATTCATTCCCTCAATGAAGGAATCTATTACAGTAACATCATTTTAGAGCAAAACGGGAAACGTCTTGTTCTTGATAGTCGACCAAGTGACGCTATTGCTCTTGCCATTCGAGCACGTTGTCCAATTTACATCGAAGATTCCATTGTCGAAGAAGTAGGAGTTGAAACAGCCAACTTCCCTCAGGTTGAAAATGAAGACTCGAGCAAGGTTGCACCTGAGGAGCAGGATATAAGTGAGTTGGAAGATAAATCTGTTTTTGGAATGGTAGAGGAATCGGATGAAGAATCGGTAGAACACGATTTTGAAAAAGGCTCTCAAGATGTCAATAACATGACCAAGGCTGAGCTTGAAAGTCGTCTTCAATTTTGTGTGGAAAATGAGCTCTATGAAGAAGCTGCAAAAATTCGCGATCTCCTGAAAAAGTTTAATTGACGTTTTTCCTCTCTCCGTCTAGGATGGTAGTGATGCCACTAGAGAGGAAACAATGAAATTTTCAGTTAAAAGTCACTATCTAACAGGTCTAGCCGTTCCGCTCAGTGCCTTACGATCCACTGAAAACTCAGCTATCGGTGAATTTCCTGACTTGATTGATTTAGGTCGACTCTGTCAAAAAATGGGAGTTGACCTTATTCAGCTCTTACCAATCAATGATACTGGGCTTGAAAGTTCCCCTTATAGCGCTTTGAGTGCTTATGCCTTTCACCCAGTGTATTTGCGGATTGAAGACTTGCCTGAAAGTAATTTAGTGAAACAGGAACTCAATGTTTTTCACGGACTATATGATAAATCCAAGCGCCTTAATTTTAAGCAGATCGTCCAAGATAAATTCAAAATATTGAAATCGCTGTATCAACAACAAATTGAGCGTGTCAAAAATGATACCTCCCTTCAGAACTATGTTCAATTCCATCCCTGGGTCATTCCTTACAGCGTCTTCATGGATATCAAGCTTAAGAATCATTGGGCAGGTTGGAAAAATTGGAAAGAGCACCAAAACCCCACACCGGACTTCCTTGAAAATTATTGGAACTCCCCTGATCATCAGGCGGATGTCTTGTTTTTTGCCTGGCTTCAGTATCATTGCGAACTGCAAATGAGTACCGCTGTTCAGGAATTGAAAAAGATGGACATTGCCCTGAAGGGAGATATTCCCATCCTCATCAATGAGGATAGTGCTGATGTCTGGGCCTACCCCGAAACCTTTAGCTTGGAACTTCGAGCTGGGTCGCCTCCTGAACCCGGTTCGCCAGAGGGACAAAATTGGGGCTTCCCCATTTATCGTTGGGAAGTGCTAGCAAAAAATGATTATAAATGGTGGAAGGACCGACTACTCCATGCTGATAAGTTCTATGAGGCTTATCGTATTGATCACGTTCTAGGTTTTTTTAGAATTTGGGCCACACCCTACAAGAATTTCTCAGCTAACTTGGGCTACTTTTTACCTTCGTTTTTCCTCAAGCTAGAAGATTTACAGAGTAGAGGCTTCAATCAAGAACGCATCCAGTGGTTGAGTGAACCCCATCTTCCAGGAAAGCTAATTCGAGATCAACTTGGTCTTGAATGGGCAAACGCTGTCGAAAAGGCCTTAATTAAGCTTGGACAGGAAGACCTCTATCGGTTTAAGCCTGAACTTGAAGGGGAGCGCAGTATCAACGACCTGCCCCTGAGTCCCCATGCCAAGAATTTTTTAATTCAACAGTTTCGTAACCGTGCCTTGATCAAAGTATCGGATTCGCAATGGACTCCTTCATGGACCTATTATAATAGCACCGCTTATCAATCACTCAATGACCATGAAAAGTGGGTTTTTGATTCTTTAGCACAAGAAACTTGGAAAAGGTCAGAGGAACTTTGGGAAGAGCAGGGCAATCGTTTGATGGATCTCATGAAAAATACTACTTCAATGCTTGTTTGTGCAGAGGATTTAGGGGTTATTCCTGATTGCGTTCCCAGAGTTCTTCAACAAAAACATATCTTGAGCTTACGCATTCCCAGGTGGGCCAGAAATTGGAATCATCCCGGGCAACCGTATTACCCCGTTGAGGATTATCCCTTTTTATCAGTGTGCGCTCCCAGCGTCCATGATACAAGCACCTTACGACAATGGTGGTATGAAGAGACCGATCATCATGGATTTTTGAATGCGATCCAAATCAATGAAGCGTTGGGATCAGATTATAATGAAGATGTTGCTTACAAGGTAATTCAAGGTCTCTTGCGTTCAAACTCCTACCTTTGCATCTTTGCCATTCAAGACTTTTTTGCCTTGAAAACAGACCTACTCGAGAACGATCCCAGTGAGGAAAGAATTAACTTTCCCGGAACCGTTTCTGAGAAAAACTGGAGTTATCGTATCAAAAACACGATCAGCTATCTTCTTACTCGAAATGACTGGACGCAAGCTATCCAAAATCTTACCTCAGAACGTCGCTCGCGCGGCTTATCACAGGATAAAAAGGAGACACTCACATGACATTGCTAATCTTGCAATCAACCAAATTAAAGAAAAATCAAAAGAAAACCTTACGACAAACCAAAATGGAATTCCACATCAATCGTCAGTCGCGGGATTTTTATGAATTCGATCAAGAATTATTTTCAATCACGGGTAATGTTGTATTTGCTAACTTCTTAGCGACGCGAATTTTTGCAAAGAAAATGAATGATAAGAGAGATATTGCAAAGCACCCTGAAAAAGCCATTCTTCCGGGGCAACTCAATGCCATGGGTTTGATTGACGAGATTTTGCATTATGTTGCTGAACTTTACCGCGAGGAAACCGACCAAACACTATTTCAGCAGGCCTTAAGTTTTCTTGCAGAAAAAATGGGCAAGGAAAAACTTGATCATTTGCTCAAAGCCTTTGTGGATGAATTTCCGGGCATCGACGTTTATCAGGGTAAAATATCCGCTGATGACTTTTTGAACGGACAAACCGATGGAATATCGCACCGTGAGTTGATCATGGAAGAAGTTCTATTACTTTGGTTAGCGAATATGAACCCTGCTTTTGGTCCATATCTTGAGCTTTTTGATGATTCAAACCTCAAGGAAACGACGACCTATAGTCAATTTGCTGGTCTTCTACACGAATTTTTTGAGCAAAAACCAAAGTTTGGACCGGATCATCAAAACATTATCGATATGCTTCGTGCTCCTGCCATTGCTGTTCCATACTCTCTCCATGGGCAGCTTCAGTACATGATTGACCGCTGGGGAATGTTGTTGGGAAAATTCTTGATGAGACTTCTTAGTAGTTTAGACTACCTAAAAGAAGAGGCGCGTTTATTTTGGAAAGGTGGTGGTTTTTCTAAAGAGGGATACGATTCCGCTCTTACCTATAGCGATATTGAAGTTGAGGCTTTTAGTCCCGATAAGGACTGGATGCCAAAGGTTATCTTGATTGCCAAAAGTACCCTTGTTTGGCTTGATCAGTTGTCCAAAAAGTACCAGCGCCCCATTCACAGACTCGATGAAATTCCGGACGAAGAGCTCGATATCTTGGCACGACGTGGCTTTAACGCTCTTTGGCTCATTGGGCTTTGGGAACGAAGCAAGGCATCAAAAAGAATTAAACAGATGTGCGGCAATCCTGAAGCAGAAGCCTCAGCCTATTCACTCTATGACTATGACATTGCTTGGGAGTTAGGAGGTTGGGAGGCACTAAACAACCTTCGTGAACGAGCTTGGAAGAGGGGAATCAGGTTGGCGGCAGATATGGTGCCCAATCATACTGGAATTGATTCCAAGTGGATTAGCGAGCACCCCGATCGTTTCCTTCAGTTACCTTATAGCCCCTTCCCAAATTACACCTTCAATGGTCCTGATCTGAGTCAAGACCCCAACATCGAAGTTAAAATAGAAGATCACTATTTTGACCGTTCAGATGCAGCAGTCACTTTTTTGTACCGACATAAACATACGGGACAGGTAAGGCACATCTATCATGGTAACGACGGAACCAGTATGCCATGGAATGATACCGCACAACTTAATTTTCTTAATCCTGAGACTCGAGAGGCTGTTATCCGAATCATTCTTCATGTGGCCAGAAATTTTCCCATCATTCGATTTGATGCTGCCATGACCCTAGCAAAAAAACATATCCAAAGGCTTTGGTTCCCCCTACCAGGAAGTGGAGGAGATATTGCAAGTAGGGCTGAGCATGCCATGTCACGAGAAGATTTTGACAAGGCCATTCCTATTGAGTTTTGGCGAGAGGTTGTTGATCGAGTTGCGCGCGAGGTACCGGACACCCTACTTCTAGCAGAAGCTTTCTGGATGATGGAGGGTTATTTTGTACGAACCCTAGGGATGCACCGTGTCTATAATTCCGCGTTCATGCACATGTTTAAGAAGGAAGACAATGAAAAGTATCGCTATACGATCAAGAATACCTTGGAGTTTGACCCTGAAATTCTGAAACGCTTTGTGAATTTCATGAACAATCCCGATGAGGAAACAGCGGCTGTCCAATTTGGAACTGGCGACAAGTACTTTGGTGTGGCGACGATGATGGCTACCATGCCAGGGACACCCATGTTTGGTCACGGCCAAATCGAGGGATTTAGAGAAAAGTACGGGATGGAATACCGCCGGGCCTACTGGGATGAGAAGGAAGATCAGGATCTCATCGCTCGACACGAACGGGAGATCTTTCCCATTTTGCACAAAAGATATCTCTTCGCTGAAGTTAAAAATTTCTACCTTTATGATCTCTGGACCAGCGAAGGGCACGTGAATCAAAACGTATTTGCTTTTTCAAATGGTTTTGGGGGAGAGTATGCCCTTGTCCTATACAATAACTCCTATTCGAAAGCAACTGGGTGGATTCGCATGAGTGCCGGCTATGCCATCAAGAAACCTGATGGATCAAAAGAGATAGTTCAGAAAGACCTTGGTTCAGCACTGAATCTTCATCATGGCTCAAGGTATTTTGTCTTGCTAAGGGAACTTAATTCTAACGTGTGGTTTGTTCGTCGTTCAGACGACCTTCTCAATCAAGGCATGTTCGTGGATCTCAATGGATACCAAAAGCAAGTCTTCCTCGATATTCATGAAATTTATGATACTGATGGTAGATTTGAACGCCTTCACAACAATCTTGCGGGTGCGGGGTGTGAGGATATTGAAGAGTCCATTAAACAGATTGAAATTCCTGAGGTGTACGCTGCTTTTGACGATCTCTTTAATCCCCAGCGCTTGGTTGGAATTCTAAGTTTCTTACAGACATCAGAACATGAAGAGGAAGAGTCACTTTGGAGGAATTTAGAAGCCCGTCTTCTACACCTAACCTATGCTTCCCGAGATGCAATTCATGGTTCTGGTGATCCTCACCTCACTGCAGTAAAAATTCGCGATGAACTGGCTGCCTTAGAAGAACTGCTTCTGATGCCCATTTCCCATGCGGATAATAAAGTAATAGCTCAGCCTTTGGGAATCATCGATACTCATTTTCGTTCTCCTAGCCACCTTCCCTACAGCCTTTTTGCCTACTGTGTATTCCAGCCTCTGGGTATGGTCACAGGTCAAACTGATGACAATGCGACGGTGAGTATTTCTCTTATGGAAGAGTGGTATTTAGACAGGCGTCTTCGGAAGTTCCTTACCCAAACGGGAATGCATCCAGGTGAAGCCCGGCACTTGGTGGATATGGTTCGACTTTCGATTGAATTGCGAGATTGGTTTGATTTGAGTCTCTTTAGCCCTGAAAAAAATGAAGTTGAGATAGCGGGGTTGTTGTTTGAAAAAGCTGTTTCCATTCCAGGAGTCCGAAGAATTTTTGGAGAAAATTGGTGGGAGGGTAACCGGTACATCAACAAAGAGGGTTTTGAGTACTCCTTGCTTTGGTTTTTAAGCATCGGGCTTTTGGATATTCTTCGAAAGGTCAATATCAATCAGGAGCGCGTCAATCACTTGTTAAAACTCAATCAAATTTTGACGATTTGGAAAAAAACGGCTGATGAACAGGGTTATAATATTGAAAAAATGCTTGGAATCTTGCTTCCTAAAAGGATGGAAAAAGCAACACCCAAAAAATCTGGCTCAAAATAACACAAAATAAGTTTGAACTTCGATTTTGCTCATTAGTGAAATCGAAGTTCCAGTAATGTGAAATCGTCCTCAAAGTGCTCAACCCCAGTAAAACCTTGAATTCGGAGTAGGATATTGTTCACATTTGAAATGTCTTGTTGAGGGGGAATGCTGAGGATTTCAAGGAATTCTCTAAAACCCAACATTCGATTGTTTTCTTGTTTTATCTCGTACACACCATCACTGAAAAGATAGATCCTACTGTTAGGACGAACGCTGACTTCTTTTACCTCGTACTGGTAAGATTGATCAACCCCAATAATCAAATCTGATGTCACCAATTGCTCCAAAATAGGCTTGTTATCTTCCCAATAAATTAAAACAGAAGGGGGCGACCCAGCACTTGCATATTTTAAAATACGAGTTGATGGTTGATAGACTCCATACCAAATTGTAAAATACATGTCGTTTTGTTGGTCTGTTAAGAAAGATGAATTGAGAGCTTCGAGAATAACATTTGGATTAAGGAGATCAGTCTTGTTGTTGATTTGACTACGAAGTACGTTCATCACACTTACAGAAAGGAGGGCTGCGCCAATTCCATGACCTGAAACATCAAGAAGATAAAAAATGAAGTGATCGGGGTCAATCCAGTGATAATCAAAAATATCACCACCTAGTTTCTTTGAAGGATTAAAAATATAATCTGTTGAAACCGTATTTTTTAACTTATGAGGCAAAAAACCGCGCACATAAGAAGCTGCTTCGGCAAGTTCACGTTCAAAAAGCTCTTGATAAGTTCTGAGTTCTTTGACAATGAGTCTTTCATGATCTCGAATTCGTTTTTTTTCTAGACAAGAATCAATTTTAGCTTCAAAAATAACATAGTCATGTCCCTTGAGCAAATAGTCCTCGGCACCTAAACGTAGACACTGTGTCACCGAATCGCTTTCGTCTAAGGCACTTAAAATTATAACCGGAATATGTTTTAGTTTGGGATCAGTTTTGATACGTTCCAACACTTCATAGCCGCTCATACCGGGCATTAAAATATCAAGCAAGACAAGATCAAATTCTTTTTCTTTTAAGATCCTTAATGCTTCAAAACCATCAGTGGCTATTTCTAATTTATGACCCATATTTTCAATTTTTTGAGTATAGGTTTTTCTCGAGTCAGCGTTATCCTCTACAAGTAAAATTTTTCCGCGAGTTGTTGGTCTTTGAGAAGCTATTTCAATTTCAGGCTTAGTGGGTTGATGAAAAGTTGAGTGATACTCTGATGAGGTGATGCTGAGATGTTTCTCCATGAGCGCCTGAATGGCGCGACACGATTCTTGAAGTTTATCAATATCTTCAGCTAAATTTAATTTGTAAACCTCATTCTGTTTTTTGAGACGCTGAGACAGCCCAAGAAGAATATAAAGAGGGCCATAAATTGTTTTTTTAAATTGTTCAAAATCAAAGTCTTCTAGAGCTTCTCCTCTGGAATAAAAAGATTGCTTAAATGCCACATCCAGATTCTGTGCTTCTTGATCTAGAATTTTCGCATCAAAATATAAGTCTGAAATCGAGCAGTCCTGTAAATTATCTCTGATGATTTCGGCTAAACCGCAAACATTTGAAAGGTATCCTCTAAATTCATGACGTAAATACTTAATTTTATCTTTGGATAACATCACTTTTCACCATGAAGAATGGATTGAAAGGCCTTTTTCTGCTTTTCACGAATTTGATTAAACTCATCAAGTTCTGAGAAGGCCAATTGGAAAAATGCTCCATAGAGAAAAATTTCGATTTTACAGGTTAGGGTTTCATAGTCTTCAGAAAAATAGGAATTATTCCCATGATTTTTCACCAAATATCGTGTAAGAATGTTCGCTATTTTAGTCAGATTTGCCGTTAGTATTTTTTGCCGAATTTTATTCGTGAACATATCTTTGATTAAATGATAGGACATCATGATTATGTTTGAAGCTAGTTCATAGCCCTTATTGAGGGCTTCTACTACTTCAGAATTTTCGTTGAGTATTTTGTCTAAGGATTGAAAAAATTGATTCCAAATTTGATTGATAGCCTCGTAATATAGTTCTTTTTTGTCATTAAAATAAGTATAGACTGTTCCAGGGGCCACCCCCGATAATTCGGCAATGTCTTTGATTGATGTGTCTCTGAACCCCTTTTCACAAAAACTTTTGATCGACAATTCAATAATTTTTTCTCGTTTTTTGGGATCGGGAGTTCTTGGCATGAAGCGTCTCCTTTGTACGATGGTATATTGAACTTAGGAAATTATATCATAAATTTTTATTTGGTTTAAGAACCTCAGGATAATTTCTTGAAATGGGCATACGCCGCCCCAGTCCAAACGATTTGGGCGAAATCTTGAGAACAGGAGGAGCCTGATAACGCTTATGTTCGGCCGAAGCGCTCATCCCAATCACACGATTCATTAAGTCTTGATCATAGGATGTGATTTCTGACGCTTTTTTGTTATGAATTAAGTATTCGGTTAAAATTTCATCGAGCACTGGATAAGGAGGAAGAGTATCTTGATCTTTTTGATTTTCTTTTAATTCGGCTGATGGTTCCTTCACGAGAATGGATTCTGGAATGAGTGTTGAGAACTCCTGATTGATCCAGTGGCAAATTTCATAAACCTGAGTTTTGAAAAGATCAGCGATCACCGCTAGACCACCTGCCATGTCTCCATAAAGTGTGCAGTACCCTGTTGCAAGCTCACTTTTGTTTCCAGTGGTCAAGAGCAAGGAGCCCTGGGAATTGGACCAAGCCATCAAGAAATTTCCCCGAATTCGTGCCTGAATGTTTTCAATGGGGGTGCCGTAGAATCGTTCCCCAAAATGGGGACCTAATGAGTCCACATAGGCTTGGAAAACTGGGTCAATCGAGATCGTTTTAAGAGGAATTTGGAGATTTTGGGCAAGAGCTTCAGCATCTCGAAGACTTGACTCGCTAGAATAACGACTGGGCATTGCAAAACAAACCACATTATTTTTGCCAACAGCAAAGGTTGCAATAACAGCCACTAAGGCACTGTCAATTCCCCCAGAAAGTCCTAGGTGAACTTGTTGAAAATTATTTTTGAAGACAAAATCCCGAGTTCCCATCACGAGGGCATCAAAAATTTGCTTTTGAGGGCTTACTCTTGGATGTGAAATTTTTTCACTCTCTAAGTCTACCAGGTCTAGCTGTTCCATGAAGCCCTCAGTTTCGTGGATGAGTTCACCATGGGAATTGAATACAAAGCTCCCTCCATCAAAAATGAGGCCGTCATTGCCTCCTACAAGATTGGTATAAACGATGGGAACCTTGTAAGTCTCAGCATGCTTTTGAATAATAGTCTTTCGTACATGATTTTTATTCACTTCAAACGGACTAGCTGAAATACCAAGAATTAAGTTTGCACCCGAACGGATGATTTCTTGAACGGGATCAATAGGGTAGGAGTATTGAACGCCAATTTCGGTGTGGTACCAAAAATCCTCACAAATGAGCACACCAATGTTAAAACCTTGATAGTTCCAGGTTATAAATTCTTTCCCAGGGCTAAAGTATCGACGCTCGTCAAAAACATCGTTATTGGGTATGAGGATCTTGGATTGTCGCAAAACCTCTTGACCTTGGTATAGAATACTCGCTGAATTGTAAAGAGATCTTGTTTCATGATTCGATGACACCCAGCCTACAACGACGGGAAGGTCTGGTGGGAGTTTTTGGGAGATGACATCAAGGAATTCTTTCATCTCTTCAATAAAAAAAGAATAGTCGAGAAGATCGTAGGGGAGATAACCACAAAGCGAGAGCTCTGGCGTGACAAGAAGGTCTGCCCCCAGTTGTGCTGCATGATGAGCGTATTCTATGATTTTTTGACTATTTCCGTCTAAATCGGCGATCTTGGTGTTTAGGGTTGCAAGAGCAATTTTCATGATTGACGATAATAACCTTCAACAGTAGTATACATTCCAGCATGAAAAGATCAATTCTCTTTGTTGGTAATGAAACAAACTTCGGATCCTTACTAATTGAAAAGTTAAGCAATAACGCCTCTTTTGTTTTCGCATTTACGAACATTGCGAAAAATAAATCACAAGAGAACACCATTCACTGGAATCAAAGTTCACCTGTTTCGGCCAAAAATTTAGTTTTAGAAGCTGATCGATTGCTCAATCCGCTTGATGAGATTTGGATATGCTTGCCAAACTTGACGGTTTATGAGGAAGGGGGACTTCTTTCTCTCCCTGCGATTGAAAATGTGGTTAATGAACATTTGCGAGGGATTCTTTTACTCTTTCGTGAAGCTCAGCGTTTTGGACAACAAAGGCCCATTTCCCTCCGTTTTTTCTTTTTGATTGAAAACCGAAATAATGTGTCACCGCTTTTAAGCCTTGTGTATGAGGGATTAGGTGCCTTTCTTCGGTCACATCAACAAAGCAACACTCAAAAAAACCTAAAACTGATAGTGTATGAGAACTATCAGCATGATGTCCCAGGGTTTTTGGACATGATTACAAAGTCCATTGAATTAAAAAATGAAAGCGGTTGGTTTGCCTACCCTAGGTCCCTATTTTCCTGGCAAGGCACTAAAAATCGAAGGAGTATTGTGTGAAGATTTGGTTGAAGTATTTAGTAGGAACGGTTGTGGGGGTTTTGCTTTTCTTTATTTTTCCTGGATCGTGGGGGAGCAGAGACTCCTGGTTATCTGTTATTTTTGAGTACCTTGTGCGAGCCCTCCGTTACTCCCTATTTCCCTTTATTGGTTTCAGCATGCTTGTGGCAATTTATGACCTAAAAAAGGAGCTTCGTTTTGCACGGGTGATGGGGCGAATCATCATTTGGGGGCTGGCTTCAACCCTCGTTTTAATTTTCTTGGGTAGCCTTGTTCTCACCTTTTTCCCGCCTCAACGAATTCCGGTGCTGAGCCGCCTGGAACCCGCTCCAGCTATACCTAGTTTTTTAGAAATCCTAAATCTTGCCTTTCCTAAAAATGTACTTTCAATTTTGGGAAATAACTCAGATCTGCTTTTGCCTGTCTTTGTTTTTGGATTGTTAATTGGATTGGTCATCCAAGCTGACAAGAGAGAGACTTTTTTACCCATTATTAACTTATCCGATTCATTTTCACGTATTTTCTATCAACTTAATTACATCATTGTGGAGATTACTTCACTTCTTTCTCCAATTTTGGTCACCTACTTTCTTCTTCAGGTTTTTAATGTCAGTGAACTTCGTTTGTACTTACAGTCTGCAATTTTTATCACTGCAATCGTTCTCTTCGCTGTATTTGGTGTTTTTCCCTTATTGTTTTACATTTTGAGCCAAAAAAAGAACCCTTACAAAATTATTTTTTCAAATCTGGGTGCTTCGATCATCGCATTATTCACGGGAGATGTTTTTGCTGCTCAAGGAACCCTCATCCTTCAATCGCGTGAAAATCTTGGTGTGTCGCGAAAAATTGGAGCTCTCTCTTATCCCTATTTAGCCTTGTTTAGTAGGGGAGGAACAGCTCTGGTGAGTCTCATTGGTTTTTACGTGGTTTTACGCAGCTATTCTAGCCTTGATGTGACGCTGGAGCAATTTATCTGGGCTCTTGGAGCCTCTACTTTGGTGAGCTTTTTATTGCCCACCGTGCCGGGTTCCGCTGCATATATTAGCATCGTGGTTCTCTGTCAGTGGTATGGCAAAGGGCTTGAGGTTGCCTACCTCAACCTCTTGCCCATGATGCTTTGGTTTTCTGGTTTATCCGCTTTTGCTGACGTTACGATATCCGGCTTGATTACCGCTTATGTTGGACAAAAAGAGGGTGTGCTCCGTCAGATTGATTTGAAGAAGTTTATTTAGAGGATTTTTCGGAAGAGCAGCCACAGCTACCGTTGCAACTGCAATTACCGTTGCAACCACATTCCCGCCCCTCGGTGATGTCCTTCCCGCATTTGGGGCAAAAAAGTCGTTGTGTTTTGTTTGAATTTTGATTCTGTCCCATTGGCACTCTCCTCAGTTAAATTGGTTCAAAATGGTCAAACTCCATACTAAAAGAACCACGCCCCTGGGTCAAGCTTCTCAGTTGGGTGCTGAAGCCGAACATCTCTTTGAGAGGCGCGTGGGAATGAATTATTTCTTGGTTTGCTTGGCTTTGGATACTTTGAACAAGGCCACCCTTCATTGAAAGGTAACCAATTACCTCTCCCACATTCTCACGAGGGCAGAAAATTTCTACCTTCATGATGGGTTGCATCTGAACGGGAGCTGCCTTCTGACAGGCAGAGTCGAAGCAGAGGGAGGCTGCAGCTTCCCAAGCCATTGGACTGGTGATTTCTTGCTCAAAGACGGCATCAACCAGCTCCACTTCGATGTCAATTACGGGGTATCCTAAAAGAATCCCGCCCATCCAAGCAGCTTCCACCCCATTTTGCACTGCGTCTTGATATTGCTCTGGCAGCTTGGAGGTGGAAAGTAGGCTCTTAAAGTGATTGCCCTTGTAGGGTTTGATTCGAAGGGTGAGATCGGCCTTTTGGGGTTTGCCCGCAATAACCTTCTCAAACACCTCCCGATGAGTGACTTGGGTGGTGACGGTTTCGCGGTAGCTCACTTGAGGTTGTCCAATTCGCGCCTGCACCTTGAAATCAGTCAAAAGACGTGTGGTGAGAACGTCTAGGTGAAGTTCCCCCATACCGCTGATCAAGATCTGCCCTGTTTCTTTATTCTCTTTGACTTTGAATGTCGGATCTTCCAGGCTGAGGATTTCGAGGCTCTTCATGAGCTTGTCGAGGTCTGCCATGGTTTTAGGTTCGATGGCAACGCTGATCACTGGTTCGGGAAAGTGCATGGGTTCCAATAAAATTTGAAAGTTTTCTTTGGCGAGGGTATCTCCTGTTTGAGAAAATTTTAGCCCGATAATTGCCCCAATGTCACCCGCATGAAGGTTTTCAATTTGTTCGATTCGATTGGCGTGCATCTTTACCAATCTCCCAATACGCTCTTTTTTCTTTTTTCCAACGTTTTGAATAGACGAACCACTTTCCAGTTGACCAGAATAGACTCGCACATAGTGAAGAATTCCACTCATGGGGTCGTTTTGAACTTTGAAGACCAGGGCGCATAGTTCTTTGTCATTTGGAAAAAAGCTCACCATTTCATCCTTGTGAAGGTGGTGTCCTCTTAGGGTGGCAACATCGGCTGGAGCTGGCAGATAACGGATAATCGCATCCAAGAGGGGTTGCACGCCAATATTTTTCAGGCTAGAACCGCAGAGCACCGGAACCAGCTTGAGTTTGATGGTTGCTTGGCGTATTGTTTGATGGATGAGTTCCAACGGTATTTCTTTCCCTTCAAGATATAGCTCAGTCATTTGGTCAGAAAATTGGCTTAGTTTATCGATAAGCTCATCCCTGGCCTGAAGAGCCCTCGACTTAAGTTCGTCACGTAGAGGTGATCGAACGACCTTCTCGCCTTGTTCGCCCTCAAAGTGAATTTCCTCTAAGGTAAGTAAGTCAACAACACCTTCAAAGGAATTCTCCATGCCGATGGGGAGACAGATGGGGTAGGCATTCGGGCTGAGGCGAGAACGGATTTCATTGAGCACATCCTCAAAATTCGCCCCCACTCGGTCCATTTTGTTGATATAGGCTAAGCGCGGGATATTGTAGCGGTCAGCTTGGTGCCAAACGGTTTCACTTTGGGGTTGTACCCCTCCTACCGAACAAAAGATACCAATCGCCCCATCCAGGACCCGCAAACTTCGCTCGACCTCTGCCGTAAAATCAACGTGTCCTGGCGTATCGATCAAGTTAATTTGAACCTTATTCCAAAAACAAGTGGTGCTAGCGGCAGTGATGGTAATGCCACGGTCTTGTTCCTGGGGCATCCAATCTAAAACCGTGTTACCCTTGTCCACATCCCCAATTTTATGGGTGCGCCCTGTGTAAAAAAGGATACGTTCGCTGGTTGTGGTTTTACCGGCATCAATGTGAGCAATGATTCCAATATTTCGGCAATCAATTAAGGCCAAGTACCATTCCTCCCTGAGGCTCGTTAACTAGGAGTTGATTTTCGAAATGAGATCGCTCATCTCAAGGGCGGCAAGGGCAGCTTCCGATCCTTTGTTACCCGCCTTGGTTCCTGCTCTTTCAATAGCTTGCTCAATGGTATCAGTGGTAATAACGCCAAAGATCACCGGGATCTTGGAGCTCATACTAGCTTGAGCGACTCCCTTAGCTACTTCTGCAGACACCAAGTCAAAGTGTGTGGTTGACCCTCTTATCACGGCCCCCAAACAAATCACTGCGCTATATTTTTTTGAAAAGGCCATAGTCTGCGCGACCAAGGGAATTTCAAAGCTACCCGGAACCCAGGCAATGTCAACCATGTTTTCGGCCACCCCATGTCGATAGAGGGTATCCAAGCAACCCTCCAACAGTTTGGACGAAATAAAATCATTGTAGCGGCTAATCACAATGCCAAAACGTTGCCCCTCTTGGGCAATGAGATTTCCGGTAAAGGTCATGTGCTTTCTCCTTTGATGAAATCAATAAGGTCATCCATCTGCAAGTAGACTAATGAAAATTCCCGACAAAAATCAAGGAGGTCTTGGCCGCGTGCCATCGAGCCATCGGCCTTGATGATTTCGCAGATCGCCCCCACAGGCTGTAGATAGGCTAATTTGCAGAGGTCTACCATGGCTTCGGTGTGACCAGGACGAACCAAAACTCCCCCATCTTTAGCCCTCAGAGGAAAGATGTGTCCCGGGCGCCTAAAATCTTGAGCGCTTGATTGTGGGTTTGCCAGTTTTAGGATGGTGTGATTTCGTTCAAAGGCGCTGATGCCCGTGGTCACATCAATGCTGTCCACACTCACGGTAAAGGCAGTTCCAAAAAAGTCCCTATTGGTTTGAACCATCGGGGCAAGTTCAAGCTGATTGGCTCGTTCTTCGGTGAGGGCAACACAGACCAGCCCCTTGCCGTAGGTGATTAAAAAATTGACCTTTTCTGGTGTAGAAAACTCTGCGGCATACATTAAGTCTCCCTCGTTTTCACGATTGTGATGATCACTAACAACGATGATCTCTCCCCGTTTGAGGGCTTCAAGGGCTTTTTGCACGCGCTCGTGGCTGCTAGACATGGGTTTAAGCATACCCATTACGTTTAAGGAATTCCAGATCAATCGTGGGCCTGGCTTGAGGATTTTGATATTCAAGCAAGCGTTCAAGGTACTTGGCAATCATATCCGTTTCAACATTGACCTGGTCGCCAACCCGCAGAAAACTCAGGGTGGTAAGTTCTTGGGTGGTTGGAATGAGCCCTACCGTAAAGGTGGTACGGCTAACTTCAGCGATGGTCAGGCTAGTTCCGTCCAGGGCAATCGATCCCTTGTAGGCAATGTGCTTTAATAAATGGGGCTCTGGCTCAAACTCATACCACAAACTATTTCCTTGTTTATCGCGGTTGATCAGTCTTGCCTTCCCATCAATATGACCACTGACTAGGTGTCCACCTAAACGGGTGGTGGGGAGGAGGGCGCGTTCCAGGTTCACCTTGGCCCTGCTTTTCATGTTACTGAGACAGCTTCTACGCCAGGTTTCAGGCATCACGTCAACCTCAAAAAAGTTATTTCCCAGTTTTACCACCGTCAGACAAATACCACTGACAGCGATGCTATCACCCAGCTTAGTGTTCTCGAGTACCAACTTTGCTTGAAGGGCTAAGCGGTAGCCGCCATTTTGTTCGGTTATATTTTGAATCAGCCCAATTTCTTCAATAATTCCCGTAAACATGGTTTTCCCCTAGTTTTAAGGATAAGCCTCAATCAAAAAATCTTGTCCCAGAGTTAGAATGCTGCGCCTTTGAATACGAAGCGCTTCTGAAAGTTTTTCAAAGCCCCGACCACCAATTACTCCCTTAGCTGTTTCTCCAGCAATGATGAGAGGAGCTAAGATCAGGCAGAATTTATCAATCAGACCTTGGTTGAGAAAGTGCCAGGCTGTGTTGCTTCCCCCTTCCAAAAACAGCGAATCAATCTCTAGACTATGAAGATAATCAAGAAAGACCGAAAGATTAAGCTCCTCTCTATTGGTAGGACATGGAAAAAGCTTGACCTGGTGGCTTTCAAGAAGTTTTTGTTTTTCTTCCTGGGCATCCTCGCGGCAAACCACCAAAACTGGCCAATGTTGAGCGGTTTTTACTAACTTGCTGTCCAGGGGGAGGCGAAGGTGTGGGTCAATGACAATTCGAAGGGGTTGGCGTTCGCGTTCTTGGTTGTTTTGATCACGGGCGGTTAGGCTAGGATCATCGCTGAGCACAGTGTTAATGCCAACACCCACGCTGCTGTAACGGCTACGTTGACGATGGACCCAGGTCTGAGATTCACTCCCACTGATCCACTGGGACTCGCCACCGCTGGTCACTGTTTTGCCGTCAAGGCTTGTAGCCATCTTGAGGCAAACAAAGGGGCGGAGTTTGGTCATGTAATGAATGAAAATCTCATTGAGCTTTTTGGCTTCTTCTTCTAGCACCCCAGTGACCACTTCAATACCAGCTTGATGAATTTGAGTATGACCCCGACCGGCAACCAGGGGATTTGGATCTACCATGGCAGTTACCACACGACGAATTCCAGAGCGGATGATGGCCAAGGAACAGGGGGGTGTTCTGCCAAAGTGACTACAGGGTTCGAGGTTGATGTACATGGTGGCACCCGAAACATCAATTCCCTTTGATTTGGCATCGTCAAGGGCTTGGACTTCTGCGTGTGATCCTCCAAGCCGATCGTGCCAACCCTCTGCAACAATTTTACCATCCTTGACGATGACAGCTCCCACCAAGGGATTGGGTGAGGTCTTCCCCCAGCCGTTCATGGCAAGCTCAAGCGCTCGACTCATCATCTCTTCATCGAAGTTCATCCTTGTACCTTATCATAGGCAGGCAAGTGTTTCAATATTGTCAATGATTCAAATTTTGAATATAAAATTATTTATGAATGAATTTGAACTTCTGATATTGGGTTCTCTTTGGAAGGAATCAATGCACGTATACCATTTTCAAGAAAAGTTGAGGCTCCTTCCGAAGGGGTCTTGGTCCCTTCTTAAACCGACTGCTTGGTACCATCACTTTTCTAACCTCGAAACTGAAGGACTTCTTCAGTCCCTAGCGCCCATTCAAGAAGGGAACCGACCCCCTCGAAAGGTTTTTTCACTAACGCCCCTGGGGGAAAATCGTTTGGTCGAAATGCTCAAGGAATCATATGATTGTGCCCTAGATCAGTGGAGCCTGATCGTTAACTTTATTCGAGTTCTCACACCAACCGAGCAAGCTGCCTTGTTGGAAAAAAGATTACAATGGTTGGCTACTGTAAAGGACTTTTCCGAAGTTTTGGATCTTCACGTTCGGGAATGGTACCGAATTTTGGTTCAAAGTCAAACTCGGTGGATCAAGCAGTATCAGGTGACGCTTTCATCGGCCTTCTAAGTCTTGTGAGTAATGGTCCACGGTATAAAACAAAAACTCTGTATCAGGGGATTTCCAGGCCTCTGAATCCAAACCCGCCTTCATGCTGAGTCGTCGTAAGAACATCTCGGGTTGGGGTAGATCTTCCCACACTTGAGGAAGAAAGGTGGCTCTTCTCTCATGATGTTGAAGGATGAGCCCAACCGGATGTTTGGTCAAATAATCGATCAAGTCTCTTCCTTTTAATTCTAGGGGCTGGGGCTCACTCAAAATGCTCACTTCCATGCTTAACGAAAATCTTTCTTGAGGTGTAATGGGGGAAAAGCGTGGGTCTCGGGTTGCCGATGCAATCGTGTTTTTTTGAAGATCACGGTAAAGCGGTTCGACAGCATGGATTGTTCCAATACAACCCCGAAGTTCTCCACGCGACTTGAAAGTCACAAAGCTTGCAGCCAGTTGATGCATCCAGACTTCTTGGGGATAGTCTTGGAGCTTGAGATGGTTCCAGTAGTCATACAAGACTTGTTTGCACCATGACCAGCATCGTTTGAGTTGCTCTTGATTCATACGGCGACTACCGAGGCATAACCCACAACTCTATCGTAATCGTGACTCTTCGTCCCGCTGTGATGGTATCCTAAAAGTTGAAGGTTCCAACCCCTAAGGCGTGCTAGGGCAACCAGTAAACGGAGGGCACCTAGACCACAGGCTGAATCGGAAAGGGTTAGATCGATGTTTAGGTTGATCAATTGCTTTAAAAATTTCCTATCTTTTTGTTTGGCTGTTTGGTCATCGAGGTAGTGACTCAAATCGGTTGAAATGACCAATAGGTCATCCTCAGTGATCAAATCTGAAAAGGCTTCAACATCTTGGATGGTGTTCAAATTTCCGTGAATGGCATTGAGAATGGGGGTATGAGGGAATAGGAGGCTGACCCAGGGAGTGAGCACCTCTAAGCAGTGTTCAGGGTAGTGCGGAAGCGAATCCCAGCTCCAGCCCGATGTTCTTTCGAGGATGCTCTTCGCAAAATCTTGATCAGTCTCGACGATCCCGAGAGGAGTTTCCCAGCTTTGGTGTTGATCAATAGCCCAACCGTTGAAGTGATGATGGTGGGATGGCCCTAAAAAGATGATTCGATGGTAAGAAAAGTCGAGGGTTTGGGCCCAACTCAGTGCTGCCAAATCCAAACAGTAAAACCAGCCCGCATGGGGGCAAACGAGGGCCCTAGGTTTGGTATAAATCACCTTTTTAGCTTGGTTTAATTCACTTTCGAGCATTACTTTTGCCTTTTCAGAATTTGCTGGATAAAAACGATCTGCCACCACCATGGCACGCGTGTTTACAATCGTACAACCCCCATGTTTCCAAAATGGACGTTTTTGAACCCAACATCCAAGGCAATATCTCCTAATTGGAAAATGGTTGAAACGGGTGTAGGCGGAAGATGCGAAAAAAGGTGGGCGGGATGGAAGGCATTTAAATGCCAAATAATGTCTGTGCCTAGGGTCATTTCAAGGCGTCGACAAAGCTCTCGAAAACGTTCGCGGTCGTCATTGTAACCCGGAATAATCAAGGTGGTAATTTCTACATGAACTCCTGCCTGAATCCAATGTCGAATGGTGTCCATAATCAATGAAAGGTCTCCACCAATTTTTCGATATTCCTTGGCATCGTAGGTCTTAACATCAACATTGGCTGCATCGAGGTGGGGTAATAAATACGAGCGAGATCGCTCGGTTAGGTTTCCGTTTGTTACTAAAACGGTCTTTAAGCCCAAAGCCTTAACCTCCCTAAAACAGTCGTTGACAAATTCGAGGCTCACGGTGGGTTCCGAGTAGGTAAAGCTAAAGCTAGGACAGGAAGATTTTTGGGCAAGCTTAGCAACCTCCTTGGGACTGAGTTGTTGAGCCGAGTAAATAAGGTCGGGATTGAGCAACCAGTAGTTTTGGCACCAAGGACATCGCATCCCACATCCTGGGGTGGCAACACTGAAGGTTTTAGTTTTGGGTAGAAAATTAACAAGCGGTTTTTTTTCAATTGGGTCGATCGCAGTGCTTATGATTGCCCCATAGGAAAGCGAACGTAACTCCCCGTTTATAATCTGGCGTACACCACAAACACCCTTCTGAGATTCTCTTAAAAGACAGCGACGGGCACAAATCTGACACTGTATGACTCCATTTTCGAGTCGGTCGAATAAAGCGGCATCGGCATCTTTCATCTCAATTCAATTATACACCGTATTGAATTTTTTAGAAACTCTCGATAAGTTATCAGCCTAGGAGTATCAGATGGGGTTAAGGGGTGAAATTTTTTCTTCTAAGGTGAGTGCAGGCGGTCGAACCTATTTTTTCAATGTCAAGGAAAATCGCCATGGAGATTTGTTTATTAACCTGGTGGAAAGCAAGCTTCAAGAAAACGGTGGTGGCTTTGAGCGCCGAAGCATCTTGGTTTTTGAAGAGGATTTAGAACAATTTCTTGATGGACTTCAGCAGGCCGTCAAGTTTCTTAAAACTAAGGGAGAATCTTCGTCAAAAAACTAAATCGGTGCAGTTTTCCCGGTCCGTATTGTTGAATCAACCTTCGATGTAATTGAGTTCCATAGCCCTTGTGCTGTTCAAACTGGTATTGGGGCTCTAGCCAAGACCACCTCATCATGTATCGATCGCGTGCTGTTTTTGCCAAGATACTCGCAGCGCCAATTTCCTTCATTAAATTATCCCCCTTAACAAGGGTATGGCAGGTCACTTCCAAGGGAGGAACCTGGTTCCCATCCACCCAAAGCTCAAATTCAGGAACAAGGGGAAATTGAGTTCTTAAATGTTGGATTGCCCTTTTCATCGCCAGAAAAGTTGCTTGGAGGATGTTAAGATGGTCAATTTCCCAAGGTGTTGCTGAACCAAGGCCCCAAGCAAGGGCTTTGGTCTTGATGACAATTTCGGCTTGCTGCCGTTGCCTGGCGCTTAATTTTTTGCTATCGCGCGCAAATTCAGCCGGGAAATCTTCAGGAAGGATGACACAGGCAGCGTAAACTGGGCCTGCCAGCGGACCTCGCCCTGCCTCGTCCATTCCACAGATGAGCTTCCTTCTTGCAGTTTTTTCCATGCTGGTCTAAATTGCCAAATAGACATGGATATTTCTAGGGGTAAATGGTGTTTTTACGCAGCATAGAACTCTTTGGTTTTAAGTCTTTCCCAGAGCGAACCCGCATTGAATTTGCGAGCGGAGTATCTGCTATTTTAGGGCCAAATGGATGCGGTAAAAGCAACATTGTCGATGCGGTCAAATGGGTTCTTGGAGAGCAGAGCCACAAAAGCCTTCGTGCAGACAGTATGGAAGATGTGATTTTTAATGGCACTGAAACACGAAAACCCTTGAATTGGTGCGAGGTGATTTTAACTCTAAGCAATGAAAACGGGGTTTTGGATCTTGACCTACCGGAAATCACCGTTGGACGTCGGTTGTTTCGTAACGGGGAAAGCGAATATACCATCAACAAGGTGGCAGTTAAACTCAAAGATGTACGAGACCTTTTCATGGATACCGGGGTGGGAAAATCTGCGTATTCCATCATGGAACAGGGGAGAATCGATCAAATTCTAAGTAACAAACCCGAGGAACGCCGTTACATTTTTGAAGAAGCCGCGGGTATTACCCGCTTCAAGTCCCGAAGTCTTGAAGCAGAGCGCAAACTGAGTTTAACAGAAGAAAACCTTAAACAAATTGAGGGCATCCTTGGTGAAGTAAGGCGAAACTTTGAGACCCTTAAAGCTCAAGCGGCCAAAACTGAAAAGTACCGCAACCTCCGTCAAGAAATTTTTGACTTAGAAAAACGAATAGCCCAGAACAAGCTTTCTAGCCTCTCTGAGAGGCAAATGCAGGTCCAACAATGGTTGAGCCAGCTTGAGGAAAAACGACAAAACTTAAAAACACAGCTCAATCAAATCACTCAGGATGTGGGTGAGGGCTTGGCCGGAGTAGAACAGGGAGAGGAAGAACTGAAATCCCTTCAGCGACGGATCCATGAGCTGGAATTGAAACGAAGTCAACTGCACACTCAAGAAAGTGTTCTTAAAGAACGCGAGCGAGCCTTGAATGAGCAGATTCAAAATTTACAGGTGCAAATCCAACGCTTCAGTGCGGAAAGTGAGCAATTTGATCATCTCAAGAACAAGGTCTCTGAAGAAATCAGGATCATTGAACAAGACCTGCAAAAAGATCGTGAAAACATACGGGTTCTTCAAGAAAGGTTAAGCTCCCAACAAGAGAGCATCACTCAGTACAATCAAGAGGAAATGCGACTCGCCAAGTTGGAAACCGAGCTTCAGGAAGAAGTCAAAAAAGCCACGGAGGTTTTGGCGGAATTAACCAATAAACTTGTTGAGGTGATTGACCAACAGGTAGCCACCGATCCCGAGCTTTGGAATTCCCTTCAAAGTTGGCTGTCCGAGCTTCATCAAGAAGTTCAGCTGTTGGTTCGCATAACCCACCATAAAAAATCCTTTGCCCAGGATCTTGGAGACTCATCTCAAAATTCGATCAAAGCGGATTGGCTGTTACAGCAATGGCAAGAGGTAGAAAATATCGTCGATTCGATTCAACTCAAGTTTGAACGTTTTTTTTCAACGGTCCCTTCTCTTTTGGGAGAATTATTCAGTCCACACGGAAGCCTTTGGCAAAAACGCAATCAGGATCAAAATATTCAAGATCTACACCAACAACTCAGTCAAAAACGCGATCAGCGTTTTGAGGTGATCGCTCTTCGTCAAAAGGCAGAAGAACAGGTTCGTCAACTACAAAAAACCTTGGAAGAACTTAAAATCAATCAGGCACGCCAGGAATCCATTCTTCGATCGAAAAAAGAAGAGTTCCAACGCCTGATTTTTCAGCAGGAGCAAGTTCAGAAAAATTTTAATAGTGCCCAACAAAAGCTACTGGAATTTGAAAACCAACAACGTGAGTTCCAACAACAAAGCCTAAAAATTGTTGAGGAACAAAAGGGTCTCAAAAGTAAGGAGGAGGACCTAAGACTCAAACAAGATGCCATTCGACTTCGAATCCAAACCGAAAGTAGGTCCCTTGCTGACAAGGAAGGTCAACAAAAAAAGTTGTTTCAAGAACTAAACCTCATCCAGGAGCAGATTGAAAAATTATCAAAGGATCAGGGAGAGGTTCACGCGGAGATCCGCTCCCTTCAAGAAAGCTTTCGTGAGCGACATGGATTAACGTTGAATTTTGAGCCCGAACAAACTCAGGATGATATTGCGCAACTTAAAGACAGGATGGCTCAATTAAAAGAAGAGCAAAAATCCTTGGGACAGGTCAACCTCATGGCGCCCGAAGAATTCAAAGAAGTTTCTCAGCGTTATGAATTTTTGGTTCAGCAGATAGATGATCTCAAAAAGGCACGCGAGGATTTAAAAACCATAGTTGCGGAAATACAACGAGAGGCCTCCAAGCTCTTTGTAGAATCGTTCAAAGAAATTCAGAAGAATTTTCACGATATCTTTCGCCGACTTTTTGGAGGTGGGCGTGCTGAACTAAGGCTAACCGATGAACAAAATGCCCTCGAGTCCGGTGTCGAATTGTTTTGTCAGCCACCAGGAAAAAAATTGGAAAGCCTTTCCTTGCTCAGTGGGGGGGAAAAAAGTCTGACCGCTGTGGCCCTTCTTTTTGCGGTTTATATGGTGCGTCCTTCCCCCTTTTGCATCTTAGATGAAATTGATGCCGCTTTGGACGAGAGCAATGTTGGCCGCTTCATTACCATGCTGCAAGAATTTTCAGCAACGAGCCAGTTCATTATAATCACTCACAATAAGAGAACAGTAACAGGTTGTTCCACCCTCATCGGTATCACCATGGAGGAATCTGGGGTCAGTAAAATTCTAACCATTCGTCTAGGTAATCAAGAAAGGGAGGGAGCATGAAACTTCCATTTTCACACGATGAAATCTTTCGCGGAGCCTTAATCCTTCTTCTTGGGGTAGTGTTTGGTATCATTCTGGGGCTCCTCCGATTTTGTGAGGCAACCCCGCAAGATGTTCGTACCCAATTACCTGAATATAATCCTTTTAAGGAGGGGGTGCCTCCCTTGATTGACTATCCCGCTCAGTATTCCGATTTTGTTTTTTCTTTTCAGGGTTTGCCGCGCTTTGTTCCACCGTGGATTCCCATGATCAAATCGAATCAGGTGTTAGCCTTAGAGGATTGGGATAAGGAGTGGGATTTGCTAGGAGATGCTACTTCCATTTACCACAACGACCAGGAGCTAGAAAGGGCTTTAGACGAGATCCTTTTGAACAGATAATAAAACTATGGTGTGGTTATTTTTACTGTTGGTACCAAGTCTTTGGTGTCAGGAGGTTCCCTCCACTGGACCAAATGTGAATTTGCCCTTGGAGAGTAGAACACATGGACTTCGTCAACCTGGGATGCTAGAGGCAACCACACCTCTGCCAATTATTGAAACGTCCAATCGCCATCAAGATCAACTCACGACAGTTGAGACACCCAATCGCCAGGGTTTAATCCGGGATCAAGCCTTTACCCTTCGTCCAGGTGAGGTTCTTAACCTTTTCTTGGATGGCGATGGGTGGATTTACGAATCCTTGATCCCTGAATTGGGAAGTCCCCAACGCGAACGCGTTGGCAATGGAGTCCGATTTCGTTTTCAACCTCGAACAGAAGGAAATTATCAACTCATGTTCCAGCGGCAAGACCCCGTTCAGGGGCAAATCCAGTACCAAAGGGTTATCCTCACGGTACGAAACAATCGACCTGAACCACAGGTAGATTTGTCCTTGGAGAATCGCACAAGTTCAGAACCGATGGAACAGGTCATTTGGGGACGTGCTCAACGTTATCACACCCTCGGCCAGTTACAAGAGCTTTATCGGTATTTAGATGCCAATCGTCAGGTACAATCGGCCCGACTCAGTGAGCTTCGCGCTTTCGCGGCTGAAGGTGTGGGGCGAAATTCGGAAGCGTTGGAGCATTGGGCACGTGCGGTTGAGCTTTCAGCTGAAGACGTAAAATCCGAATACCTTGTTAAAGCCTTGGTCAGTGCCGCACGCCTAAAAGATGGGCTGCGTTTAGCTCAGTTTTGGAGTTGGTATGATCAATTTTTCAAAAACCAACGACCCAACACGCTCGACGAGGTTTCTTTTTTCCTCATCGCTCAAGTAGCCTTAGAAAGAGCCTCGGGTATTGTTCCAGAGTTTCTTGAGCTTTGGTCACAATGGTATCCCGAGAGCTTACTTGAAGATCAATGGCTTTTTCTGAAAGGTCGGTGGTTGGAAGGGGAAAAACGAGACTATCAACAGGCACTTGTGCATTTCATCAAACTCATCGAGAAATACCCTTTGAGTAGTTATTATCGAAGTGCTCAAGAACGAGTGGCGAATCTACGAGGCCAATTTTTTCTTGTTCGTTGACATAATTCCCGTTTTAAGTTAAAAGTTTCCCTCACGTATGGGTTTTTTTGATAGTATTTCTCAGCGTTTACAAGCCGTGTTTCGAACTCTAAGTGGAAAAAAAGTAATCACGGAACAGAACGTCCGCGATATGCTTGAAGAGGTCAAAACCGCTTTGCTTGAAGCTGACGTGAACGTCCGTGTGGTTCGACGTTTCACCAACCGCGTGCTCGAATCGGCTTTGGGTATGGCGGTTATCAAGTCTGTGAATCCAGGTGATCAATTTGTCAAAATTCTCTACGATAACCTTGTTACCCTTTTAGGAGACACAAAACAGGAACTTCAACTTCATGGACCGGATGTTATCTCGGTCATCCTAATGGTGGGGCTACAGGGGCACGGCAAGACCACCACAACAGCCAAATTGGGTTTGCACCTTCAAAATCAAGGGCGACGTGTCCTTTTAGTGGCAGCTGACCGCGCGCGTCCTGCTGCCATAGATCAATTAGAGATTTTGGGGAAATCTATTGGAGTTGAGGTCTTTCGCGGTGAGGGCAATGATCCCCTTGCCGTGGTGGATGCCGCCATCAAGTTTGCCAAAAAAGAACAGCATAACCTTGTTTTGGTTGATACTGCTGGGCGTCTCCAAATTGATCATGATTTAATGAACCAACTGGTTAAGCTAAAAGAGAAGTTCAAGCCGGTTGAAACCATCCTAGTTGCAGATGCCATGACCGGGCAAAGTGCTGTTAGCATCGCTCAGGAATTTGAAAAAACCTTGGGTATTACTGGAATCATCTTGACCAAGTTTGATTCGGATACCCGAGGGGGGGCCGCTCTTTCGCTCAAATCGATTACTGAAAAGCCCATTAAATTCATTGGTGTGGGCGAAAAACCGACTGCTCTTGAGGTGTTTCACCCCGAGCGCTTGGCTAGCCGAATTTTGGGCATGGGCGATGTTGTTTCCTTGGTCGAAAAAGCTCAAGAAATTTACGATGCCCAGGAGGCAGAACGGATTCGGAAGAAAATGGCCTCTTCCACCTTCAACCTTCAAGATTACCTTGACCAGATTCGACAGGTACGCAAAATGGGTAATCTTCAATCCTTGGTAGAGATGATACCGGGTGTGAACGCGGGGGCCTTTAATCTTGATCAAAATGAAAAGCAGATCAAACAGGAAGAAGCAATCATCTTGAGTATGACCGTTAAGGAGCGTCAGAATCACCTAATTTTGGGTCCTTCACGCCGCCAGAGAATTGCAAGGGGTAGCGGAACAAACGTTTTTATGGTAAACCAGTTGATCAAACGATTTGAAAAGATGCGGGATACCATGAGAAAAATGGCTAAGAACAAAGGAATGCAACAACAAATGATGTCGCAGATGGGTCTCAACCATCCGCATGGGAGGTAAAAATGAGTGTGAAAATTCGTTTAAAGAGGTTCGGTTCAAAAAAACGACCCTATTATCGAATTGTGGTCATTGATAGCAGAAATCCTCGTGATGGGATGACTCTGGATGAGGTTGGCATTTATCGGCCAGTTGAACACGAAAACCAGGTTCAACTGGAATCCGACAAGGTAAAAGATTGGCTTTCCAAAGGCGCCCTTGTCACGGCAACAGTTAAAAACATCCTCAATAGTCAAAACATCAAGCTTAAGTAGACTGGACGGTTTTTTTCATGAGCGAATTAGGGGAACTCGTTAGGTTTATAGCAACCCGGTTGATTGATAAGCCAGAAACAATCCAAATTGTGGAAGAGTCGGATGGGGCTACCAATCGAATCAAGCTCATCTTGCCCTCCGAAGAGTTGGGCAAGGTGATTGGAAGACAGGGACGAATTGCCCGTGCGATGCGGGTAATTCTTAATGTTGCGGCAAGTAAGCTAAAACAGCATGCTTACTTGGACATCCAAGGGTGAATGAGTTTTTTGTTTCGGGAAAGATTGGGCGACCCCATGGTTTGGAGGGATATCTCACGATCCATGTCTACTCCGGGGAATATGAACATCTTATTGCTTTTCAGGAACTTACCTTAATCAAGGGGCAGCAACTCAGCACGCTCAAAATAAAAAATTGGGCACAGAAAGGAAGTCTCCTACTTGTGCAATTTGAAAATTTTCTTGTACCAGAAGTAGCCAAACGTTGGACAGGGTGGGAAATCATGCTTCCGCGAAACAAGGCAGCGCCCCTCCAACACGATGAAATTTATCTGGCTGACCTAATTGGTTGCATTCTCACATTTGAAGGGAATTCCTTAGCCACTATCATGGGATGGTACGAGGGGGCTCAGTATCCCCTCTTGGAAGTTCAAAAAGAAAACGGTCAAAAAAACCTCATCCCTTTTCATCGGTATTATCTAGGTAAAATTGACCTGGAAAAACGGTCTGTGGAATTGCTGACACCGTGGATCCTTGAATGAATTTTCAAATCCTCACCCTCTTTCCTGAGATCCTTCATGGCTACTTTGCCAATTCGATCATGAAGCGAAGCATTCAAAACGGGATCATCACGTACAACCTTGTCAATATTCGCCACTTTGCCACCGATCGACACAAAACTTGTGACGATGCGCCGTACGGGGGTGGGGCGGGGATGGTGATGAAGCCCGACCCTGTCTCACGTGCCATTGAGTCGGTTCGCAGCGATGGTTCAAAGGTAATCTACCTAAGCCCTTCTGGTCATCTTTTCAACCAAGGTTGGGCACAAAAGCTTTCAACGGAAAAGAACCTAATTCTTCTTTGTGGACGGTATGAAGGGGTTGACCAAAGGGTGCTAGACAAGTACGTTGATATTGAGCTCTGTGTTGGGAACTACGTGCTTTCCTCGGGAGAGGTTGCCGCCTTGGTGGTTGTTGATGCGGTTTATCGTCTCCTTGAGGGCGTTATTTCACCCGAGAGTCTTAACGAAGAGAGTTTTGGTGAAAATGGCCTTTTGGAGTATCCCCACTACACAAGGCCTGAGGAATTTCAAGGCGTTCGGGTACCCGAGGTTCTTTTGAGCGGTAATCACGCGGCCATTCGTGCCTGGCGTCGTCGGATGAGAATTGAGAAAACAAAGGTTTTTAGACCTGAATTACTTTGGAATTGGGAAGGAGTAAAGAATAATGGATCTTATTAAAGCTGTCGAAACAAGTCAAATTAAGGACGAACCCAATATCAATGTTGGAGATTTGGTCCAGGTACATTTTAAGATCGTCGAAGGAAAAACCGAGCGCGTCCAAATTTACGAAGGAACATTGATCGCCTGCAATAACTCGGGGCTTCGCAAAACAATTACCGTTCGTAAAATCAGCAACGGGGTGGGGGTGGAACGTATTTTTCCCTTACACAGTCCGCGCATCGAAAAAGTAGAGGTGGTTCGTGCCGGAAAGGTACGGCGTTCAAAGCTTTATTATCTTAGGGATCGGGTTGGTAAGGCCTCTAAAGTCAAGGAACTGTTGAAGAAAAAAACGGCCGATGCCTAGTTTTGCCCTGTTGAGCACGTGAACATCCCCAAAGGACCTATGGAAAGTACTCCTGGGTCCTTGTTCCAGACCTTAAAAACGCATCAAAATGTAATTGTCAAGATTCTTGGTTTATCAAGCTCAGGGTTGAGGAATGTTCTTTGGCAGGGAAAGGTTTACACCATCAAGGATCATCCTAGTTTTCAAGAAAATGCTGTCCTGAGATTGAGTTGGAATAAAAAATATCAGATCTTTGAGCCAGTTGAGATCCCATCAACAGTAGAAAAGGAAGAATCGAAAATAAAGCCAAAAGATGAGATTCATCAACAGGCTCTGGTTGAACATCCCCAGTTTGAAGAAATTCCCGAAGAACTTCCGGAGGGATTTTCGAATTACCTCACCCGTGATCATAATTTTGATCAAGAGAGCGAACAAAATTCGTCAGAAGAGGGTGAGAGTGACGAGGTCAAATTGGTTAGCGAGATTCTCCGCTGGGCAATCTCAAATTTTCAAAAGGTAGAAAAGGACTCCCAATGGATTCAACTCCCCATCCTTTTACCAACCCAACCAAATTGGAATATTCGCGCTGGTTTTCTCTGGACTCAACAAAAACATAAGATCAAGAAAGCTTTTATTGAAATACGTCATGAAAATACTGTCAAAATTTGGTGGTTTTTGTCCGATTATCTAGGAAAGTGGTATATTTATAAAGGGAAAGATAAGGATGGCAAATCAAGAGTCGACTTCTATCTTTAGGCTTCGTGCGACAGGGGTAGTGTACGAGCCTGGAATGATGGCGCCCAAAATTCTTATCCATGCCCGCGGTTTTCGCGCACAGCGTATGATTGAAATTGCTCAGCAAAAGGGAGTCCCAGTGGTCGTGAATCCAGATTTGAGTTACGCACTTTCCCTTGTGCCGGAAGATTTTGAAATTCCTGAAGAACTCTATCAGGTGATGGCAAATTTACTCATTCATTTGGGTAAGGCAGGCTTAGATCAATGACCTCAAATAAGCCTCAAAAACCACATCTTGAGCATTGGATCTTCCAGAGTGAACTTGAAATGTCACGGGTACACACACGGTTAGTTGATCAACTCAATCAGGCTTTCAGCGACATCAAACGAGGATTGAGACCTAAACAACTTATTGAAAATGTTATTGAGATGATTCTTAAAAGCCTTGAAACAAATCCTTGGACTCTTCTCCGATATATTCATGACAATCAACCCCCCGTTTACGGTGTGGCATCCAACAGCGTTAATTGTGCCTTGTTTGGTGGTGTGATTTATCCTTATGTCAAAGAGCAAGTCGGTAGTCTTTATCTTTTTACCCGAGCCATCATCCTTCATGACATTGGTATGCTCTTTTTACCAAATCACATCCTCACCAAAATGGGTAAGTTGGATGATAAAGAGCGAGCATCTTTAGAAACCCACCCTGGCATGGGGTATGAGAGGTTAAAAGAGTGGGGGGAACCTACAGAGGTGCTTGAAACCGCCATAGAGCACCACGAAGAGTGGAATGGGAAGGGGTACCCCAGGGGAATTAGCCAAGAGGAAATCCACCCGATTGCGCGTATTTTGGCCCCAATTTTATATTTGAATGCCCTTTTAACCGAAAGACCATACCGAGGAAGTTTGGTAGGCTACTGGTCGATGAAACAAATTCTCAAAGAGACGGGGACTCGGTTTAGTCCCCAATCTGTTAAGACCATTATGAATGTGTTGGGTTTGTTTCCCCCAGGAAGCCTGGTTCTCTTAACTGATGGTAGTGTGTGCCGGGTGATGGAAACGGTCTATGCCCAGCCCCTCAGGCCAAAGGTAAGACTTTTGATCGATGCGGGGGGGCACCCCTTCTTGAACGAAACAGGCCCCATCATTGACCTCTCAACGGCCAAAAAACTTTTCATCGCCAAGGCTATCAGTTCGCAGGATATCCGTGAACAAGAGTGAATTGGGAAAGTGGGGTGAGGAAACTGCTGTTCATTTTTTAGAACAAAAAGGTTATGAAATACTCGAAAAAAGGTTTAGGGGTGGAGGTGGTGAGGTCGATATAATTGCTAGGGAGGGTGAGAATTTTGTTTTCGTTGAGGTCAAGACACGGAGGTATCTTGATATGGAAAGCATGGAACGCGTTCTCAACAAAATTAAACGTTCAAGAATTGAACAAGCCTGCTTAGCATATTTAAACCAAAATAATTTGAATCCTGAACTGACACAACTGCGTTTTGATTGTATATTTATCTCAGGGGAAAACATTTTGCATCTTGTGGGCGCTTGGGAAAAGGATGGTTAACATGTATCCTGAGAATGGCCAACATGAGAATGAAACTCGCGAAGAGTACCTAAAGCGGTTAAAAGCAAACATCAATAACCCTGAATATGTCCATCTTGCGTTAAATGAGCTTGCACATATCTTGACCAAGGGGCTAGAAAAAGGTTTAACTCACATTAATGAGACATCAAAGAAAGAATAATTTTTTTTCCAGGCAGCATTCTCCAGGTAATAATGCCAGCTATAACAAAATTGATTTTGGTACCTATGTTTGTCCCTTGTGTGGAAATATCATTTCCGATCTCACAGCAGCGATTGACTATGGAGAGGGACACCAACCGGCCCATTTGGACTGTGTTCTGAACCTGTTAAGCGAACAGGAGAACGTACCTGATAACCAGCGTTTAATCTATATCGGCGCAGGGCAGTTTGCGATTGTCAGTTTCAGTCCTGAATTTCGTATCATCAAACGTATCGCCTATGAAACCAAAGAATTCGTTCCTGAGTGGCGAAATAACATCAAAAAAATCTTTTTTCAAAGCAATAAAATACAGTAAAAAACTCAAAAGAGCCCAAACCAGGGCTCTTTTATTGAAGTCTCTTAAAATAAGATAAGAACTAATAAATTTGCTTAATTGTATTTCCTAAAATCATCCAAGAGTTTGACGGCACGGTTTCTAACAGCTCGTATGTAGTTACCCTGAGAAATTTGAACTAAAGCAGTGAAAACCTCAGGTTTTACCTGGCCACGACGAGCTTTACCAAGGTTTTCGAGAGCCATGATTGCCGCAAAGGCAAGGTTATTATCGGGACGAACTGCGTCTTGCCTTCGAATTACTTCTGCAATAACAGTGTCGACCAAACCGGCTTCATCTGGCTCCACTTGACCTAAGGCATAAATCGCCTCTGCGCTGACCATGGTCTCGCGTTCACGGTTTGCAATATCGATGAGAGCATCTCGGGCACGGGGGCCTCCCACCAATCCCAGTAGCTCAGCAGCTCGTCGACGCACTTCGGGAAAGTCATTAGCCAATCGACCATCCTCATAAACTCGTCGTGAAGTTCCTTCAGAGCCCAATTCATCAAGCAGTTGGATGATTTGAATGTTATCCGGACCCGCCTTCCCTTCTTCCACCATATTAGCAATGTAATCGAGGGCCTTCATTTTCTGGTCTCTGCTTGGATTTTGTACTAAACTTCGAATTACCTGAACTTCAACAGTGGTTCTCAAGTAAATGTCTTCCACCGTCGGATTACTCTGACTGGATGTTGTTCCGCCAGTGGTTCCCGATTGGGCTTGAACCATGAGGGGAAGCATCACAACAGCTCCAAAAACAAAAATTTTCTTCATAATTTCTCCTTACCAAACCGTTATTTTCCAGGAACCGTTAATTTTGATCAACTGGTAGAGTATTGACATCTCTCCTTGAATTTCCATAAACGCTACTACTCGATTATTATCAATAAACTCAATTTTATCAAGCTTTGCATTAGCACGACTCATCACAACGACTTCATCGAAGTAATGTCGTAAATTTGTGAGGCGAATCCCCCGTCTTTGCAGTATGGGGTTCTGTGAAAGCTCGCGAAGGTAGACGGGGTCTGAAAATTTTTGAATATAAGTATCAGTGAGAAAATCACGCCAAACGGAAAATTGGCCATTTTGTATAATTCGATTGAGCTTTAAAATTAATTCTTCAATTTCGCCAAAGGTCTCGTTGTAAACCTGCTGGGATACTTGAAATTTCACTTCTTGATTAACGGGTTGATTTTCAGGTGGAGAAGAGGGAGGTGGTGGTGATGGATCCGTTGTTGGGGTAACAGCCTCAGGAGCCGTATCATTAACTGGTGCGCTTGGACATCCGAATAATACACTAATTAAAAGGAGTCCTAAGAATAGTCTTAGCATGAAATAATTTTAAGGCATTGTCTATAATTTGTCAAAGAATTCATGGAAGAATATACTGTTTTCATGGAAAAAGCAGTATTCCCCGGAACTTTTGATCCTCCAACCAATGGACATGCAGATATTATCCACCGTTCCTCAAAAATCGTCAAAAACTTGATCGTACTGATCTCTAACAACCCTCAAAAACGAACACTTTTCAGCGTTGAAGAAAGAATAGAATTTTTACAAGATATTATTAAAAATTTACCCAATGTTTCTCTTGATGTTTGGAATGGGCTCATTGTTGAATATGCCCGGTTGCAACGCATATCAGTTATTATCCGCGGGGTGAGGGCACTCTCGGATTTTTCTTATGAGTTTGAGCTTGCGATGATGAATCGAGGTTTAGACCCTAGTATTGAAACCCTTTTTATCCCTACAGCCCATGAATTTTCGGTTTTGAGAAGCTCTGCGATTAAGGAGCTCGCCTCTTTTGGGGGCGATGTCAGTACAATGGTCAGCGAAAAAGTAGAAAAAGCCCTCTTTAACAAGTACGGCATTCAATTGAAAAGTTGACATAAATGAGACTTTAGTTTAGGATAAGGGAAATTTTTTTAAGAGGTTTTATTATGGCAGTACCTAAGTTTAAAACATCAAAGAAGCGTTCCCGTCGTCGCCGCGCTGAGAATATGAAAATTTCACTTTCGAGTCTTGCAGTGTGTAGCAATTGTGGTAATATGAAGTTACCACATCGGGTTTGTCCCAAGTGTGGTTTTTATCGTGGAAAGCAAATTTTAGAAATTGAGGCATTGAGATAATAAAACAAACAAAAGGAGAACATAATGGATCCAATTTTTGAGGAACTAAAGAAGATCATCGTCGAAAAACTCGACAATGTTGATGAGACCAAGATCACCCCCGAAAGTAAAATTCGTGAGGATTTGGGCGCTGACAGCATTGACACTTACGAGTTGGTCTATGCCATCGAAGAAAAAATGGGAATTCAAATCCCCAATGAGCAGGCCAATGAAATCGTGACAGTGGGTGATGTTCTCGAGTTCATCAAGAAAAACAAAAAATGAACGATTTTCCCGCTGTTGATTTTATCAAAATTAGCGGGGAGAGAATCAGGCAGCTAGAAAAGTGGCAAGAGTCACAACGGATTAGGTTCAAAAGACTCGATCTTTTGAACCTTTCGTTTATTCACCCAAGCTACGTCAACGAAAATTATGCAATCACTTTTAATAATCAACGTTTAGAGTTTCTTGGCGACTCAGTTTTGGGACTTTCTATTGTTTCATGGCTCTATGAGGCACAACCAAAGGCCTCAGAAGGAGAATTGGCAAAGTTAAAAAGCCATCTTGTTTCGGCCGAAAATTTGGCGTGTGTTGCGCGGGATCACCAATTTGGAAAGATGCTCCTACTTGGCAAAGGGGAGGAAAACAGTGGGGGTAGGGATAAAAAAAACATTCTTGCGGACAGCCTCGAAGCCTTTTTGGGGGCCTATTATCTTGATCAGGGATGGGAAGAATCTAATAGGTTGGTTTTAGAGTGGCTTTCACCTCATAATTTTATTCAAAACAATTTTATCATTGACTATAAATCTTCCTTACAAGATTTGTGCCAGAAGCTCTACCATGAGTTTCCTAGGTACGAATTGGTGGGGTCTCAGGGGCCTGAGCATCGAAAGGTTTTTACCATAGCACTTTACATTCAATCTCAGAAAGTTGCCGAGGGGATGGGCAATAGCAAAAAATCAGCCGAGCAAAATGCGGCAGCACTTGCCTATCAAATCATTTCTCAAAATCAGCCAAAAACTTTTTAGCATAGGTTAATAATTCTTCTTTTGAAACATAACGCTTTTGCATTCGACAATATGCTAAAAGATGTTCAATCAAAACTCCCAAGAAAGATCCTTTTTGAAAACCAAGGTTGATGAGATCATGACCATTGATCGGTAACTCTGAAATAAAAAGCGGGCAACGATGAGTCACACGTTCCAAAATTTTATTTTTCAAGATTTGAGCACTTTCGTCATCGTTGATAATAATTGGAATCCAATCTAACCAAAGTAAGTTCTCGCGGCTTTGCCAGGTATCTAGAAGGAGCTCAGGGTCAAAATGATTTTTGCCAAGATAAGAAAAAATTTTCCATGTTTTGACGATTTCAAAAATGTCTTTTTTTGAAGAACGAAACTCCTGAAGATTTTGCTCAACTTGAACTTGCGAATCAAATCCAAGGGACCAATAATGAAACGCCCAGCGCCCTAAATTCCATTGTGGTGCTTGATCAATATTTCTAAAGGTCTCAAGATTACGAAGTGAGTTTTTGGGTAATACAAAGATTTCGGTGTTTAGTACCTCTTTCCGTGCGTGATACCAAAACTTTCCCGTTAAAAGTTTGTCCCATTCTAGACGCTTTCTTTCCCAAGAAACGTAGACACATTGTTTTGAGAGACCTTGGGCAGCCTGCAACGTATCTGCTTCAATTGAAAAACCTAACTGACTTTGAAATCGAAAAAGTCTAAGAATTCTTAGGGGATCCTCCTGAAAACGCTCGTAGGGCGATCCTACACACCTCAATATTTTGGATTCAATATCGTTTAAGCCGCCAAAAGGGTCGATGAGTTCTTTTTTAATGGGATCCCAGGCCATTGCGTTAATCACAAAATCGCGCCTTTTTAAGTCTTTAATGAGGTCTTGATGAAAAACCAACTTGTCGGGGTGTCGGTAATCAGAATAACCCTCTTCAGATCGAAAGGTTGTTATTTCGTAGTGTTTGCCCTTGAAGATGACTGTGACTGTTCCGTGTTTGATTCCAGTGTCGATAACACGGGTGAATAATTTTTTTATCTTTTCAGGGTGGGCAGGGGTGGCAAGATCGATATCACCTAGGGGTCTACCCAACAGCGAATCCCTGACGCAACCTCCCACAGGATAAATTGGAATGTTTGCCTTGAAGAAAATTTGAACCAGGTCTTCTATTTCTTCTTGTAATTTTTGTAAACCATTCACCTTGATAATTATTGTGTAATAAGCTTGTCGGTCAACCCTATTTGATTTATTGTTTGAACATGGACGGAGTCATCGCCTTAGGTGGAAAGCATCCCTCGAAATTTATTCAGAAACTCAGAGAGCTACCTGCAATCGGAGCTGATTCAGGTTTTGATTTTTTATGGAAATATCGTTTTAACGTCAAATTTGTTTTGGGTGACTTTGACAGCATCCAATTATTGCCCCAAAATGTTGGGGTACCTTATCGGGTTTTTCCAAAAGAAAAAGATGAAAGTGATGCGGAGTTAGCATTTATTTATGCCGAAAAAGAATTAGGGTGGAAAAGCTGGTCGGTAATTGGGGGTTCCGGTGAACGAATCGATCATTTTTTGGCACTATTGAGTTTAGCACCACGTTATCCAGCCTGGAATGAATGGTGGATGGAAAACGATCATGGTATTTTATTGTCATCACAACGAGGGATGGTGTGTTCTAGCCAGCCAGGACAGCGTGTTTCGATTATACCTCTCGGAATTATCGTACCAAAGGTTATTTCAGAGGGGTTACGCTGGCCTATTGATTCACTTGATTGGAAAAGTCAAGTAAGTTTGAGCAATGAAACTACGAATCAACAATTCAGTATATACTGTGAAGTTGGCCACATCATCATTTTAAGAGATTTGGAGGTTGCCCTTGAGTTCGGCATTCGATCAATTGACTGAGGGACTAAGTCCTGAAGAAAAACGCCAATTGTTAGAAAAAATTCAGTCAAGTCTTAATTGGTCACAGAAGGATGCTGAAACTGTTGCCCCTCTAGTACCTGAGAAGGAAGAAATTTACAAAAGCTTAAAAAAAGAAGCTGAAAAAATGGGTTTCTTTAAAAAGTTGATTTATCGGATTGTTTCTTTTTTTATGGTTATTCGGTATGAGGAATTACTTCTACGAAGTAAAATACATGAATTAAAAAGGAATGTTGATAAAATTTCCCATGGATTGGTGTACTGGGATCGAAACCAACTCAGTGAAGTTCTTGGAAAGGCTATATGGGATCTTTACTCAACGGTTTGGCCTGTCATTCCTGTGTTTCAAGAAATAGGTAAAAAAAATACGATCATTGAAAAAACCGTGACCGACCTACTTGAAACGATTATACCAAATCCAAAAACTTCAGTGTTTGATTTAGTAACCCTGTCTGAAATGGGTGATATCTATCGAACCAGTGGTCAAAAAGAAAAAATCCACAAGCGCGTTCGCGAATCAATTCAACCCTATCTTGATCAGATTTCTGAAGACAGTTTTAAGAAAGTAAAAGATTTAATTAGTCCCGTTTACTACTTAAGACATCTCGTTCTTTATCCTTATCATGTTCTCTTACAAGCTTTTGGGGCCAATATCTCAGATGACGAACCAGTTGAGTGCCCCCCCTTACGCCCAGCTTTTATAAAAGGACAAATAGATTTTATTGAGAAACTTTATTACAGCCTCTACCTTGCGAATAAAATTCAATATCATGACGCAACATGGCGGCCTCTTTTTCAAAACTACATCAATATTTCTGGTGAGAAAGCCCATGATGTTGAAACTTATGTTAAGGTTATTAAAAATATTTTTGAGGAAGCTCACAGTATTTTTGGTGAAATTCCATGGAAAGATATCCTTCAAGCACTTAACGAAAATCCTTATTACTCGCTACGTTTTTATACCCCACAGTTTGATGTTAAAAGTTTTTATCGTGCAAATTTGATTGTTCGGTTCGCTGAGCAAGTTGATGATATTTTTCCAGAATTGCGAAAAAGTGTAATTGAGAGAGAAAAGAATGCCTTATTCCCAAATCAAAATTCTCAATTATTTGTTCACTATAACTGGGAAAATAATTCAAATCTAAGAGCTTACAATGCCAATGGTTTTCGACATGTTGATTCGATCAATCTTATCAATACTTTTGCGCAAACTCATTATACTAATCATATACTCCCTCTTTTCCAGACATTAAGCCGAGTTGTTCTACAATCATTCAAAAACTTAAACTCGAATTTGCTAGATATTTTATCCCAAATCGAAGACTTAAAGGTGACCTTGAATAAATTTGATCGAAGTCTATCGTCAGAAAGTAATGATGGGGTGACCTACATGCGCTTGATGCAAGAACTCAAAACAAAGCCATTGACCGTACGAAGCATGAATGAATTCACTCAAAAAAAAGATAAAGAAGCAAGGGCTATCATTGAAAAATCCTATGATATTTTTACCCGAGCTAAAAAGATTTTAGAAGAAATTAACGAAAATACCAGTGACAAAATGCGAAGCTCTTTGAAATTGCCCTATATCATGGGGGGGGCAAAGCGCGCAATGCGCGATGCTGTGGTGGAAAAAATTGAATCATTCTCAAAGCTCTTAAACCTGATCAGCGATTTATTCAACGAAGAGGTCCAACAGGAATGAGACTGGGCAAAATGCTGCTTAATTGAGCTGAATTTGCTGAACTTAAGAGAGTTACCAAAGAAGGATACTTTTCAAAAAGCTCTCCATACTTTGCAAGCAATTCGCGTTTTTCAGCTTCTCGAATGTTGATGAGTCGTTTTGTAAGGACTAGGGAAGTTTGACGTTCTATAATTTGCGAGTTGATGGAATTGATGACAGTGCTAATTTCTTGATAAAGTTTAAGATCTGGTTTGGTTAAAATTTGAACTTGAATTTCGCTTAATTCCAAGGCTTCACTGAAATTTCGATTTATTTCAATAAAATCTTTTGCGAGTTGCTGTGGGGTATATTGTTCGATTTTTTGTAAAACTTCAAAATCGCCGTTCCTTCCTCTCAACCAGTTCAATAATTGATTTTCTGTGATATCGTGCGTTGTCTTCAAAAACTGATCATAAACTTCTGGTGAAAGATGGTGTTTTCTCACCATTTGCGGTAAAAAACTTGGTTTCCAAGCTACTTGAAGATTGAGTCGAATATCGTAATCAAATAAATTTTTTTCTAGGCCTAGAAAATTTGAATAGTACTCTGCATAAGGTAGGTTTCCTTGGATTCGAAATGTTTCAATCCATGTTTGTGCAGGAAAAGAGATCGTTGAAACATTGGTTGGGAAAATTCCGTGCCAATTCCAGTAGAACTCACTACCACTTGTCACCTTATCGAGAACTCCCGAAGTCTTGGTAATGTATACTGTATGGGATGACGGCGATGTCCAGAAACTTAGCCACCCTGAGAAGAAAATAAATCCCGCGAAGAGGAGAATCATTAAAAAAATAATGAAGTTCTTCATGAGAGATAGTTTAACAGAAAACAAGAAAAAAATCATCTTTGGTGTTTACTTCTCAAAAATTATTTGTTAGCCTAATTTTATGCGTATACCCGGAAGTTTAGTAAATAATACAATTCGAATTCTCTATGAAAATTTGCACACCGACATCATGATAAAGCTTGCAAAAATGGTTGATGAAGATTTTGATTTTTACCGTGTTTCAGGTTTTAGAGAATCCATCCCAATCAATCCTCAAGATTGTGCTCATGTCATTGTTAAGGAAGTGATTCGGCAGAATAAATTTTTAAATTTGGTTGAAATGATGATAATGATTAATCATAAGGGGCTCATGGGTAGGCAGTACCCCATCAGAAACTTAATTGAAATTATCAAGGGTCTTTCTGCCTTGGGTTTCATCTATGATAAAGAAAATCAACTTTTTTTCGAAGATGCACAAATTAATGCAAGTAAAAACTGGGGAAGATTACTTGATGACCATGACTACTACCTCGCCTTATTAAGACTTGATATTGTCCATAATACTAAAATTGTTAGAGCACATCCCAAAACTCAAGTCGAACAAGCCTATGCATTATTTTACGAAATGGTTGAACGAAAAATCCATCATCGTTGGGGGCGAATATGGAGTTGGGAAGGAGATGGGGGAATGGCAGCTTTTTTTTATGGGCACCGTCAAACTTATGCGGTCTATAGTGCTTTGGATATTATTCAGAGCCTCTTTGTGTTTAACATTTTTAAAAATCCTCTTTCTGAGCCAATACAAATTCGGCTTGCTGTTCATGCCGGCTCTCAACGTTACAGCGAAGACCAAGTTAAGTGGAAGAAATCGGACACGGCGTCTTATGTTCTTGAATTGGAATCAAAGTTTTGTGCTCCCAATGAGTTAGTGATATCGGAAGCAGTCAATAGCAGCCTTGAAAAAACACTTTCTTCTCTTTTTAAGCCAAAACCAAAATTTCCCGGATTTGTAGCCTATAAACTAGGAGTGGAGGAAATATGATATACTGCTTTTCAACGATATTTGTAAAATTAGGCTTTATTGAAGAGTTAATGAAAATTGATAAAGATGTTTCCTTGTACGATTTAGCAGAGTTTACAAAAGTCCTCAAAAAAATCAAAGACCATGAAATTATTTATGTAGAATTTTCTAAAATTCCAGAAGAAAATCAAAAAATTTTAAAATCATTGGGTAAGAGACCATCAAAGTCTTGGGCAGTTCTTGATCCTTTTGGAGTTCAAAATGATCCGGCTGAACTTTTTCACCTTGGTGCCTTTGACTACCTTGGGCCTCAATTCAAGAAACAACCTGTTCAAATTTCGCGCCTTAAAAAAGCACTTTTATGGGCAGGTTGGGTAAAATCATCGAAGGTTCAAACGGAAAAATATGAGGATTTTAAGTTAACAAAGCTCACTGTTAATAAAGAGTATCGAATGTTCTTTTTGTTAATCGATCTTTACAATCCTGATAACTTAAGAAAAGAACTAGGTGAAAAAGGAGTTGCACAATTTCGCAGTGTGTTTCATGATTTTTTGAAACAAATGTGTGTTGAAAATGGAGGCGTTCTTTGGATTCAACAGGAATTTTCGTTTCTTTTAGTTTTCCCTCCAAGTTCAGTTGAAAATGCCGTTTTCCTTGGCTTAAAACTCATTACCTCGCGTTCCTTATTCAGTATAGAAAAATTTGATTTAAAATTCATTTTAGATATCCGTGCTAGTTTTCATTTCGGTACTGCTCCTTGGCAGGAACCAGGTAAGACAGGTAATGTAGTTTCTGACTCAATCAACTCTCTTTTTCATCTAGGTTTAAAGAGGGCAGCAGCTAATACCTTAACTTTTACGGAAAATTGTTTGGATTCTCTTCCACATAGAATTAAAAATCTGACTCAACAAATCGGTGAATTTGAAGGAAGGAAGATCTACCAAATGCCCATTTTTGACTCTTAAGAATTTGAGTCAAATATCGTAACACCTAATTCATACTCTTCAAGTTTTATGTTTTGTCGTATCTTTTTGAGTTCTGACTTATCCAGATGAAGGTCTGGTATGGAGAATGTCATCTCACCTGAAGTCGAGTTAACTTCAATTTTACGTTGATCGCAAAAATCAAGGATGATCTTTTTCTCTTTGTCATTTCGAATTGTAAATTTTTGTGGTGATTTATAAATTTCTCTCAGTAAATTTATTTGCTTGTTTCTAATTTCGATCTTTTGGTTGTAAAAATACAAAAAGATAGCACGAAAGAGCGGGATTAAAAAGAAAAGAACACTGAAAGAAACTGGTACAACGCCTAAACCAAGGTACATGATTTGATTTGTTAAATCCATTGACATGGTAAGATTTTCCAAAACACTCATCGTAAAAACTGGAATAATATAAATGATCGAGCTTTCGGGATTTCCGTTAAAAGTCAAAAACATCATTCCAAAAAGAAGGTTAACGATATTAAAACCAATGATCCAAGGTTGTATTTTGGGGCGATTTCCACTAAAAGGTTGTTTGGGAATAGTTGAAGGGTATTTTTGGTTTTCGACAACTTTCATCGTTCTCAATATCTCTGGAAACCATCCATAAAGTGTTCCTTGGTCAGAAACTTTCACCTCTCCCTTAAAATTAATGAGCAAGTAGCTGAAAAACTTATTGGCTTCTTCACGATTAACTCCAAGAAAAAGTTGGATTTCATCAAGGGTGATGACCCCTTTTTGGAGGGATATATACCTTATCAACTTCTTTTTCGCTTCCTCTTCCCATGGTTTAACGACATCTTTGGTACCAAAAACAAAACGGAATACAGCTTGATGAAAGGGGGAAGTGTTTTCTTTTTTACGTGGTTGATTATCTTTTAAACCAAGTAGATTAGAATAGAACCACAAATCAATAGCGAAACGCAAGATAAGATTCAATATCGAAAATCCCCAATTATTGTTTCGTGAGTTTGATGATCTTTCATTTGATTTAGAGCTTAGTACTCCAAATGAAACTGCAAGAATTAACAAAACGGTTATAGTTATAAAAATAATAAAGTAACCCACGAGCATGACCACAATCCAAATCTTGAACAAGAAAGTTAGGGCTGCTAAGATGAAGTTTGCTAACTGAAAAATGAAGTTTCGAAACTTGGTTCCTAAGCCAGAATCAACATTACTCAACCCCTTTGGAAACGTGTAGACGAGCTCACCTGATTCTTTCACTTGGAAATGGCCACGTCTTTCTTTAATGATCAGGGGAAGGTGTTCTTCAACGATGTTTCGTGGTAATCCTGTTGCTGCAACAAGTTCAGTTAAGGTTGCAGATAATTTAAGCTGTCTTAAGGCAGATAAAATTTTTGTTTCAATTTGAAAATTTCTCATAAAAAATCCTATAAAGTTCAAAGTATGTTATATAATTATAGTATAAATTATAAGGAAGGAAAAATGAGCCATCAACTCCGAAAAATTATTGCATTTCGATTTCTTAAGGATAATGAAATTGATTACTTAAGCAAGGTTATAGAAATCATTCCAGTTAAATCTGGTGATTGTATTGTAGAGGAATTTTCAAAGGGGGCTGAAATATATTTCATTTTAGAGGGTTCATACAACGTTATTGTAAATTCAAATAATCAAAATTCAAATTTTATTGCGGTGATTGGTGAGGGGGATTGTTTTTCAGAATCAGGGTTATTTCCTCAAATGTCACGCAGCGCTTCAATTATTGCAGCAAACGATGGACAGGTGGTTAGGTTGAATCGAAACAATCTGCTCAAATTCATCTCACAATTTCCAGCTGGGGGAATTAAGATGCTGATGATGATCATTTACAGTCTTCTCAAGAAACTCCGCATGTTGAATCGTGAATTGGCCTTTGAGCGCGCTGAGGACTCGGCACAAGACGAAATCGATTCTCTTGTTAAGGATTTTATGAACAACATCTAATCCTGTTCAATTTCTGCTAGTTGTAGAATGATTTTTAATAGTAAATCGGCTCGGTTTGAAAGTGTTATGAGATCTCTTCGGATGTTGGGATTATTTTTTCCCCCCAAGTGACTAAGGTTTGATAGTCCATCGTAAACACCACCTGCTTCCGTTTTGACGATTCCATGAAGAAGATTGTACAAACTTTGAAGCACTGGTGTGATTCTTCGAACAACATCTTTAACCGATTCGGCAGCGGTTTGAAAAATGGACTTAATTTCCAAGATCTGTTGATCTTTACTTAATTTTTCAAGTTCTTTAATTTTAGAGCCCCATTCACCTTGAAGTGAAATTTTATTAGAAAGCTTTTCCACCTCCTCGCTAAATCTCAAAAGTTGGGTGTAGGTCTCACTGAATTCTGACTTGTTAGCTTTTTTGTAAAATTCCCCTTCAACAAAAATTAATTTCAACAAAGGGTGAAAATGTTGAGGAAAAACACGAGTGAAAAAGAGTCTTAAAAATGTCAAGGTTTTATCTTGGTAAGGATAAATTTCATCGGTATAGACCTTGGGATAGACTCGAAGATTCTCAAACTCCTCTTCACTAATACCTAGAAAATGTGTCATCGAAATCTGAATTATTTTTTGTGAACGTTCACGATTAAAAATTTTAAAATCGTGCGCAATTTTCGATTTCCAAAAACTTTTATAGATGCTGAACCAATCCTCAATTCCTGGTAAGGGTTCTTTTTTGATTTCTAAGTTTTTTGTTACTAAGGCACAAAACTTTCCCAGAGGAACTCGAGTTCGAAAATCACGAATGGTTTCTAAAGATTGTTTTGTTTTTGACATTAAAAAATCTAATTCTGCAAACCAGTCTTCTTTTTTAAACATTTTAGCTTTAATGTAAAAAATGAAAAGACTTTCTAACACGGTTGTTAAATCTTCGTCATCTAAAGCCGAGAGTCGGCTCCAAAACGTGACAAGCAAGTCTGAAAACTCTTTGAATGGAGCCGGATTTGGACCTTGGTCAGCAATAAAAAAAGGGCTAAGAAATTGTTCTTTTGGCAAATTCACAAGGAGATTAAGATAATGAAGTTTTTTAATCTCATTGTACACCCTCTTTTTGATGTCTTGAGGTATGGAATCAAGAATTACCCTTAAATTACCTTCAACGATGGTTTTAATATCGTTACTAGACCTCTCTTGATTTTCTTCATAAACCATCCAAAAATCGGTTTCATAAAGAATGCGCTGTTGAATTTCTTCCATCGCATTACCGATTAAGTAGGCAAAAAATTCGCCCTTGTCCCTGTTCATCGCGATGTTGAGTGGTTCAATAAATACATCGAGGGCATCAAAAAAATTTTTAAGTTCATAGTAAAACTGGGGAAAAAACATTCGGGTACGGGCTTGAAGCCAACTAGGAAATCGATGCTGAAGTTGGTAACCAAGATCAATAAAAAGTTGTTCTTTAACGGTAGTTTCAAGAGACAGCCCATTAAATAGGCTTTTAAGATAGAGGATTAATTGCGTTAACCAAGAAAAACGTTTTAAAATTTGTTTGTAGTCAGGTAAGACTTCTTCTTCTTTTTCTGAGGGTCTTGACAGGGTAAGGGATTCTTTAGTGGCCAGTTTATCAAGTAATTCTCTACGTTCTTGATAGGATAATTCTTTGACTAAAAAATCAAAGGTGCTCTTGCTAGGCACTGAAACTCCTTAGAATGATTCCTAGACCTTGTTCAAAATCTAAGTTTACTATAATCTATAACGTGTTCGCAAGCAATGAAATAAAATTTTGAGGTTGAGCTTGAAGAATAAAATTATTGAAATTTTTGACACAACCTTGCGTGATGGGATGCAGGGAACAGGCATTCATTTCTCACTAAAAGATAAAGTCGATATTGCCTTATTTTTAGATGATATGCGAATTGACTATATCGAGGGTGGGTTTCCTTTATCGAACGAGATTGAATCGAGGTTTTTTAATCAACTTAAATCCCACCCATTTAAAAACGCTAAACTTTGTGCCTTCGGTAGTACTCGAAAACCCAATACCAAGGTTCAAGATGATCCAAACATTAAGGCAATCCTAGATGCAGAGACCCCTGCTGTAACCATCGTAGGAAAATCTTGGAAAGCCCATGTTGAACAAATTCTTAAAACCTCCCTTGAAGAAAATCTCCAGATGATTTTTGAATCTGTACGATATGTTGTTGAGAGAGGAAGGGAGGTCATTTTTGATCTTGAACATTTTTTTGATGGTTATAAGGATGATCCCTCTTACGTTAAAAAAGTATTACAGGCTGCTGCTGAAGCGGGTGCAACTAAGCTAGTTCCCTGTGATACCAATGGAGGAAGCTTAACGCATGAAGTTCAGGCCATCTATCGAGAAATCTGTCAGCTATATCCCGAAAAAATTGGTAGTCATTTTCATAATGATCTTAATTTGGGAGTCGCCAATTCCTTGGTGAGTGTTCTTGAAGGTAGCGTTCATGTTCAGGGAACAATCAATGGTTGGGGAGAACGATGTGGAAACGCGAATCTATGTTCCATTATTCCAACTCTATCATTGAAACTAGGTTATCAGACGAGGGTAGATCCTCAATTAAAAAACCTTACCTTGTTAAGTCGTTATGTCAGCGAAAAAGCCAACATTTTACCTGATCGGCGTCAACCTTACGTCGGTGAGGCTGCCTTCAGTCACAAAGCAGGGCAACACGCTGATGTACTCTTGAAAAACAAGGCTCTAATGGAGCACATTGACCCAACCTTGGTAGGAAATAATAGCCAAGTCCTAATTTCGGGTCTTGCTGGGAAGGGAACCATAGCATTAAAAATGGGTAAGTTTGGAAAGTTTGATAAAAACAGCCCCATTGTTGCCGAACTTACTTCCATCATCAAAGAAAAAGAAACCCTGGGCTATGAATTTGAAGCTGCTGAAGCTAGTTTTGAGCTCTTGGTTCTTAAGTCCTTAGGAAAATTTAAGCCCTTGTTTGAGCTTGATAATTACCACCTTGAAAGTTTTAAGACCCATGATTTTACCGCCAAGACCGTTGGAAGATTGTTCATCACCATCAATGGAAAGCGTTATATGGGGGCGGGTTTTGGTCTAGGTCCTGTAGGTGTTCTTGACTCAGCTCTACGTGACGCTTTGAGTCCCATCTATCCTTTCATCACTAGAATCACTCTGAGTGATTTTAGTGTACGAGTATTGAATGCTGAAGAAAGCCATTCTGAAGCAAAGGTGAGGGTATTTATCACCTCTTCAGCCGAAGAAAAAAGCTGGGATACGGTGGGCGTAAGTGCCAACATCGTAGAGGCAAGTTGGGAAGCTTTGGTTGATAGTTACAATTATTATTACAATTTTTATTTTTCAACGTAAAAGGGAGCGGGTTTTGCTCCCTTTCAAAAGTGATATTTATTTTTTTCCTTGGTTGGCAACGGCTCCAATTTTAGCCTGGATTACCTCAGGATCGCCCAGGTAATAATCTTTGGTATAATTGAATTTTTTGTCAAATTCCACTACGAGGGGGATGGCAGTGGGGATGTTGAGTTCTGCAATCTCCTCATCACTAATATTTTTGATGTACTTGAGAAGGGCTCTCAAACTGTTTCCATGGGCTGAAATGATGATTTTCTTTCCTGCTAGGATCTGAGGCACAATTTCTACCTGCCAGAAGGGGACAGCGCGAATAACAACATCTTTTAGGCACTCAGTCATGGGGATTTCGTGAGGGGGGATGCTAGAATATCGAGGATCAAGAGCTGGGTTCATTGGGCTTGAAACCTCCAAGGCTGGGGGGGGAACATCGTAGCTCCTTCTCCAAAGTTTAAATTGAGCCTCGCCATGTTGTTGTAAGGTTTGTGCCTTATCCAACCCTTGGAGTGCACCGTAGTGACGCTCATTGAGTCGCCAACTTTTGATGACGGGAATCCATAATTGTTCGAGCTGTTCCAGAACAACGTTCAAGGTTTTGTTGGCTCGCTTAAGAAGGCTTGTATAAGCTAGATCAAATGACAATCCGGCTTTTTTCAAAGTCTTACCTGCTTCATTGGCTTCCTCAAGGCCAGAAGGGGCAAGATCAACATCAACCCAACCGGTAAAGCGATTTTCTTGATTCCAGACGCTTTCACCGTGTCTAATCAATACCACTTGATACATATCTTCCTCCGTATTCTTAATAACATAGTGACCTGCTTAGCTCTTTTAGACAAGGGGGTTAAGTGCTATGATGAGATTAAATCCATGAATCATTTCTACCGTTTTTTATTCATCCTATTGTCTAGCGTGAGCATCCTGCTTTTTTGGTTATTGATTATTGCCAATTATCAGGATTTTTTGTTAGGTACAATTCAACAATTGATATTCTATCTTTCAATCGTTAGCTATTTAGGTTTTTCGGCTGGAATTGTTTATTTAATTTTAAGTTTTCAACATGCGCTCAGTATTAACTGGAATTTTTTCTTTAATGTTCTCATCATAATACTCAATTTGATTTTTTATCTTTACACTCGTACATTGGTAGTTTTAACATTACCTTATGGGGTTACATGAAAATTGTTCATTTTACGCGTGAATATCGTGGTCTTGGAGAGGCGGGAGGGATTAAAGATGTTGTCACTGACCTTGCAACGTCCCTTGTAACATATTCCAACCAAGTGATGGTTTTCACGCCTTACTATGGTTTTTTGAAATCCCTTATTAATCAAAAAACCACCATGGCTTGGCAAGGGCGGATTTTTCAATGGGAAGCGATGATCCATCGGTTGGAAATTGACGGTGTCATCCTTTTTCTGGTTGAGACTCCGTGGTTCAATAAGTTTGAAGGAGTTTATACCTATACCAAAAATGAAGCAGCCAAAGGATTGGGTGTGGAGGGTAATGGATATGAGGAAGAAGTTCAACGGAATCTTAGTTTTCAACGCGCTATCGTCGTTGCCTTTCCTGAACTAGTTAAATTTGCTGACGCCATCCATGCACACGACGCCCACACCGCTCTGATTGGTGGCTTTGTATCAGCCAAGACTAAGGTCCTCACTATTCACAATGCGGGTTATGCCTACCAACAAAACATCAAAAATCAAAACGTCCTCTTCGAGTTTTTTCCCGAACTTGAAAATAGCTGGCAAACATTTTTACTAGGAGATGCGTGGAGTCCCCTCCTTTATGCTTTTACCCATTCACGAGTCTTTACCGTGAGTCCTTATTATGCTCAAGAAATTATGCGAGAAAATGGTTTCGAAGAAACCGGCCCACTTGGCCCTGAAATCGTCAAGCATGGTTATAATGTAAAAGGTATTTTTAATGGATTAAACTTTGAGCGATTGAAACCGAAGCAAGATGAGCTCTTGTTCGAGCTTCGACAAAACTGGCAAAATCAAATTTTGAATCGAACAGAGTTTAAGAGTAAAGCAAAAGAACTCTTCATCAAAAAAATCGAAGAAAATTTTTTCATGGGTTCCTTGCCAAATCGGGAAATTCCTTGGTTCTCGTTTCATGCTCGATTGACCCGTCAAAAAGGGGTTGATGATGTCCTTGACATTCTTGACCAATTTAATAGCCTTGAATCTCAGTTAGTTATCATGGGGCAGGGAGAACAATTTTACCGCGAACAACTTGAAACCTCTGCCAAACCAGGTTCAAGACTTTGTTATTTACCTTTTTACAATGAAGAACTTCTTCACTATTTTCTAGCTGCTAGTGATTTTTTCATGATGCCGAGTTACTTTGAACCCTGTTCTTTGACTGATCTTATGGCGATGTTTTATGGGGCAGTTCCTTTGGTTCGAAAAACCGGGGGACTTCAGAAAGTGAGGCAAGGGCGCGAGGGCTTTGTTTTCTCGGCACCTCAGACTCTTTGGGATGTTGTTCAAGACGCCCTTGAGGTTTTTCAAAAGAATCCGACTCGGATTGATGAAATGGCTTATCAAGGTTTAATCCGAATTAAGGATTTTGATATTATGGAAATAGTGCAAGATGTATGGCTCAGAATTTACGCAGGTCTTGAGCCGAAAAGAGAAATTTGGTAAGATATTTTTGTGCCAACTTAGCTCAGTTGGTAGAGCTCTAGTCTTGTAAACTAGCGGTCGTCGGTTCGAATCCGACAGTTGGCTTGACGGGAAAGTTTTTTTATGTTATGAAGCTTTTCCAACCTGGGGAGATTCCAGAGCGGTCAAATGGGGCAGACTGTAAATCTGTTGCTTCGGCTTCGTAGGTTCGAATCCTACTCTCCCCAAATTCCCTCACTTTGACAAAATTAAAGGGGCCCGGTCTATGTGGACAGATGGTCTTCGATTTGAATGTACTCTCTGCCATGCTTGTTGCCGTCACGATCCCGGATATGTCTTTTTATCCGAAGCTGACATTCAACGACTTTCCCAGCATCTCAGTCTTTCACCAGAGCAATTTTTATCAGAGTTCTGTCGGTGCGTTGACCTAGATTCAGGCCCGGTGTACAGCCTAAAGGAAAAGCAAAATTTTGATTGTATTTTTTGGGATTTAGGCTGCACGGTTTATCCTGCAAGACCACTCCAATGTCAGACCTATCCTTTTTGGGGAAGAATAGTTGCCAGCAAGCACTCTTGGAACCAAGAAGCTCGCTTTTGTCCTGGAATAGATCGAGGGTCGTTTCATTCCGCTGAAATAATCGAGCAAAAGGTGAAATCCCTAACTGAAAATCAACCAAAACGGTGTCATTAATCATGGTTTTAACCTTTTGGGGTGTCCGTGGATCCATACCCTGTCCCTTAACTCCTTCAGAATACCGGAAGAGACTTTCAACAATTATTCACCTAATACAGCCCAAGGACATCGTGAGTCCTGAAAATAAAGAGCGTTTTCTCGCTAATCTCCCTGCCCAGTTGGGAAATACGATTGGTGGAAATACTACTTGCTTGGAAATAAGAAGTGAAAAAGGGGACTTGATCGTGGTTGACGGAGGTACCGGTTTAAGGGAGCTTGGTAAAAACCTTGAATACGACCATGACAAGGGGGTCCATGTTCATTTTTTTATCACGCATTTTCATTGGGACCATCTACAAGGAATTCCGTTTTGTGAATTGTTTTTCCAACCGAAAAATAAAATCACTTTTTACAGTAAAAATCCCAATTTGCAGCAAATCCTGGCAAATCAAATGATCGAGCCCTATTTCCCTGTTCCAATGTCGATCTTTCCCGCAAAAATTGAATATGTCATCTTAAAATCAGATACAGTGAAAATTAACGACGTTACCGTTAAATTTCGTGAAGTGAGTCATCCCGGTGGTTGTCTCAGCTACAAATTTGAGGAGTATGGAAAGTCGTTGATTTTTAGTACAGACACCGAATTACAAACTGCAGACTTTATTCAAACCAAGGGAAACTATAGCTTTTATGGCAAAGCCGATGTTTTGATCATGGATACCCAGTACACCCTTGGGGAATCGGTTAACAAAGCAAATTGGGGGCACACTTCTTTTAGCCATGCTGTTGATTTTGCCCTAGACTATGAAATTCCACGTCTCTATCTTTTCCACCACGAACCCAATTATACAGATGAAACCGTTGAAAATCTTCGGCAAATTGCCTACTGGTATGCTAAAAACACCAAAAATAAAGATATTGAAGTCTATATTTCGCGCGAAGGGGAGAAAATTTATTTATAGTTATGGAACAGGAAAAAATGGAATTTGACAACGATGAACTTCTTTGTCTATATGCACATTTAAGATTGTTACCTAATCCAAATTTAAAATGTTTATCAATTATGGCAAAAATTGAAAAAAAACTAGCAAATTTTGTCGATTTTGACTTCTTAACCAATATTGAAAATAGATACTTTAAGTTGGAGGAAAAATGAAAAAGTTTTCATTGCTCGCGTGGATCCTGGGTGGGCAGCTTGTTTTTGCTCAATTTTCACCCGGAAGCGAAGATTTTTATCGCTTTCAAGGACCCCAATCTTTGGCGGGTGGTGGCTCGCTTGTTGGTGGGTTTGCCGCATCGAATGAACATTTGAACCCAGCGGTGTCTGCTGACAATCAGCGTAACACCCTTGATTTACAATACACCTCCCTACTAAATACCAAAGGGGATCCCTGGGGGCATAGCCTTGGACTTAACATTTCCATCCCCACCAGAGTTTTAGTTTGGAATGCCGGTCTTTGGTTTTTATCGAGTTCCAATCCCGATTTTAATGTGGGTAGCTTAGGAGGGGTTCGGTTAGGCATCTCCAAGGACATTTATGATGATTTTTTTCTCGGTCTTGGTTTGAATGTTGGCGCCGGTGGACGTCCTAATGGGATGTTTGATTATAGCGTTACCGGAAGTATTGGGTTTGTCCATTCGCCCTTTTTGGGAGAATTTTTCAAAAATTTCCGTTGGGCCATTGCGCTCAGAGAACTGGGTAAAACGTTCGATGTTGTCCCCAATTCCTCTTCGTTGCCCTTATTAGCGACTCCAGCCATCGGTGCTGCTTTTGACATTCTCTCGTTTGACAATTTTCAAATGAATTTAGGCGCCGATCTTAGCTTTCCCTATTTTCAAAATCTGGTCTCGTCATTAAAAGCTAAGGCTTTTTTGAAAATTGGAAGCGATTGGGGCGTGGGACTGAGTTCCGCTTGGACCATAGATGTTCGTGACCTTCTTGAAACAACAACGCGTCAAGCCTCCCTTTTACCTAGCTTTGGGCTCTATGTGACAAGTGTTACCAACATCGATACCGACAACCCCAACCTGAATTTTCTTGATCCCTCATACAAAAAGAGTGATTTGCGCCCTTCATTTGCTTGGTCGCAGATTCGTTCGGATACCCAAGCGTTGAGCGTGGGGGTTAATCTTGCTTTGGGAAGTTTAGACACCAATCCACCTAAAATTTTATTTCAGGCACCCGCTGTTGTTTACATCTCGCCAAACGCTGATGGAATTCAAGATGAGGTCAGCATACCCTGGAGCATCACCGACGAACGGTTTGTGATTTCCTGGGAAATTTTGGTGAAGAATCAAGACGGGGAACTAGTCCGTTCAATTCGTAACAAAGAGATTCGTCCTGAGTTACATGGACTACAAAACTTCTTTGAACGGCTTATCTATGTCAAAAAAGGAGTGGTTGTTCCCGAAAATCTGCGCTGGGATGGCCGTAACGACAGGGGAGAGGTTGCGCCCGATGGAACCTATACCATCACTGTTGTTGCAAGCGATGATAATTCCAATACCGCAACTTCAGAACCCTTCACCGCCGTCGTGGATAATGTTCACCCTCAAATCATCATTCCAGCCATAACTGAGGCAAATAAAATTTTTAGTCCCGATGGTGACGGTTTACGTGATGAAATTTCATTTCAAATCAACACTTCCAACGAAAAAACCTGGGAAGTGCGTGTCCTGAACACTTCAGAACAAGTAGTACGAACCTTAAAATTTGAAAATCAGGCTTTGAATCAAATCGTTTGGGATGGCAAAGACGACCAGGGCAACATTGTCCCCGATGGTGTATATGCCATCACTGTATCTTCAACCGATCCGAGCGGTAATACGAGTAGTCAGCTCATTCCCAACCTCATCGTGAACACGATTCCCACGCCCATTGATTTACGGCTTTCTTATTCGCATTTTTCACCCAATGGTGATGGGGTAAGGGATGTCATCGAATTTGTCCCCAACATCCCCGTTAAACAAGGTATTGCTCGCTGGAACCTGGTCATTGAAAAAGACAATCGGGAAGTTCACCGATTTGAAGGAACGGAGAGCCTACCGGAAAAATTCGTTTGGGATGGGAATTCGGCTCGTAATCCTAGCGAGGAAGGTTTTTACCGTGCACGGTTAACTGTCAACTATCTAAAAGGAAACAACCCCTCAGCGCAGACGGGATTATTTCGCCTTGATCGAACTGCACCAGTGGCGTCCTTGACCATCGATGGGGCACCCACCTTTTCACCTGGTGGAGAAGGTCGAAGACCCGTCTTGCCGTTCCTCACACGAGTGGCCAAACCTGATGAAGAAGATGTATGGACAGCTCAGATTTTTGCCGGCAGTCCTTCTTCCCCAAATCAATTAGTTCGAACCTTCACGTGGCGTGGAAGCCTTCCAGAACAGTTTTCCTGGGAAGGGACTGACCAAAACGGCCGAATTGTCGCGGATGGTTCCTACTTTTTACAGATCGAAGGATCGGACCCGGCGGGAAATAAAAGTGTCGTGACCTCTTCGGTCTTTACCGTTGATACCCGTGAACGAAATCTTCTGTTAAGTTCAGAATCCCTAGCCTTTAGTCCTAACAATGACGGGGTTCTTGACCGATTGGTCCTTTTACCGCGGCTCAACATTCAAGAAGGGGTTGGAAATTGGTCGCTAAAAGTTTTGAATCAACGCCGTCAAGTCGTGCGGAACTTGAATGGGGCACGCTCTCTGCCAGAAAGTGTGTTTTGGGATGGAAATAACGAATCGGGTTCCAAAGCAGAAGAGGGACTTTATTCCATTTCTTTGGAGGTTCAGCTTTTAAATGGACAAACCTTAACTGCTACTATTCCTCAAGTTCTTCTCGACGTCACCCCACCAAGCTTAACTTTAAATCCTCAAATTGTTTTGTTTAGTCCCGATAATGAGAGCACAAAGCAAGAGGCTATAGTCAACTCATCTAGTTCTCAAGAACAAAAGTGGATCGGGGAAATACGCACTGGTCAGCGTGTTGTTCGACGTTTTGAGTGGTCTGGACGTGTACCCGAGCAGATTCGCTGGAACGGTCGTGATGATCAGGGAAACATTCAAAATGATGGTGTCTATACCCTCGTGGTTTCATCTCAGGATTTGGCTGGAAATCGGGTAAGCCAAACTGTCCCTGATATTCGTCTGGATCGCCGCCCAGTTCAGTTGTTCATCACGAGCAATCAATCCATCGCTAGCCTAGCAGCTGACCGAAGCTGGGAGATACGTTGGGGGCTCACGGCGCAACCAAATGAAGGAATTGAGTCCTGGACCTTGGAAATGGTCGATGCCCAGACGCGTGTGGTTGTTGATCGAATTAACGGGACGGGGTTACCACCCAGCCAGGTACCTTGGAAATCCCAACCCGGGAAAACCATTCCCGATGGTCGATACATCGCAAGATTCTCAGTCATTTATTTAAAAGGAAATACTCCACGCGTCGAATCGGCCGCTGTTATCATCGATACAACAAATCCTGTGGCGACAATTCGAACTACTCCGGAACTGTTCAGTCCCGATGATGACGGTCTCAATGATGAGTTGTCTATCAACTTAGCGATTGAGGACCTCAGTGGAATACAGGAATGGCAACTCCAGGTCCTAGATCCTACCGGTCGTCCCTTCCACGAATGGAAAGGACAGGGCACACCTTCGGCACAAATAACCTGGGATGGGAAGGGTCAGGGTGGTGAGTTGGTTCAAGCCGCAAGCGATTACCAACTCGTGCTAAATCTCAGAGACCAGGTTGGATTGCAAACCACGGTTCGACAAAAAATAACTACCGATATTCTGGTCATCAGAGAAGGCAATCGACTTCGAATCGCTGTGCCTAGCATCGTATTCCAAGCCAATAGTCCGCTCTTGCTATCAGATGGATCGGAAGAAGCCCAACGAAACGTACGCATCTTACGACGTCTTGCAGAAGTGCTCAATCGATTTAATACTTATCGTATTAGTATCGAAGGACATGCGGCAAGTCTCCAATTTGGCACTCCGAACTATGAACGCGAGGAGACCGAAGTGCTCATTCCACTGAGCCTTAGGCGGGCTGAAACGGTTCGGGATGAATTGGTTAGGGGAGGGGTCGATCGATCTCGAATGCGTGTTGAAGGTGTTGGTGGTCGAAGACCAGCTGTACCACACACCGATACCGTCAATCGATGGAAAAATCGAAGGGTGGTGTTCTTCCTTGATCGGTAAAAAATTATTACCATTATTTATATTTAGCATTTTGATCGGAATATCGGTGGTTGGAGGGGTGGTTTTTTACCACCTCCTCACTCCAGTCTCTTTTGCCAATGACCAATTGTTTGAGGTTTATGAAAGTGAATCCCTCTCATCAATCGCTTCCCGCTTAGAAAAAAGGGCTATCATCAAATCAGCATTTTGGATGCGTGTTTATTCTTGGTTGAGGGGTACTGAAAAACGTTTTCAAAAAGGAGAGTACCTTCTTAAAACGGGTTCCAATATGGTTGAAATCCATGACCAAATAGTTAGCGGAAAGCAACTTTTAGTCAGGGTTATCTTAAAAGAGGGATGGACCTCGACAAAGATGGCTAAGGCACTCGAAGAACAGCAAATCATCAAAGCCGATGATTTTTTACAGGCAACGCGTGATCCCAAAATAATCAAAAATTATAATATTCCATCACAAACCCTTGAAGGTTTTCTTTATCCCGATACCTACTTTTTTCCACGCAATTCTAGCCCTGAAATGGTTGTGAACGTTCTTGTCCAGCGTTTTTTTCAAGTTTTGGGTACTATCATCCCTGAGGAGAAACTAAAGGAAACAAACACCTGGTACAATACCATTGTTTTAGCAAGCATTATCGAACGGGAGTATCGTGTGCGCGAAGAAGCCCCCATCATCAGCTCCGTTTTTTTCAATCGTTTGCGTTACAATATTCCCTTGGCATCCTGTGCGACAGTTGAGTACATCATTACAGAAATTCAGGGAAAGCCCCATCCAAAACGTATATTTTTCGCTGATACGGAAATTCCCTCCCCATTCAATACCTACATCAATCGGGGGCTTCCACCTAATCCTATCAGTAATCCGGGAAGAATTGCTTTGAATGCGGCATTTAACCCAGCAACGACAGATTATCTATTTTTTGTTGTTAAAGATCCCCGTTTAGGAACTCACACTTTTTCAAAAACCATCGCAGATCACATGGCAGCTCGCGAGGTTTATTTGGAAACGTACACCCCTAAATTATAATGGCTTTTAATCAAAAAGATTTGGATGAGATAAATTCTAGACTTTCAATTGTTGATGTAATAGGGCAGCACCTTAATCTTCAAAAAAGGGGGACGAATTACGTCGCACTTTGTCCCTTTCATCGCGAAAAAACACCTAGTTTTACCATCAATCCTCAAAAAAATTTTTATTATTGTTTTGGTTGTGGCGTTCATGGGAACATGTTCCAATTTCTCATGGATTATGAAAAAATTTCTTTTGCTGAAGCGGTGAAAAAATTAGCGCTCAAGGCTGGGGTAAGTCTCACCGAAGGACATTACGATCAATCAAGCCAAAAAACGCAAATCGATGTCATTCTTGAAATTCTTCGTCGGGTCACCAAAACATTTCGTTTTTTTCTCCTCGGTAAGGAACATCAGGAAGTTCGAGACGTTTTAAGAAAGAGAAAAATCAGTGAAGAAGTTGAAGAACAATTTCAAATTGGTTTTCTACCCAACAAACCTGGATGGCTTTGGGACTTTCTTTTAGGAAAAAAATTTGATCCTGAAATTCTATCTCAAACAGGACTATTTAGTAAAAATAACAAACGTTCAATTTTTGAGGGAAGGCTTCTGTTTCCAATAGTTGATTTTAAAGGAGAAACTGTTTCGTTTGGAGGAAGAATTCTTCAGGGGGAAGGACCAAAATACTTGAATGGTCCAGAAACGGCTGTTTTCCAAAAACGAAAAATTCTTTATGGATTATTTCACTCTTTAAAGGAAGCAAGACAGCGAAAAGAAATTATTGTGACTGAAGGATATTTTGATGTTTTATCTCTTTATACGGCGGGACTAAATTATGCTGTTGCCCCATTAGGTACGGCATTAACTAATGAACATTTTGAATTGTTTCATCGTTATGAATGGCACGTAAAATTAATGATGGACAACGACCAAGCAGGTCTTAATTCCTCCTGGAAGGCCTTTGAACTCGCTGAAGCCCATCAAGTAAATACAGAAATAATTGCTATACCTGAGAATTGTAAAGACGCGGGGGAGGTGCTTGAAAAATTAAATCATGAAGGAATTCGAAAAATTGTCAACGAACCTCAGGAACCCATGAAGTTCTTGATTCCTAAAATTTGTAACTTTCAAAACAATCGAAATCAAGGTATTCAACAAGCTGTAAAGATGTTTTCTAGTTTACTAAAATCGGTGAATACGCAGATCCGAAAGGACCTCCTCATCGAAAATTTTGCTCAAATCAGCAATTTAAGTGTCTCAAGTGTCAAACACGATATAATGAATGGTGTTACGACGAACACCAATTTATCAGGCAAGGCAATAAAAACAGATTCTAACAAAAAAACGCACTCTCTAGCAGAATGGATTTTGGTAGGTTGTCTTATTGCCAATCCGCTACTTTATCCGGATTTTCGTGCTGAATTAACTCCGGAGGATATTGAAGACGAAGAACTTCAAGGTTTACTCAGGATACTTGACAAAATGAAATTTCAGAATTATAATACTGAGGCAAGTTTTACAAATGAGATCCAAGAAATCATACCTAAGCATTTACTCGAAGATTTTCGTATACGAAAGGCAAGAGGTGAGTTTGACCTTAATCCTAGGTCTATCATTCAGGAAGGAATTAAAAAAATCAAATTGAAAAACCTAGAACAGAAGAGAGCTCAATTGCAACTCGAAATGGAAAAACTCACCCCCGACGAGAAAATTTTATATTTAGATGAATTAGATTTTATTAACAATGAAATTCAAGGACTTAAAGGAAAAGGAGATCATTATGAAACTTGAAGAAGAGCCATCAATCAAAAAGCTGATTGAATATGCTGTTAATAAAACAATTCTAACCTTTGATGAAGTTCGTGAATTTTTACCTGAGGAAATTTTCAATTCAGACAAATTCGATGAAGTTTTAGAAATTCTGTCCAAAAATGGCATTCAGATTGAGGAAGATCCTCTTATTGAGGAAGAAGATACAACCATTTTGACTGACGAAGTTTTAGTCGGGGATGTACAAGTCGCTGAAGCATCAAACCATGAAAGTATAAACAAAAAGAAAAAAATTAATTATTTTGATAAAAGTAATACAGGTGAGGATTTTGTCCGTCTTTATCTCGGTGAAATCGGCAAAGAGAACCTATTAACAGCAGAAATGGAAGTTCAACTTAGCCAACAAATGGAAGAAGGCGAGAATATTATTAAAAAAATCCTAAAATCAAACGGCATGATTATTAAGGAGTTTCATATTTTAGCCTCTGATACGTTGAGTCGCTCCGATATGAGGGAAAAAGATGAATCGTTGAAATCCAAAAAGGAAATATCTGATTTCTTGGCTGAAAAGAGGCGGTTAACAACCTTTTATCGTGAGGCTTTAAGGCCAATATACCCCTTGTTACGTCAATACATAGAATCGAAATCGCATATCATTAAGTGCGGTGAGGATTTTTTCGAGAATGAAGAGCTCAGAAAGTTAAGAGAACAAATTTCAAAACAAATTGAGCACGTCGATATTCATCCAGAAGAAATCAATAAATTTAGTGAGAAGTTTCTCGAAGCATCGCGGCGCATCATGAAATTTAAGAAGAATCAATTAAAAATCGAGCGCCGACTAAAAGTTTCAAGTCCAAAAGACTTAAGAAATTTAGGACGGAAATTAGCCACATCTTCGGGTAGAAACGAACTTGAAAAAAAGTTGATGATGAACGCAGATCACATTAAAGAGAAAATTCGTCAGATTCAAATAGCTGAAAAAAAACTCCGCCAGCTTGAATATGATTTTGAGACTTCCACTGAGAATTTGCTTCGTTTAAGTGAGGAAATTGAAAAAGGTCTTATCATGATGAAAACTGCTAAAAACAAGCTCATCAAATCTAATCTAAGGCTTGTTGTTAGCATTGCAAAAAAGTACACAAATAGGGGACTTCAATTCTTTGACCTCATTCAAGAAGGAAACATTGGTCTCATTAAGGCCGTTGAAAAGTTTGAACACCGAAAGGGTTTTAAATTTAGTACTTATGCCACTTGGTGGATCAGACAGGCCATCACCCGAAGCATCTCGGATCAGGCTCGAACCATACGCGTTCCTGTTCATATGATTGAACAAATAAACAAGGTAAGTCGTGAGAGCCGCCAGTTAATGCAAACTCTTGGACGAGAACCAACCGATGAAGAAGTAGCAGAACGGCTGGGTTGGCCAGTTGCTCGAGTCAAGCAAGTTAAAAATGTTGCCCGAGAACCAATCAGCTTAGAGACTCCCATTGGTGAGGATGACGACTCATCGATTAAAGATTTCATTGAAGACAAGTATGTTGACAATCCATCAAATACTACGACCCAGGTAATGCTTCAAGAAGATCTACGCAAAATTCTTGAGCAGCTTTCTCCAAGGGAAAGAGAGGTTTTGAGACTACGTTTTGGACTCGATGATGGATACTCCCTCACGTTGGAAGAGGTAGGCTTATTGTTTGGGGTGACGCGTGAGCGAATTCGTCAAATTGAAGCCAAGGCATTAAGGCGTATTCGGCATATTAGCCGTCATCTCAAGGGATATTTTTTGTAAAATTAAGGAGGTTCGAAAATGAATTTATTATTTGACAAATTAAAGGAGTTGCAAAATATCGTTCATGAGAAATATCAGCTTGAAAAAGAGTTGGAGGAATTACCCAAAAATCTAGCTAAAAAACAAGAAGTCTTGAATCGTAACAAGAAAATTTTAGCTGAAATAAAACAAAAAATAGAAGAACTTAGTAAGTTACGTTCTAGCTTGTCAATAGATTTAAAAGACAGTAGCTATCGAAAAGAAAATCTTGAAAAGCAAATGGACAATGTGAAAACTCAAAAAGAGTATGAATCTTTGGATAAAGAAATCAAAGAGGCAACCGAAAAGGAACAGAGTTTAAGAAAAGAGCTCCTAGCTCGAGATAAAGAAATCGAACTCTTGAAGGAAGAAGATAAAAAAAATGAAGCAAACCTGGTGATGAATCAAGAAGAGTTTGAAGAAGAAATTCAAAAAATGTCTACGCTAGAATCTCAAATGAAGAATCGCATTCAAGAACTTACTCTTAAAGAGCAGGAAATTACACCTGGATTAGATCCCAGCATGATATTTAAATTCAAGCGAATCATTAAGTCAAAGCAAGGTATTGGTATTGTTGCCATTCGGAATGGGGTTTGTTCTGGTTGCTTTATGATTTTGCCAATGCAGTTTGTGAACAACGTTAGGAAAAATGAGAAGGTCATGTTTTGTCCTTATTGTTCACGCGTTCTTTATTTTGAAAGCGATCGTAATGATCGGATTCTGGAACCAGCTGGACAAGAGGCTGGTGGATTGGCTGACCTTATTGAAGAAGATTAACGTTTTGAGTATCCTTCCTTTAGGCAGGCTGAACCGTCGCCAGTTGTAAAATTGGAGGAAAGTCCGGGCTCCAAAGAGCAAGACGCCGGGTAATACCCGGGCATCTGAAAGGATGACAGAAAGTACCACAGAAAATAAACCGCCTAAGCTTCTCTCATTGAGTTGATACTTAGGAAAGGGTGAAAAGGTGGGGTAAGAGCCCACCGCACTCTTGGTAACAAGGGTGGCAGGGTAAACCTCGTCTGGAGCAAAATCGTGTAGTGGTTTGGTTGCTCGCTTATAACCACGGGTAGATTGCTAGAAATCCTTGGGAACAAGGATTCAAGAGAGATGACGGTCTTGAACAGAACCCGGCTTACAAGCCTGCTTTTTTGGGAGGAAGGTTGGATTATTCGGGCTATCGTCCAGGTATCAATTCGAAGAGTAAGAAACGGATTCTTTTAGTCAAATGGATACCTTTAACTTTGTTGGGCATCAGTGTTTCTGTTAGTTTATTCTTTTTTCTCTCAAACTTTGTTAATTCCTTTTTTGTTGCTGGCGATGTTCAAGTAGACCTTAGGGACCTCTGGCAAAAACAGGCTTGGGAAGAGTTGATTTCGTATTCTGAGAAAGAACTAGAAAAAAATCCATTGGATCCAAAATCACTGTATTTCGCTGGGGTCGGCCACTTTTATGCAAGTATAACGGCTGAGGATGAGCAAAAAAATCAGAACCTTTTTGCTGCAATTAAAAAATTACGACGATTATTGGTACTTGATCAATTTCCTTTGGTGGCTGAATGCCATCTTGTTTTGGGAAAATCTTATTATTTTCTAGGTCGATACTATACCGATCTTAGTATTAGACATTTAGAAGAGGCTCTTCGATTGGGTTACACCAATAATGAAATTTGGGGTTACCTTGGTTTAGCTAATAGCGTTTTAGAAAATTACGAAAGGTCAGCATATTACTTTGAACGTGCTTTAAATCTTCAAGAAAATGATCTACTACGATGGAGTCTTGCGTATGTTCAATTTAAAAATAAGAATTATGAGGAATCTGAAAAAAACTTGCAAATAACAATTATGAACACGACCGATAAGGGACTTTTAATAAAATCCCAGTTGCTTCTGGCAGAAATTTATTTTAGTCAACGCAATTTTGAAAAAGCTCAACAGCAGTATGATATTATTCTTCAGTCTGATCCAAACAATTCTGAAGTTTACTTTTTTCTTGGAGAAATTTACAATGAAAAGGGTGAGCCAGAACGTGCAAGATCATTATGGAGGCGGGCTCTCCAGTTGGATCCCTACCACTATAACGCAGCATTACGATTAAGAGGAAATTAGGAGGAAAAATGGGTTTTTTTGATTTTTTTAATGGTTTTTCAGCTGATATCGGCATTGATCTGGGAACATGCAATACGCTGATTTACATCAAGGGAAAGGGCATTGTCATCAATGAACCTTCTGTAGTTGCTGAGGAAAGAGGTACTAAGAGGGTAGTGGCCGTTGGAAATGAAGCCAAACAAATGCTTTGGAAAACACCTGGAGAGATAATTGCAACTCGTCCCCTTCGGGATGGTGTTATTGCTGACTTAGAAAAAACTGAGAAAATGATCCGATACTTTTTGGCAAAGGTGCTTCCAAAGCGATGGTTGGTTCGACCAAGAATGGTGATTGGTGTTCCTAGTTGTATTACGGATGTAGAAAAAAGAGCTGTGGAAGAAAGCGCATTAAAAGCAGGGGCAAGGCAGGTAGAAATCCTTGAGGAAAGCCTTGCCGCGGCTATTGGAGCAGGAATTCCCATTTTTGAACCAGCTGGTCACATGGTATGTGATATCGGTGGAGGAACAACCGAAATTTCTGTCATTTCCCTAGGAGGAATGGTGGTCACAAACGCTATTCGTTTGGGCGGAGATGAGTTTGATGAAGCCATCATCAAGCATGTTCGAAGCGTTCATAACCTTATCATTGGAGAACAAATGGCTGAGCGGCTCAAAATCAACATTGGTAATGCTTCACCTGACAAGAATATTGAAAAAATGGAAATCAAAGGAACTGATGCGATAACTGGACTACCACGGCGCCTAGAGATGGATTCAATCGAGGTTCGTGAGGCCTTGCAAGAACCCATCAATGCCATCATCGAAGAGGTAAAGAAGACCCTGGGACAAACTCCTCCTGAATTGGCTGCAGATATTGTCGAGCGCGGAATCGTGATGACAGGCGGTGGCTCTTTGTTGAAAGGATTACCAAAATTAATTTCAAAGGAGACTGGTGTCCCTGTGTTCTTGGCTGAAAATGCCCTTTACTGTGTTGCTTTAGGGGCAGGAATGTATTGGGAGCATGCTCGGGATGCCAACAATTCACGTAGCGTTTATAATAACCTCAATCTATGAAGAGTTCTTTTCTATCCCAATGGGCTAGGAATAACATTCAAACTTTAACCTTGGTCTCGTTGCTTTTGATTAGCTCAACTTCTATTTATTTAAGTGGTCAATCTCGCTTGGTCACGCCGGCTCAGATTGGGGTCAGTGTTTTAGGGCTGGGACAAGAAATTTTAACCAACATTTATTCAGGAATAACTGGATTTTTAGGAAGTGTTCAAGAAATTTCAGACTTAAGGGCTAAATACCAAGAGTTGCAAAGTCAATTTCAAGAATACCAAGGTTTCGAACGCCAATTTGCGGAACTACGAGCTGAAAATCAACGTTTGCGCGAACAACTTAAATTTATGGAATCTCAAACAAGCACCCTAATTCCAGCTATCATCATTGCTAAAGATCCTTCTAACATTACAAAAACAATCATCATCAATCGGGGTCACCTGCACGGAATCAGAAAAAATGATGCTATTATTGCCTACCAAGGTAAAGATTATGGCTTGGTTGGACGCGTCATTGAGGTTGGTTTTACCTCATCACAGGTTCAAACCGTTCTTGATCCCGGCAATTTTGTCGCGGCTCGATTTCAAAAATCTCGTTATGAAGGCCTGATTGTTGGCTTGGGTGCGGGGAAGGAAATGATGAGGATGCTCTATATTCGAAAGCAAGCAAAAGATGATTTTCAGGAAGGAGACTTAATTATTACAAGTGGGAATAATTCCCTTTATCCCAGGGGAATCCCCCTAGGTCGTGTTCAACATATTACTGAAAAGATGTATGAGACAAATCTTGAAATTGATGTAACACCTGTGGTTGATTTCTCTCGTCTTGAGTATGTTTTTGTGGTACAAGAACGGGAAGGGTAAATTTTCCTATGAAACTTCGATATGCAGTTTATTTTCTAATCCTCTTTATCATTTTTCTAATTCAATCTGCATGGATAGCGCGATTGTTGCAATGGGGAAGTCAGCCTGCCATTTATTTAATTTTTTTACTCTGGTTAGGTTATCAAGAGGGAAGACAGCCAACTCAAATTATAGGATTTCTATCTGGTTTTTTTTTAGATCTTTTAATGGGTTTACCAATAGGGATTTCGTCGTTTGTTTTGACTTTGTTTGGATTCTTAGCAGGAACAGCCAAGGGTAGGTTTATCTACGATAATTTATTCTATCCGATGGTTTTAGCTTTTCTTTCGGTAATTTACAAATATCTTTTATACCATGTTTTATTTTTTATTTTTCAATTGGAACAGCGCAACAATATCATTTTTAGTGGGCACCTCGTTCTTGAACTCTTTTTTACGAGTTTAGTTGCGCCCATTATTTTCATCTTGGCAACAAGTATTAAAAATAGATTCGTGAAGAGCTATGGGGGTTTTCAAGGTGGCTGATTTTTCTCATGAAAGCAATTTGTACAAAATACGAATTTGGATCATTGCCGTTTTATTTTTTGCAGTATTTGGCATAATTTTGATTCGCCTATTTAATTTACAAATTCGTGAAAAGAGCATCTATGAGTCCTTAGCGACTCGAACAACCCAGCGTGCTACCGTTATACCTGCAAAGCGAGGCGATATTTACGATCGCAACTTCACCTTTCCCTTAGTTTACGATATTGATAGTTTTTCAGTTCAGTTTAATCCTGCTGAAGTTCCCAACCAAGATATTCCAAAAGTTTTATCATTGTTATCATCGATTTTAGAAATCCCTGTCAGTCGACTAGAAGTTTTAGTTCCACCATCGACTTACAATCGATATCAAAGTATCGAACTGAAGCAAAACGTCACGATAGAAACTATTTACAAAATTGCTGAACAAATTGAAATGTTTCCTGGTGTTTCATGGACCAATAAACCATCCCGAAATTACTCAGACCTACGATCACTCAGTCATGTGATAGGATATGTTGGACCTATAACCCAAGAAGAACTTCAGGTTCTTTATAATCAAGGGTATGGTTTTGGAAGTGTTTTAGGAAAAAGTGGCATTGAAAGGCAATATGATCAAATTTTGCGTGGAATTGATGGAACGGGGTATCAAATAGTTGATGCTTTTGGTAGGAGAATCGAAACTTCACATCAACAAGAAAAACCACCAACTCTTGGTAAAAACTTAGTTCTTTCTATTGATGCGAAAATCCAGTTATTAGCTGAAAAGAGTCTAGTTGGTAAGAAGGGCTCAGTGATCGTCATGAAACCAGCAACTGGAGAAATCCTTGCCATGGTAAGTGTTCCTTATTATGATCCTAATTCTTTTTTGAGAGAGAATACCCAAAATTTGTTTCAATCACTGCTTGAGAATAGAGACCATCCATTTTTGAACCGAGCAATCCAATCAACTTATCCTCCGGCATCAACTTTTAAAACAATTTTAACTGCAGCTATCCTAGATACTGGCGTCATCGATCCCCATCGAAAAATCACTTGTAACGGTCGAATACGTGTGGGTGATCGTTACTTCAATTGTTGGAAATTGAGTGGTCACGGACCGCAAGACTTGGCAGAGGCATTTGCAAACAGTTGTAATGTTTATTTTTACACCATAGGGAAAGATTATCTTGGTCCGGAAAGAATTTATGAATATGCTAGAGAGTTAAGTTATGGCGAATTTTTAGGAATTGATATTCCTGGCGAAGTTGCTGGTAACATTCCCAATCCTAGATGGAAGCTTAGGGCTCTTGGATCACCCTGGGTGGGTGGTGATACGGTTAACATGAGCATAGGTCAGGGATTTACTCTAGTTTCCCCATTACAAATGGCTGCTATGATGGCCGTAATAGTCAATGAGGGTAAGCTTTATCGTCCCCATCTCGTTAAAGAGATCAGAGACCCCTCAACTAATGAAGTCATTCAGCAAATAGAACCCGAGCTAATTTTTCAATCTAAAATAAAACCCCAGGTATTCAAAGAGCTACAGTGGTATTTAAGAAATAATGCAATAAGGGGAAACGCACATTTAATTACGACTAAGGTAGTTCAGGTAGGGGGTAAAACAGGTAGTGCAGAAACAGGTTTTCAAAATGATTATCACAATTGGTATGCCTCATTTGGGCCCTATGATGCCCCAGATCCAAAAGACAAAATTGTGGTGATTGTAAACATTGAAGCCCAAGATAACATCGATTACTGGGCACCAAAAGCAGCAAATATTATCTACCAAGGAATCTTCGCGAACCAAACTTTTGAACAGGCTGTTAGAACCTTGAATACATATTATACCAGGGGTATTCCTTTTGGAGATTAATCGTAGTCGTTCAATTTTTAATCTTGACTTCTCCCTCATCATAACAGCTTTTCTTTTGATGGTCATCGGGGTGTTATTTGTTTATTCGAGCAGTTATAATCCGCAAACAGGATTAGTAGGCGATGAATATATTCGACAAATTATTTGGGCTATTTTGGGTTTGTCTTTTATTTTGATGATTGCATTTATTAACTATAATCTCTATTATGATTTTGCCTTTTTTTTATATGTCTTTTCCATCATTTTATTAGTGTTCACCTTACTCTTTGGTAGGATAGTCAACAATAGTAAAAGCTGGTTGGGAATTTTTGGTTTAGGAATCCAACCCTCAGAATTCGCTAAGATCACGTATATTATTTTTTTATCTTATTTTTACTCATCTCGAAAAGCTGAAATTAAAAAGCTAACTACTTTTCTCTTAAGTTTAATCATTACTTTTGTTCCCGTTTTTTTAATTTTAAGACAACCTGACTTTGGAACATCTTTAGTCTTCATCCCAATTTATTTCGCGGTGAGTTTTATCAATGGTGTTCCGAGCTCTTATTTGATTTTTTTTGGTTCGATAAGTTTCTTGAGCGTTATTTTAGGAGTTCTTCCCCTATATTTTCAACGCATCGTTGGGGAAACGACGTTCATTGTGCCCATTTTGACTGATATAAACATACAAATTATTATAATTTCGTTTTTAATCGGAATTTTAATTTTAGTCACCATTGGTCATTTTTGGTTAAAACTTCCCATTTATAAAAAAATTCTTTTTTATGTTTCTATCTTATTTCTCAGCTATATTGGAAGTATTGAGTTCAGGGCCTTTCTTAAAGAATATCAAATAATGCGTTTTATAACGTTTTTGAATCCAAACATCGACCCCAAGGGTGCAGGCTGGAACATCATTCAATCGCTGAATGCTGTAGGTTCTGGGGGATTTTGGGGAAAAGGTTACCTCCAAGGTCAACAAAGTCAGCTGCGTTACATTCCAATGCAAAACACCGATTTTATATTTTCTATCATAGCTGAGGAATGGGGTTTTCTCGGAGGAATTTTTGTTACCATCCTGTACATGATTTTACTGATACGGGCTTATATCACATTTAAACGAAGCAATAATTTATTTGGGCACTCATTGGCTGTAGGTATAATGACTTTCTTTTGGTTTCATTTTACTTTGAACGTGGGCATGAACATTGGTATTATGCCCATTACGGGAATTCCATTACTTTTCATCAGTTATGGAGGAAGTTCTTTGATAGCTGCCTCAATTGGTGTAGGAATTTTGTTAAACATTCAGCGCAGACGTTTCCTGTTCTAAATATTGATAACATGAAGAATAAAAATAATTAGTAGACCGAATGTCCATTATTCACGATCAAAGGAATACCATAGAAAGCTAAATAAAACAGAACCGATAAAAAAATACAAAACATGTGATAAGAATGGAAAGATGCTAAATAGAATAATATTCGTAACAATAGCTCCTAAAATTGAAAGAAACAAATAAATAAAAAATTGTTTTTCGCTTTTTTTATTGATTGCAAAAAAAAAGAAAGAAACTAACCAAGAAATCAAAAGAACCTCAAGAATAATGATAAGAGCTTCCAAGCTTTTTCCTACCAATTAAGGGTTAAGGTTTTAATAGTACCTAAAAGAACAGGCTCACTAATTTCACGTCCGTTTTCTGGGCTCCAGCCGTAACTCATAACAAACAACACAACCCATAGACCAGATGGGGAACCGTTTAAGGCGGTTACGAGACTTGATTCTAAATTGGGTTGTTGCGAACGCAGTATCAGATCGTAAACCTCCCAAAACCTTCTAAAATTGGTGTTATTAGGACTACGAACACCACGTCTAATCTCTGTTTCAGAAATGACGGTATTCAAAAAATTATTTAAAATTCTAATTTTTGGTGGATTATTCTCTTTAGTTCCCAAGGTAGAATTGAGTAACGGAGAAAAATCAACTTCAAATCTTAAGTTCAAAGAAAGATTAGCTGGGTTTATTGAAATAACAGGTTCAGAGTCTAGTGAGATCTCGTTGATATTAAAGCGATGATAACCCAAAGAGAGCAAACGCTCAGGGGTCGGAACGACTGGAACGCCACCAGCATTTTTTAATAAATCAACATCATTATTTCCATAATTGGCTCCAGCACTTTCTTTATAAAACTTGTAGTAGAGTTCGTATCCTAAAAAATTTGTTCCAGCATAATTTGCTGGGTTGTAAGTCCAAGAAACTAAATAGTCATTACTCTGCGTTAAGACCGTCGGATTGTTGAGATATTTAACTGTATCCAGTCCACAACTCATCATCAATAAAAGAAATAGGAAAACAATCATTTCTTTTTAATTCCCGGAGGGTAATAACCTTGTTCGAAATCGATAAGTTCATAAATAACGACAGGTTTATTCTTACCCTTCACCCTGATATTATCCAATTCACGAACAATGGCGCCTTGATCAGCAATTAAGTTATAAGTGAACTCACTAATTATAATATTAGTTCGATATTCTTTGTTGGTTCCTTCCAGGCGAGCACCAAGGTTTACGTTGTCACCCATTAGCGTGTAGTTCATCCGCCCTGGAGACCCCATATTCCCTACTGTCATAATTCCAGAATTTAAACCAATACCAATGTATATTTTCCGATTTTCAGGAAATGTGTCATTAAGCTTTTTGAGCTCTTCCATTTGTTTTAAGGCACACTGTGCCGCTAGCAATGCATGGTCGGGTTCATCGATTGGCGCTCCCCAAAAACACATGATTTCATCACCCACATATTTATCGAGGGTCCCACGATATTCCATAATAATATCGGTCATAAGCGTCAAGTAAATGTTGAGATGTTGAACTAACTCTTGAGCAGACATACTTTCACTTAACGACGTAAAACCGCGTACATCTGAAAAAAGTACCGTTAATTCCTTATCTACCCCACCAAGCTCCGGGGGACGTTCAAGAATTTGATTCACAACTTCAGGACTAACGTACTTCGAAAACATATTTTTAATTCTTTTTTTATCTGTTTCTTCGGTAATTACACGGTACGCCAAAATCGATAAAAAGGTTAAACCGATACCAAACGCGGAAGAACCAAAAGGAATATAAAAACTGGAAAGGTCAAAGATGACAAGGTAACTTAAGAGTGTTAAACCTAGAAGTAAGATCCCTGAAGGCAAAGAAACTAAGGTAGGAAGTCTACTGGATAAAAATGCCATTAGAAAAATGAGAAGAAAGAGAACTAGTACGTGGGTAAACGCTGGAATCCGATAGATAAAATTCTGCATGATGATGGTGTTTAAGGCATTAGCATGGATTTCAACTCCATACATTAAACCAAAGGGAGTTGATTTTTCATCATCAGCCATACCAGAGCTAAAAGGCCCTACAAGGATGATTTTGTTATCTAAGGGAAATTGTAACGGCCAAGTGCTTGAATCATCGGTGGTGATGCGGCGTGCGTAATCGGCATAGGAGTTGTAGTTAAAAGTCCTGTAACCACCAGGAAAGCTTTGAGTTGGAGGACCCAAGAAGTTTACAAGCATCTGCCCTTTTTCATCAATTGGAATTCGTATTTCAGGTATGGGTGTACTATTTGCAATCAAAATTTCATTTCCCTGGTCATCCTTTCCTTTATGATAAACAGTGTTTTCATAAGGAACTAAGGCATTCTTTTCGGAGTTCCAAACCATTGGATTATGAATCACGATGCTTTCACCAAGGTTAACTTCAATTTCGTTCAAATTTTTATGGAAATACTTTGCTGCTAAAGCAAGTGTGATCGATGGCACAAAAAAATCTTGATAAACTCTTAAATAATAAACTTTGTGATCTAAAGTTCCATCCTCATCTAGGTCTTCAAGACGGTATAAGCTATTTTTTACTACTTCTTCTAGCAACAAAGAGAGATATTCTTGACCTGGTTTAAATGTAATGGTGGATGGAACACTCATTTTGTTCATGTAAGTAAGTCTTTGATTTTTGTCTAGTGTTGGTAAGTTTTCAAATGGCAAGATAAAATCAAAAGAATTGAGGCTTACTTCCATATTTTCTTGGTCTATGGATTCAATACGATAGGAGAGGACGGGAAATTCATCAACTAATTCTGATAACTTCAAAATTAATAATTGGCGACGAAATATCCCATCAGCATCAGGTAAAAAAATTGCATGTCCAAATCCTGAAGAACCTTCAGAAAAAATCGTTAATGGGGCCTCGACGGAATAAAAATCAGGTAGTTTCGAAGTATCACCATTTATGTTTAGCTCAGATTGGCTTTTTGAAATAAATGAACGAAGACGATTAAACATTTTTTGGGTGTAAAAAGGGTCTGATTCTGCAAGGTTAGCGATGATTTCGAGGAAGGTTCTTTGATTTTCCTTTATTCCATTAGAAAGAATGATGTCTTCGATCGCGTTACTACTTGGTTCAAGGAAAAATATATCGAGTAGAACACTATTTTCGCGGTATTTTTGTTCTTGAACACGCGCAAGTGTTTTAAGAAAATTTCCATGAACGGAACGAGGAAAAGGCCAACGTCCAAAATTCTCTAGGCTGTAATCATCAATACCTAACAAAAGAATATCGGGGCTGGCTTTGGGGTTTATATCAATTGTCGTCACCCCTTCTCTCATATATGAGACTTCGCCCTGAGATTTGAAAGAAAAATAAAAGTCTAAAAGGCTATCATCAATCTTTCTTAAGGTATCAACGAAGGGTAAGGATGGAACAAAATTAGCCAAAAACAACAACATAAAAATAGGGAACGATATCACGATACCATAAATTTTCTTATGATTAATCCATTTGATAAAATTTTTAACTCGCATCGCTACCCTTCAATCTTCTTAACACTAATTATTCGACTAATTCTAATGAAATTATACGACTTCGCGCCAATTTTGTCCAATCACTCATAGGATAAGTCAAAATCAAATTATTGTAATAATTTTTCGCAAGAGTTAAATCGGTTTTCTCGCTTAAAACCCCCAAACTAAACATAATTTCTTCTTTAAACAAAGCTGGCAAATCAGGATTTTTTAATAATTCCTCAAGAATTTTTTTTGCTTTTTCGGTTTCGTTTTCGTTGAGGTAAAGTTCAACCAATTTGTACGAAGCTGAAATATTGCGATGTGAGTTTGGATACCAGTCTAAAATTTTTAGAAGATAATCCTTTTGCTTTTCGAGATTTCCTTTTTTGCCTTCCATTTCAGATAGGATCCACAGGGCTTTTGCTCCGGCGTAACCTTCACTACGAGGCAATAAAAAAGAATTCAAAATGTTTTGAATTTCACCTTCGAGTTCAGAATATTGGGGAGCATTTTCTTCTAAACTAAGCCATTTTTCATACCGAATGAACGCCCGATCAACAGTGGCAATGGCTTCCATCTTCGATTGATAATCGATTAAGGCATAAATACCTAAACCAATGAATCCGACCACTATTAATAGTAGGGATCCAAAAATTATATTGCGATACTTAGAAATAAAATTCAAAGCTACATTACTAATCGTGGAACTGTCTTGCTTCATGTTTTCTCCTTTCCCTGGTTAATAAACTTTAAAAGTTTAATTAAATGTGTTCTGTTAATTTTAAGAATCTTTGCTGCTTGGGTTTGGTTACCCCCTACCATATTGAGTACACTCAAAATGTAGGTGCTTTTGAAATTACTCACCGCTTCCTGAAGTGATAATGGTTTATTTTCAACTTCATTATTACTCGGGGATAACCACTCTCCAAAGGCGGCTGAGCGTTCGATCCAATTTTTAAGTTGCCTCACATTACCAGGCCAACTAAAAATCAAGGCTTCTAATAACCTGCTTTCTGGAATTTCGTTCAAGTTAGAGTAATGTCTTTTAAAGAGCTTAATGAGGTCTGGGATATCTTCAACTCGTTGATTTAATGGGGGCAATCTAAGGTTAAACACAGACACTCGATAGAAAAGTTCATCATTGAGAACGGTGCCTTTGGAATTTTGTGTCAAATTTGTGTTGATGCTTACCATAAGTCGTGTATTTAGTTTTTTGAGTTCTGGACTACCAACTGGACGGTACTCAAGGGTCTCAAAAAAACGTAGGATTTTGGGTTGAAGCATTTTAGGTAGTTCCTCAATGTGATGAAAAAACAAGCTTCCTCCTTGAGCTGCTTCTACCAATCCCATCTTATTATCAATGGCATCTGAAAAGGCTCCCTTAATATAGCCAAAAAGCTCACTCTCAAACAAGGTTTCTGGTATAGATGCACAATCAATTCGAACAAAGGTTCCCTCAGGTAGGCTGCTTCGTTGATGAATGTACTGAGCTAAGAGGGTCTTACCTGTTCCAGCTTCGCCCTGAATAAGAATAGGTCCCTTCGAATGGATTACCTTTTCCGAAAGCCTTAAAAGATCACGCATCACCGTTGAATTTTGAATCCACTCAATCAGCACCCAGACCTCATTTTAGGACTTTTTCATCACCTCTTCTAGCGTTAATCCTTTTTCATTTTCTTCTCGGTGGATGAAATGAGAGATTTCTTCTTTCTCCTTTTGTCGTTGGTAATCTTTCAAACTAAGGGTAAGTTTTTGTCTTTCTGGCATGATTTCAAACACGACGGAACTAATTTTATCACCAATTTGGTACTGGTTCATAATTGTGTCCGGAGACTCATCTTTTTTATCAGTCATAAGAGATTTTGGTATCAGACCGTCAATTCCCCCAACAACCTTGACGAAGATCCCAAATTCGGTTTTTCCAGACACGTGACCGTCCACCAGACTCCCCTTTGGATAACTGTTTTTAAACGCCGTCCAGGGGTCTTCGGAAACTTGCTTAACTCCTAGTTTAATTCTTCTCGTCTCCGTGTCGATATTCAAAATTTTAACGTCAACTTCTTGACCAACAATGAGCTCATTGGCTGGGTTTTTAACTTTTTTACTCCAGCTTAAATCCTCATTAAAAACAAAACCTTCCATTCCATCGCCTATGTCAATAAAAGCTCCTGACGATGTTAATTTAACAACTTTTCCTTTGATGATCTTACCGATCGGGAAGGTTTCAAAAATTGAGTCCCAAGGATTCTCAGTAACCTGCTTTATCCCTAAACTAACCTTACCCTGAGTTACATCATAGGATAAGATTTTAACATCAACTTGGTCACCAATTTTTAATACTTCCTTCGGGTGGTTGATCCTTTTAGACCAACTGAATTCAGATATATGGGCAAGACCTTCAATGCCTTCGGCTATTTGAATGAAGGCTCCAAAATCTGTTAGCTTGGTAACAGTTCCTTTTACGACATCACCCTCTGAAAACTTTTCCTCAAAACTAGCCCAGGGATCCTCGTGGAAATGCTTCAAAGAAAGATTTATTCGATGATGTTCAGGGTCAACATGAATTACGATGAGCTGTAGTTTATCATCTTTTTTAACATATTCTCTTGGCGATTTAACATGACCCCAACTCATATCATTTTTATGAAGTAAGCCGTCAAAACCTCCTAGATCGATGAAGGCCCCAAAGCTAGTAAAACTCTTGACGACCCCATCTACGATGTCTCCAATTTTAACATTTTTGTAAAAATCATCGCGTCTTTTTTCATAAACTTCCACTAAGCGACTTTTTCGATTCAAAACGATATTTGTTCTTTTTCCAATTTCTAACTTTTCAATGTAAAACTCATCTTTAATGCCAAGAAGTTCGTTAGGATTTTCAATCTTTTCAATCGAAGCTTTTGATTGAGGTAAAAAAGCATTAAAACCATAACCCAAATCAACGTTGTAGCCCCCTTTGATTGCGGAGGAAATTTTCCCTTTAATAGGCTTTTTGTTTTTGAATGCATCATCGAGAACCTTACGATAATACAGCCCATCCGCTTGTCTTTTTGAGACCAAAACAGATCCATCAGCAGTTTCGGTTTTTAATAATTTTAAAATTACCTTACTACCGATCTGGGGCTCATCATCAAATTCGACCTTGTCAATCAGAGCTTCACTTTTTAGACCGACATCTACCACTACCTTATTATCACGCACCTCAACGATGATTCCTTCAATGAGATTGCCCTCTTCAAGTTTGGGCATGTTTTTAAGAAAGTCCTCTTGCATTTGATTGGTGTTGAGGTCATCCGACATCATCATTTTTCCCCTTGTCCAACATGTTATTTAATTTTAGTAGCACTTTCTCACAAACTTTAACAATGGTCAAGTGTGTTGAATCAATATACCAGCTATTTTGAGCCTGTTTTAAAGCACCAACTTCCTTTTCCCGATCCCTGCGATCGCGTTCTTCCAAGGCTTTTTTTATGTTTTCCAGGGTATCTTTTTGAGGATTTTCAAGCCACCGTCTTTTGGCTCTTTCATTGATTTCAGCATCAAGATAAATTTTTAATATAGCCTCGGGAAAGGTAACGGTACTCATATCGCGCCCTTCTGCAACTAGATTATGCTGTTGGGCTATTTGACGAATGGTATTGTTTACGAGATCCCTCAAGAGGGGATAAGAGCTAACTAAGCTAGCTTTTTCACCAACTTCTTGACTAGTTAAAAAGGCCTTTTCGGCAAGGTCGTCGTATATATTAAATTTTTTATTATTAAAATACTTATCTAATTCTTTGATTAAATCATCATAGTTTCCGTTAAATATGTAACCCGCATAACGATAAAAAAGCCCTGAATTTAAGTGTAACCAACCTAGGCGCTCAGCGAGACATTTTGCGAGCGTGCTCTTACCCACTCCCGCCGGGCCATCAATCGTGATAACCATAATACTTCCAAAACATTTCAATTTCAGATTTGGTTAATTTTCTCCACCTTCCTGGTTCAAGACCATCTAGACTTAAAAAACCTATTTTAATTCGAACCAATCGATTTACCTTGGAACCTAAGGCATGAATCACTTTTCTAATTTCACGATTTTTTCCCTCGATAAGGGTAACTTTTAATGTGTGTGGATTGATGTACTCTACTTTTTCAGCCTTGTACATTTCACCTTTTATTTCAAGTCCTTTTTCAAATTGTTTTAGGGCTTCAAAGGTCAAAGGTCGATCAATGGTTACCAAGTATTCTTTAAGGATTTGATGTTTTGGTCTGATAAAAAGTTGCGCCCAATCGCCGTCATTTGTTAGAAGGATGAGACCCTCAGAAAAATAATCAAGTCTACCAACTGGAAATAACCCTTTTCTTAATTTTTCAGGAATGAGTTCAATGACGAGAGAACGCCCAAAATCATCTTTACGGCTAGAGAGATATCCACGAGGTTTGTTGACAATAAAGTACTTTTTTTCAACTGAAAATGGAACAACCTTATCATTGAGGAGAACAACATCGCCTAATTTTACCTTGAAACCAGGTTCGACAATAACCTTTCCATTCACGCTTACTTGCCCGGTCTTAATGATACTTATTGCGCCTCGCCGTGAACTTAGCCCCGCTTTGGATAACACACTTTGTAACCTAAGACTGATGGTTTTCAAGTTCAAATTTACCTTCCATCCAATCGTCAAGTTTTGGTAAGTCAGCTAGAGAGTTCAACCGAAAAACTTTTAAAAATTCTCTGGTCGTGCCATATTGTACTGGTCGGCCTGGAGCATCTTTTCTTCCAACCTCTTTGATGAGCTCACGTTCTTCCAACATTTTGATGATACCCGAAACACTAACTCCACGAATGCTTTCAATCTCGACCTTGGTGATTGGCTGACTATAGGCAATAATGCTCAGGGTTTCTAGAGCAGCTCGGCTAAGTTTATCTTCGTTCCTTTTACCGTAAAAATCTTTTAAGTAGGGCCAAAATTCTTTTTTAGGTACAAGACTCAGCCCTCCTCCTATTTCAACTAATTCAAGGCCACTATTGGATGCGTCGTATTTGGCCTTGAGACTAACCAAGGCCGTGTCAATCACTTCTAAACTTAGTTGGGTAATTTTTGAAAGTTTTTTTCGATCAAGGGGTTCAAATTCTAAAAAAAGTACAGCTTCGATAAGAGCAACTTCCTTATCCATTGTTTTGCCACTCGCTATTCTCAGTTCTGATCCGAATCAGGATGTCGCCAAAGAGCTTGTTCTGAAGAACAATAATTTTTTTTGCCTTAACCATTTCCAGCACAGCAAGGAAGGCACATATAATATCCATGGGACTGTTTGGTTTTGTAATGAGGTCTAGAAATTTGATTTCTGACCTAGTTTCCAAGTACTCATTGATTAAAGCAACTTTCTCATTGATGGATATTTCTTCATATAAATTTAAAATGGCTTCAGGAGTAAGCCCCTTCATAAGCCCTGAAAAGCTTTTTAGCAAATCCCAAACTGTAATTTCTTCCCATGACTCTGCTTCAGTGAACGGAAGATAGCGTTCTTTTTTTCGACGTTCGATAGTCCATTCGGTATCATCATATTTTTTTTCGAGAACTTCACTGAGCTGACGATATTTTTGATGTTCAATCAATTTTTCGATGAGTTCTTTACGAGGGTCTTCCCAACTTTCTAACTGGTCATCTTGAATAGGAAGTAGCATTCGACTTTTAATATACAATAAGGTTGCGGCCATTAAATAAAATTCGGTCAGATCCTCTAATTGAGGTAAGTTAATGGCTTTTAAGTATTCCATGTACTGTTCGGTAATAAGAGCAATGGGAATATCGTAAATATTAATTTCATTTTTTTTAATGAGAAAGAGTAAGAGATCCAATGGCCCCTCAAAACTACCGACATGAAATTGATGCCCTTCACGGCTCTCCATGTTGGTATTCTAAAAAAGAGTGCTCACTAAGTAAACACCCAGAGGGGAAAAATCATTCAATCTATCTTTAAATTTTAGTTTTCTTAGTGGGCATACCGCATCGGGTTGAATTTCTACTAATGGCACCAAAAAAAAAGGACGTTCCCAGAGCTCACGATGGGGAATAATTAAATTATCGGTGTGATAAATCAAATCGCCAAACAACAAAATATCGATATCGATGGTTCGAGGTGCTCGATCCTTTGGTCTTGGGTAAGGACGACCTCCCTGATTTTCAATCATTTGTAAGAATTGGAGGAGTTGGAAAGGATTTTTATCTGTTTGAATTTCAACACAAACATTCAAAAAAGGCGGCTCTGCTGTGTTGTAGAAGCTTTCTGACTGATAAACGTGACTTACTTTTGTGAGTGTCACCTTTTTTGTTAAGGAGTCGACGGCGATTTGAAGGTGTTCCAACCTATTACCAAGATTGGAACCAAGTCCCAAAATCGCTGAATTCATTTGGTGGGGGTTGAGTTAGATTTCGAATTGTCCGATTTTGGGTTCTTATCGGGAAAAATCATTTTCCTCAACTGCTCATCAATTTGACTTGTGAGCTCTGGATTCTTGTTCAAGTAGTCCCGAACATTGTCCTTACCCTGCCCAATTTTTTCATCTTTGTAGCTGTACCAAGAACCGCTCTTCGTCAATAAACCGTATTTCACCGCGCATTCAATCAGGGAGCCAACAGAAGAAACCCCACTTCCAAAAAAGATTTCCATTTCTGCCTTCTTGAACGGGGGAGCTACCTTATTTTTGACTACTTTCACCCGAACTAAATTTCCAATCGCTTCGTCTTGCCCCTTGTTGATTGTTTCAACCTTTCTGACGTCTAAGCGGACCGAGCTATAGAATTTAAGAGCGTTACCGCCGGTGGTAGTCTCTGGGTTACCAAACATCACCCCAATCTTCATCCGTATTTGATTGATGAAAATAAGACAGGCACCACTTTTACTGATGATTCCTGTTAGTTTTCGAAGAGCCTGGCTCATTAGTCGAGCCTGAAGCCCCATGTGTGAATCCCCCATGTCTCCATCAATTTCTGCCTGTGGTGTTAGGGCGGCTACTGAATCAACAACGATGATATCAACCCCACCCGATCTGACAAGAGCTTCTGTGATTTCCAGGGCTTGCTCACCTGTGTCAGGCTGGGACACATAAAGATCATCGATGTTAACACCGAGATTTTTAGCGTAAACAGGGTCAAGGGCGTGTTCGGCATCAATAAAGGCTGCAATACCCCCTCTTTTTTGAGCTTCAGCAATAGCATGAAGGGCTAGAGTAGTTTTACCCGATGACTCAGGTCCGAAAATTTCAATGATTCTTCCTTTAGGGTAACCCCCTACCCCCAAGGCTTCATCGAGAAGAATGGAGCCACTCGGTATTACTTCAATTCCAAGTTGAAGGGGCGATTCCCCCATTTTAATCAAAGCACCTTTTCCAAATTGCTTTTCAATTTGTTGACGAGCTGCTTCAAGCGCCTTCAGTTTTTCTTCATTCACCGATAAGTTTTCTGAAACTTGATTTTCTTTTTTTGCCATGTTTCCCTCTTCCCTTTCTATGATGACTCAAAAAATTATTTTTGTCTTTGTTTTTCAAAAAAAATTCAAAATTCAAGCATAATGGTTACGGGGCCATCGTTGATGAGTTTAACCTTCATATCTGCTTGAAAGATACCCGTTTGAACCTTGGAAAACAAGCCTTTAACCATCAAAACAAATTGCTGGAAAAGTTTTTCGGCCTCTTCAGCAGGCATGGCGGCCTCGAAACCAGGACGGTTTCCGCGACTCGTGTCAGAATAGAGCGTGAATTGGCTAATGAGTAAAATTTCTCCATCGATATCCTGAACGGCCTTGTTCATCTTGCCCTGCTCGTCTGAAAAAATTCGTAATGAAATCAATTTTTTAGATGCCTTGATAAGTTGTTCTACACCATCATCTTTCTTGAACCCAACGAAGGCCAAAAGCCCATTCCGGATTTTGCCAACGATTTTGTTTTCAACCTCAACATGAGCTTCTAAAACTCGCTGCACTAAAACCCTCATGGAATTTTCCTGACCCCCATCACGTGGATACTCATAACGTCCAGAAACCAAGAATTGTCTTGGACGACGATCCGACCTAAAACATCGATTGGATCACCGTTGTTGATTCGAACAGCGAATCGAATTTTTGAGGGCACGACTGCCTCCAAAACCCTTCCTTCGTGGTATCCAACTAAAAAATCAAAAACGATTTCTGTTTCGTTTACCTGCAAATTGGCAACGCTACCCTGCCAACGCACGTAAACTCCATTATAAATTTTTGGACGTGATTTGATCTCTGAGGTGCTGAAAGATTTAAACTCGCTTGTGAAGTCAGGTCGAGATTGTAATTCTATCAGACTCAGAGCTTGTGATTTTACCTGCTCACTCGCATTTGAATTGATGATTCGATTCAGGACTACCCTTGCTTCATTATCGCGGTAATCTAACATGAGATCCTGCGCCTGTCGAAAAAGTTGCTCAATTTCAGAAGCAAGAAGGATTTCATCAAAGGCTCCATCAAATTTAAGAAGTTCCCTCAACCCTGAAATGCCACGTTCTTCAATGCCTGGTCTGATGCTCTCTGGGTTTCGTGGTTGTAACCGTTGGGCCAACCAGTTTGATATTAAGAATGTCAGCGAAAAAAGTAAAAAACTAAAAAACACCAGCCCAAAAATAAGTTTAATGGGGAGGGGTTTACCGGGAATTCGGGGCCTTATTTTTTGAAAATGCCGACTTTGAACCCATGATTTCAATTCATCTTTGGTTTGGTTTTTTCTTAGTTGTTCTAACAAGAGCTTAGCGCGTGGTTCTTCGGGGTTTTGATCGAGAACGTTCAAACAATGCTTAACGGCCTTCGTGTAATCACCTCGTTTGGTATAAATCGCAGCTAAAAGGATGTTGGCATCGAGGTGTTGTGGGGCAAGGTTGATGATTCGAGTTGCGAAAGCATGAGCACCATTGAGATCTCCTGTTTGATAATAGGAACTACTCAAAACGTGAAAAAAGTCAACGTCATCGTAATAATCAAATATTTTCTTTTCGAGGGTATTAATAATTTGAGCGTACTTTTTTTGATGGTACAAGACCCGAGCAACTTTTAAGTTAAAGAATTCTTTGTTCATTTTTGTTCAAATTCATTCAAAGATCTTCTTTCTTCCTTCAAGTTCTCTCAAAATAGCGCGCATTGCTGCAATTTCATCTGAAGTAACACTATCGGGATTATTCATTTTAATATTCACTTTTCGGATCAGGTCTAAAACTGTCTCTCGGTCCCGACGTAAAAGTTGCAATAAATTGTTCACATTAGATGGTGCTTCAACGGTACTTTCAAAAGAATCAGCCAGAGCTGACTCTGTTCCAATCCGAGCCCCAATTAAATCTTTTGCCGTCACATTACTGAGAGCTAAAACAAGTGTTTGTTTTGACTCGGGTTGAATGATCATTCCTTCGTAATAAACTGCAACTGCGCTATCATTAAACGAATAAGGAGCGAGGCTAAAATCTCTTCCCTCACTAAAAGGAATATCCCAAGTGCTATCCCGTAACCGCTTCCAATTGGCGAAAATGGTTCTGGTGGGTGGTGTAACGCCATCACCTAGCCAAAAAAGAATTCCAACTTGAGGTGGATTATCCCCTCGAGCGCTTACCCAAGATTGAGAGGATCTACCGATGATTCGAAATTCTTTGTTTATTTCTAAATTATCAACCAAAAAATGATTGCCCTGTTCTCCTAAGTAAGTATCGATCAAATATCGAAAATCTACTCGAGCGTCTCGAGAATCCTTGTTAGTGATTTCAACTGTCAATCTTAAACCATCAACGATTGAACTATATCGAGTAGTTAAAAATTCGTAACGAACCAAAACATCTGTTTTGGTTCCTTGATAGGTGAGCAAAAGACCATTAGACTCTTCAGAAGCTTCAAGCCGGAACTGGCCTCCTGGTTGCAGATTTAAGACTTGACCATTCAAACGAATGCTCATCATGGTGGTAGTTGGATCACGCGACCAGGTCAGAGGAATCCAGCGTGGATTTTCCAGACTTTCGGTGGTAGAAATGATGACACTACCCCGTTGACGGTCATAATTTAATCTAATTCTTCCCCTAGTGACTTCGAGTGACGTTAAAGACATCAAGCTTAAAAATAAAAATAAAAATTTAGCGACGGAACCCATTTTGTGCCTCCCATTCGTCATAAAATCTTTTTAATTCTTCTGCTTGAGCCTTGATTTCGGTTAGAGCTCTTAATACACTGATATCTGTGGTTGCTTCCGGCTGGCTTGGTTGCTGATTTTGTGTGTTTGAGGATTGAATGGTTGGCCGTGAATCAGTAAGAAAATTTCGGTTACTTGCAGAACGATACTCCTGAAGTTCGCGTTCAAGTTGCCTTACCCTCGATGCAAGATCAGACTTTTCAAAGTTTAAAATTTGCCTTTGATAGGCTTGAATGGCCTGTTGGTAAGCTCTTTCGCGTCGTCGAAATTCATCAAGGGCGTTAAGCATTTCTTCGTGACTCCAGCGCAGAAGCCGTAAAAGCTCCTCCTCGCGTAATTTCATTTCAATTAGGGCCAAACGGTAACGAGAGGCTTCTACCTTATAACTCGTTGGAAAGAATTCAACCACCCTTTTGTACAAAACTTGAGCTTCCTCCCATCGTCCTATAGCATAGGTGCTCTCCCCCATCCAAAAAAGGGCATTCGATAGATATTCCTGATTCGGATCCATTTTGATAAATAAATCAAAGGTTAAAATGGCGTTTTCATAATCTTCCGAATAAAAAAGAACACGTCCTTTTTCATACATAACTTCTTTAGCTAGATTGTGGGTAGGATAGTTTTGTAAAAACTTTTCAATGAGAACGCCTGCTTGATTCCAATTCTTGAGTGACATCTCGGTACGTGCAAGCCAAAGAAGAGCTTGTGGATGACTACTTTGTAAACTCGAATTTTCAAGGATTTCTGTAAATGTCCTTCTTGCACCTATATAATCCATCTGGGCAAATTGGGTTTGCCCCTGAAGAATTAAAGAATTTTCTTGAGAAAATAAATTGAGGGTCAAAAAAAGGCAACTCAAAAAACTTAATTTATTCATATTCGTAGCCTCTGCACATAGTCTTTGGGGTCAGTAGCTGAAAAAAACGCTGACCCTGTTACTAATATATCGGCACCAGCTTGTTTTACCTGGACAGATGTATCAAGATTTATCCCCCCATCAACACTAATTAAAAAATCTAAATGATGAGTTTTTCGAAATTCATTCAAAATTTGAATTTTTTGAAGGCAAAATTTTAAGAAACTTTGCCCGCCATATCCAGGATTGACACTCATCACCAGAACAAGATCTAGTTCGTGAAGGATTGGAAAAATTTGTTCCACCGGTGTTGAGGGAACGATGCTCAAACCGGCTTTTAATCCGAAACTTTTGATTTCTTGAATATGACGATGGTGGTGCACGGCCGCTTCATAGTGGAAGGTAATCATGGATGCCTGGGCTTTTGCAAACGACTCAAAATGTTTCCACGGTTCGACAATCATCAGGTGCACATCGGCAGGAAGTTTGGTATGTTTTTGAGCCTCAGCAATCAGTTGATGCCCAAAGGTGATGGGCGGCACAAAGACACCATCCATGACGTCATAGTGTATTAAATCAGCCGTGCTAGAGTTGATTTTTTCGATTTCGGATCGTATTTGGGAAAAGTCGGCTGAAAGAATTGAAGGAGCAATTTTAATCATCTAGGCAAGTATCATAAAAAACAGGGCAATAGGTCAAGACTCATCATTGACCTTAAAATCAAGATGACTATAATGAAAATAAACTATTATTTAATAGTAAGTTGGAGGCTTGGCTATCAATTTAATTTACGAGGCTTTTCGAAAAGGCGACTTAAAATCTGCTCAATTTTTTGCAGCTCAAGAACGGTCTCAATCGTTGGAAAATGAAAATTACCTCATAGCCCTTCATTATGCAACATATTGGATCAATCAGCTTAAAAAATTAGAAGGTAAAAGCAATAATCTTGAGAAATCTTCCTTGATATTTCAAGAGTATGCCGATTTTGTCCATCGCTACATTCCTTCCCATAACATGTACAACGAGGAAATGCTCTATCACATCCGCTATTTCTTGTTTAATTTAAGTCTAACTTACTTAAATGATGAGTTGGTACACCTATCCGATAAAAATCTTGAACGAGAAATTTTATTGAACATTATTCGGTGTTACAAACTGATTGGTGATTATCGAAAAGCCCTTTCTCTCCTAGAACTCCATTTCTCTGAAAGCGGTTTGGACGATGCCGACTGTTTAGCTGAGTTTGCCGATTGTCTGGAAATGATTAGTGAAAACGAAAAATCAAGATTGCTTTTTCGAGATGCGTTTTACAGTGCCCCTCAAACAATCGAAATTGACTTTTTGCTATCACCCATGATTTCAAACATTCGAAAACACCTAAGTCAGTATTCTCTTTCAAACAATCTTGTTAAAGAATGGATGGGAGTTTATGGGGTTTTGCTGGGCTACCTTAATGTCCGACGTAAACTAAACCCCTTTGAAGTTTCACGATTAAAGCAAGAAATCACAAATCTTAAATTAGAGTGGGCTCAAAACCGAGACAGTAACTCCCCCATTTATCCCCGCTTGATCTACCGGTATTTTCTCCTTCTTGACCACTACAAAGAGATCAAAGAAGATAGGACAAAGTGGGATGAAATTTTATTAAGCTTAAAAATGATTGATCCAATTATTTACGAAATGTACACCAAAATTTAAGGAGAGGCTCATGGAAACAACACAAAATATCGACATCATTGAACGAATCAGTCAGGTCTTACACGAGGAAAAATGGACTCGGACCATGATTTCTCAATATACTCTCTCGCACTTTAAAGAACTAGAAGAGCTTTTTCAGCTAATCATCAATAGTGATAGTGTTAACGATATTTTGAAACTTTGTGAGGATTATCTTCAAACAAACAAAAATTCAATTGCTGCCCTTTACTTTTCTGGTATGATTTCCCTGCTTCGTCAAAGTCTTGACGATTCCAATCTAGTAAAACTCATCAATCTTTTGAATCAGAATCAGAAATCCACCCTTGTTGAACATCTCTGTAATACTATTCTTAAACATGGAGAACATCGTTTTGCTTTGAAGTCTCTCCTTGATTTAGCCAAACAAGAAAATAATGAGACAAAAATTTTAAATATCGAAGAAAGACTTGTTAAAGTTGACCTTGACGATGCAGAAACCACTTTTGACTTGGCGCAAAAATACGAAAAAGCTCAAAATCTCTCTAAGGCAATCGAATATTATAAAAAAGCGATCCATCGTTTTTTGCTTAAGAAAAATTTTCCACGACTTAAAGATTCTTGGGACAAGTTATTAAAATTGACACCCAAAGAGTTTGAATACTTTATGCAGATAGAGAATAAAGTAAGCAAATCTTTGGACTGGGACTCTGAAAAATCGTTGCAATTATTGGAAGAGCTCTATGAGGTTGCCATTCAGAATGAAAACTACGATCAATGCATCGAAATTCAACAGAAAATTTTCAAACACGAGGGGATGGCTAACCAGGTACGACGAAACATCGTTGAAGTCTTAAAAAAGAAATACGCTGATAATCCTAAAATTGACGAAATCATTCGTCTTTCGGGAATTTCACAAAGTTATCGTAACCTGGATGAGGGTTTACGAGATTTTTACAAACACTTAAGCTTTGCTAAGGGGAATTTTGTCTATCACAATTCATGGGGTGTGGGAATTATTAAAGACATTCTTGAAAAAGAGCAAGAATTCATCATTGATTTTGAAAAAAAACGACAACACCGCATGGCGCAAAAGATGGCTGTTGAAGCCCTAATGCCCCTTCAAAAGGATGACATCCGGGTATTAATTGCCACTACCAAACAAGAGGAACTGAAAAAGAAAATCAAAGATGATATTGAAGGTACCTTAAAAACCATCATGAAATCTTTTGGTAATAGAATTGATTTTAAAACGATTCGAGCTGTATTAACCCCCTCTGTTTTAACAGCAGCCGAATGGTCGTCGTGGAGTTCAAATGCGCGAAAAATTTTAAAGAAAAGTCCTGAGTTCGCTTTTGATCCTGAAAAACCAGACACTTATCTTCTCCGGTCGCAACCTATCAGTTATGAAGAAAAAGCCTTTAGCAAATTCCGTGGTGAAAAAGACTTTTACAAACGTGTGGAAATTTTTTATGAAATTTTAGAAGAGGACTTAGTCAGCTCTGATTATTTCTCCGAGATTTACAATTATTACGTAAATATTTTTAAATCTAACAAGGTAAATGACGAAGTTGTCTCCTCTTTTTTACTTCTTCAACTACTAAATCAACGTTACTCGTATTTTGCTTTGCCTAACGTTAAGAGTTTTAAGGAAATATTTGAAGAATTGGAAAACCCTGAAGAGACATTTTCCAATATCAAAGATGTCGAGCTCAAAAAAATGTTTCTTAAAAATATTCGAAACGAAATTTCTAACTGGCCATCGGTCTATTCTAGTATCTTTTTAAGAAGTCCAAATAAAAATCTTATTGATGAACTTTTAATTAATCAAAATAAAAATGAAGTTAAAAAACTTTTCAAGACAATCATCGAACGTTTTCGAGAGTATAAAGATGCCATGCTTTGGCTTGCAAAATTTCTTGAGGAAAACAATCAGTATGCCAGTTATGAAATTACCCAAGAAAAAGTCATCATCAATTTATTAAACATTTTAGAATTATCAGGAAGAGATATTAATAACAACAAAGACATCAACAACGCCAAACGTTACAAAAAGATTATACTGAATTTTCTTTTTAAAGAAAATGTTCTTGAACAATTCATTCAAGAAATTGATCAAGACAAAGCAGAAAGACTACTGTCACTTATTCGTGATAATCACGAAATCCCTGCGACCGATGCCCAGAATATCAAAGATCTTATCTACAGAAAATTTAGCCTAATTTTGAATAAGGAAGAAGGTGGAGCCATCACAACAAGTAAAAAAGGATTACTTACAACGCGTTTGATGTTCAATCAAAAAAGCAAAGAACTCACCCACTTGGTCGAAGTTGAAATTCCTAAAAATTCAAAAGAAATTGGCGATGCGATGGCTCTTGGAGACTTGAAAGAAAACGCCGAGTATCACGCAGCAAAAGAGCGTCAAGGCATCCTTAATGCCACAGTGAGTCAACTCAGCAGAGAACTTGAAATTGCCACCGTCATTGATCCTTCTGAAGTTGAAACCAGTAAAATTGGCTTTGGAACAAAGATCACCTTATTAAACCTTATTAATAACCAACAAGAAGTTTTTACCATTCTCGGGCCGTGGGAATCACAACCAGAAAAAAATATCATTTCGTATCTCTCTCCAATTGGTGAAAGATTGCTAGGTCGTTCTGAAGGAGAGACCTTAAAATTCACTATCAACGATCGACAATTTCAGTTTCAAGTATTGAAAATCGAAAAGGCGGATTTCTCATGAAAAAGTTTTTAACACTTTTTTGGGGTTGCATGATATTAAATCTTGTCTCTGCTCAGATCAGAGATCCCAAGGATTTTATTGTCATTTTAGATTTAGGACCTGTCATTGACGACTACCGCAACAACATTGTTTCAGTATTTCTCAATGTTATCCTTAAAGACTACTTAAATTCTAAAGAGCTTGATGAGTTTCATCTTGTTGGTATGGGAAAAGAACCTCGATTAATGTTTCGAGAAGCCTCCTTCAGCCGAGAAAAAGTTGAAACTTTTCTGGTAGATTTGAATCGGGTTCCTAGTATTCAACCTCCCATCAATTTGGTTGGAACCCTGAATTTCGTTAGAGATTACTTAAATTCACTGCGAACTATCAAGTCTAAACATTTGATTTTAATCATGGATGGTAAGTCACCCGGATTGGATTTAGAAAAAATGTGGAAAGAAGCCTTGATCAAGTTTCGTCAATTTGCAATTCAAAACGGTTGGACATTCAAAATTGTTTTACTACCCTATATTGGAGATCAACCTGATTTAGATCTTGCTAAACTCTGGGAAAAAGATTTACCAACCACCGTTTTAGATGAATCAGACGAATTTGCCAACAAACTTTTAGGTAGTCCCAGGATTATCTGGCCAGATCAACCACTCAAAGTGGGAAAATCGTTTCGGTTAACCGTAAAAGTTGAAAATTTTGAAGAACAAAATATCGTTCTCAAAGTTAGAAATGTTCTTTTGAATAACGAATCGGCCCTAAAAAGACCCTTAACGCTGAGTATCCCCCCAAAAAGTTCTCGTGACCTAAATTTAGAACTAGAGTGGAAAACACCTCCAATTGAAGATGGTATTTATGATGCCAACTTTAACATTGAGTTTGAGGATAACTATCGTGCGTTCCCCAAGAAGCAAATTTTAAATCTCCAATACACTTCATCAGAAGCTTTTGATGTCGATATCAGATTTATTCTATTAATTATTTTGGCAATCATCCTTGGAGTATTGTTTGTATTGCTTATCATCCGACTTTTTAACCATCAGGTAACGGGAAAACGTCTCTCAAGAATTCAAGCTGAAAAGCGGTTAGAAAAAATCAAATCCAAGGCCTATCAGCTCAATACCGATCGTGCTGAGCCCTATTCCACATCAACTTCTCAGATTCACAGATCTGATAAATTAACATCGAAGTCAAAGGAAGAAGTTGTTACTCAACAAACTCGCTCGTTGGACTCTGCAAAATCTGCTAAGACCTCAGATTGGATAGCATCTCCTAATAAAGTTACCCATACATCTCAGACTAAAAAAATGGTCTCACAAGCGTCAACGATTTCTTTTGATCAACAAGTTTCAAGCAAAAACCAACCTACTTCTATAATAAAATCAACAGTATCTGAAACTAAAATAGTTTACGAAGCTAATAAGCCATCCGGGAAAGTTTTTGTGGCTGAAATTTGGACGGATGATTATCTATTCCAGAATAACATTGGGAATCGAGGTCGATTCCGCTTTGAAGTGGGTGAGAAAAAGGTTTTAGGTTCTCTTAAAGGAATACCCATTAAAATTATGAGGGTTCCGGAACTTGGTGAATTAACTTGGGATGGTGAGACACTCTGGTTTAAGAGCTGGGTAGACGGATTCAATATTGGAAATGAAGTTTACAATTGTCTCAATAAAGAACTTGTTTGGTCTCAACCTGGAAAAATGGGATTGCATATTTTTATTCAACCCTACCTTTCGGAAGCAAGTAAATTTAAGCTCTTTTTGGAAAATTTGGGAAAAACTAATCCAGACATTTAGTTATTCCCACTGACGAAGAAGTGTTTGAAGAAAATTACGCACCTGCGCAAAACGAGTGGTTCTTTCTATCTCGACTAAAAGTGGGCGCAGGTCCTTTCGTTCCCGTCGTTGTAAGGTTCTTAGTATCGTGAGCTGAGCATTCTGATTTTGGCTTTTTAATATAATTGGGATGAGGTTATCAACGGCATTCCAATCGCTCAAACTAAATTGCAAGGCAAAATGATTCAGAAGTGGAGAGTTGGGAAACCGGGATTCTTCACTAAGGATAGTTTGTATTACTTCTAGAGCTTCAGAGAGGCGGTTTTCAAATACTTCCTTGAGGAGGTTTCCCCAAAGCACTGGGTCGCCTCTTCGGTTTTTTATTAAATCAACAACTTGTTTTCTCCAATAAGTTTCATCTTGTTTTTTTATGGCATTCAAAGCTGCTTGGCGAACCTTGTTATCAGGATCTTGGCTTGCCCGAAAAGTGAGCATTTCAAATGTCCCTTCAAGTTGACGTTCAGCTAGTGCCTCGGCGGCTGCTAGACGAACATTTGGACTGGTATCACGTAAGGCTCTTAAATAAATTTCAAGATTTAGCGGATAGTTTTTCATGTTCACAGCTTGCTTTAGCGCAGCCGCACGGACAATAGCATTTTCATCCTGAAAGGCTATCAAAAATGTCTCTTGAGATGTAGAATTATCGAGACGCGACAAGGCCTCTAGACAAAGGGCCTTGAGTGCTGCAGAACTCGACCCATCTTCAAAAATTCTTTTGATTTCTTCTGATGCAGGCTGATGGTTGAGTCTCCCCAAGGCAACAACTAGATCACCGATGAGCTCTGGCGGGGTTTCAGGTTTTTTGAGTTTTTCAAAAAGAGTTTCCGCAGTTTCGTTAAGTTTTAACTGCCCTATCAAACGTATAGCGGCTCCTTCTTGGAAAATGGAGTCTGAGTGGAGCATGGGTTCAAAATATTGAAAAAGATCTTTTGCTTCCAGGCTGACGATATAATTCGAAAAAGTTAAAACCAATGAATTAGGCCATTTGTCTAAATCATTCACAATTAGGTTGATTTTTTCTTTTGAAATGGTTTTTTTAACTTCCGAAAAATAGCGTAAAACTGCTTCACGAACTGCAAAAGATTGATAAGGAGTTAAAAGAGCTTCAATCTCATTTGTGAAATTCAAATCTTTTTGGAGGGTTAATTGTCGAAGCATATCTAAAACTTGGTTTTCAAGTCCAAATTTGATAATGTCACGAATTTCATTGCTCGTTTGAGCAAATACATTCAAAGTTAAAGAAAGAAGTAAAAAGATGAATCTCATCCTTCCCAAAATCGCACCTCTTTTTGCTTAAAAACATAACTGGGGATAACCATAAAAGATAAACCCAAAAAAGCTGCCAGGGTAACTCGAAACATTGAAGAATAATTAATAAAAACGAAGTGACTAACCATCAAAATAAAAATAGATGGTAGCGCAAAAAAACTCAGTTTTGTGATGGTGAATACCATATTCTTAATTTCGGAAATAGTAAGATTTGGGATAAAGGGAAGAATTAAAATAAAGGCGGCTGTATTCAAACAAGTAGCCCACATCCAGAATAATGAATGATAGGAAAGAAAATAACCTAAAACCATGCCAAGGAATTGCAAAAAAAGAGGAAGAAGATATTGCTTCCTTTGAGCATAAACCTTTTGAACAAAGTTGATCAAAGCCAAGGCTGGCAATGAAAGGCTAAACATTGTTAGAAGATGAGGGGGTCTTAGCTCGATATAGGATTCACCGAAAAGAACGTTGACAACGTCAATTTCAAAAAGAAATATGGCAAAAAATAAAAGAAGAAACCAGGGAATTAAACGAAAAAATTGATAAAAGTAGTACTTGGTACTCTGATTTGATGATTCAAGGGCATCAGAAAAGCTTTCCATTGAGTGTACGTTGATTAAAATTCCTATCGGTAGTTGGATTAGGTTGTATTCGATGGAGAAAGCAGTTAAAAGTCCCTCTTGAGCTGTTTTTGATGCTAGAGATAAAATGATGAGAAATAAAATTAGAGACAAGGAAAAAAACGCCAATTGGGCAAACCAGGTACGAATCAAACCCCTTGTTCTAACCTGACCAGGGGCATCCCAATTCCAGCATTGGGCAAGAAGTAAAAATAATACTAATTGCACAGCCCCCCCCAAGGCGATATACAGGCCCCAATTACCCAGCCCCAAAATTGAAAGAATTAAAAGTCCTGTTATGGTGGTAATTGAAAACCCAAGTGTACCTAAGACCAAAAGATGATTTTTTCCTTTGTAGGCTAAATAACCTGCTGGGACACTAGACAAGGCACTAAAGGGGATATAGAGAAACGAATACTGAAAACTTTCGATTGAACCACTCGCTGCTTTATCTGGGAAAAAAAGATTCACATAGACTGGGGCCATAATATACATCATGATAAAGGTAGGAACTGACCATGCCATCTGTTTTAACATGTAGTCCCATGCGGGTATTCGGGCGTCCTGACCATCAGCTGAAAAACTAAAAGCAAAGTTTTGTCCTAAACTCCCCTCTGCTAAAAGCTTTCGAAAGGTATTGGGTAAAGCTAACACAGCATTAAGATTGTCTGATATTAATACGTTGGGGAAAAGCCAATATGTTAAACCCGAGCGAAGGAATCCTAAAATTCTTGAAACCATGGTGATTATGATGAGCAGGAATGATTTTAACCTCATCCTTGATAACTTTCCTGAAACGATTTTTTAAATTCTAAAAAGCGATTTTGACGAATCGCATTTTTAATATCTCTCATCAAATTCATCATAAAAACCAAGTTGTGTTCTGTGGTCAACATTGGCCCCAAAATTTCTTTTGCCCGAAATAGGTGCCTAATATAAGATCGAGTGTATTGAGAACATGCTGTACAAGTACAACCTTCCTGAATGGGTTGGTCATCGTCCTTGAAAGAAGCCTTAGTCAGGTCAAGTAAGCCCCTTGGGGTCATCACACAACCATTCCGTGCGACACGGGTGGGATAAACACAATCGAACATGTCAATTCCATGCTCAACCGCGATGAGGATTAAATCGGGTGTTCCTATACCCATTACATAGCGTGGTTTATCTTTTGGAAGTGAGTTGCTGATCCAACCCAAGGTTTCTTCGAATTGCTGTTTTGATTCTCCAACACTAAGGCCACCAATGGCAACTCCGTCCGGGTTCAACTCCAAAACCTGTTGAAGACTATCATTTCTAAGATCTTGAAAAAAATTCCCCTGAACAATTCCAAATAATTTTCCCTGCCAATCCTCATGAATTACTTTTTGCTGCAAACTTTTCTTCAACCATTGGTGAGTCAGATTCATTGCGTCCTTTGCTTGTTGGTAAGTTATCCCTGATGGGGTGCATACATCTAAGGGCATCGCAATGTCTGATTTTAAGCAAGCTTGGAAATCAACCACTGACTCTGGTGTAAAAAAATGTTTACTGCCATCAATGTGGCTTTGAAAAGCAACGCCATCCGGTTTTACTTTTGATAATTGAGAAAGTGAAAATACTTGATAACCCCCACTGTCGGTTAAAAAATTGTGCTTCCAAGATGTAAAACGGTGAAGACCACCAATTCGTTCAAAAGCCTCCCTTCCAGGTCTGAGATAGAGATGGTAAGTATTTGATAAAATCAATCGGTAACCTAATTGACTTACTCGCTCATGGGTCATTGCTTTGATTGTACTTTGAGTGCCAACAGGCATAAAGACCGGGGTCTCTACCACGCCGTGGGGTAGTCTCAATTCCCCTACTCGGGCTTCAACATCTCCTTGATGATGAATTTCTATCATGTCTTAGCTCCTCGATAGAGGTAGACCCCAATACCTCCAACGATAATCAGCCCCAGGAAGGAACCGATTATTGGTGGTATAATTCCAAAACGAGACATTAAACCAGTGAGCATCTGAATGACGTAATAAGTAACAGAAATACCAATACTAATTAAAAAGGAAATCAGTAAGATGTTTTTTTTGAGCTTCCCACCAATTGCACTGGATATTAAAACAACAATGAAGGGAGTAAAGGCAAATGCTATGCGTTGGTAAAAATCAGTTTGTGCCTCTCGTAAAACTGGAAGACCTGAATTTTCTAAGGTTTGGAGATAAGGTATAGCTTCAGCAATTCTTAAATCCTCCAACTTTGTCATGCGTTGTTCAAAAACCGTGTAATCTTCTTGAATCAATTCATTCGAAAAATTTTCTTGCCAGCGCTCAACAATGTCTTTTTCTTTAATTTCATAAATGCGAGCCTTGCGAAGAGTCAAGATACCGTTATCACTCCAATCGCCCTTTTCTGCGTCAATTCGTTGTAAAAATTTTCCCGCATCATCACGAATGATAACGGTTACCTGGTTAATTTCTTTGAGCTCATAATTGTAAAAAACGACATTGAAAACAACTCTACCTTTTGCACTGATGAAAGAGACATTGGACTGGCTGAAACTCTCATAAATGTTCAAGGCTTCTGATTTTAAGCTCTTTTGTAATTTATTTGCCCGAACTGTAACCTGATCTTCAAATAACAGTTGAAAAAGGCTAAATGCAACTCCTAATATGATCAATGGAAGTGTAAATCTTCTTAACGAAATACCTGCGGTGAAAACAGCGATCAACTCATTACGAGAATAAAGCGTTCCCATGGAAAAATTTGTGGCGAACAACAAGGCAATGGGTAGGCCCCAACCTATACTTTTAGGAATATAAAAAAATTGAATGAGGAAAATTTTATCCCAACTTGTTCCAGAAGCAAGGTAACGGTTAAGATTTTGAAATAATTCCACCAATTGAAGCATCAAAATTGCAAACAGCAATCCTCCAAGGAGAACAGGAAAAAAGTAAGAAAGGAGCATTCGATCAAGAATTTTCATCTTTTTAAAATATTCCTCAATAAAATGACGCTGCTTAAAAACAGTAAAAGGTTGGGAGTGAACATTAAAGTCCAAGGATCAAAATCAACCGCAAAACCTAATCGTCGAGCCCCTAAAAGAAGAGCCCAATAAAGAAAGGAAACAATTAAGCCTATACCAAATCCAATCATTCTCCCGCTTTTTCGGCTTAATAATCCCAAAGGAAAACCAATAATAGAAAAAAAGAGACAACTGAGCGGAATAGAAAATTTTTGATAAAACTCAAGTTTCCAAAACAGTAGGTTACGATCAACAACGGGTGTCATGACCTCTCGTTGCCATTGTTGATAAACAGGCACCAATCTATTATCAATAAGATTTTGCGCACCTGTTTGGAGCTCAGCTTGTTGAATGAACGAAAAATAAATTTCCGAGATTTCAGCTTTCAAATTGTTCAAGGTTTTTTCTTTTTGATTGACTTGGTTGTTAAATTCAACTTCCTTTTTTTGAATTTCGTTCCAAACATCGAGACTTGACATCTCTGCTGGTCCAGGATTGCTGATGTTTGATACAATGTCTTGGAGGAGAATGTTGTAAATCATTTTATTGGCTTTGAAATATTCAAAACTTTCCCGACGACGTTGATCAGGAATTAGGCCTAGAATGTTTCCGGAGAGTTCAATACTAATCACTCCAGCTTGATCGGCACGCTCACTAAGTTTTGCTTGGTCAGCTAAAATCGTTCGGAGTTTGTTGTCTGAATTTCGGTCAAAAAGTAAAAATTGAGACACAACTCCATCCTTAACATCTCCCGTCACAATGATAAGGTCTTTATAATCCCTCACCGAATAGGGGCTTAGTTCAATTTCTGGGACACGCATAACCAAACTTCTTAATAGCCGAACATAATTGACATGTCCCAGAGGCATCAAGTAATCATTCACTGAAAAACTCACCAAAGTAAATATCGTGCCCCAAAATATAAAAGGAAAAAGGATCCGAGACTTCGGAATTCCCAGTGCTTCCATGGCCAAAATTTCATTCTCAGAGCTCATCCGGTTTGAAGCTAGGAGAGTCCCAATTAGGGTGGCAAAGGGTGAGGTGAGAGCTATTACAGAGGGCATGGAGTAAAGAATCAACAGGCCTACTTCAATAATTGGAACACGCTTGGCTAAAATTTGTTCTGCCATCACGAGAAGCTGGTTGACCATAAACATTACAAAAAAAAGGAGAAAACTAACCAAGAAAGAAAAAAGAATTTCCCTGCTTAGATAGCGATAGATAAGCGAATTAACGAAAAATTTCATAGAACCCTTTTAAATCTAAAATCCACAACCCGTCTTGCAAGGTTCCTAAATAGGCCATGTCACGAGATACGAGTAAGGATACAACATCCATTGGAGAGCCTATATCTTTTAACGGTTGAAAACCTAAGGTTTGATTCCAAATCACAAGCCCCCCCCCAAAGGTTCCAATCAAGATATTCTTTTGATGTTCGTCAAGACTCATGACCCAATCATCAGGAATTTTTCCATCAGATTGTTGATAGCGAAACCACTCTTTTTTTTGTAGATCAAAGGCAAAAAGACCTTCGCCAAAAGTCCCTACCCATAAGGTGTTGGATGTTTGAAGAACTGTTGTTACGTTACGTGGAGACCGTGGATACTGGCTCAAGCTTTCAACCTGATTGGAGACTGGATTCCAAATAAACAATCCACGGTCTCTTGTGCCTACAAAAACGGTTTCCCCATCGCGCTCAAAAATTCCATTGATGTTCTGACCAATGAGTTCAAGAGGAATTTTTGACCACGAATTATTTTGAAGGCTCCACAGGCCCTGTCCAACCGTGGCAAGATAAAATTTTCCTCCAAAGCGGTAAAATTTTTGAATCCTTTCGGATTGGATTTCTTCTGGAATTAAAATGGTACTCCATTCCCCTGTTACCTTGTTAAAGCGAATGATCCCCTCTAGCCCGGCAAACCAAATTCCAAAACGGTCAACATAAATTGAAGTGATCGCATTAGGAGTAGTTTTGTACTGACCAGGTCTAAAAACTCTAACGTCTTGAGAACTTCGACTAAAACGGAATATGCCACCATTCCAGCTTCCACCCCAGATATCATCACCATCAATCGCCAAAGCGCTCAAGCTCATTTCTGTTAAACCATGGATCCTTAAATCAATTTTCTTCCAAAGAGATCGTGAAAGCAGAAGTTGAAAAATCTCAGCATCACGCCCTTTGAGTTGACGACGATCAATGAGTCTCAGCAAACTAAGATTTTTGTTCGGGGGCCAACCCATGTAATAAGTTCCCAACTCTGCAATACGTAAAAGATGTTGCTGCGTGAGGAAACTAGTTTCAACTTTTTGATAATTCTCAAATGACAACTCAAAGAGCTTTGACTCATAATACCTATTTCCCAATTCAATAAAAATCATATTCTTCTCTTCTCGAGATAATTCATTGCTTCGAGCCATTCTTTCTAATAAAACAACTGCTTCTACTAAAGAATAGGAGTCTAAGTTTTTCCAATTTTCAAG